>Ga0116168_1000765_pt1 | contig 29406 bp, 16 predicted proteins | sample AD_UKC129_MetaG_FD_89795 | JGI IMG/M metagenome (GOLD analysis project Ga0116168, IMG submission 89795) | Active sludge microbial communities of municipal wastewater-treating anaerobic digesters from Canada - AD_UKC129_MetaG | ecosystem: Engineered > Bioreactor > Anaerobic > Digestate | place...
GAATTAATGAAGAGCTGACATACATCGATACAAGAGGGGTAAAAGTTAGGGGGTTACCAGAATATTTGGAAAGCGAAGAACAAGTGATTGATTCTAATTGGACTGATATTATAGGATATAAATTTGGTTCAGAATTTCCAACTGAAAATTCTGAAGAAGTTATAAAGCGTTCCATTGAATCTACCTCTAATGAAGGCGATTTAGTTATGGATTTCTTTTTAGGAAGTGGAACAACAACAGCGGTAGCTCATAAACTTAAAAGAAAATGGATTGGCGTAGAGATGGGAGAACATTTTTACACGGTAGTTTTGCCAAGAATGAAAAAGGTTTTGGCCTATGATAAATCAGGAATAAGCAAAGAATTGAGAACACCCCGTCAGACTTCGTCTGACACCCCTCTACAAGAGGGGAATTATCAAGGCGGTGGCTTTTTCAAATACTACGAACTTGAGCAATACGAAGAAACACTTGCCAATACCGTTTATGAAAATCACGATATGCTTGTTATTGGAGATAAATCACCTTATGAGCAATATGTGTTTTTGAAAGATGAAAAAATGCTCAAATCATTGGAAATTGACTACGAAAACAAAAAAGTAAATGTAGATTTGAGTAAATTGTATCCCCCTGTATCCCCCCTTATTAAGGGGGGAATTCAAGGGGGGATCGACATTGCGGAAACTTTATCAAACCTAACTGGCAAGTGGATTAAGAAGATAAGAGAAAATGAAGTTGAGTTTGAAGATGGAAGTGTTGTCAATACAAAAGATTTGGATTATAAATTAATAAAGCCGCTAATTTGGTGGGAGTAATGGAGATAAGAAATATGAATACATTTCATAAAATTATAATTGGCGATTCTCGAAAAATGAAAGAAATCCCGGATAGTTCTGTACATCTCGTTATTACTTCGCCGCCATATTGGCAGTTGAAAGATTATGGTTCAGAAAATCAAATAGGTTTTAACCATAGCTATGAAGAATACATCAACAATTTAAACTTAGTTTGGAATGAATGTTACAGAGTACTGCATAATGGATGTCGATTGTGTATAAACATAGGGGATCAATTTTCTCGTTCTGTTTATTACGGAAGATATAAAGTTATTCCTATACGTACTGAAATAATTAAGTTTTGTGAGACAATTGGATTTGATTATATGGGGGCTATTATTTGGCAAAAGCCTACAACAATGAATACATCAGGGGGGGCATCTGTAATGGGAAGTTTTCCGTATCCAAGAAATGGTATTATTAAAATTGATTATGAATTTATATTAGTTTTTAAAAAACCAGGTGAAGCCCCAAAAGTATCAAAAGAATTAAAAGAAAAATCAAAATTAAGCAAAGAAGAATGGAATGAATATTTTAATGGTCATTGGAATTTTAATGGCGAGAGACAAACAGAACATTTGGCAATGTTTCCAGAAGAACTCCCTAAGCGTTTAATTAAAATGTTTAGCTTTGTAGGTGATACTGTTTTAGATCCTTTTTTGGGAAGCGGAACAACTATGCTTGCCGCAAAAAATTTAGGTAGAAATTCAATTGGTTATGAAATAAATCCCGATTTTTTAAATATTATAAAGAAAAAAGTAGGTATTGATGAAACAAAACTTTTTGAAAATCATAAATTTGAAATTTTAAAACAAGAGTCATTAGACATTGATTGGGAGGAAGAAATTAAAAATCTACCTTATCGTTTTATTGATCCAATCAAATTTGATAGAAAAATGGATCCAAAGAAGTTAAGGTTTGGTTCCAAAATTGATTTTTCAGAAACCAATAAAGAGGAATTCTTTACTATTAAAGAAATCATTAGCCCTGAAGAATTAATATTATCAAATAACTTAAAAATTAAACTTATTGGAATAAAAACTAAAAAAAAATCCTTTGAAGATGCGATGAATTATCTAAGAGAAAAACTCAAAAAACAAAGGGTATATTTGAAATTTGATAATATAAAATATGATAATAACAACAATTTATTAGTATATCTTTATCTTAAAAATAAAACATTTATAAATGCTCATTTATTAAAAACAGGGCTTGTAGAAGTAGATGATAGTTTTGATTATATGTATAAAGAAAAATTTATTAACCTAAAAGGAAAAGATTATGCCTAAAGAATGGATATTAAATACAGCTATTAACAGATGGGGTCTTCAGAAAAAGAAAATGGTGGGCGCCGTTTCAGAAGAAATTAGAAAATGTGTCCCAAGAACATTACAAGAGTGGGAAGAATATTATTATAAAAATGTTTTTCCTAAAGAACATCTAATTGAGATTGGCCGAAAACTGTACATTAAAATAACAGAGGTTTTAAGAGCAGAAATAGATGAGATAACGGAAGAGGATTGTATTAATTATGTTATTAATTTGGTAATTAACAGAACTTTTGATGGCTATATGACAGAGAAAAAAACAATATATGAACAACTGCAAGATATATTAGGAGTTAAAATTGAGCCAGCACCAGATGAATGGGACAGATTGTTTAATGTAGATTTTTTTATAAAAATTAATGATAAATATATCGGCTTGCAAATAAAACCTGTATCTTATTCTTATATTCCAGAAATGATAAAAGAAAAGGATATTCAATTATCAACACATAAAAAATTTACTGAGAAATACGGCGGTAATGTTTTTTATATTTATTCGATTAAGGAGAATGATAAAAAACGAATTTATAATGCTAATGTAGTTGAAGAAATAAAACAAGAAATTGAAAGATTGAAAAATATATAGATTGAATAAAACCTTTAATTTGGTGGGAGTGAAATGAACAATAAATTAGCCATGTTGCCACCTGCTGTAAATGTAGAAACGGCAAACATTTTAAAATATAATTCAAGAGCTATGTATATCTTAGGTCGTTTGAATGGTATAGCACAAACTATTCCCAATCAAACTATTTTGATTAATACTTTACCACTCTTAGAAGCAAAAGAAAGTTCTGCAATAGAGAATATAATTACTACGCACGATGAATTATACAAAGAATCTTTATTCGAAAATATTATTTCAAATCCAGCTGTTAAAGAAATACAAAATTATAATATTGCAATAAAAGAAGGTTTTAAAATTGTTACTAATAATCAATTTTTATCTATCAATCATATTATAGAATTACAATCTTTAATTGTTAAAAACAATGAAGGTATAAGAAAACTTCCTGGCACAGTTTTAATGAATGAACAAACTGGACAAATTGTATATACACCACCACAGGATTATAATGAAATAATGTTATTGCTCGACAATCTTGAAAAATTTATGAATGATGATGCTATTTTTAATGCCGAACCTTTAGTTAAAATGGCTATAATCCATTATCAATTTGAATCAATTCATCCTTTTTATGATGGAAATGGAAGGATAGGAAGAATAATAAATGTGTTGTACCTGATTTTGAAAGGACTTTTGAACCTTCCAATTTTATATTTGAGTAGATATATTATTAAAAACAAAACCGATTATTATCGTTTACTTCAACAAGTAAGAGAAAATAATTTATGGGAAGAGTGGATTGTGTTCATACTCAAAGGTGTTGAAGAAACATCAGAGTTTACTATTAAACTAGTTGAAAACATTAAATCTTTAATGCAAGAATATAAACATAAGATTAGAAATAATTTTAATTTTTATTCACAAGATTTACTAAGTAATTTGTTTTCTCATCCTTACACTAAAATTGAATTTTTAGCAAATGACCTAAAAGTATCAAGGCAAACCGCAGCGAAATATTTAGATGAATTAGCAAAATATGGGATACTAAAAAAGGTAAAAATATGGAAAAACAATTACTACATAAACGAACCTTTATACAAACTGTTTACCGAATCAAGTTAAAAAAAAATTTATTTTTTAACTTGATGGATTTATCAAGTTAAAAAAAATGAAAATATTTAACATGAAAACAAATACTAAATGAAATGTTAAAAGGACAACATTATGAACCTTTACCTTCAAAACATAGTAGAAAGCTTTAACTTAAACAATCTTCCAGCTGATTGGCTAGGAATTGATTTTTATAAATTTTCAAATGAAAAATCGCTTTTTGACTATCAACAAAAAGCTTTGGAAAATGTTTTAAAAGCGTTATTTCTTTATTATGAACAATACAAAGAAAATAAATCTGATTTTTACAAGCATTATCAAAACAATGGACTAAATGAAGATTTAAGCTACAACATAAAGAAAGAAAGCAAAACCTTAAAATACCTACTGGAATACGATAAAGATTATCCAATTAATGATGATAAAATATCTTTTGAATATTTTATCAATCGAATGAGTTTTTGGATGGCAACTGGTTCAGGTAAAACACTTGTTATAGTAAAACTTTTGGAATTACTTGGCTATTTGATACAAAACAATAAAATTCCTAAGAAAGATATTTTGTTTTTAACCTACAGAGACGATTTAATTTATCAATTCCAAAAGCATATAGATGAATTTAACAATGCTGGCCATAATATCACAATTAATTTAATTGATTTAAAACAATATGCTTCCTATAAGCAAAATCCTATTTTGAAATTTGGCAATACTTTGGATGTTTATTTTTACAGAAGCGATTTAATTTCTGATGAACAAAAAGACAAAATCGTTAATTATAAAAACTACGATAACAACGGCAATTGGTATATACTTTTAGACGAAGCACATAAAGGTGATCGTGAAGATAGCAAAAGACAAACATTCTATTCTATTTTAAGTAGAAATGGCTTTATTTTTAACTTTTCTGCAACGTTTACAGATGATAGAGATTATGCAACCTGTGTTTATAACTTTAACCTTGCAAGATTTATCGGAGAAGGATACGGCAAACATATTTATATTTCAAAAGAAAATATTAAAGCATTAGAAAATAAACAAGATTTCACCGATGCAGAAAAACAAAAAATACTACTTAAAATATTTACTTTACAAGCAGCTATCAATAAACAATTTGAAGAAATTAGGAAAATCTCAAATAATTTATATCATAAACCACTTTTACTTACACTTGTTAATTCTGTAAATACAGATGATTCTGATTTAGAGATATTTTTCAAAGAAATCGAAAAAATTGCACTAGGCAATGGCAATAAAGAAATTTTGGAAAAAGCAAAAGAGGAAATTATTACAGAACTATCTTCTAATGAAGCAAAATTTGAGTTTGAAGAAAGTCAATTAAATCAAAATTTACAAGAAATTATTCAAAATTTAAATTATTCTGATATTTTAAGCTATGTCTTTAACTCATCTACAAACGGAAAAATTGAAGTTTTAAAGATACCATCAAATAAACAAGAGTTGATATTTAAACTTGCTACATCCGATAGACCATTTGCTTTAATGAAAATTGGTGATATTACAGAATGGATAAAAAATAAGCTTAGCAATTATGAAATAATTGAAAAATTTGATAACGAAAGCATTTTCAGAAATCTTAATAATAACGAAGATATTTCAATATTAATGGGCTCTCGTTCTTTCTACGAAGGATGGGACAGCAATAGACCAAATATAATTTTGTTTATCAATATTGGAAAAGGCACAGATGCAAAAAAATTTGTGCTTCAATCTATTGGGCGAGGAGTAAGAATAGAACCATTGCCAAATAAACGAAGAAGAGCTGTTTACCTTTATAATAATCAAGAAATAGATAATGATATTTTTAACAAAATAAAAGATTATATCGAACCTCTTGAAAGTTTATTTGTTTTTGGAACAAAAGCAGATAACTTAAAAGAAGTTGTAGAAACATTAAAACAAGAAAAGCCCGAAGTTATTCTTGGTGTTTTGTTTGAAATTAATCCTGCTGTTAAGGGCAAAGATTTACTTATTCCTATTTATCGCGTTTCAGACAAAATCATTGTCGAAGAAAAAGATATTGTTAAATATCCTATTCATCCCGATGATTATGAAATGGTAAAAAATTATTTTATATATATTAATGAAAAAGTTGCATTAAGCAAGTATGATTGTGATGTTAGAGTATTAAATAAAATAAAAGCAGGTTTTAATGGGCATAAAAATGATTATTTTATCGAAACAAATGAACAATTAAAAATCAATAATCCAGAATTTTTATTACAAAATATATTTAAGCATTTTTCAAATAAAACAAAAGAGTTTCAAACATTTAAAAAACTTGGTGATGAAATAATACACTTTAAAAGAATATGCATTACTGCTGATAAGTTAAATTCTTTACGACAAAAAATCGAAAAAGTTAAGAATGCAAAGGATAAAGATAGATTAAAAAAAGAGTTAAAAGAAAAATTAGAGAAAAAAGAAATTAATATCGATGAATATACTTCACAATTAGAAAACTTGTCCACAAGTATTGTAAAAGAAGCAGAAAGTACATATTCTACTAATGAAAAAATAAAGATTATATATATTGCTAATCATTATTATATACCTATGCTATTAACAGATGCGGAAAGAGCTGATTTTATCCAACATATAATTAAACATAAAAGCGAAATAGATTTTATAAATAAATTAGAAAATTATTTGCAACAAGAAAATAATTCCTTCAAACAATTTGATTGGTGGTTTTTCTCAAAACTAGATGAAACTTTGGATCAAATTTATATCCCATATTATAATCCTAAGACGAACAGAATTGATAAATTTAAACCTGATTTTATTTTTTGGATGAAAAAAGGAAGTGAATATAAAATTTTATTTGTTGATCCAAAAGGTACAGAACACTCCGATGCATATAGAAAAATCGATGGATTTTCCCGAATGTTTGAAAATGTTATTGATGGTGAGATATCTAATAAAGTATTTCCATATGGAGACTACCATATTCAATTTAAACTATTATTAAATGTATCTGATGTTAATAAAGTTCCTAACAATTATATGCATTATTACTTTGATAATAATTATGATGATTTATTTGAAAATAAAAATAATAGCTTTTTTGCTAAAGTGTAAATAACCAATATATTTTATAAGCGCAAAAATAATTAAAAATATTGAAGTTTTTATATATTTAAGATTATTTTATTCTGTTGTATATATTAAGCTTATCAATGATAAGTTAGCAAAAATAATAAATCGATAAAATTTTTGGATAAAAAATATTTCGAGCTTTATGCTTACACTGTCCGAGCCAATGAATACTTTTTTTATAAAAGAAAAAAGGCAAGCTCGCTTACGCTCGCCTGCCTATATGATCAACCTTAATGAAATCTTACATATCAAGTTTTTTAATATTTTCGAAAACACTATTTGCAGATTTTGTCAATTCTGCTTTTTCTGCATCTGTTAATTTGACTTCTATTATCTTTTCAACACCATTTCTACCTAAAATAACAGGTACACCGCAGAACATACCTTTCAAACCATATTCTCCATCCAAATAAGCTGAGCAAGGAAGTACTCGCTTTCTATTTTTAACAATTGCATCTACCATCTCAACAACAGCAGATGATGTAGCATAATAAGCACTACCAGTTTTCAAATAGTTAACTATTTCGATACCACCGTTTCTAGTTCTTGTAACTAATTTATCAATTTCTTCTTGTGGTAAAAATTCTGTTAAAGGTATACCAGAAATATTTGTTAATCTTGTCAATGGAACCATATCATCACCGTGGCCACCTAATACCATTGCATGTATATCTTTTATTGATACGCCTAATTTTTCAGCAATAAACAATTTATATCTAGCTGTATCAAGCACACCAGCCATACCAACTACTCTATTTCTCTCAAAGCCACTTGCTTTCCATGCTACATAAGCCATAACATCTAAAGGATTTGATACAACAACTATAATTGCTTGTGGTGATGTTTTAACAACTTTTTCTGTACATTCTTGAACAATTTTTTTGTTAATTTGTAATAAATCATCTCTACTCATGCCAGGTTTTCTTGCCATTCCAGCAGTAATTACAACCAATTCAGAACCTTCTGTTGGCTCATATGAATTAGTTCCTATAACTTTTGTATCTGTCATTTCAACAGGAGAGCTTTCCCACATATCCAAACCTTTTCCTTGTGGAATACCTTCCACTATATCAACCAACACTACTTCTTCGGCTAATTGTTTGTCTGCTATTCTTTGTGCAGTTGTTGCACCAACATTTCCTGCACCAATAACTGTAATTTTTTTCATAACATTTCCCTATTTTTTTTATGTAAAAATGTAAATTAAAATATTTTTTTTTCAATTCAAAATAAAAAAAGCTGCTTTTTAAGCAGCTTTTAATTTTTATCCCTCAACTGGATAAACACTTGCGAATTTCCTGTCTCCTCTTCCATATTCAAATTTTACGATACCATCAACTAAAGCAAATAAAGTATCGTCACTTCCTCTACCTACATTTTTACCAGGATGAAATTTTGTTCCTCTTTGACGAACGATTATGCTACCTGCATGGATTCTTTGTCCGCCAAAAACTTTTACACCAAGTCGCTGCGCATTACTATCGCGACCGTTACGAGATGAACCTTGACCTTTTTTATGAGCCATTTTTATTTCCTCTTAATTTTCAATCTTTGTAACTAATATTTTTGAAAGGTATTGTCTATGTCCATTCAATTTTTGATAAGAAATAACTCTTTTTTTCTTGAATACTAATACTTTTTCATCTTTTAAATGTTCTAGTACTTTTGCTGAAACTTTTGCACCTTCTATTGTTGGAACACCAACTTTAACATTATTTTCATTATCAACTAATAATACTTTGTCAAATACTACTTCAGCATCCTTTTCAGCTGATAATCTAGGCACAAAATAATATTTTCCTTCTTCTACTTTTACTTGTTGTCCTGCTATATTTACAATTGCGTACATTTTATTATTCTCCTGTTGAAAATATTTTTTAGAACTACAAATTTAATTAAAAATTTTCAATAAGTCAAATTTTTTTAATATTTTATCAATTTTCATTTGGAATATAATCTATAATATTAAATCTTTCCCAATCCTTATAATCAAAGTGCCACCATTCCGATGTCATAACCTTAAAACCAAATTTTGTCATAGCTTCTTGCAAAATTTTTCTATTTTTTAATGCATTTTTTGGTAAATTTTTATAATATGCTTTTGCTTCTTTCCTAAAAGCATCATATTCTGTCCCCATATCCAAAGGTTGACCATTCTTATCTACTATAGATACATCAACAGATGCCCCCCTATTATGCTTCGAGCCTTTGGCAGGATTAGCAACATAATCACTGTTAGGAAAAATCTCCCACATTATTTTTTGTACGCTCAATGGCCTATAACCATCAAATACTACTAACCTATAGCCATATTCCTCTTTTAAATAATCATTCACTTTTTTCAATGAACATGCAACAGCATACCTTAAATATATTTCCTTATTTTTATACAATATTTTCCCAGTAAAATTATTTGGTGTCGCATAACGTACATCTTGTAAAATTGTTGGATCAATATCTTTTAATCTTACAATCAATGTATCATTAGGTGTAGCAAAACTCCAAGAAATTAAAATTGCTAAAAATATAATTTCTTTTACCATATTGTTCTCTTTTTTCTTCTTTCTAATGTTGTTCTTATATCAAATTTATTCATTTCAAATTGCATTTTAGTAATTTCATCAGTTTCATTTTTAGTTTCAGTCTTTTCATTACTTTCTACTTGCGTAATTTGAGTCTTTGGAACTTTCACATTTCCTAACGCCAATGCAACCGTATCTGTAGTAGATTTAGACAAAAATTTATCATACATATCTACTTTATTTTTTACTCTTTGTGGTACCAAATTCTCATTTTTCATTATTGCTGATTTGTAATAAACATATGCCGAATCTTTCTTATTTAATTCATTTTCATAAATCCATCCTACACTTATCAACGATTTTACTGCATATATACTCTTGGGATAATTTTTTACAATTTTCTTATATGCTTCTATTTTTTTATAACTATCATCATTCAATACATTCTCATAATAGTATGCCGCAGAATCTTTATCAATAATATATTCATTTATTCCTAATTTTTTTGCAGCTGCATTAGCTATTTGTGTTTTAGGATAATTTCGATAGATAAATAAATATAGACTGTCAGCTTCATCTTTTTTATTTTGCTTTTCAGCATTCAATCCTAACATGTATAAATTAATTGGATATACTCTGGAGCTCTTAAATCTATCCTTCACTATGTTTCTATAATATACTGCTGAATCTAAAATCTTCAAATCATTCTCAAATATTTGTGATAATTCAAAATAGTTTTCGCCAATTAAATTATATAAACTATCTTCGTTAGCATTTTTATATTTTATCACAAGGAGATTATTAGATAAAGATTGTATCTTGGACTTAGCTAATTTATGTGATGCTGTATCACTTTTATTATATTGCTGTGACGTTGTATCACATATCCTTTCTAATTGTGAAATTGTATCTTTAATCGCCAAAATATTATACAATTCTTTTATATTTTTTCGATATGTTGAGTACTTTGTATACATCCCAAGTTTATATGAAACTGTATCTAATAACTCTTTCGGTAATATCATTTTGCTTGATTTTTCAAAATATATAAATGCTGAATCAAGGTTTAAAAATGTACCTTCATATAATTTTGCAATTTGGAAATTTGCCAATCCAGCCGATGGAGTATTCTTATAAAGTGTATCAATTGCTTTATATTGCGAAAATGCTGCTTTGTAATCCTTAAGTGCTAATTTTGTATTCGCTATTTCAATATCTATTTCAGAATAATATTGTGTATACAAAACATTTTTCCTCAATTTTATAAGTTGCTCCAATGCTTGCAACTGACGATTGGTATTATAAAGCGCTTTTATAATCAAAATTTTCGAATGAAATGCTAATTCTACGGTTGGATTATAATTATCAATTCGACTTAGTAAATTAATAACTTTATCATATTCTTGATCATCATAATAAATTTTACATAAATAAAATATCGCATTACTTAATAACTTGTCATTATCCGAGACCTCAATAAATTGATTCAAGCTAATTACAAGATTGGATTTTTCATTCCTATATTTATAATACTTAATCAAATCATAAAATATCTCGGCCTTTAACCTATTAGATAATTCCTTATTTTCCAGTAGTAAATTATATTTCTCTATCCCTTCAATATAATTCCCAAGCCTCAAATCAGTTCTTGCTAACCAATATACCGCGTATAATGAATCATCTCTCTCAATTTTCTGATATAAATACTCATTAAATTTCCTCTTAGCCCTAACAAAACTTGTCTGATAGTATAACGCCTTACCAGTCAACAATATAGCTTTAGGTGTTATATTAGACGAAGGATAATTTTGAAGTATTTTAGAACATTTTTCTATTACTTTTACCAGATTACTGTTCACCGAACCACTCGGATTTGGCTCAATAAAATCGAAAACATCCTTTTGTTGGTTAAAAATATCCTTTTCCGTCTTCTCGTAAATTTCAGATGCATTATAGTATAAATTAAAATATGCATTAAAATCTTGCCAATATGTACAGGAAACAAAAAATAAACTAATAAAAAATATGTAAAAATAATTATTTCTCATTATCTTAAATATAAATAAAAAGTATTTTTCATAAAAGAACAACATAATTCATAAATTAAATAAAATTTTCTTATTACTTAGCTCGGACAGTATAAGCTTGAGCCCGCTTACGCGGGCGACTTAGGCCATAATTAAATAACACATTCACACACACGTAACTATACATAACCAAAATTTACAAATCTTAATATATCTGATTTCAAATATAATAAATTTTAATTATGCTATCACAAAACTATTTAAAATATCAATAAAATAACATAAGGCTGCCTTTTTTTTAAGACAGCCTCAATCAAATTGTTATTTACCGTGACAATTTTTAAATTTCTTACCACTTCCACAAGGACAAGGATCATTTCTACCAACCTTTTCTTCAACTCTAATCGGCTCCCTTTTTACAGGTTGTTGACTTTCACCACTATAAGCGGCTGCTTCCTCTTTTATCTGTACCATATTTTTAGGTTTCTTTTTCTGTTGTACCTGTACTTCTTCTGGAACATGTGGAAATGCCTTGAATACAAAAGATAATGTTTGATTTCTAATATCCGCAATTAAATCCATAAATAATTCATAAGCTTCTTTTTTATATTCAAGGAGTGGATCTTTCTGCCCATAAGCTCTAAGATTAATACCTTCCTTCAAATCATCCATATTTTTAAGATGTTCACGCCATTTATCATCAATAATTGAAAGAGTTGCATATCTTTCCAAATTAGCCATCAAATTTGTACCAAGGCGTAATTCTTTAGCTTCATAAAATTCTTTGGCTGCTTTAAATATCTTTTCAACTAAAATATTCTTATCTTTGTTAGCAAAATCTTCAGGCACGACCTCAACACCCACAAGTAAATCCTGTAATACTTTTTCTTTTAATCCTTCTACATCAGCCGTCTCATAAAATAAATCTACAACTTCTTCACAATATGTTTCTAAATATTCAAGAATTTGAGATTTTAATCTATTACCTAAAATTGCATTTCTTCGCCTACTGTAAATTACTTCTCTTTGCTGATTCATTACATTATCATATTCTAACAATCTTTTTCTAATAGCAAAGTTATTTTCTTCAACTTTCTTTTGTGCCTTAGTAACAGATCGTGTAATCATCGGATGTTCAATAACTTCCCCTTCTTCAAATCCCATTCTTTCCATTATGCGAGTAATTCTATCACTTCCAAAAAGCCTCATTAAATCATCTTCAAGAGATATAAAAAATTTCGAAGTACCGGGATCTCCTTGACGCCCTGCACGCCCTCTTAACTGCCTATCAATTCTTCTAGATTCGTGTCTTTCTGTACCAAGTATATACAAACCGCCTTTCTCAGCTACTCCTGCTCCTAATTTAATATCTGTACCACGACCTGCCATATTTGTTGCAATTGTTACAGCACCAGGCTGTCCAGCAAAAGCAACAATTTCAGCTTCTCTTTGATGTTGTTTTGCGTTCAAAACATTATGCGGAACACCAACTCTCTTAAGCATTCTACTTAAAGTTTCTGAAGCTTCAACTGAAACTGTACCTACTAACACAGGGCGGCCAATTTTCCTTAACTCTTCAATTTGCTTTATAACAGCATTATATTTTTCTCTTTTTGTTCTGTAAATTGCATCATCTAAATCTTCACGTATACATGGTTTGTTGGTTGGAATTACAACTACTTCAAGTTTATAAATATCATAAAATTCATTTTCTTCAGTTTCCGCTGTACCAGTCATACCAGCAAGCTTTTTGTACATTCTAAAATAGTTTTGTAAAGTTATAGTTGCAAGTGTTTGTGTATCTTGCTCAACATGTACATTTTCTTTAGCTTCTATAGCTTGATGCAAACCATCAGAATATCTTCTTCCCGGTAAAATACGCCCAGTAAACTCGTCAACTATTGCAATTTTTTTATCTTCAGTAACAACATATTGAACATCTCTCTCAAATAAAGTATAAGCTTTAAACAATTGTTGCAAAATATGCAATCTTTCACTTTTTGTTGCATATGTTTTATACAATTCCTCTTTCTTTTGAATTTTTTGATCAACAGTTAAACTATGATCATTTTCAATTACACTTACTTCCGTTCCAATATCAGGCAATACAAAATAATCTTTTCCCTCTACTGTTCCTTTTGCTAACTCTTCACGCCCCTTTTCTGTTAAATCAATAATATTATTTTTCTCATCAATAACAAAATATAATTCATCATCAATTTCATGCATTCTTGCAGCCTGCTCCCGCAAATATTCCATTTCGGTTTCTTGCATTAATCTCTTATAAGCAGGCTCACTTAATAACTTCAATAACTTTTTATGTCTTGGTAAACCTCTATGAGCTCTTAATAATAAAACTCCACCTCTAAATTGCTCTTCTTTCTTTTCACTTTGCAACAATTGCTCAGCTTCTGCAACAATTGATGATACTAATTGCATTTGCTTTTTATACAAACTTTCTACTTTTGGCTTTAATTCATAAAATTGACTATCATCACTATCTACAGGACCAGAAATAATTAATGGCGTCCTTGCTTCATCAATTAAAACTGAGTCTACCTCATCCACAATAGCATATACATGGCCTCTTTGAACAGTTTCCTCAATAGTAATGGCCATATTATCTCTTAAGTAGTCAAAACCAAATTCATTATTTGTTCCATATGTAATATCACATTGATATTGTTTTCTTCTTTCACTATTAGACATTTGGGATTGTATACATCCTACAGTAAGTCCATGAAATTTAAATACCTCTCCCATCCATTCGCTATCTCTACGTGCTAAATAATCGTTAACAGTAACTAAGTGAACTCCTCGACCTGTTAATGCATTCAAAAATAAAGGTAATGTAGCAACCAATGTCTTACCTTCACCTGTTGCCATTTCAGCAATCTTACCTTGATGTAATACTATTCCACCAATTAATTGTACATCATAAGGAACCATATTCCAGGTAATCGTATGCCCAACAACATCCCAAGATTTACCAACAAGTCTTCTACAAGTATCTTTAACAATCGCATAAGCTTCTGGCAAGATTTCCCATAATATATCTTCATATAATTCATCAAGTTCTTTCTCTTTTGCTTTCAAAACATTTGTAATATCTAATACTTTCTCTTCGTCGGTTTCAATTTTTAATTGTTCTTCAAGATTATGAATTTCTTCTCTTAAATTTTGAGTTCCATTTTGTATCTTCTCTTTTAATCCTTGAACTTTTGCTCGTAATTCATCATCGGATAAATCATTTAATGTTTCATAAATTTTATTTATTTCATCAACTATTGGATATATTTCACTTAGTGCTTTTTGATGTTTATCAGGAAAAAATTTCTTTAAAAATTCTAACATATTATTCTCCGTTATTTTATACTTTTACGGTCATTTTCATTTTTTATTATTTCAATTTTATATTTTGAAAACATACTTCCTAACAAATCTTTATCACGTACTTTTTTATTGCGATAAATATTATACAACTCTCGTCGATTAAAATCTTTAGCCTTACCAAATACTATTATTGGTGTTCCTTTATTTTTTATAACAAAACCAGGTGCAACTTTCCATAAATCTACCCATTCATAAAGCCATTTAGCATCTTTAACTAATAATCTAATACAACTGTGTGACGCAGGATAACCTGGCATTGCATACTGATGAAAACCAATTCCTTCTTTTAATTCAATATTTATATTGTATCTTAATATCCATGAAGGATTTATAGAACTTATTCTTTTAGGATGCTTCCAATTTACAAAATATAAACCTTCAGGTGTTGGCGTTGATACTTTACCACTATTTACTGGTCCCCAATATACAAGCTTTCTATTCTCGTATGCAGTAAAAATTTGATATTGCTGATCAACAAAAACAATCTTACCTACATTTTCTAAAAATTCTAACTGCAATGGATATAACGAATACGCTAGTTCATCTACAGTTAAAGGAATTATAACACTATCTTTGTTAAATAAATATCTTTTTTCACATCTATTTACTTTTTCAAGTAATTGTTGTAAGGAATTATTTAAATTTGATAATTTTAAATTGATTTTTGATTTATTTTTTGTCTCTACAATTTCAATATCTTGTGCAAAAGAATTATTGTAAACTAGATTTGTCAGAAAATAGACAAGTATATATATTTGAGCGTATGATTTCATTTTTTATAAAATAATATTTAAACCTATTACGTGAATATTTTCGCTAGAATATGGTTCAATAATATAACCATAATTAAAATCAACTGTATAATTAAATAAATTTTGCATGATACCAATTCCAAAAGAAACTTTGACAGGATTATTAATGCTAGATAAATTTAATCTATCTATTCCAAATCTTAATTTAACTACTTTATTATAATCTGCTTCCAACCCAAATTTTAAATAATTTGTATATTGAGAATATTCGTAATTCACAAGGCCTAAAAATTCCAGATTATCATAACTATAAATATATGATAACCCAAATCTGCTTAAGACTGGAAATTTTTCTTCATAATTTGCACCATATTCTCTGTATATGGGACTGGTATCCCATTTATAGGAACTATTCAAATCGACAATAGAATAGGATAAATTTATTTGATCATTAATTTGGTATAAAAAGCCCAAATCAAGACCAATTCCATCTGCTTTAATATCTTTATATAATTTGTTATAAAGGTATTTAACATTTAATCCAAAAGTAAATTTATCATTGAACTGGTTGGAAATGTTCAAAAAGAATATATTTTCAGAAGTTGAAAATTTCCCAGTTAAAATACCATCATTATTTCTTTCTTCAATATTATCAACACCAGAATTAATAATTCCTACTGAAAACGCAGTCTTTAACTTAAACTTTTTTTTCAAATTTGATGGCTTATCAAAAACCTTAGTAAAAGATAAAAAATTTAATTTCCTATCAAGAGATAGCGCTGAATAAGAAAAGCTAAGTTTATTGTTTATACTATATGCAGACAGAGCTGGATTATAATATACTTCACCATAACCATTTGTTAAAGAACTTGAAGCATTACCTAACGACATCCCATATGCACCAAATCCCATACGAGAAAAACTGCCAGCCTTACTACTCAATTCATTAAACTGATCGTTTGCTAACAATATTCTGAATATTAAAATGACTAATATAATTTTTTTCATTTTATTACCAATATTTTACCATAAATAGGTTTATAACCATCAATATCAATTCGATAAAAATAAGTTCCATTAGCAACTGAATTCCCATTATCATCTTTTCCATCCCAATAATCAATAATTTCGTTATTTGATATATTATGACTTCCTATTCCTCTCTCTGCATTTTGAATAATTGTTCTAACTAACTGCATATCAAAAGAGAGTATTCTTATTGATACTTTCTTTGTTTCTCCATTTGTGGAATATTTTATTTTCAACAAGTGGTCAATAGAAGGCGAAAAGGGATTGGGATAAGCATATGATGAATTTACATTAAAATTTTCATCAGAAGCAAAATATATTTTCCATTTCCCATCCCACATAGTGCCATTATCCAGTTCTTCTATCTTTACCAAGTTACTATTACCTGCAAAATAAATATCTAATGTATCATTCTTTTTAATACTAGTACATCCATAAAACTTATTATCAAAAGTGTAAAGTTTATTAGACTCATCATAAAAATAATTTAAATTTTGCCAATTAAAAGAATTTTGACTTCTATAAATACCATTTTCGGAAACTGCTATAATATCATTTCCTGCTTTACAAAAGTTGTAAATTTTTATATCATTTAAAACAATATTCCATGTATTCCCATAATTTGAAGTAAAGCTTACAGCATTAAATTCGTTTGCTCCTTCAGCTTTCCAACTTGCAATGTAAATATTATTAGTTATTGTATCAGCTAATATACTCACAACAAAATTTCCAGATATGCCATAAACTTTATTAGTTGCATTTGTTTTTAACCAACTATTTCCATCATCAAAGCTAATATTTATTCCACCAGCTGAACCAACACAAACAATACTATCACTCAAACTTGCAACAGAAAATACACGATGATTTAAATTATTTTCCAATCCCATTCTACCTGATGAAGGTGAAAGAGAAAATTTTAAAGTATCGGAAGGTTTAATCCCATCTAAGTAATCAGGTGGTAGAACAACTCTTTTCCAACTTTTGCCCATATCATTAGATTTTCTCAACCCGCCCGCAAAGGATGCAACCCATACAGTATTTTTAGTGAAAGCTATATCATAAATTAGATTATTAATTGTTGTAGTAATAGGTAAAGCTTTTATTGTGTTAATTCCATAAGTTTCCAAAGTATCAAAATTGTTATCAACTGGTTGTTTTATTTCATTCCAACTTCTTCCAAAATCAGAAGTATATGCAAGGCCTAAGCCATTTGGTAAATTTTGCCCATCTATAATAACATTATTGGCAAAGGCAACCCATATTGTTTTATTATAATTATTATAAGCAATAGCGGAAATACTCTTATTCTCAAAAAATAAATTTTCCCAGTTTTTGCCACCATCACGTGTTATATGAATACCTTTTGTTGATACCGCCCAAATTGTATCTTTAACATTAATCACATCAGAAAATGAATTCGCATTTATGTTTCCTTTACTCAATAAATAAGAAAAGCCCCCATTAACGGAGCTTAGCGATAATTCACTAATAATCAAAAATAAAATAATTATATGTTTTTTCATATCTAATTAAAAGAATTTAAAATTGTTGTAGCTACATCATTTAAATTATTCGTTAATTGCATCATTTTTACAAATAATTCTGGCGTTGTAGGTGGAAAATTTGTATACAAATGTACAATCTTAACTTTAGGATTTTTATCTATCATTTTTTTTGCTAAAAATATTTCGTTAATTAGCTGTATCCCATCTCCCATAACAACAAAAGGAATATTATTTTTCAAAAATGCTTGTAATGCTTCAATTCCTGTAGAAGCCTGAAAAATTTCGTATTGATTGCCCAATAAACTTCCTAACTCTTCTCGTACATTTCCATCAGAATGAACAATAAGAATTTTCTTTTCAATTTGTTCCTCATTATTTGTTTCAGTTTTTTCCTGTTCCACTTGTATAGGTTTAGGAATAGAATATTCTCTTTCAATTTTATCCAATACACGTTGTATTCTTTCGTAAGCTTTTGAAATATCAATAGGTTTTAATATATAATCAGCAATTTTTAATTGAATTAGTTTCATTACTGTATTTTTTTCATCAGTAGATGACATAATTATTACAGGTAAATCTTTAAATTCCTCAGAAGCTCTTAAATTTTGCATAACTTCGACACCATCCATAACTGGCATGGTAATATCTAGTATAATCATATGCGGTTTTTTTTCTTTTATTACAGTCAAAGCTTGCAAACCGTCTTCTGCTTCTAATACTTCGGCTTTAAATTTTTTTGATATTAATCTATTTAAAAGCAGTCTAACCATCTTATCATTATCAACAATTAAGATTTTTAAATCCTTTATCATAAAAGTTTCTCCAATTTACATTTTAAAGATAATGAAAATAGTTCATAAATCAAATATTTTCAGCTAGATATTCCGACAAAGCAATTTTAGCTTTTTCAAACTCTTCTTTTAATTTTTCTAATAACTTGTCGACATCGGTTAAATCCAAATTTCTGCCTTTCATTTCAAGATCATAGCACACAGACTGGCATATTTTAGCACCAACATTTCCAGATCCCCCTTTCATCTCATGTGCTGCTTCTTTTAATGCTAACGGATCTTTGTTAGCATATGCTTTTTCCATTTCTTTTATTAACCTTTCGCCATCTTCAATATAAGATAGAATAAAAACATCAATTAAACTAGAATCATCTTCATCCAAACCTTTAAGCAATTCCAATCTTTGAACATCTAAAACAATGTAATCAGGATCTCCTTCTCTTGCTACCATTTTTTTAGCTTTTTCCTCGTACTCTTTATCCTCTGCTGTTTTCTCAACATGAATTTCTTCTACTTCAATTATATTTTCATCTTTAATATTTGGTGCTACCACTGGTTTTATATTCTTAATCTCTTCTTTTGATTGGTTGTAAAGCCATTTTTCAAAAGCGAATTGAATATCTTTTGGATTTACAGGCTTTGCTATATAATCATCCATTCCGGATAGCAAACATTTTTCTTTATCCCCTTGCAATGCATTTGCAGTCATTGCAATAATAAGTGAATGTGGCTTATTGTAATCTCTTTCATATTCTCTTATACGCCTTGTAGCTTCAAATCCATCCATTTCTGGCATTTGACAATCCATAAATACAACATCATAACTTGTACCTTTTAATATATTGAATGCTTCTCTACCATTCGATGCAATATCTATTATACAATTAAACTGTTTCAACATATAACTAACCACTTTTTGGTTCGTTGGATTATCTTCAACTACTAAAACTCTATATGAACGATCTGGAATTTCTGAATTTCTACTTGTATCTGTTATTTTATCTATTTCTCCCTCTAATTGTTCAGTTGAACCTTCAAAAATCGTTATTAAAGTATCAAATAAATTAGATTGTTTAATAGGTTTATGTAACGATCTAAATATCTTATATTTGTGCATAGCATCTTTATCATTAAACATCATAGATGTTAGCATAACTAATTTTAAATCATTAAATAAAGAATTATTCCTAATTTCAGCTGCTAACATAATGCCATCTTTTCCTGGCATATGCATATCCAAAATAGCTACAGTAAACGGATCATTATGTTTAATACCTTGCTTTAAAGCTTCAAGAGCTGCGTCTGCAGATTCTACACACTGATTCCTAAGTCCCCATACCTTCAATTGATTATGTAAAATAAATCTATTAATTTCATTGTCATCCACAACTAATATTCTTTGCTGGCTATATCTGTTATCCTTAAAGACCTTCTGATGTGTAATTTGTTTTTCAACTTTTTGAAATCTAGCTGTAAACCAAAATGTACTTCCTTTTTCATATTCACTATCTACACCTATTTCGCCTCCCATCATATTAGCTAATTTTTTCGAAATTGATAATCCTAATCCTGTACCTCCATATTTTCTTGTTGTAGAACCATCAGCTTGTGTAAAAGCTTCAAATAATTTATTCTTTGCATCAGGCTTAATACCAATTCCAGTATCACTAACCGCAAAACATAACATTAAACTTTCATTATCTTCATATGTCAACATTACACGAACCACAACTTCACCTTTTTCTGTAAATTTTAGTGCATTTCCTACAAGATTTACAATAATTTGTCTTAATCGACTTGGATCACCTTTCATCAATTCAGGTACATCTGGATTTATAAAACCTGCCAATTCTAATCCTTTTTCATGTGCTTTATGGGCAAACATCTCTAAAGTTTCTTCAATCAAATATCTAAGATTAAACTCAATAATCTCAAGTTCTAATTTACCAGCTTCAATTTTTGAGAAATCAAGAATATCATTTATAATACTTAAAAGAGCATCGCCACTATTCCTAATAATATCTACGAATTCTTTTTGCTCTCTAGTAAGTTGAGTATTCAGTAACAACCCTGTCATACCAATAATACCATTAAGAGGTGTTCTAATTTCATGACTCATATTAGCAACAAATTCCGACTTCATCCTTGATGCTTCTAGAGCTACTTCTCTAGCTGCAATTAACTCTTCATTATACTTTTTAATCTTTTCTTCAGTATCTTTTCGAACAAAGGCATTTGTATAAATCTCTCCTAAAACCTTATATAAACTTAAAATGTCTCCTTTAACATTTTCGATAAAGTGAATGTAACTTAATACCATAAAGCCAAGCAAATTACCCTTATATTCAAAAGGAACAGCAATCAAATAAAATATATTTTTTTCTATCAAATAATTCTTTATATGATAAATATCTTCCCAGTCCTGAGTATTATAACTAATTAACTGAGATTTTTGAAGTTGTTTGTAGGCCTCGCTAAAATTATTATTATTAAAGGTTATCTTTATTTTCCTTTGCTTGGCTTGATGTGATAAGTATTGATATTTCCTATTAAAAGATCCTTCAGTTATTAAATATATCTGGATTATATCTGAAAAAGTAAGAATTGAAAGTGTTTTTAAAGATTCTACAATCGCCTCATCAAATTCTTCCAATTTGATATTAATGAATTTCGTAGAAAGTGAAGATATTGTATTTTCAAATTTTAATCTATATTGGAGTAACTCTTCAGCTTTTTTTCTATCAGTTATATTCCTTGCATTTACAACTATTCCCTCAATACTTGGATAATTAATCATATTTGAGACTATACTTTCCATATAAATCCAATTCCCCTTCTTATCCTTCATCTTAAATTCAAAAGATAAAGACTGTGTAGGCTCCATTAGTAACTTTTCAATAAACAAAGATATTTTATTAATATCCTCTGGAGCTAATCCCGTATAAATACTTTCCCCAACTTTTTCTGTAGAAGTATAACCAATTACTCTTGTTATTGACGGACTAGCATATTTAATTATTCCATTACTATCCATTATTAAAATAAGGTCTGAAGAATTCTGAACAAGATTTCTAAATCTTTCTTCGCTTTGTTGTAATGCTTCAACAGCTTTTTTCCTTTCAGTTACTTCTATAAAACTTAAACAAACTACTTTAATAACTCCATCTGAAACAACTGGTGTAAAACTCATTTCATACCAATGCAAAATGTTTTCTTTGCAATATAATGCAGCATCCATGGTTACGCTTTGCCCATTCAAAGTTTGTTCAAAAGCTTTAATAATCTTTTCTATCTGGTCTTTCTGATCTATTACTTCGAGTAAAGTTATAAAACTTTCTCCTTTTTCAAATTTTTTATTTAATATCATCTCAGCAAAATTATCAGCAATAATATTGTGTTCTATGATTTCATAATCTATACCTAAAAGCATAAATCCTTGAACACTATTATTAAATATTGCTTTTAAGTTAGCCTCAGATTGCTTGATTTGTTGTTCAATTATTTTTTTATTTGTAATATCTGTCATTACACCAACAATCTCCCCAGGATATAACATTTGTAACGCAGGTCTTATATTATCTAAAACCCATACAATCTGTCCATCTTTACGATATAACCTATATTCAATTTCTTTGTTTTGATTTGTCTTAATTACACTTTTTAGTTCATTTATTACATATTCTTTATCATCAGGATATAAAGAATTGATAAAAATATTCTCAGTATTTAACCACTCTTTTATTGTATATCCTAAAATATTTTCTATACCTTTACTAACAAACTTGAATATGAAATTCTCTGGATCCATTCTCCATACATTAGCTTCTAATGATTCAATTAAGGACCTATATTCTTGTTCTTTTTGCCATAAAAGTTCTTGGGCTTTAATTCTATCACTAATATCCCTACTTTCGTGTAATATAATATGCTTATTATCTTCCTTAAGAGCAATTAATGTAATTTCTACCGGATAAAATTCACCATCAATTTTTGAATGATAAGTTTGTAGTGTGACAGAATTTTTATGCCCATCTAACAAAGGTTGAATTGCTATTTTTAATGATTCTTCATCAAATTCTGGCATAAAATCTATAGGTTTATAGTTTTTTAACTCTTCTTTACTAATACCTATTTTTTTCAATGCACTTCTATTGGCATATTCATATGTAAAATCTTCATAATTGTAGATAAATATTTCATTATTTGAAGATTCTAAAATATTTAACATTCTTTGTGTTTCATATTCTGCTTTTGCTCTTTGAATTGTCGAAATAATTAACTCTGCTACTATCTTTAACAATTGTAATTTATCATTATCAATTTCATTAACTTTTGTTTTACAACTTAAAGCAATATAACCATAAGTTTTATTTTGTAATTTTATCTCAATAAATACCAAAACTTTCGCCAACATCTTATCCATAATTTCCTTAACTCTTACATTTGCTTCATCCACTTTATATAAATAGAAATCTTTATTTGAATTTATAAGTACATTGAAAACTTCTGCTCCAAGACTAACTAATGTATCTCCCATTAAAAACCTATCATCAGAATCATCCTCGAAAATTGAATATGAATATTCATCTATTAAATTTTGTGTTTTTTCATCAATCTTTAAAATTATAATTCGTTCATATTCAATTTTTTGGCAAATTTTATTTAAAAGTTTTTCAATATTTATATCCAAATTAGAATAGGTAGTGTTAACAAATTCAGCTGTTATCAGAGTAATAAAATCTTGGAATTCATTTTTTACTCGTAATTGATTAACTACATTTTCCAATTCATGTGTTCTTTGGTAAACAATTTGCTCAAGATTATCATTAATCTCTTTAAGCTTATTCTCAATCTGTTTTCTATCTGTAATATCTCTTGTATTGCATACTATACCATGTATAAACGGATTATTAAGCATATTGTTGATAACTGTCTCTACATAGATCCATACATTATTTTTATTTTTAATTTTTAATTCTAAGGACTTACTATCTTTTATTTTATTATATTTTAATTCCCTAAAGAAGATCTTATTTTCATTAAAACTATCAGGATGCATAAATTCAAAAATTATTTTACCGTTCATTTCTTCTGGTTGGTAACCTAAAACTTTTGTAACAGAAGGACTTGTGTACATAATCCTACCGTTTTCATCAATAATATTAATAATATCAGATGAATCTTGTACTAAAGAACGGAATTTTATTTCATTTTCTTCAAGTTGTTTTTGTAATTCATTTCTTAATTTATTTTGTATAGCAATAGCTATTATATATGCAACATTTTGAGCAAATTCATATTCATCAGGAATAAAATCCTTTTCTGAGTAATTTATAAATCTTAAAATTGCAATAATTTTATTTGCGCTAAAAATCGGGATATCAATAAATGATTTTTCGTATTTGTAAGGTAAATTTACATTTTTTAATTTAGTCTCATTTTTAATAATATCATGATCTACATATTGCTTTTCATTTAAAAATTTCAAAAAATCTTTAAAATGATTGAAATTTATAGTATCAGGGGATAAAAATTTCTTTGAAATATTATCCCAATCAAAGTTACAAACTCCTTGCAAATCATCTTCTAAAAGCCAAATTTTAGCTCTATCAACTCCCAAAGTTCCACTTGAAAGAATAAGTATTTTTTCAACAGATTTTTGATAGTTTGTAAAGTCTAGTTTCGTTATATCACTAATACAATGCTGCAACTTTTCTTTTTTATGTTGTAATTCTCTTTCTCTTTCTTGTAATTTAATTTCTTCGGTAATATCTTCTGCAATACCTATTAATGCAATTATTTTACCAGTCTGATCTTTTACCGTCGAAGTTGATAATCTTATTGGAAAAACAGTCCCATCTTTTTTAACGTTATAAAGAACTCCACGCCAACTTCCATGCTCAGTTTGAATTTTTACTTCTTTGAATTCCTTCAAATCATTAGGTCTCAAAATTGAAATATTTTTGCCTACTACCTCGTCTTTTCTATATCCATATAGTTTTTCAAAAGCTTCATTAACAAATATCAAATTATCGTTTTCGTCACAAATAGTAACAGCTTCACTAATACTCTGCAATGTTTGGGATAACAATTTATTTTGCTCATTACTTAAAACTTTTGCGGTTACATCTCTAAAAATTGAAAGTAATAATGTTTCTCCATTTGGATGTGTAATAAAAGAGTTTGATATTTCAAGAAATAATTCTTTACCAGATTTGAATTTTACTTTAACATCAAATAAGTTTTTAATTTCTCTTTTTGCAAATCTCTCACAATATCTTTTTAAGCTTTCATTACGACGATTGTCTTCATTATCATAAATATCTTCAAATAATTTGCCTAACAATTCATTTTTAGGTATGCCTGTTATTTTACAAAAAGCTTCATTAACATCTACTATATATCCCCTTGCATCAGTTAGTCGCATTCCATCAGCAGAATTATCCCATATAGTTCTAAATAATAATTCAGAATCTCTTAACTTTTGCGCATCATATAAACTTTTTAATGACTTTGATATATTTTGCGCTATGTAATTTAAAATATATTCATCATTTTTTGTATACTTGTAATCATCAGTGTAAATTTGAATAACTAGTGCCCCTTCGGCTTTACCATCTACAATTAGAGGTACACCGACCCAATCTTTAGATACACTCCCTAATATTTCTATTTCATTTTTTTCAGCTAAAGTATAAATCTCACTTTCATTAACGTGTACCATTTCTTTTTGTCTTAAAGTATACGCCGTTAACCCTTTCCCTAATGGTTCTGGTGCAGGTGGATCATCGTATTCATCAACAAAATAAGGATAAGATAAGAAGTTTGTACTTTCATCATAAAAAGCTATATAAAAATTCTTTGCATACATCAAATCTGATAAAATCTGATGAAGATTTTGAAATAATTCTGTTATTGTTTTAGAATATGTAAAACTATCTGAAATTTTAAATAAAGCATCTTGGAGCTTTTCATAAGTTTTTCTATTATTTATTTCTTCTTGCAACTGCTTGTTAACATTTTCTAATTCCTTTATTTTAACATCAATTTCTTTTTCTAATTTCAAATTCAATAGACTTTGTTCTTTAAGCTCTCCTTGATTTTTATAATGATAAACGGCTATTTCGATAACAATACCGATAAGACTCACTATTTCATTAAACAACTCTACATTATCAATATTTGAATCATGATTAAATAATCCTATAAGGAGCATAACTTTATCATTAACAACAATAGCAAACAGTTCTGTATATTTATAATTTGTTCCCAAAAATTTGGAGGAATTATATTCCCCATTAATTAAAGTGATGTGATTTGTATTAAGTTCTTGGAAAATTTCGAGTATACTATAAGAGATATCATTGCTTAACTCACCATTAATAGCATTATTTAATATAGTAATAGATTTATGACTTTCCATGACTTGATATATCTCAATACCATCACAATTTAAATATTGAGCAATTTCATCTTTTATTGCTGCTTGAAGTTCAAAAATATTATTTGTTTTAAGTAAAACATGAGTTATTGCTAAAAATCTATTATAATCATTTCTCAAATTTTCCAATTCATATTGTGTTTTTATGTTTTCTGTATTATCAATAATTGAAATAACACATAAATTGCTATTTTCAATTTCTTTAGCAAAAGATAGAACATTTATTTTATTGTCATTATCAGTTTTTATCTCCTTTTGTCCAATAAATAAATTAACTAAAAAACTAGATGATGGTTCATTGATCTGTAAAATATCATAAATGGTTTTTATTTCTATAATATTACTATGTAACTTTAATATTGATGGGAATGCTTCGTTGTAGTCTATAATTTTACCAGTTTCTTTATCAAAAATAGCAAACCCTATATATTTTTGAATTTTTATAGCTTCTAGAATTGATTTATTTTCTCTACACTCCAAATTTATAGTATTGTAATTTCGCATTAAAATATTAACAACTTCAGATAATTTTTTTAATAAATTATCATTTTCTAATTCAAAAGGATCATAAATATGATCGCTGTTAAATTTTTCAATTTTATCCGATAATTTTTTTATATCTTTATTAAAAGTGCGATGTATTATTGTATAAATCAAATAAAGTAATATTACTAAAATTATAATATTTGCTAAAATAACAATATAATTTTTATATGGGTTGTAATCTTTATTATTATACTCAAAAACTGCTTTAACAAAAATTAACGAATCATTCCTTCCATAAGAATAGAAAGGATAGTAGAGAGTATATTTATTCCCAATAATTTCATTATCTTGACTTAATTGTTCATAAAGATTTTTTGAAGTTTTATAATAGCTAAAAGTATCAAGGTCAATTATTTTATTAAAATCATCAATTATTTTAGCGGTAATAACAAAAGCACTTAATTTATTATTCTCATCATTTAGTCTATTAAATGTATAATATATTGGTTTGCCGTCAAGTTCATAAAAAAAACTGTAAAAATTCTTATTATCTTTTATTTGTAAAGAATTTTGAATTTCGGTTATTTGTTTTAAAATTTTATTTTCGTTAGTAGGAGTATTTTTAATTTCTTTACCTAAATAACTTAATAACAATTTATTTTTAGCGTTAATAATAAATATTCCATCAACTGTTGTTGCAACATCAATTATCTTATCTTCTTTATTTTTAAAAACTATATTTCTAACATAATCGGTATTAGTAAATTTTATGGAAAACTTATTTATATTGTTTAAATAATTATTTAATTTTAATTCTAATTCTTTGTTTTTTTCATTAATAAGTGTTTTAACCTCTTCGTTTTGCCTTAGCCTAATAAAATATATATGCATACTAACAATTATAAACGTTGTAAGAGCAAATATTAGATAAATTTTATTTAATTTTTTACCAGATGTCCCCATAACCCACTCAATAAGTTATTATTGAAATATAAAAAAGATAAAAATAATTGTTTAATTATGCAATATAAATTTATTTCAAAAATAAATTTAAAGAAAATTAAAATATATTTATATTAATTTCAAATAAAAAAAATATTAGGAGTTTTTTAATGTCAAACAATTTCAAAAATTTTGATACTCTATGTATCCACGCAGGGATAGAAGATTACGAATTTGGCCCGGTAGTCCCACCAATTTATCAAACATCTACTTTTCGTTTCGATAATGCTGAACAAGGAGCAAATATTTTTGCTGGAAAGATTAAAGGTTATAATTACACAAGGCTTAATAATCCAACAATTGAAGCTATGGAAAATTCGATTGCATCTTTGGAAGGCGGTTATAAAGCTCTTGGTTGCGCTAGTGGTATGGCTGCTATTCATACTGTTTTTGCTTCATTATTAAAGACTGGTGATCATGTCGTTGCTTCGCATAGTTTATATGGACCTACCATTACTCTTCTTGATACTATTTTTGCTAAATTTAACATTGAATCTACTTTCATTAATACAAGCGATTTAAATATTGTTGAAAATTCATTAAAAAGAAAGAATACTAAATTAGTCTATATAGAAACTCCTGGGAACCCAACTTTAGATATTAGCGATATAGAAGAATTGGCAAAATTGGCTCACCAATATGGTGCTTTACTTGTAGTTGATAATGCTTTTATGAGTCCGGCTTTACAAAAACCATTATTATTAGGAGCAGATGTTGTTTTACATAGTATGTCAAAATATATAAATGGCCATGCTGATGTTATTGCTGGAATTGTAGTTGTTAAAGATCAAGATATGTACACTTTAATGCGTAAAACTTTAAATCAAACTGGTGGAGTTATTGACCCGTTCAATTCATTTCTAATCCATCGTGGTGTTAAAACATTATCTGTCAGAATGGAAAAACATAATTTTAATGCTCAAAAAGTTGCAGAATTTTTAGCTAATCATCCATTAATTGAAAAGGTTTATTTTCCAGGTTTACCAAATCATCCTAATAAAAATATCCACGATAAACAAGCTAAAGGTCCAGGCGCCGTAATTTCATGTGAAATTAAAGGTGGTCTTAGAACAGGTGTTGAACTTATGAATAATTTGAATTTATTTCAATTAGCTGTTAGTTTAGGTGGCGTCGAATCTTTAATTCAACACCCTGCCAGCATGACGCATGCGAGTGTCCCTGTAGAACAAAGGCTAAAAAGTGGAATAACAGATGGTTTAATTAGAATATCAGTTGGGATTGAAGATATTAATGATTTACTAGAAGATTTGAATAATGGTTTAGAAAAAGCAAAGTTAGTTTTATAGTACTTCATTAGCTCGGACAGTGTAAGCTTAAAGCCCGTGCGCCGCACGGGCGGGCTAACGCCCAAAATATATTTCACTAATTAAACCATATCTTACATAATATCAACCATATACAACATTTATACATCTACCAATATAACTATTGATTAAAAATTTTCCAAAGTAATACCAAACTTTAAAAATATTAAA
>Ga0116168_1000766_pt1 | contig 29392 bp, 26 predicted proteins | sample AD_UKC129_MetaG_FD_89795 | JGI IMG/M metagenome (GOLD analysis project Ga0116168, IMG submission 89795) | Active sludge microbial communities of municipal wastewater-treating anaerobic digesters from Canada - AD_UKC129_MetaG | ecosystem: Engineered > Bioreactor > Anaerobic > Digestate | place...
CCCTCAAGTTCATGGATATAACCTTTTTCTATGAGAATTTTTGCAATTTCATTGGTTTTATGGGTATGTAAAAAAACAGGATGCGAATCTTTTAAAATACATGCCACTGTAAAATCTGTATGTCGTTTTCTTTTAAGATTATTCCCTTCTTTTATAAGATAGACAGTCTTTCCTTTTTGAAGAATTTCCCAGAGCCTTCCTGGGTTTGGAAGATGGGCATTTATAGTTTTGCCTTTATATATACATTCTACTAAAAATCTATTAACCCTTTTTTTGAATATCCCCGTCTCAAAGTCATCAAAAACTTTTATTTTATCAGTTAGCTCCATAACAAATTAAATAGATGGATGCGATTATATTCTAAATATTAATCCGTTTATTCACAAGGTTATTTTTCCTGTTATTAAAAAAATATATATTCGGATAAAAAAACAAATAAAAAATTGATTTAAAAATTGGTATTAATGTTTGCTATAGTGAATTTTATTCTTAAGTATTTGTAAGCATTATTAGATTTTTAATGAGTTTACTCAATTTTTTGCTAATTTTAAATTTGTCTAAAAAAATATTAAAAATTCTATAATAAAAAACTTGACTAAAATTTTAAAGAATGATAGATGAAAATTAACAAAAAAAATTGGGGGGCGTTATGAAACAAAAACTTTTTTTTCTAATCGGTTGTCTTTTTTTTCTCGTTTTTGCTTCAAATGCATTTTCTGGACCGGCAATTGAACTCAAATGGGCTAACTATTTTCCTGTTCCAGCAAAACAGTCTAAAATCTGTGAAGAGTTTATAAAAGATATTGAAGCAAAGACAAATGGTAAAGTAAAATTCAGTTTTTTTACAGCAGGAACCCTTCTTACAGCACCTAAGATATACGATGGCGTTGTTCAAGGTATTGCAGACATAGGATTTTCAAATATAGGCTATACATATGGACGTTTTAAAGTCACAGAACTCCTTGACCTTCCCCTTGGTTTCCCGAATGCGTGGGTTTCCAATCATGTGGCAAATGATTTTTTTAGAAAATTTAAACCAAAAGAATGGGATAAAGTGCATGTGTTATCTATGCACACATCGCCTGTCAATGTAATGATGACTGCAACAAAACCTGTATATAAGATAGAAGATTTAAAGGGCTTGAATATAAGAGGTCTTGGATATCTTGCTGAGGTGGTTACTGCCCTTGGTGGAACAGCAAGGGCAATAGCAACACCGGAAACTTACGATGCTGTTATGAAGAAGGTCGTTGATGGTATTTATATACCCATGGAAACATTGAGGGCCTTCAGGTTTGCAGAGGTTGTAAAGTATATCACAGAATGCTGGCCTATTGGTCAGGTTTATACATTCTACCTTATCATGAATAAAGACACATGGAATAAGCTTCCCGATGACGTGAAAAAGGTATTTAATGAATATCCTTTTGAGGATAAGCTGGCAGAAACATGGAATGACATTGATATAGATGGAAAGAAGCTTGGTATGGAAAAGAAACTTACATTTATTCAGCTTTCACAGGATGAAGCAAAAAAGTGGATAAAGGCCTCTGAAACAGTGATAGAAAAATATGTCAAATCAATGGTATCAGCCGGTTATTCTGAAAAGGAAGTCAGGGGATGGATATCTTATGCAAAAGAAAGAATTGATTATTGGACGAAAAAGCAGAGAGAGCTAAAAATAAAATCATCAACCGGACCTGATGATATCAGATTAAAATAGGTAAATTCAACTCATAAGGCTAATTAAATGGAAAGATACGAAAAATATCTAAGAAGGCTATGCGAATATTTAGAATGGGCAGGGGTCTTGGGAATACTGTGTATGTTCTTTGCAAATCTAATAGATGTAATCGGCGCAAAATTTTTTAAATGGCCCCTGCCCGGGGCACTTGAAATAATCAGTTTTTCCCAGATTGTTGCAATAACTCCAGCCATTGCCCTTGGTCTTTATTTAGGAACGCATCTTAGTGTGGATTTTATTGTTGAAAAATTCCCGAGGGTTTTAAAAAAGATTCTTGCAATCTTTGTGTCTATTTTATGCCTTGCCCTCGCTGTATTGATATTCTGGGAAGGATTAAAGTATGCCCATTCTCTTAAATTATCTGGAGAGATAGGCTCAGTGTCTAAAATTCCCTTTTTTCCTTTTGTATATGTCTTTGCAATAAGCTGGTTACCTGTCATTCTCTATTACTTAATCGAGCTAATAAAGCATTTTAAGGGGGAAAGATGAGCTCCACTACCATAGGATTAATCGGTATAATATTGCTTGTAGCATTATTCATAATAAGAATGCCCATTGGATTTTCTATGGCATTTGTAGGTTTTCTGGGATTTTCTTTTGTCACATCATTAAAATCAGGTATGTCTATTTTACCCCGTGACCTTTTTGAACAATTAAACAATTATTCAATAAGTGCCATTACCATGTTTATATTAATGGGATATTATGCATTCTCTGCAGGGCTTGGCACACGATTATACGACGCTGCCTATAAGATTTTTGGCAATGTTAAAGGAGGGCTTGCAATCTCTTCAATCTTTGCATGTGCTGCCTTTGGTGCCATCTGCGGTTCATCCACAGCAACAGCGGCAACTATGGGAAAACTCGCTATCCCAGCAATGAAAAGATATGGATATAACAATACCCTTGCCACAGGATGCATTGCCTCTGCCGGTACCCTTGGCATCCTAATACCTCCCAGCGTCATCTTCTTAATCTACGGATTCATGACAGAACAATCCATAGGAAAGCTTTTTATATCCGGTATAATACCAGGTATAATACTTGCTATTTTTATGAGTATTGCCGTCATTATAATGTGCATAATAGACCCCACCTGTGGACCAAAAGGCGAAAAGGTGGCATTTATTGAAAAGGTTAAGGCATTTATTAAAATTTTTGATGTGCTTTTACTTTTTATCCTTGTAATAGGTGGGTTACTTTTTGGCTTTTTCACGCCTACACAGGCAGGCGGTATTGGTGCTGCAGGCGCCCTTGTTACGGGTATTATAAGGAGAGAGCTTACGTGGAAATCATTTATCGAAAACACAAAGGGTGCTTTAAGAACATCTGTTATGATTCTTACAATCATTGCATGTGCTACAGTATTTGGTCATTTTATGACTATATCCAAGATACCTTTTGCCCTGTCAAATTGGGTAAAATCTTTAAATGTTCCCCATTATATGATAATGTTTATTATAATATTAATCTATCTTATAGGCGGGTGTTTTATTGATGCCATACCACTTATTATCCTAACAATCCCCATTCTTTACCCTATAGTAATTTCTTATGGTTATGACCCCATATGGTTTGGCGTTATTATAGTTTTAGTAACGTGTATGGGTGTTATCACACCACCTGTTGGTGTAAATATTTATGTAATAAAAGGCATTGCTAAAGATGTGCCCCTTGAGACCATTTTTAAAGGAATATTCCCTTTTCTTATAGCGATAATTTTAACAACAATAATTCTTATCTTCTTCCCTAATATAGCAACATTTTTACCAAATCTTATCAATTATTAAATAAAAAAGGGGGACTATTCATGGTTAGCTTGTTGAATTTTTCAATCCCAGAAAGTTTCAATCAGGCAGAATTCATGGTGGATAGACACATAAGAGAAGGAAGGGGTAAAAATATAGCAATATATTATAAAGATAAAAAAATTACCTATGAAGAACTTTTTACGATGGTAAACAAATGCGGAAATGCGCTTAAAAATTTAGGTGTAGAAATAGAAAACAGAATACTCATGGTTCTATCTGATTGTCCTGAATTTTTCTATACATATCTTGGGGCCATGAAGATAGGTGCCATTCCCATACCTGTTAACACAATGGCATTGCCTAAGGACTATGAATATTTTCTTGATGATTCAAGGGCTAATACACTGGTTATAGGCGATGTGTTTTTTGAAAAACTCGAAGGCATTCTAAAAGATAAAAAATATCTGAAACGCATAATAGTTGTAGGCAATAGGATAGCCGGCACCTTGAATTTTGATGATATTTTAGAATCCGCTTCTCCTGAATTGAAAACAGAGGAAACATCAAAAAATGACATGGCATTCTGGATGTATACCTCTGGAACTACCGGTGTGCCCAAGGGGGTCATTCACCTACACCACGACCTACTATATTACATGATTCCTTCTTGTGAAGAGGTATTCAAGATTAAAGAAGAAGATATTATCTTTTGCACATCAAAAATGTTTTTTTCATACGGTCGCAACCATTCCCTTGAAGCACCCCTTCTATACGGTGCATCTGTAGTACTATGGCCTGAGTGGTCAAGGCCTGAAGACATCTTAAAGGTTATTGAAAAATACAAACCTACAATCTTTTTCAGTGTCCCCACATTCTATAATCTCATATTAAAGGAATGCGAAACAAAATCAGTTGATTTTTCTTACATACGTCTATGCGTATCTGCTGGGGAAGCCTTGCCAATAGACATTTTTGATAGATGGTTAAAAAGATTTAACATCGAGATCATAGATGCTATTGGAAGCACAGATGTGGGAGGTCTATATCTCTCTAACAGAATAGGAAATGTAAAACCAGGAAGCAGTGGTAAACTCCTTCCTGGTTATGAAGCAGAGCTTAAAAATGAAGAGGGAGAAAATGTTTCAACAGGTGAAGTAGGAAACCTATGGCTTAAAAATGATGGTATTACATGCGGTTACTGGAGAAAACATGAAAAAAATAAAGAGGTCTTTTGGGGTCCATGGTTTAACACTGGAGACCAGTTCATAAAGGATGAGGATGGATTCTATTTCTATCAAGGTAGAGCAGACGACATGTTAAAGATAAGCGGTCAATGGACATCACCCATTGAGATAGAAAATGTTATTATGCTTCACCCTGCTGTAAGCGAATGTGGGGTTGTTGGATCACCAACAGAAGAAGGCCTTATAAAGGTTAAGGCCTTTGTTGTATTAAACAAAGGTTATGAACCCACACCTGAACTCGAAAGGGAGCTTATTGAATATACAAAAAGTAAAATAGCCCACTTTAAAGTACCGAAATGGATTCAATTTGTAAATGAACTACCGAGGACGACCACGGGAAAGCTGATACGTTATAAACTGCGCAAATAATAAAAGACCATTAGAGACACTTATAAACTAATTATCCTTAAAAACACGTTTTATGAACTGGTGAATTTTTTATTAACATGCCGTAAAAAGATTATAAATAGATAATATGGAATTTTTTAAATGAATACATTACCGCCTTATTAGTTTATTGACTTAATGAATCTTTTATGTTTAAGTAATACAATCAAAAGATAACGTTGAGTGTAAATTTGAGGTGACAGCATGAAGAGAACATACCAACCACACAACAAGAGAAGAAAGAGAACGCATGGTTTTCTTGTAAGGATGAGGACAGCTTCGGGTAGAGAGGTTATAAGAAGAAGACGGGCAAAAGGTAGAAAACAATTAACCGTTTAATATTAAATAGATGGATTATACATTAAAAAAGGAGGAAAGACTAAACAAGGGGAGTTTTAGAAACCGGAAGTGGTGTAAAGCCTCAGAAACCGAACACTTTGTTCTTTTAGAAGAAAAAAACAACAAAGAAATTAAAAGAATAGGGGTTGGAGTAAAAAAAAAATAGGTGGAGCAGTTGTAAGAAACAGGATGAGAAGGATGGTAAAGGAATTTTACAGGCTAAATAAAAACCTTTTTTTAAAAAATGTTGACCATCTGATAAGAATAAAAAAGCTTCCCCAGAACCTGACATGGACAGAAATAAACTCGGAATTAAAAGTATTGTTAGAAAACAAAAAAAAGTAATAGAAAAGATAATTATTTCATTTATAGACTTTTACGGTTTATATATATCACCATTGATTCCTACACAATGTAGGTACCATCCTACCTGCTCCGCCTATATGAAAGAATCCATCGAAAAAAAAGGATTGATTAAAGGTATAATAAAGGGCATATTAAGAATCTTAAAATGTAACCCCTTTTTTTCCGGTGGATACGATCCTGTAAAATAAAAAGAGGTAAAAATGGAAAAGAGAACAATAATTGCACTGATTTTAACTGCTGTTATCATATTTATCTTTCAGATCTATTTTACACCTAATCAGCATCCAAAACCCCCTAACCCACCTGCAAAACAAATAGATAAGACGGTGCTGGAAGATAAATCAAAAACAGAAAAACAGGTTCATAAGGCCTCGCAAGATAAGAAAAAGGCAATTGAATTATCGCCACCAAAGGATATAAAGATAGAGACTCCTCTTTTTAACATTACAATGGTGGACCTTGGTGCAGGCATAAAAAGTGTAAAGTTGAAAAAATACAAAGAAACTGTAAAAGATAACAAACCAAAAGAGGTTATAGAAGACATAAAGCCGTATTTGTATATCCCTAAATTAACCATCTCTACCCCTGATGGATCCGTAGAAGACAACATTAATTTTAAATACGATAAAAATTCTCTCGTAATTAACGAAAAGCCTGATACTATTACCTTTACAGGCACACTATCAAATGGCACAAAGGTGAAAAAATCTTATACATTTTATCCTGATAAATATACTTTTGATTTTAAATTAGAAATTGAAGGTACTGATGGGAATAAGGCATTTATTGATTTTGCAATGATTGGAGAAAAAAAAGACTCGAGTTATAATTTTAAAGGCCCCTTTGTTTATAACGGAAAAAAATTCGAGCAGATTGAAAAAATAGAAAAAAACATAAACATAGGAAAAACATATAAATATGTGGGTTTAGATGAAGGCTATTTTGCTTTTATTTTAATTCCCAAAGATGATTCTGCCCAGGCTACAATAATTAAAAACGATAAAATTCCTGCTATAAGGCTTACCCCAGAAAAAAATATCGTCACCACGTCGCTATTTTTCGGTCCAAAACAAACAGATATTTTAAAAAGTCTAAATATAAATGCTGAAAAGATAATTGACTTTGGGTGGTTTGATATAATTGCAAAACCCCTTGTATGGTGTATGAACTTTTCAAACAAATTAACCCATAACTACGGCATAGATATTATACTCCTTACCATCCTTATAAAGATTATCTTCTATCCATTAAGCTTAAAGAGCTATAAATCCATGAAGGAAATGCAAAAACTTCAACCGCAGATTCAAAAATTAAGAGAAAAATATAAAGACGATAAACAGAAACTCAACCAAGAGATGATGGAACTCTATAAAAGAAGAAAGATAAATCCTATGGGTGGCTGTCTACCCATGCTGATTCAAATCCCGGTATTCTTTGCCCTTTATAAGGCTTTATCCGGTGCCATTGAGTTAAGACATGCCCACTTTTTATGGTGGATAAACGATTTATCAGCACCGGAGGACCTCTTTTCCTTCACAATATTGGGATTTACAATACCGATTAGGCTTTTACCATTGATTATGGGCATAACACAGGTAATACAGCAAAAGATGACGCCAACAAGCGCAGATCCAATGCAGGAGAAGATGATGCTTTTTATGCCCATTTTGTTTACTTTTCTTTTCTGGGGATTTCCTTCAGGGCTCGTTTTATACTGGCTCGTCAACAATGTAATATCAATAGGACAACAATACTACATTAATAAAAAAGTTTCTTGAGGGGGAAATATGGAGTTCGAAGAATTTGAGGGCAAGACATACGAAGAAGCAGTAAAAAAAGCAACAATTAGCCTTGGGGTCGAAGAAAAGGACTTAGAAATAGAAGTAAAAGAAGTTGATACAAAAGGTATCTTAGGGCTCCTTGGAAATAAAAAAATTCGTATCCTTGCAAGGAAAAAAGAACAGAAAAACATATTAGAAGAGACTTTAATGGACAGGAAAGATAAAATCCATGATACTTTAACCGCAGAGACTCCAGAGGAATACGGAAAAAATTTTTTAGAAGTGCTTGGAAAAAAATTAGGCTTAGAAATCAATACAAAAATAAGCCACTCAAATGGCAGACTTCTTTTTTTGCTACAATGCGACCACGGAGATATTCTTATCGGTAAAGAAGGTGAGGTTTTAGAGGCACTCCAATTTTTATTAAGACTTGCCTTAGCAAAGAGATATAAAAAGGGCTTAAAGATGCTCATAGATATCAATGGATACAGAGAAAAGAGAAAAAAGGCTCTAACCATTATGGCAAAACGACTTGCAGACAGGGTAAAAAGATTGGGGAGGCCCCTTAAAACAGAACCTCTAAATCCTTACGAGAGAAGAATCATACATACCTTCTTTAAACACAACAGAAACATTAAAACAAAAAGTGAAGGTGAAGGACATACAAAAAAGGTGGTAATATCCTTAGCGAGAAATTTCCGTAGCAATGAAAACAGACGGTGACACTATTTGTGCCATATCTACACCGCAAGGTGAAGGTGGCATTGGCATTATTAGGATAAGCGGAAATAACGCACTCTCTATTCTAAAAAAAATTTTTAAGGCAAGGGGCAATAAAAGGGTCTTTTCATCTCATAGACTTTATTTAGGCTATATCATAGAACCTAAAAAAAAGAAGGTCATAGACGAGGTGTTTGCCGTTTTTATGGCAGGCCCCAAAACATATACAAGAGAAGATGTTGTTGAAATTTACTCCCATGCAGGCTATGCAGTTCAAAAGAGTATTTTATCGTGTGTAATAGAATCTGGTGCAAGGATTGCAGAACCTGGCGAATTTACAAAAAGGGCCTTTTTAAATGGCAGGATAGATTTGCTTCAGGCCGAATCTGTTCTCGATATAATAAAAAGTGAAACAGATGCAGAACTTGAAACTGCAGTAAATCAACTAAAAGGTATTCTTTCACAGAAACTGAACCGAATAAAAGAAAATATAAAAGATGCCCTTGTTGATGTTGAAACACAGATAGATTTTTCAGACGAAGATATATTTATAGAAAAAAAAGAAGTTTTAAAAAGATTAAAAAATATAAAAAAGGACCTCGATGCAATAATTGAATCCTATTACGAAGGAAGGGCAATAAAAAGTGGCTTTAATGTCTTAATTCTGGGTCGAACAAATGTTGGAAAATCGAGCCTTTTAAATGCCCTTGTCATGGAGGATAAGGCCATTGTTACCCCTATACCAGGAACCACAAGGGATATAATTGAGGACATAATACATATAAAAGGCATAAAAATAAAACTTATAGATACAGCAGGAATTAGAAAACCTGAAAATATTGTAGAGGACTTAGGTATTGAAAAGGCAAGGCAAAAAATAGAAGATGCAGATTTAATACTATGGATTTTGGACAGCTCAATAGAATATACCGATGAAGACGAAGAGGTATACAGGGTAATAAAAGATAAAAATATAATAGCCGTTATAAACAAGATAGACCTACCAGAAAGAATCGATAAAGGAATATTAAAGCAAAAAAGATTACATACCATTGTGGAGATTTCTGCCCTCAAAAATATCGGCTTGGAAAAATTAAAAGACACCATTTATAAGAATCTCATGGGAAAGACAAAAAAAAGACAGTCTATTCTTATTACCAGTTTAAGACACAGAGATGCACTGATTAAAACGAGAGAGGCGGTGACAAAGGCGACAGAAAATATTATAAACGAAGAACCCTTAGAGTTTGTATCCTTTGAATTAAATGACGCCCTATATCATCTCGGGCTTATAACCGGTGAGACTTGTTCTGAGGAGATTTTAAATACGATTTTTGAAAGGTTCTGTATAGGCAAATAAGAAATCAAAACCCAATCCATAACACTACATGATATGCCAAAAATCCCAATAAAAAAGAAGAAAAAAGCATATTAAAGAAAGATGCAAAAAACCATCTCCAGTTTCCAAATTCCTGTCTCATCACTGTAATTGTAGGCATACAGGGTATAAACAACATAAGGATTATGAGAAAGGAAATGGCCGATGCATGGTTTATAACTTTTGGGAGGACATTCATCAGACCATCTTCACCTGCATTATATAAAATACTTAATGTTGCCACTGCATTCTCCTTTGCAACTATGCTTGACAAAAGCGCCACTAACATCTTCCAGTTTAAACCTACAATGCTACCTAAGGGTTCTAAAATCTTTCCTATCCATGAAAGCATGCTGTTTTCGATATTACCGCTGGGGATATTTGACATTACCCACATAAGCACAGAAAAGGCCAGTATTACCGTCCCTGCCTTTTTTATAAATGCAAACAGTCTTGACCAAACGGCCAATAAGATCGTTTTAAAATTAGGTTTATGGTAAAGAGGGAGCTCCATAATAAAAGGAATAGATTCATCTTTTAAAAAAAACCTGCTCGCTATTATACCTGATAAACCGAGGACAATAATATTAACTGCAATAAGCATCCATGAAACAAAAAGTGCCTTTTGACCGAAAACTGCAGCGGCTACAAATGTCATAGCCGCAAGCCTTGCAGTGCATGGAACAAAGGGGGTAAGAAAGATCGTGAGTAACCTTGCCCTTTTCGATTCCACTATCCTTGCACCCATTATAGAAGGAACATTACATCCAAAGCCGAGGCACATAGGTAAAAAACTCTTACCGTGAAGTCCCACAATATGCATAAATCTATCCATGACAAAGGCTGCCCTTGCCATGTATCCCACATTCTCAAGAAAGGTCATGGAAAAAAAGAATATGGCAAGTATGGGAATAAAAGTGAGAACAGAACCAACACCTCCAATTATGCCCTTTACAACAATGCCTTTTAACCACCAGGGTTCTTCTATAAGCAAATTATTTATCCAATCTGCTAATAAAATTATGTGGTTCTCAAAATATTTTTGAATGGGAAAACCTATTTTAAAGGTTAAGATAAAAACCACTGCAAGTATGGCAAGAAGTATGGGAATCCCGAAGATCGGACGGGTAAGGATATGGTCAATCTTATCTGTTAACAAAACCTCTCCTCGTTTAAAACGATGTATCGCAGCCTTTGTTATCATTTCGATCCAATCATAACGACCACCTACAACAGCCCTTAAAGCATCCTCATGACTTATCAACATTGATTGGATGGCATTCCACTTTTCAGTTGGTAATATATGCCTCATATTTTCTGTAATCTCCGGGTCACCCTCCATTAATTTTGCTGTAACCCAATCCTCTGTATAAGAAATGGGTATGTTGTCTTTAATAAGGTCTCTAATCTTGAAAAAAATATCCTTGTGATCATGGGATACTTCTGGAAGTTTTGGTTTATACTCGAGTTTTCCCTCTAATAATTCAATTATACACGTAACAAGCTCTTTAATCCCTTTATTTTTTGTAGCAATCATAGGAATTACAGGTATACCGAGGGAAGCACTGAGGGCATCTATATCAATTTTAATACCATTCTTTTCTGCCACATCAAGCATATTTACTGCCACGATAACAGGTGTCTCCATGGAAAGAAGTTCAGATAACAAATACAGGCTTCTCTCTAAAACTGTAGCGTTTGCAATAAGAACAACCACATCGGGATGTTCTTGTAAAATAAAACTCCTTGCAACCTTTTCTTCCTCTGAATATGCGCCGAGACTGTATGTGCCGGGCAAGTCCACAATCTTTATCTTTATATCACCTGTGATATGGAAACCCTCTTTTTTTTCGACAGTTTTTCCTGGCCAATTACCTACATGCTGTGATAAACCTGTGAGCACGTTAAAAACCGTTGATTTACCAACATTTGGTTGACCTGCTAAGGCAACAAAGATGGTCTTTTTCTTTTCATCCTGTGTTTCTGCTTTTTGATTTGTTTCTATTTTTGCAACGATAATCTTATCTGCCTGCCCTCTTCCTAAGGCAATCCTCGTATCCGATGCAAAAATAATTATAAGGTTTCCTGTGTTTCTCAAAACCTTTATCTTAACACCAGGAACTATACCAATACCGGCAAGTCTGCTTATTAATTTCTGCCCTCCAGAAAATGAGTAAACTATCCCCTCTTCACCTTCATTTAGAACCGATATAGGAAATAATTCTTTATCCATATGATGCTAATCTCGAAGTTTAAAAAATAATTAATTGTTTATACTATGCTAAAACATCAAAGTCAAACAAAGAGAAATTGATTCGAGTTTTGGAAAAAATTAATTTCAAGAAGAAGATACTAACAGTTTTAAACCAGATTAAATTTTTTATTTTTCCAAGATTTTTAGTCTGTTTTTTTATTTTTTAGATGAACGAAAACTTTTTTCAAGATTTATAAGATTTTGACCAAATTCAAGGGCATGCTGTCGCATTGCCTCTGCAGCAGCATCAGGATCTTTTGAAAGAACTGCCTCTACAACTGGACGGTGCATCCCCACAGGATGTATAAAAGCACTTATATTATTTGTATCTATCATCTTTACTATGGCACGGGTAAGGGCCATCAAAGACCTTTCTAAGGCCTCAAAGAAATGATTTCCGCATGCCTCTGCCAATATGTAATGAACCGATGTTTTGATTTCAAGGTCTTCGTCTACAGTATTTATTGTTAGTTCTTCTGCCTCAAGGGCCTCTTTTAAGAGACGGGCATGTTTTTTATTTAAATTCTTTGCTGCAAGACGGGCAATCTCGGGTTCTACCAGGACCCTCATTTCCACAAGCTCAGGAACTGTAATTTTATCTGCAAGGAATAAATCAACAAAGGCATTGGTCAAGTATTCGAAATTCAAATCTGTGACAAAGGTTCCACCACTTACCCCGTGTCTCGTGGACACAAAACCGGTATTTTCAAGAAACCGTATCGCTTCTCTAACGGCTATACGGCTAACCTGAAATTGTTCTGCAAGCTCTCGTTCTGAAGGAAGTTTATCCCCTGGTTTAAATACTCCTGAAAGTATAGATTGTTTTAATTGTGCTGCAACTTCATTTGATACCCTTGATTGTCTTATAGGTTTAAATGTCATCATCTTAAATTTATAAATTTTAATATTTATTAAATATTATGTCAATTAAAAAATTATTTACTTGACTTATTTTTTTATTTTTGTTAATTATTAGACCAATTAAATCTTTTAAATTAACATAAATTTGGAGGGGCTGTGAATATCGCAACGAACCTTGAAAGGGCTTCTTTTTATTTTCCAGAAAATCCTGCTTTAAGTGAAGAGGATAAAGTAATATCCTATAAAACCTTTAATGAAATGTCAAATAGAATAGCTACTGGCTTAATTGACATGGGTTTAAAACCCGGTGAATATGTTGGCATATGTTTTCCTAACTCAATTCAGTGGCTTGTATTCTATTTTGGCATTTTAAAGGCTGGTGCTGTGGCTGTTACTTATGCCAATGCATTGAGTAAAGAAGAATTGGTCTTTCTCGTCAATCATTCAAAACCTAAATTTATATTTACAACAGAAGAAAAATCTCATTTTTTAAATGAAATTAAAGAATCTGTTGGTTTGCAAAAAATAATATGCGATAAAGGTGAACTTAATTTTAACGATCTCATAGAAAAGGGCAAACCGTCTTTTAAGGCAATAGATAGGGACAGGACAGATGTTGCAGCAATCCTCTATACAGGAGGGACAACGGGTGTTCCAAAGGGTGTTATGCTGACCCATGAAAATATTAATACATCTGCCTATAATGTGTCCCATAATGAAAGATCCACTGAAAATGACAGGGCAATATGTTTTTTGCCTTTAAACCATGTGTTCGGACAGATGCATATAATGAATGCTACTATATATAGCGCAGGTTGTCTCGAGATGCTTCAAGGTTTTGACCTTGATAAGATATTGTATTATGCCTCTTGTGGAAGGATTACAAAACTATTTGCCGTGCCCACTGTTTATACACGCCTTTTAAATTTAGATGGATTAAAAGAAAAACTCGGAAGCATACGTTACTGTTTCTCTGCTGCGGCAAACCTTCCCCTTGAAATAGTAAAGCAGTGGAAAGAGACAACTGGACTTACTATTCATGAGGGATATGGAATGACAGAGACAGCCTCGGCAGTTACTTTTAATCACTATTACCGCCATGTAATTGGATCAATAGGCACAGCTGTCCCTGGTGTTGAGGTTCAGATAAGGGACCTCAATGGAAACCTTTTGCCTCCTTACAAAGAAGGAGAGATATGCATTAAAGGTCACAATGTAATGAAGGGATATCTAAACAATCCAGAGGCGACAAAAGAGACATTCTGGGATGACGGATGGTTAAGATCAGGAGATGTAGGATATTCAGATGAAAACGGCTACATTTATATTGTAGATAGATTAAAAGATATGATAATAACGGGGGGTGAGAATGTATATCCAAAAGAGGTAGAAGAGGCAATTTATCAGAGGCAAGAAGTTCAAGAATGTGCAGTCATTGGACTGCCAGACAAAGAATGGGGCGAAAAGGTAGTTGCAGTAATTGTGCCTAAATCAGGCCATAATATTTCACCTGACGAGTTTAAGGCATTTTTAAAGACAAAAATTGCCCCTTATAAAGTTCCTAAACAGTATATAGTATTAAAGGAATTACCGAAAAGTGCTGCTGGTAAAATATTAAAAAGGGAATTAAAAAAAATAATTTTAGAAAAAAATAGTTAAAAAAACAAAAAAAGTTATATAATTAAATATAACAAAAAAACAAAAAGGAGGAATAGGCATGGAAAAAAGATTTATGTTTAGACTGGTTTTATTGGCAACTGTTCTTATCTTTGTGCTTTCTGCTGGTAATCTTTTTGCGGATACGATGAAGCTTAGGTTATCTGCAATGTGGCCGCCGCATCATCCTCACACAAAGCTCCTTGATCAATGGGGTAAAGACATTGAAAAGGCCACAAATGGAAGAGTTAGTGTAACTGTGTTTGCAAGCAATACCCTTTCCCCTCCTATGCAGGTCTTCGATAATACAGTGAAAGGCATTGTCGATGTTGGTTGTACACTTCTTGCATACGCCCCAGGAAGACTCCCTTTATCAGAAGTATTACAGCTTCCACTTGGATATACAAGCGGATACCAGGCAACAAAATTGGCAAATGCATTTTATAAAAAATTCAGACCAAAAGAATTTGACGATGTAAAATTAATGTATCTCCACGGCGCTGCTCCTGGTTTTCTTTTTACAAAAAAGCCAATAAAATCTATCGAAGAAGCCAAAGGTTTAAGGATAAGGGCTAATGCAGAAAACATAGGGATAGTAAAGGCTATCGGTGCTGCACCTGTAACAATGCCAGTAAGTGAGGCATACGACGCACTCTCAAGAGGTGTAGTAGATGGCACATTGTTCCCCCTTGAGGCATTACAGGGATTTAAGATTGGAGAGGTTGTAAAGACAGTGCTTGAGAACCACGGTATATCCTATATGACATCTTTATATGTCATTATGAATAAAGACAAGTGGAATAAGATTAGCCCCGAAGACCAGAAGGCTATAGAAAAAATCAACGAAGAATATATTGAAAAATTCGGAAAACAGTGGACAGAACTTGATGGTAAAGCCAAAGAATTTGCAAAAAGCAAGGGTGTAACATTTGTAAGTGTAAGCAAAGAAGAGGAAGAGGCAACGGCCAAAAAGATGAAACCTGTCCTTGATGAATATGTAAAGATGGCAAAATCTAAAGGATTACCAGGTGAAGAAGCCCTTAAATTTTGCCAGGATTATCTGAAGAGTTTTAAATAATTTTTTAAAAGAAAAGAGGGCAACAAGCCCTCTTTTCTTTTTTTTGGCTTATTTGAGGAGGAACTGATGAAAACATTTTTCACAGCTATAGAAACAATAAACCGTTTTATATATGTAATAGCTGGCGCTATTCTTTCTATGCTTGTGTTACTTACACTTTGTGATGTTATTTCAAGAAATTTTGGCCATCCAATTGCCGGGTCTATGGAAATAATCCAGTATGGGGGTTGCGTCATATTCTCTTTTTCAGTGCCATACGGCACCATGCTCGGCGCCCAGGTATTAGTTGATATCATTACAGAGAGATTAAAACCAAAAAATAAAAAAGTTATAGAAATAATCACAAGGTGTATTGGTATAATTTTGTTTTTATTTATCGCATATTATTTTTTCAAATTTGGAATCGACATTAAACATTCAGGCGAGCGAACTGCAAGTTTCAAAATACCTTATTATCCTTTTGCCTTTGTCCTTTCCTTCAGTTTTTTAATGCAGAGTTTAACTATATTTTATGACCTGATAAAAAAAATTAAGGAGTAAAAAATGAGCGAGGCACAAATTGGAATATATATGATAATACTCCTGCTTATCTTGTTTTTAACAGGCTTAGAGATGGCCTATTGCATGATAATAGCAGGATTTTTTGGTTTCTGGTATCTCATGGGTTTTTTGCCAGCAGCAAACCTTATAATTAAAGATTTTTTTGATACATTCACCACTTATAGTTATACTGTGATACCGCTTTTTATACTCATGGGTGAATTTGCATCAAATTCAAATATTGCAAAAAGGCTTTATTCCGGTGCACATAAATGGTTCGGCCATATTCCTGGTGGCCTTGCAATGACAACCATTGTGGGAGCCACTGCATTTAAAGCAATGTGCGGTTCAACATTGGCAACAGTTGGAACATTTTCAAATCTTGCTTTACCGGAAATGGATAGGTACAAATATAGTAAAGAACTTTCAACTGGAACGATTGCATCTGTAAGCACCTTAGGAATGATTTTACCTCCAAGTACAGTACTTATAATCTACGGTCTCGAAGTTGAACAATCTATCGGAAGGTTATTCATTGCTGGCATAGTGCCTTCAATTTTAATAGCCCTTTTAATGATGATAGTTGTTGCAGGATGGGTGATAATTAAACCAAATATTGCTCCAAGGGCAGAAAAGTCATCTTGGGGAGAAAGACTTGCTGCAATACCAGAGGCGCTATTGATATTAATTGTTTTTGCCATTGTCATTGGAGGAATGATAACAGGTTTTTTCAGCCCAACAGAAGCAGGCACTATTGGAACCGTTGCGATTTTTATTCTTGCCCTTGTTAGAAAAGAAGTAAATAAGGTAATGTTTTTAAATTCCATTAAGGCTTCCCTTAAAACTTCAATAATGGTCCTTATGCTTATTGCTGGATCAAACATTTTCGGACATTTTCTTGCAATTACAGAAATCCCCATGAAAGCCGCTGAATGGGCATCAGGACTTCCGTTATCTGGCACCTTAATCATGATTGTTATAATCATCATTTATTTATTAGGTGGTTCAATAATGGATGACCTTGCATTTATGGTGCTTGCCACCCCAATATTTTTTCCTACAGCCATAAAATTAGGTTATGATCCTATATGGTTTGGTATATTGATCTGTGTTACCCTTATGATTGGAGGGTTAATACCACCCATAGCAATTTACGTATTTATTTTGGGTAATATAACTGGTTTGCCTTTTAAAACAATCTATAAAGGTGTTTTACCTTTTCTTTTATCCCTTGTTTTCGCTTTGATTTTACTTTTTGTTTTTCCAGATATAGCCCTATGGCTACCTAATTTGCTAATGGGTAAGGGATAAATAAAAAATATCAAAAAGCAGGTTATAAGGAGGAAACAAAATTATGAATCTTGCAAGAAATCTCGAAGCATCTGCGTATTTCTTCCCTGAAAGACCGGCAATCTCTGAAGGTGATAGAAAAACTAACTACTATCAACTCAATATAATGGCTAACAGGATTGCTACGGGTTTGATTAAACAGGGTGTGAAACCGGGTGACTTTGTCGCCATGTGTTATCCTAATTCAACAGAATGGATTGCCTTTTACTTTGGCGTTTTAAAGGCAGGGGCAGTGGCTATCACATTATCAAGTGTTTTAACAGGTGATGAACTGACAAACCTTGTCACCCATGCACAACCAAAGATAATATTTGCATCGGATAATAAGTTAAAGGATCTCAAAAAGTTAAAAGACGATGGTGTGGTGGAAAAAATTATATGCACAGATGGAGATATAGACCTTAATCACTTAATAGAAAACGGGGCTGACTCTTTTAAGGCAATAGATAGGGACAGGACAGATGTTGCAGCAATCCTATATACAGGAGGGACAACGGGTGTTCCAAAGGGTGTTATGCTGAAACATGAATCTATCCTTTTTTCAAGTTATAGTATAGCGTATTATGAAAGGTCTACACAAAAAGATGTGGCCTTGTGTTTTTTGCCTTTTAACCATGTATTCGGCCAGATTCATATTATGAATTCCACCATTATGACAGCAGGATGTCTTGAATTACTCCCTTCTTTTGACATGGAGAGGGTTTTGAAGATACTGGAAGAAGGGAAACTTACAAAATTCTTTGCTGTGCCCACAGTTTATATTAGATTACTTGGCATACCTGATTTAAAAAACAAGATAGGTCCTCTTCGCTATTGCTTTTCAGCAGCGGCATCCATGGCAAAAGAGACGGTAAGACAATGGAAGGAGACTACAGGCATTACCATATCCGAATCCTATGGTATGACAGAGGCCATGCCCATAACGTTCAATCACTATTATCCAGAAAGGCATGTGGTTGGTTCTGTAGGACACCCTGTACACGGCGTGGAAGTCCAGATTAGAGATACATCTGGCAATATCCTGGAATACGGCCATGAGGGAGAAATCTGTGTAAAAGGGCCCAATGTAATGAAGGGTTACCTCAACAATCCCCAGGGAACAAAAGATGCCTTCTGGGAAGGCGGCTGGGTTCGTTCAGGCGATATAGGCATCTTTAATGAAGAAGGCTACCTGTTTATTGTTGATAGACTAAAAGACCTGATTATCACTGGCGGAGAAAATGTATTTCCCAGAGAGGTGGAAGAGGCCATTTATCAGATGCCAAAGGTGGAAGAATGTGCTGTTATTGGCCTTCCTGATAAGGAATGGGGTGAAAGGGTAGTTGCATGTATTGTTCCAAAACAGGGACAGAAATTTACAGCAGAAGAGATGAAATCTTTTCTAAAATCAAGGCTCTCGCCTTTTAAGGTTCCAAAGGAATATATAGAGTTTAAAGAATTCCCAAAAAGTCCAGCAGGCAAGATATTAAAAAGGATCATTAAAAAGAATCTGGTAGAAGGAAGACCATCCTAAGCTAAGAAAATCTTTCAAAAACTTTTTAAGAATAAATATGACCCACAGATACAATTTCTGTGGGTCATAAGAAAAAAATTTAACCGCATTCTGCTACCGCCTTTATAATATCCCCTCTCGTGACAATACCAACCACGATATCGTTTTCAACAATGGGGACTCTGTTTACACCCTTTTCGCACATTATTTTTGCTACATCTATTACTGATTCAGCGGGAGACACATAAATTACATCGGTCACCATTACATCTTTAACTGTTAATGTGTGAAAATTTTCCGAATTTACATTTTTTAATATGTCGCTCTGGCATATTATCCCCACAAGTTTTCCCTTCTCTACCACCGGCATACCGGCAATATTAAAGAGTTCAAATTTATTTATTATAACAGTTAACAATTCAGAAGGACGACATGCAATTACGTTTTTGTTCATAATTTCCACAACTTTCATAACCCCTCCTGCTCCCTAAAATAAATATAAAAAAAATTATAAAGATTGTCCAAATAAAAGTAAGTCCTGAATATATTTTTGTAAGGCCTCTACTGTCTTCATGGACCTTCTAACCTTTTCTTTTTCTTCAGGACTTAACACGTTAGGGTCTATATAATTTGTATTTGTTATTAATTCACCATTACCAGAATTTCTTATGCTTATCTGGTTTAATAACCTTATTCTCACAAAGGTTAAATATGCATCTACAAGGTCATTATACATCTCTTTTTTTATCACCCCGGCATCCTTCAATATTTTTATGCGCTTTAAGGTATTCGTCTCATAAATTTTGTTTGCAAGGGCAAGCATTCTCACAGATAAAATTAAAGGAGCCCATCCTGTAAGCTTAATGTTAAATTTACCTTTAAATTCGCCTTCTTTTTCAGTCTTGAAATTACCGAAAAATGTAAGGGCTGTAGGCATTATAACCGCTGTTTTTGTAAATTCCCTCATAATATGCTTATTATGGGTAATAAAACCAAAAAAATGCTCCATTAATTCATCAAAAAGTCTCTTTTCACCCTTTAATAGTCTTGCATCTGTGAGAATTATAATGTCTAACAGTTCAAATTCTTTATAATCATTTGTTAAAGTATTATTTATCTTTTTCTTCCACAAGGAGATGCTGCCAAACCATTTTGGATTTGTGGGCATTACATTGCCTTTGCATTTTTCAAAACCTACCTGATTCAATCTCTCTACGGCACGGGTTGAAAATTCTCTAAAATAATAAGATAATATGTCTTCGGTAGAATCTTTTATATCAGATTTAATGGCCTTTTTTCTGAGTGCTTCAGACACATTAATATTTTTTTTGTCGTCAAAAACTAAGAGATTGTCCTGGTCAGTCATTATGGTTTGTTCATCCCTTCCTTCGCTTCCAAGGCCAATCCAGACATAATCGGATGGAGGTGGCCCAAAACCCTCTTTTTTTAATTCCTCTTCAACAAGAATAAGGACCCTCCTTGTTATGGCATCCCTTGTAATTCTAAACAAATCATGAACATCTACCACATTGTCTTCTCTAAGAAAGAAATCTTCTATGCTTTTTTCTGCCAATATATGATATTCTTTTAGCCTTTCATAAGAAGTAGTGGCATTTTCAATGTCTTTTGTTATAGATTCGATTGTAGATTGAAAAGTTTCATATTCTTTAAGGGATATATCGATGTGCTCTTTTAGCTTTAACAGCACATTATATCTGCCATGCCTTAAAAGGGTCAAATCCTGCATTATTTCTTTATGATCATTAACAAAATTTTCAACAAACTTTAAATTTAATGGCATCAATCACCTAATATCTTTTTAAGGGTTTCCTTGCTTTTTATTAATATATTCATCTTTTCAAGCATAGAATTATATTGCATTTTATTTTTATTTATAACCTCTTCAGGTGCCTTTTCAAGAAAAGAAGGATTTTTTATCTTTGATTCAAGCCTTTTAAGCTCTTCCTCCATCTTTAATAACTCCTTTTCTATCCTTCCTATTTCTTTCGGAACATCTATCAATCCCTCTACGGGAACGAATATTTCTACATCATCATAAATGCCGATTGCTGCCTTTTCAGGAATGTTTTGTATAACAAATGATAATTCCTGAAGCTTAGCAAGCTCTTTAATATAAAAGGAATAACTATTAATTAAACCTTTATATCTTTCTGTTCTTACAAAAGCATTTATTTTTATATTAGGTGCTATGCCTGTTTCCCCTCTTATATTTCTTATCACATCAATAGTGCCCATTATAATAGACATATCCCTTTCGCTTTCATAGTCGGTGAGATTTTTATCTATTACAGGAAAACTCGATATCATAATACTCTTATTGTCTTTAACTGGAAGCCTCTGATATATCTCTTCTGTAACAAAAGGCATGATGGGATGCAATAGCTTCAAAATATTTAAAAATACGTAATATATTACTTTTTTGGTAATGGCAATATCAAAAATATCTACTTTACCATACATATTAGGTTTTATAAGCTCGAGATACCAGTCGCAAAATTCCCTCCATATAAAACCGTAAAGAACGTTCGCTGCATCGTTAAATCTGTAGTTGTTTATACTCTCTGTTACTTCCTTTATTACATTTGTAATCCTCGATAGAATCCATTTATCGGGCAAGAAATTCGATTTTTTTAGCTCTTCTGTATTATCTACCGTAAGATTTGGGTCATCAATAAATGTTAAGGCAAGTCTTGCCGCATTCCATATCTTATTGACAAAGTTTCTGACACCCTCAATCCTCTCTTCTGATAAAAGGATATCCCTCCCCTGTGCTGCAAGCATGGTTAAAGAAAATCTAAATGCATCTGTTCCGTATTTTTCTATTATAACAAGGGGATCTATTACGTTTCCCCTGGACTTACTCATCTTTTTTCCTTCTGCATCTCTTACAAGGGCATGGATATAAACATCCCTGAATGGTACATCCTTCATAAATCTTAAACCCATCATTATCATCCTTGCTACCCAGAAAAACAGGATATCGAAACCGGTTATAAGAAGAGATGTGGGATAAAACTTTTTCAAATCCTCAGTTTCTTCAGGCCATCCAAGGGTTGTAAAAGGCCACAACGCAGAAGAAAACCATGTATCAAGGACATCGGGGTCCTGTCTTAATCTTCCGTTACACCTTTTGCAATATTCCAATTCATCCACTGAAGCATAAACTTCTTCGCAGGCATCACAGTAAAAAACAGGTATTCTGTGTCCCCACCATATTTGTCTTGAAATGCACCAGTCTCTTATGTTTTCCATCCAGTCAAAGTACACCTTTTCCCACATGTCCGGGATTATCCTTACCCTATGCTGTTTAACTGCTTCAATGGCAGGTATTGCAAGGGGTTTCATCTTAAGAAACCATTGTGTTGAAAGTGCCGGTTCTACAACTGTTTTACATCTATAACATTTACCCACACCAAGGGCATATGGTTCTATCTTTAGAAGAAGACCCTTTTCCTTTAACTCTTCTACCACCTTCTTTCTGCACTCAAATCTATCCATCCCGCAGTAATGCACTGCATTTTCATTCATGGTTCCATCATCATTCATGACCTTTACTATATCAAGTTTGTGCCTTTTTCCTATCTCAAAGTCATTTAAATCGTGGGCAGGTGTTACCTTTAGAACCCCTGTCCCAAAAGAAACATCCACATAGCTATCTCCTATAACTGGAATCTTTTTATTTACAATGGGAAGTATAACAAAACTGCCAATAAATTTTTTATATCGAGGATCCTCTGGGTTAACAGCCACAGCTGTATCCCCAAACATGGTTTCTGGTCTTGTGGTTGCCACAACCAATGATTCATCCCTTCCTTCACAGGGATATTTTATATAGTAGAGAAAACCCGCTGTTTCCTCGTGTTCTGCTTCAAGATCTGATAGCGCAGTTTTACACCTTGGGCACCAGTTTATTATGTAATTGTCTCTGTATATAAGCCCATCATTATAAAGCCTTACAAATACTTCTTTTACAGCACGTGTAAGACCTGCATCCATTGTAAAACGCTCTCTCGACCAATCACATGATGAGCCAAGTCTTTTGAGTTGTTCAATGATTGTATTGCCCGACTGTTCTTTCCACTGCCATACCCTCTCGATGAACTTTTCTCTTCCCAAACTCTCCCTTGTAAGACCCTCTTTTGCAATCTCCCTTTCCACAACGTTTTGTGTGGCAATCCCAGCATGGTCTGTTCCAGGTACCCACAGGGCATTAAACCCGGCCATCCTTTTGTATCTTGTTACTATATCTTGAAGGGTATTGTTTAGGGCATGACCCATATGAAGTGAACCTGTAACATTAGGCGGCGGTATAACCATCGAAAACGGCTCACCTTCTCGATTGATGTCTGCTTTAAAAAATCCATTTTCATTCCAATATTCATACCATTTTTTTTCAATACCGTGGGGATCATATGTCTTTTCCATATCCATTCACCTTTTTAAAAATTTAGTCGAAAACAAATAAAATCAATTTTTTAATTCTTATACTGGAATATTCCAGGGTAATGGCAAAAATAGCCTTTCAAAAAGATTAAATGCATATCTATCTGTCATGCTCGCAATAAAGTCGCAAACACATATCGCCTCTTCATCGTAAAAATCATCTTTTTTTGTCTCTTTAAGAAATGCATCGGGATGATTTAAAAAATATTCATACAAATCGGTTATAATCCTGGAACATTTTAAAAAATCTCCGTGCACTATATCGTTATCATACACCCTCTCGTAAAGAAAATCTCTCAATTTAACTATATAAAATTCGAGTTCTTCCCCAAAATTTATGGACATATCCTCTGAATTCATAGTTTCTTTTATAACGCCTCTTACCATTGTGTCAATTCTTTTTGAATGCGTTGTCCCGAGAAATCTCTTACAATCTTGGGGGATGTCTTTTTCACTTATGACCTTTCCCGTAATTGCATCATCTATATCGTGATTTATATAGGCAATTATATCAGCAACCCTTACAACTTCAGCCTCTTTTGTAAGAGGCTTATCGTTTTTGTCTTTAATAATAATCTCTCCTTTACCCTTTGAATGTTTCAAAATACCATCCCGCACCTCAATGGTAAGATTGAGACCCTTCCCATCTCTTTCAAGGATGTCAACGACCCTCAAACTCTGCTCATAATGTTTGAAACCGTATTTATGTATCCTATTTAATACCTCTTCACCGGCATGACCGAATGGGGTATGGCCAAGGTCATGACCAAGGGCAATTGCTTCAACGAGGTCCTCGTTTAATCCTAATGATTTTGATATGGTCCTTGCAATCTGGGATACCTCAAGGGTATGTGTCAGCCGTGTTCTATAATGATCTCCTGTGGGTGCAAGAAACACCTGTGTTTTATGCTTTAATCTTCTAAAGGACTTACAATGAATTATCTTGTCCCTGTCATGCTGAAAGGCAGGTCTAATATCACATTCAGGTTCGGGTCTTTGTCTACCCCTTGAATGTTTACTTAATTGGGCATAAGGTGATAATATTAAAGCCTCTTTTTCCTCAAGTCTTTCTCTTATAGTCATTAATAAAGATATTCATCTTTATGGATATTGTGGAAGCCCTGTTAGAGAGGTCTTTTCATCAATGTCAAGGGCTATATTCATATTTTGAACAGCCTGTCCTGAAGCACCCTTTATGAGATTATCTATCGCAGACACCACTACGAAACTTCCGTCATCAAACATTTTAAAACCTATATCGCAATAATTGGAAAACCTTACAAACCTTGTATCAGGATAAGTATTGGGATTTAAAATCCTTATAAAAGGTTCATCTTTATATGTTTCTTTGTAGAGTTCATAGGCATTTTCCGTCTTTAATGGCTCTTTTAACTTCCCATAAATTGTGGTCAATATGCCTCTATTCATGGGTAGAAGATGAGGAACAAATCTTATCTTTATATCCTGATATTTATTAATCTCTTTTTGTATCTCAGGCTCATGTCTGTGAACACCTATATTATAAGGCCTGAAACCTTCTGAAACCTCGCAAAATAAACTCCCCAGCTTTGCCTCTCTCCCTGCCCCGCTCACCCCTGACTTAGAATCGATAAATATATTTCCATCAATGAGTCTATTTTTTACAAGGGGATAGATTCCAAGTATACTAGATGTTGGATAACAACCTGGATTGCCTATAAGTTTTTTTGTTTTTATCTCATCCCTATAAAGTTCAGGAAGGCCAAATACAGATGCTGGAACCAGATGCCTTGCCAAATGCTTTGTATATGTCTTTTCATATAGCTCTATATTTTCAAATCTGAAATCAGCACTCAAATCTATTATTATGGATCTTCCATCGTATAGTTTTTCGGCACTCTCCATAGACTTTCCGTGGGGTAGACACAGAAAATATACATCGCATTTTCCCTTATGGTTTTCATCTGTAGGCACAAGGACTTCATCCATTATCCCATTTAATAATGGAAAAACTTCTGAAATCTTTTTACCTTTGTAAGTATTGGAAGTCAGAAGGTTTATCTTAATATAAGAATGGGTTTTTAAAAGGAGTATCAGTGTAAGACCAGTATAACCCGTCGCCCCTATTATGCCGACTTTCCACATATAGAGATTATCTCTTTGAGAACTGGAAGCTTGCCCTTGCAGCCTTCTTCCCGTATTTCTTTCTTTCCTTTGCCCTCGGGTCTCTTGTAATAAGACCTTGTTTTTTTAGAATAGCCCTCAGATTTGAATTGTATTCTAACAATGCCTTTGCAATTCCATGACCTAATGCCCAGGCTTGGGCAGGTATGCCTCCTCCCTGAATATTTGCTATAACATCGAATTTCCCAAGATTCCCTGTAATCATAAGAGGTTTATTCACCATAACTTTTAACTCTTCCACAGGAAAATAATCATCCAGAGTTCTACCGTTTATCATAAAATTACCTGTTCCTGGCTTTATCCATACCCTTGCTACTGCGGTTTTTCTTTTACCTGTTGCATAATACCTTCTCTCAGGCAACTTAAACCTCCTTTGTGTTCTTTAAGTCTATAAGCTCATTTCTTTTGGCATTTGTGCTTTATGGGGATGCTCAGACCCTTTATAAACCTTTAGTTTTTTTATGAGTTTTCTTCCGAGTATATTTTTAGGCAACATTCCACGGACAGCTAACCTTATCACATCTTCTGGTTTCTTCTCAAGCATGGTTTTTGCATTAATAAGCCTTAATCCACCTGGATAGCCGCTATGGTGTGCATAGTTTTTCTGATAGAGTTTCTTGCCTGTAAGTTTCACCTTCTCTGCATTTATAACAACTACATAATCTCCTGTATCCACATGAGGGGTAAATAAAGGTTTATTCTTTCCCCTCAAAATAACCGCAATTTTTGCTGCCAGTCTACCAAGCACCTGGCCCTCTGCATTGATAACATACCAATCTTTTTTCACTTCTTCCGGTTTTGCAAAAAAAGTTTTATTCATAGCTCCTACACCTGTATATTAAAAATTTGTTCAAAAAAATCTGTTTAAACTAATATATTTTAATGGTTTTAGTCAAGTAAAACTTGATACTATCATTGCTTTTTAAAAATGGTGCTCCACAATTTTTCTGCCTCTTCTCTTTTACTTTTCTTATCTTCTTCTCTGTGCTCTATAAACTTAAAATACTCACAGTAGTTTGCCCTATCCTTTTCCCTTACAAAATCGGCTTGCCCTTCACTACAAGAGTTATGTTTTGTAGTGTCATAAAAAGAGCAATTAAAACAAACATGGAGGTCAGCACTGCAAGAAGGACACTCTGACCTAAATGTTATCTCATCCATTTCAATAGGGATTTTACATCTATAGCATATCTTCATAGTAGCACTTCAAGCTCTTTTAAACTGGTGATGGTTTTTCCCTCTACATTTTCTGCATGATATATGCTAAAGAATGGCTCTTTGCTTTTGAAAAGATACGCCTCAATACCAAGGGAGATCGGCGCTTTATAATCAAATACAGGGTGATCTCCTATATGAATAAAGTCACTTAAATTGGCATCCATTTCACTGCACAATCTCTTATAAAAATCCTCACCCTTTTTTACCATCCCGTAGTCAGAGGTTGCAGATATTATACGATCAAAGTATATTTCAAGCCCTGTGTGTTTCAATTCCTTTTCCACAAATATTCTTGCCGCATTGGAGGCAACTATAAGGGCATATCTTTCTTTTAGTCTGCCAAGCACCTCTTTTGCATCTTGGGCAGGAACAATATAATCCTCATACCTTTTGAGAAGTTCCTCTGGAGATACAGAAAGATTAAATCTTTTTAGCCAGTATGCTATATCATACCAGAGGAGATCCTTATCCCCAAGGGTTTTGTATTCACCCATTACAATATTCTGGGCATCATCAAATCCCAAAGCATATTTTTTAGCAAATTCCATAGGTATCCCGTGGTTCCATACCATATCTCCAAAACGGGCACTTACAAGGGTTCCGTCAAGGTCAAAGGATATAATTTTTCTATGGTTTCTTATAAGAATCATACTTTAGAGGTGTATTATACCACATCATATAGTATCGATGAATAATTTTCTATAATAGCACCGGATTTCATTAATAATCTGCATTTTTCAAATGATTTTTTATCTGTTATCTGTTAAACTTTTATGTCTGATTTAAGAATCTTTTGCTTTGTAATTAAAAATAAAAAGTAATTTCAGGAGGCTAAAATGAGAATAGTTTTATTAGGTGCACCAGGTGCCGGAAAAGGAACAATTGCAAAATTGTTAACAGATTACGATGGTTCTGTTCAGATATCCACTGGTGATATCTTAAGGGGCGCTGTAAAGGCACAGACCGAACTTGGCAAAAAGGCCCAAGGTTACATGGAAAGAGGCGAACTCGTGCCAGATGATCTGATTATGGAAATTATGGAGGCGCGGTTAAAAGAACCAGATTGTGAAAAAGGTTTTATCCTTGATGGATTTCCGAGGACAATCCCCCAGGCAGAGGCGCTCAAAAAACTCCTTACAAAATTAAATCTAAAGCTCGATAAGGTTATAAACCTCGATGTGCCAAAAGATGTGATACTCGACAGACTTACAACAAGAAGGACATGCTCTAATCCCGATTGCCAGGAAATATACAACATAAAAAGTAAACCACCTACACCGGATGGAAAGTGTTTAAAATGCGGTTCACCTGTTGTGCAAAGGGCTGATGAAACAGTAGAGGCCATAACAAAAAGGCTTGAAACATATAACGAAAAGACTGCCCCTCTCATCGCATATTATGAAAAAGAGGGGCTTTTGAAAACTATAAGCTCATTAAGCAGTGAAGAGATCGTTGAACAAATAAAAGCAGCTATAAAATAATTACATCATGCCATTGGCAACTGATTTGTTTAAAAATAATGGTTGCCAATGGCAAATCTTATTTCATCTAAAATAGTAAATATGATAAAGTTCGGTTTATCCACATACTTTCTTACAACGAAACATATAAGAGAAATAGTCAAAGATATACTCGAAAATGGGTTTAAAATTATCGAGGTTTCATATGAAATACCCCATTCATTAGAAATGGACAAAAAATTCTTTTTATATCTAAAAGAAATAAAAAAAGATGGCATTGAATTTTCTATGCATGCCCCTTTTCTTGAAATTAATTTGGGAAGTTATTTCGAGGATATGAGAAGATTTTCTAAAAAAAGGGTATTAAAAGCCCTGAACATGGCAGAGATTGCACATTGTACACCTTTTATTATTCATCCATGCTATTCTTTTGTTAGGGGCAAGGCTGAACATATTGAAAAAAAGACGAAAGAAAATTTCGTTGAAGATTTAAAAGAGATTGTGGCCATTGCAAAGGACAAAGGCATCAATGTCGGCCTTGAAAATGTCCAGATGCCATTTTTCTTTTTTTATAATATGGATGACTTTCTAATGTTACAAAAAGAAGTGCCTGAGCTAAAAATAGCATTGGATTTAGGTCATGCCTATATCTCTAAATTTTTAAAAGGCAACAAAGATCCTGAAGAATCCATAATAAAAGACATAAAAAAGGTTGGTCTTAATAACATAATCCATATTCACCTTCACAATAATTCTGGAACAAGGGATGATCACACAATTATTGAAGGCAATATGGACCTAAAAAAGATTTTAAAATTTCTTTTTGAAAATGGCTATAAAGAAAAGATTATTATCGAAAGCCAGGACTTTGAAAAATACGGAATGGATACAATAGTGAAAAAAATAAAAGAGTTAGACTTTTCTTGAAATAATATATCAAAAATCGTAATATATGTAAGTTTTTGCCGGAGTGGTGGAATTGGCAGACGCGCCGGACTCAAAATCCGGTGGTGCTTGGCACTGTGCGGGTTCAAGCCCCGCCTCCGGCATTTATTTTTTTCCTTTCTTAATAGACCTCGGCCCCTCGTTCCACGAGAAGTTCCCTAAGAATAGACCTGTGGCATCGGTTCTCGTCTTCACAGTAAC
>Ga0116168_1000767_pt1 | contig 29250 bp, 30 predicted proteins | sample AD_UKC129_MetaG_FD_89795 | JGI IMG/M metagenome (GOLD analysis project Ga0116168, IMG submission 89795) | Active sludge microbial communities of municipal wastewater-treating anaerobic digesters from Canada - AD_UKC129_MetaG | ecosystem: Engineered > Bioreactor > Anaerobic > Digestate | place...
CAAAGTCTGTATCTTCGCTTTCATAATCATCATACGCCAGCACCATCTCTATAAGATCTGGCAAATAACATTCGATTGTTAAAGGAATAATTTCTTTTTTCATTGTAAACTCCTTTTATGATTTTACATTTACAAATTATTTATTTATATCCAATTAGTTGCAAAAATATTGCTCAAAAAGGCATGCGGGGTCTTTATCGATATACGATATGTAGTGAGGCTCCCTGCAATGATAGCAGGTCGCTTTTTCCATACCCGCAGTTATAGCTGGCTGCAGGTATGCAGGCGGATGGTTATTCCACTCGCCCTTGCTGAACTCGTATGTGAGTTCAACGGTTGCGAATTCGCCGTCGAAGCTTTTTATTCTGTATATTCTTATCCAAAAGTTCTTTCTTTTATGGTAGGACTTTATAATATAATCTCCAACCTCGAGCACGATCAAAACGTGGTTGCGGTTGGACAAATGACCTCCACGCTTTACATATATCGCCTGCTTCCTGCATCCATTCGCATCTGCTATTATGGTGGACTCGCCGGTGTTCGTGGCTCCTCCACCGCACTCCCAAAGAGCTGGGTAGCCGTTTCTTGTTCTTTCAATTCTTAATTTAATGTCTTCCATTTTAACCACCTTTTAATAAATAAAACAAACAACTGTTTACATTGCAAATATAATATCTAATTTTAAATTTTGCAAATTTTATTTTGCATACAATTCGAGAGATAACAAAGCGACAAGTAAAGCTGTGGACACATAATTATTTAGTCGCACTGACAAAATTAGCCTCTCACACTGACAAACGCCCCGGCCTTATTAAGAGCGGGGGCGTTCGTTTATTGAAGTGGCGACTATATTAAGCGGGGCTTATCTCGGATATTAACGCTGGTAAAACAGTAGGAGTGAGCTGTTAATCATTACCAATAATACTGTCGATTACGTTCTGTATTTGGCGTTGATTTAAATTTTGTCTATATAGATGCGTTAGTTCATCTGTAATTTCCTGTTTGCTGTATCCTTTGTAAAGAAGGAACTCTATATCTTTCTCGATAACATCGCGATAATGTTGCAGGCGTATATCTTTCAACGCTGCTAATAAACTATTGGTGTCATTTCTGTTGTCCCTGTTATCCGCAATATCATCATATAAGTTCCAATACAGTTCATCAAAATCATTCATCATAACTCCTCCTATAAATTACTTATAATACCATTCAATTGCTAATCGTTTAGCTACTAAGTGAGCAAGATTTTCTTTGTTGTTTGGTAGCTGAGTATAAAAACAAGCACTTGCCCTATATTCTGCTAATACGTTAGCAAGATTTATTGTGTTAATTTCGTAAGGTTCATAATTATTGTCTAACATAATATCTACACATTTTTCTATTGGTAAAGTTAATGTTTTAAGAAATGCGATTGCATCATCATAATTATCAAAATACAAATCGTCATCCGCTCTCACATACTCAAAAGCCTCTTTAATGTCGTCGAGTAGCTTCTTGCTACCACCATAATTGAACCAAGCATAAACTAAGTTTTCTAATTCCTCAGGCTCATCATCGTATTTAAATTCTAATTTTCTTTCTATTCTACGAGCCATTTCGTTTAGAATATCTTCAAATGTTTTCATATTAATTCCCCTTATTAATTTAAATTTTTTTATTTTTTGTTTTTTAAAAGGAAGACGGTTCGTATTTTTTACCTTTAATATCAATGTTCCCATCTACGTAAAAGGTCGCCTTCGTATTTATAGCGACCGTTTGTAAAGGTCAAACCTTTAAAGTTTTTGTTGATTGTTGTAGTTTTTTCCATTTTTTTTCTCCTTTTTAGTTTGTAAAATTATTTTGTTCTTTTTGGACGTCGTCGCCATTTACCTTTTTACGTTCTTTTTCAAGCCATTCGTTTATCAAAAAGCTCAATTGTGCCGATACAGAACGCATATTCACTTTTGCTAACTTTTTTAAAAAGGCAACGTTTTCGGTCGCCAAATCCAAAGTAAATGTCTTTTTCATTTTTTTTACTCCTTATAGTTTTAAAAAAATTATAAAATCTGTTGAATACACTTGTCAATTAAAGAACAAGTGTCTTTGACAGGTTCCCTGTAATGCATGTTAGACCTTTGTAAATATTATTGAAATTATTTTTATTTGCTTACTAACGTATCGTGATATACAGCTTCGTTGTTAGCCCAGTGTAAAGCAAGCTTCACATCAATGATTAACCTAATGCAGTAATTATATAAATCCTCTCCAAGCTCTTTAAGCCACAATAGATGATTTTCTATCTCTTCGATTTTATCATCTGTGAACTGATCGCTCGTTGTCGCTCCAAGTTTTTTGCACCATAAAACTATACCTAAGATTTTCGTTTCGTATTCTATCCAAACGCTACGCTGGAATTTTAGACTCTTCCAGTCATCTTGTCGAGGATGCTTTATTAGTGGATAGCTGACGTCGTCGTTGCTATCTATTTTATCTACATTCATCGCCTCGATTTTTCCCCACTCGACTGCCTCCCAGAAGTCGCATAGCAATCTGTATGCTGTCGCGCTTAGTCTTCTTACTGAAGTAATGGCTCGCATACAGTGTGGCAATATATGCTGCAAAAACGTTTCCGCATCTATATACTGCTCAAAGAATTCACCGAGCGTAACATCGGCTATAGCGAGAGCATTTCTTAATTCGCTGTAAGCATTCTCGGTTACCCTCTCTGCCATATCGATGTTGCATATCATATTTGGCTGGCGTGGATGTAATTTTGACGGCACATCTAATGATGTGAGCACTGCATCGGACTTTAAATTACTTTTCATACACATATGAACCTCTTTAAATTGTTTTAAATAATACATTATTTTTATTTCTATACGTCGCCTTCAAAATACAATGGTATCTTTAAGGCACGCGCTATATGCAATTCCAATAACCCACCAATAGATGAACTTACATCATTCATAACATAAACAGCGTCGCAATCAAGCATACCTTTTATACACATTTTCATCGCTGTCTCCCAATCCGTATCTGCGGGAACTAACTTTGTTGGATTGACAACAGTCTTGAAATGCTTCGCTAAATGCTCTTCTACGTTAGCAAATTTCTTTTCTACATACTCTCTATCCAAACCAGATACCTTGCCTATTATATAAACGCTATTCATTTACTTATTGCTCCTTCTCGTTAGTTTTGATGTACCGCTCTAATTCTTGCTGGTCAATAGCGCCTATGCGAATAAGTTGATTGATAAGTTCCGCTATCGCATTAATCTCTAATTTGTTCATTTTCGATTTGCGATATAACCTGTGATAAAATGTTTGCGTCTTTACTCCAATCTTATTGGCAAAAAACTTTAATGGAATTATCCTCCTAATACGAAGTATAAACTCTGAATTAATACTGTTTGGCGACACCATAAAACCTCCGTAGTTAATCAATAGAAATAAACGCAATGATTTGTTGCGAATATAAAATTTAAAATTACAATTTCAAAACTAAATTTGATTTGTGAATTAAATTTAATTTTTAACCCTATTATGCAAAATGTCAGAGTAACGTTTTACGAGTGTATCTTTAACGTCGTCTGTATATATTCTCAGTGTTTTGGTTTTTAGCTTACTTATTTCGCGTTTTACATGTAAAGCAAATAGTACAACAAAAGCTGTTGCGACGAGTCGCCTGTTTGAAAATGGCAATAAGCCTGCTATGTATTTTAATTTATTATATAAAAACAATGATGTATTATCTAATGTGATGTATATCGGGTCTTCGCTCATCAAACGTAACCGCTGCGATATTCTGGTCAATCTCATTGGATATACAACATCGATGGATGCGATTGCCAAAGCAACAGCATGCTTCTTCGTAATTGCTACACCGAACTTTAAAAAATACCACTTGCGAATAATCTTTATGTATGCTGTAACAACAGGATGTAATGCCAATCTAAATCGTCGCTTCGCAATATCATTTGTAAATGTTTTCGAACGCATTATCTAACTCCACTGCATATCCACAATATAGTTTCGCGACTAATTTCCAGTCTGGTTCTTCTATTTCATTTTTAATGCACTCGTTGCATATCGGTAGAGCAACCCTCTCAAATCCAAACTCATCAAGAAACTTTAATGTAAATCCTTCTTCTGGTGGTGGATAAGCTCCGCAAAATACGCATTCATTATATTTAATGTAATTCGTATCTCCTATTAATAAACTATCGGGTAATTTACTGCGAAAATGATTGAGCGACTTATTTGCTTTTTTTATTAGTTCCGCACGGTCATCAAAACCTAAACTGTTGGCTGTGTTGATAATATTTCTCAATGCATTGTTTAATGCTATCGTTGCATCACTTGTCTTTGGACTCTCGTTAAATAACGCCTTCTTTATTGCTGTAAGTGAACGAATGTTAGGATTCGCCTCAATGAAATGTTTAAACGCCACAACATCATTTTTAAAGTATGTTGCGATACGTTTACATAGCTGCAAGGTATTCACCTGACAGCCAATCATATCCGCTAATTGCGGAACGTTTAAATGTGAGTGCGATTCGTTTACAGCTTTACCTATCAAAAAATACGTAAGCAGTTTTTTAATGTAGCTTTGCTTTTCCAAGATGAGCGCCTCTGCAAGCCCATCAAGCACTACAAGATCTTTCATTCTTCCTCCTTCTTTTGTTTGCTGTATAATTTATACAACGCATAATAAAATGGTCTATCTTGTTCCGGATAATTCATCAACATGGTTCCATCTGGTAAATACTCAGATAAATCAAGCTGGTCGTAGTCTTCTACTTTTGATGGGAACTCCACATCAAATCCTGCCCTATTAAACATTTCATTTGCTAATTCTGTTCTCTTGGATGATAATATGTAATCTTCTATGTAATTATATAGCGATGCCTTTTTCCTCGCAAATGCTTTTGCGCCGGTTACGCCTGTATCATCTCGTGTCATTAATCCATAAATTTCTTTTAAATTTGACTTGATGAAGTTATCTAATAACTCTTTGTTGTGATCAATGGCTTCCTTTACATCGTCAGATTTAATCACATTATTGTATTTATAGTAAAAATCATCTATTAGTTTCTCATCCTGCAATATCTCTGTTATCGCTTCGTCAATGTCGCTACTCTCGTATTCCTGTTTGTTTGCGCCACTTAATAACTCGTTTACAAATTTACGCTTTCCACCTGAATTTAAATAAGCTAAGTTAGCAGAATTTGATGCTAAACGCGAGTAACGATTATGCAACGATTCTCCAAATAATCCTTCTTTTACCATTGTGCCAAAGTCATACTCTTCACCGGTTGGGTTGCCTTTTTTATCCATAGTCATGCCTACCGCATATTGTCGCCCTGCTTTGACAGCACGACCCAATGCAACAATACGTTTAGATAACACATCGAGTAATCCATCCGCACCATTTTCTAAAATATTAGGAATATCAGTAGCGAATGTTTCCGCAATAGCTCTCATCATAAATGGAGTTAATAGTTCGTACGCTGATATATCCATATGTAAATCTACATCCAGCAACGCTGATATTATCCCATAACGCGCAGACTTTACTATCTTATCTATCGTCTCGTTACCGAAACCAGCATCGTAAAGCGCCTCTCTCAAATCGCCATCTAACTTGTCGATAGTCTTTTCATCACCACCACTTAATATATCATTTACTTTTAATGCATCGCATAGCCCTACTACAAACTCGACGCCACCCAACATCGATGCAACCACAACCTGAGATAATACGCCAGCAACCGCATTTCTTTTCGCAGTATTATCACTTGCTTTGATGGCATGCTTATACATATTACTAATTAACGCGAGATGATTTATAGTCGGCGATACAAGTGTTAAAAATGATCTTCCTAAAAATGGCACCTCCTTTATAACAAACTTTTCAACAGGAGTTCTGTATATAAAATCAAACATACCTTGCGTCTCTCCAACAAAGATAGCTGCCTTCTTTGCAACCTGTGATATGTACTCTTCCTTAGTTAAACCAGACTTTTCGAATGGATTTGTATCAACGTACACCTGCGCAAAACTCATTGCCGTTTCATAACGATTAGATATCTCTGTTAGACGCATTAACGCATATAGTTTGTCCTTAACCTTCGACACCTTACCCATTAAATTACTATATTCATCGTCCAACGACTTGACGGCTGTTGTTTCTGGAATACCTTCTTCAATAATTCTTTTGCGAATGTCATCAAGTATATTTCCGTATATATTATCCGACTGTATGTTGCGTAAAAATTTCAATTCACCGCGTGGAGCAGTTACCATGCTTTTTACTATTTTAGGTAAATTGTTAATACCAAATTTGCGCGCCAATTGTATGCTGGCAGTAGTAAAACCACCCAATTTGTTTTTAATACCAGATAATGTATTCCAACCTAATGCACCAGCAGTCATTATGCTTTCTGTTACCTGCCAAGCGCGTTTAAATTTTGGCGACAATACTTTGTCTGCAAATGATTTACTCGCTGGCGAATACAGTAAATCACCATGCAATCCATCAAGAAATTCAGTGTATGTATTATTAATCCCAAGTGTCTTTGTTTCTAATATCTGTTTCTCAGCAGCATTTTTTAAACTGCCATTTGCGTATTGTGATGATATGCGATTAACCATGCGTTGTATACCAGCATCCCACAAATCAATCCACCTATCGTCTTCATCTTTATATCCACGAGTGTTTTTAGTTTCGATTAAACTCTTTGATTTTGGCTTCAAGACATACGCGAATATATCTTCTAAGACTTGCGAGTCGATATTTTGCGTGTTCAATTTTTCTAACGCCTCTATCGTGTCATTGATTGTTTTTGTGGTGCCTTCATCAAATACACTTGATGGAACAGACTCGTCTGCGGGTATTTCGCTTTTTAATTTGCTTAATTCTTCGATTAATTCTTTTTTGTTTATATTGTAATCAGCGGTTTTTCTTAATAAAGCAAAGAAGCGTCTTCGCATCGCAGATGTAGTTTGCGCCACAAGCATTTCGATAGTTCGAACATTTAAGTCTTCTTTTACTTTTACGCGCCCTTTTATCTTGTTGCCATCGACATCTGTATATTCGATTTCCCATACGTTTGGATAGTCAGGAGAATCCAAAGGTTTAGCATTGTGCTTTTCTAACCAATCATTTAAATAAGTATTACGCTCCCTTGTATTTTTAAAGAATTTAAACAGATTAACTTTGTCGTCGTAAGATGATAAACGCTTTCCATTTGAATCTATCATATAAATTGATAAACCATAATCTCCTTTACTACGTTGATAAGTCCAACGTTCAGGCATGTAGTGCATTTGTGATGACATCAACGCAAACTTGGTGTGCTCATCTATTGCAGACAGTTCATTTTTGAAGTTGTCAAGCTTCTTCTTTGTTATAGATAGACGGGCGTTTAATACTGCAAGCTCTTTATCGTTACTCAATATTTTTTCGGCAGCACGCAAATCTCTTAATATGCGTCCTGACGTCTTATTTTTTGTATCGATTAATTTTTGATATGCCTTTGTTTGTTTTATTGCTTCTATACGCTCTGCTATTTGAGCACGTATATCGTTAGCTTCAAGTTGAACAGCTGATAATTCTTGATTTATTTTTTCTGTGATTTGTATGGATTCTTCAAGTGTGTAACCATATTTCTGTAATAAATTTGCATTGGCTTGATGTTGCGTGATTGCTTCGATTACTTTACGCTGGTGTCTGTAAACAACAATGGCATCGTCAAGCATTGAATCTGCAATTCCGTTAGCCTTCATTTTATTCTTTAAATATTCTGATGTATTTAATTCGCTTAACCTTATGCGCGATTCTTCTGGATTTAAATTCTTTTTAATATTAATAGCATCCGAAAATAAATCATCGTTCGTTTTAATTAATATTTCCTGTAATTCACTCTTTGATTTATCTCCTACTTTTTCTGCATAAAGACGATAAAAATGATCCAAAGCGGAAGTATAAGAGTCCTGAGCATTTCTTATTTGTTGCATAGCTTCATTGGCTTTTGTTTTGCCATTGTAGAATGCTGACTTCAACTCAATTACAGGTTCGGCATCACTTTGTATATGGTTAAGGGAGCGAAACAATGAAATCGTAGATTCTTCCGTATCCTTTCCAGCTACTTCGTATTGGTTATATTTATTAATTAATTTTTGTTGTTCACTTGGATTTTCTGCTTTACGCAACATATCAGCTTTGTATCGTTCAAATACTTTGTCGTTTGGTATTGGCTGGTCAATAAACATTTTAGATACACCAAGACGCTCCATCAATTTGGCGATCTTGCTATTTGGCTTCGTTTGAGCATATCTTGCTGCACCACGCATAACCAAAGCTGTCCCAGCAACTGCAGCCAATGTGCTTAATATATTACCTTCTTTTATTTCTTCATCGTCGTTTTGTTGATTGCCACTATACATCAATAAACCGATACCAGCAATTTCGTCGCTAAAACTTTTCAAGCTTGCTTTTATTGCGTTAGATTGTGGGACGGCAAATGTAGCTGTGAGACCCCTCGTTATTGCCTTATCCTTACTTACACCAAAGAAAACTTTACTTAATTCTTTATCGTTAAGCCCAAATGTATTTGCAAAGTTAGATAACTGCGGTGATTTAACAGTTGTCTTAAATGTAACTTTTAATTTGTCTCCATCTTTCCAAACACTAACATAATCATCCTCATAGCGTTCATTTCTACTAATCCAATCATCAAGTTTATTAATTACGTTTTCTTTTATTTGCGCCGGACTATTATAACCCTTTGATTTTAACTGTTGTTTTAAAAATCTTATACGCTCTTTCTTATCAAAAATTTGTTTACGTAACTGTTTAGAATGCTTGCTGTCTTTTGTTTTAGACATCGCATCTTCAAGCTGTAATATTTCTGAGTTTAGTTTGTTTACTTCAGCTTCTAAATCGAACTGTTCTTTTGATACGCGTTCTTTGCCTTGATTGCCACGTCTTGATTGTTGCGGCGCTTCCACTTGTTCTTCGTTAGTTTCGGTTTTAGATTTCCGTTTTTTCGGTTTGGTCGTTGCCTCGCTAAAATCTATGCCGTTATCTTTTAATAAATTATCTATCTCATTGATAGTATTTGACACATTGTCAATTAGTGCGGAAGCGTTTTGCATTTCAGTTTCAAGCTCTGGTGTAATACTTGGCGTTTCCTGCTCGTTTGCGGTAACTTCGGTTTGTTGTATGGCTTGCTCCGGTTGCTGAGCATTGGCATCGGTCTGCTGTCGTGTCGCAACTCCTTCCTTTGTATCGTGCGTCTGCTCTGTATTCGCAATTTGTTGTCTGTCAGATGTGTTCTGCGATACAAAGCTTTGCTCGTTATTTTGTGGTATAATTGCATCTTCAGGTTTTGGCGTTGACGTGATATTTTCGCTTGGCGGTTCAATCTTGTCAGTGGCACCAGCAGTCGTTGGTTCCTCTATGACTGCTGGTGGTTGTTGTTGCGACGCGATGGGTTCTATTCCTTTTATGGCGGAATGACCTGTATTTACAGCTTCTTCCTGATTGCTTATCGCCCCTTCTTGCGTATCACTTTTTTGTGATTCGCCGTATTCTTTTTTTTTTATTTCACCTTCTGGCACTGTTTCAGTTGGTGGCAACTCTTTTACTGCTGGCGACTCTGCAACAGATTGTGAAGTCTGCGGTTCTGTTGTGGCATCCAGATTGTTTTGTTCATTTATAGCGCTAACATTTTCATTGGTACTTAATTGTTGCTGTTCACTATCGACAGTTTGTGTTGAAGTTTCATCAGCCTTTATATCATCAATAATTTTACCAGTCAAATGTTTATGTATCAAATCCGCTGTATCATCATATAAATCGTTAATTGCTTGATGATACGCTTCTTTAACGTGTGATAACTCATTATTTAATAGTGTTTCGATTTTGCCCCTAATCGTTTTTGATAAACGTCTGTTGCCATCGAAATACTTGCGAAACGCATCCTGCAATCTATCATCATTCTTTGCGTAGAAGCGAATATCATTTACAATCTTTTGCGTGTTTGGATCTGTTATCTCACCATTCTTTATCGCATTTTCGAGATTAATAAACTCGTCTTTTGCTAATTGGGCTACTACATCTTTTACGGATTCTATTTGTTTCGTTTTACTCATAAATACATATGCAATCTCTGGATGCGACGACACCATTTTCGCTGTTTCAGGGTCTATGTTTTTTATATCCTTTTGCTTTACTAATTGCTTTATTTTTGCTTTCATAAAAGCATCTTCCACTGCAATCACATTTGGGTCGTCCTGTTTTGTTTCTTCTGGCGCTGGCAATGCCTTCGCAGTCTGCTCAACTGTTGTGATTTCTTGTGATTTCTTTGATAGTCTATCGGTCTTCTTCGTCCGTTTACTTGCTGTCGCAGTTTTTGTCTTTTGTGTTGTGTTTGATGGTAAATTGTTTAATTGCTCTGTCGCTGTTTCTTCACCTATTGGTTCTCCTTTTGTAGCTCCTTTAAGCGCAGGGTCTTCTACAACACCAAGACGACGGTGCAAATCATCCTTGTTAATCATTGAACCGAATTCATTCGTTAATTTATCGACTAATTCTCCATAAGTAATTTTGCCGTTTAATTGCGTCGCTATGGCTTTCGCACGTTCTGTATTGCTCCCCATATTTGCGAAATCGACAGAAGACTTGCTGCCAAGTATCTTTGACAATTTCTCGTTATACTTAGAATCGGAATACACGATACCACGCTGCAAAGATTGCTCATCTAACTCATCAAGCATATTCTTTACAACGTATTGCATGTCTCCTAAACCAGCAAGCTCGCTAACAACATCTCCCTGCTGTTTGGCGTCTAAAATGTTTAGTCCCGGATCTTTTGTGATTGTTTGTGATGGTTCTTCACCGTTTAAATGCTTGCCTACTCTATCTATAATTTCAGAATACGATTTACCAAACGGTTGTTCACCGGTTATTTTGTAGTATAAATTTAATATAGTATTTGCTTTATTGCGAGCATTAGAAACTCTCTGATCAAGATGTTGGTCTATACGAGCATCACGATACTGATTTGCATATGTATTGTAAAACTCATCTAAATCTTCTAACGTCAATTTTCTATCCGGAACCGTTGCTGACTTAACTACATCTGTTGATTGTTGCGTTTCTGGCATTGCATCGTTTGCCTGTTCAATTGGCTGTGTTGTAGGTGCCTCGCTTGTCTTGACCTGACCTGCTATATTTTCTTCAATTTGATGATAAATGCGTTCCACCGCAGCTCTTGTTGCCTGACGCATTTCGTTCTTTTTAGCCTTAGTAGCAGTTAGTAACTCTGGATTGATGAAACCAAGAATCTTTTTGTTTTTTGTACCTGATTCTGCCGTATATTTTTGGTCGTATAAATTTAATATATCCTCTTTTGTGTAGCCACGCTTAACAAGGTTTTCTATATAATTATACGTCTCTTCCGGATTTGATATATGTCTTCTATATAACGTATATAAAGATTTCTCATCCTCAGGAGATTTTATAATTCCTTTTTCATACGCATCTTTTATAGCGGTCTCGACATCCTGACTTGTAAACACATTATCTTTGCTATCGTTAAAATGATTAATGAGATGATCCTCTGCGTCGCCACCCATTTTCTGCTTTTGGAGCTCGAGAATTTTACGCAATCTTTGTTCATCTTTTGGCTTGCGAATTACACCACCCTGTTTAGCCTCTGTAATAGTTTTATCAATCCATTCTTTTGTAGGAATATCCCCACCTAATCTGTGAGTGCTAAGAGTCGCGAAATCATCAACTCGCTCGGCTCCCGGAGCAAAAAACCGGGACACAACATTTCGTAATGGCTTTCCTGTCTCTTTCGCTTGTTTCGCGCGATATGCACCACCTATACCCATTAATTCTGTAATGATATTGACGGCACCAACAGTGCCCATATTCGCTAAATATTCTTTAAGAAAATCATTATACGCTTCATAGTCAAAACCTTGCTTGTTCATTTCCTTCGCAAACTGCTGCTTCGATGCCATAGCAGAAAATTGTGAATGTGCCGTTGGCATAGCAGCTATGGCTGTTTGTCTCGCCACTTCTTTTCCAACAGTTTTCGCTACACCACGTATGCGGTTACCTGCATCGATTGCTTTATGCATCGCTTCGGCTGCTTTCATACCACTTTTAACACCGGCGATGTTGGCAGCAGTATTCAGAGCGGAGGACATTACCGCTCCGAATGGTTGCATTTCATCATCGTGCAACGTTTTTGCTAATTGTGGCACTTCCTGAATCGCACTTGTAGCGAAACCAACCTTCCATGCTTTATCCAACATTTGTGCGCCTAACTTAGATTTCCCAGCAACACTCAATGGAACAACAGCCTTCCCTATCTCACCAGCGATTTCGCCAGCTGTTCTGTAATCTTCATATTGCTTTGATTTAGCATGTGTTATGAATGGCGCATGCGTTGCTTCGTATCTTATAGATTTATTACCAAAAATATTGTTTACAGTTGTTAGCGGTGCTAACACACTTTTTTCAAGTCCTTGATTAAACGCATCGAAAGCATCGCTTTTCCAATTTTTTGCTAATTCTGTTCTTGATTTTGAAGTGTATTGGTCAAATTTGTTTCTATCTACACCACGATATTGAAATACCTGAATGTTGCCCTTGTTATTTATTACGGCAATAGGCAATGTTTCAGGTTCAACTTTCCCGTTAAATTCTCTTGTTCTGTATATCTTGTCTCCTTCAACTACTAATTTCCCATATTTAATTCCGATGCCAACCTTGTCTGGAGTAAAATCAGTTGGCGTTGCATATCTATACTGTAACGCCTTTTGTGGATCTAAGCCGACCTGCAAATCTTTTTGCATACCTTCTTTGATTTTAGAGATATTTTTCTTGACTTCTCTTGGGTCTGGTTTGTATAACTTCTCCCACCAAGAACGCGGATCCGGTTCCTCCTTTTTTTGTTGAGTTGGCTGTTTCTTTGCAAGCTTTTTTTTATTCTTTTTGTCTAAGCCCTCGCTAATTACACCCCAAATAGGTTCATCACCATGATATGGTGGTTGCCATCCATATGGCGATGGCGTTGGCTTATACGGATCTGGTGGTCGTAATATTTCAGGGTCAAGTCTTCTTACAGCCATTTCATCCCCCTAATTATTTCATAGTTGCAGACGTAATTGTTAATTTTCCATTACGTTTCGTTGTTAGTGCTTCGGCTAACGATGTCATCAATACGTCTGTGATTACATAATGATATTCTCCAGATACAAGTCCAGTTCTTGGATTGAGGCTCGATTTCACTATGTTGTGTGTTATTGTTGCGTTGTTCTTCTTCATTTCTTTTGACATGTGCTGCAAACCTGTTGTAGTTTGTTTTCCCATTAAGTTACTAATAGCTCCAGTTGCGATTAGTTGCAATAGAGCGCGATTATCATCACTTCTCTGTAAATAATATTTGTTGATGTATGTATTACCATCGGCATCGACAACAATTAGGGAGTCGGCGTTATTTTTTAATATCGTATCGATATCTCCTTTGGCGTCTACTCTTGATGTTAAGTGCATTGAGTCTGAAATTGCAACCATTGTCTTTTCGAGTATCTGAGGCAACGTAAGCTTTTCATTTTGCTCCAACCACTGATTAGTCTTTGGATCCCAAATTCTGCTTATGAAATTATACTGCTGTGTAAATAATGGATTTAAATTACCTCCATTTAAGTTTGGTAGCAATGCTGTTATAGCTTCACCAGCAAGTTTATCAAATGGTTCTCCTTTTTTAAACGCTCTATCGCACAAGTTAGCTAAACCGTTATGTGTCGAATTGCCTGTAGCTATACCAACGATTTGATGATTGCCCGGATCCTTACCCAATGTAGAATAGCCGGTATATTGTGGCTGTCGATTTCCGCCGGTTCCGCCGGTACCAAAATAACCACGTGGCTGCTTGTCTTGTTCACGCGTTAACTGAATGTTTTTATTATCTGCAATTTCACGTTTTGGTGGGATATAGCCAAGCGGACTGTATTTAGGTGCCCCTAAACTTAATGTTCCTGTTTCGCCTATCAATGTATCGGGACCACCCAAGCCTTCTTGCTTCCATTTCTGTTCGGCAGTTCCTTCTACTTGACCCAATGCTTTTTTATTAAGCTTGTCCATTTCTCTATTGACTCTGTCGATAAGATTAGTATTAACATCGTTTATCCATTGTTTGCCAGCAGCGTATTGCTCTTTCCAATTCTCATCTAACATTTTTTGCTTTTCTGTATCTGGAACAGAACCACTAAAATAACTCAGTTTATTTTTATCCATATATTGAACTATATCGTTATATATTCCCATTCCAGCTCCGCCAGAACCAGCCTGTGGCGTTCCAGATGGATTGGGCTGAGTTCCAGATGGATTGGGCTGAGTTCCAGATGGATTGGGCTGAGTTCCAGATGGATTGGGCTGAGTTCCTGAATTCTTTGCTGCTTGTATCGATTGCTGCACTAATGCCCGAGGATCGAAACTCTTCGGTGTTGAACTACCTGTTTGCACTACTTGTTTTTTGTTTTTAGCCATAACTATATACTACATACATTGTGTTACATTTTTTTGTATTACGTTTTATTTGGAGTCGCGTTGAGATTTTGAAGCGTATTTAAAAATTCCTGCGCGTTTGTAAACCAACCCAATGGTTGGAACGGCTGTGCATTTGGATTTGGCTGCTGCACAAAATTCGGCTGCGGTACAGGATTCGGCTGTGATGCAGGATTCGGCTGCGGTGCAGGATTCGGCTGTGATGCAGGATTCTGCTGTGGCGCATACGGTGGACGTAAACTGCTGTTTGGATTTGGCTGTCGTTGAGGTAACTGTTTCCCTGTCAAAAATGACGCATCATGATATGGTGTAGGACTATATACTTGACTTGGTTTTAATGGTCCTGGGAACACTGGCGGTCCGTATGGCTCAGGAGGTGGAGGTGGCGGTCCGTATGGCTCAGGAGGTGGAGGTGGCGGTCCGTATGGTTCTCCAGATGGTTTTGTTTCCTGTTTTTGTTTGTCATCTTTTTTGTTGTTCGCTGTCTCTGACTGTTTGACGTTGTCTGAACCTAACATAAAATGTGAACCTAACATAAAATGTGAACCTGCACTTGGATCTATTGTCGGAATATAATTGCCATTTTTATCCTTCACGTGCGAAGTTATGCCTTGTTGTAAACCTTTATACAAACTACTAACAGAGTTAAATATCTCGGGATTTGTTATCACTGTTTGCTCAATCGTCTCTCCGTTTGGTCCAATAGACCTAATCTTCTGCGTTCCTAATTCAAGCATATCTCGAGCAAGTTGCACTGTGTTTTGTAATGCTTGTTGTTTGATATAATTCGCCATCTCCTGTCTGTGACGCGTACCAGCATTTGCATCTCTTATGTTTTGCGACATTGTTTGGGCACCTATATCGATGCCTTCAGCTCCATAATTTCTTAATTCCACAGGCATGTTTTATCTCCTATCTTCTAAATCCATATAAACTATTCGGATCATAACCAAGATAGTTAGCAAGCGCTTCAACTTTGCGTGGATCTTGGTTGGTACTCCAATTAAATATATCTCCACCAGCTATACTTGATTGTATAGCCGTCGGAACTGCATGTTTCATATATTGCCCCATTGTCTCTTCGGAACCAGCGCGTGTCCCCATTGTTTTTGCCGCTGTGCCGAATAAATTATACGCTGCATTATCCGCTTGATTCGCGATGCCCATAGCTTGGCTAACCATCGGTCCAGCCAATGAACTCGCCATTCCCTGAAAGTTTTCCCATTGATTAAGTGCTGGTGCAACATTCCGTTGGAAATTACTCGCAAGATCTTTTTGATATATATCACTCGCCTGACTTGCTATGTTAGCTTGCTGAGCTGCAGCTTGTTGTAATCCTTCTTGTCCTGCACGCATTGCTTGTAAATTGCCAGCTGCTTGTTGCCCGGCAATTTCCTGCAATGCACCCATATTCGCAACACCACTACCACCACGCATATTCATAATAGATTTAGCAAGATTTTGCTGAGACATCTGATTTTGCCTCATTCCTTGCTGTGCCATCTGCATTGCATTTTGCTGTAAACTATCTCCAGATGCTAATAATCTATTTTTATCAGCTACTGCATCTCCAGATACCATCTGGCTATTTATGCGCCGCTGAGCTTCTATGCCAGCTGCTGCTCCCTGCTGTCCTAATGCGTTGGTGTTTTGCAATAATGCGGATTTATTTTGAGCGACCTTATCGACAGCTGATTGAGCTGCCTTATCGGCTGCTTCTAACGCCGACTTGGTTTGAAACTTGCTATCGCCAAACAATCCCTTGACAAGTTTAGAACCAACCCACGTCCCAACTCCACCTAATAAGTCTGCACCGAATGCTGCTCCCATCCCACCTTTGAATATGCCACTACCTGTTGTAGCATCTGCCAAATCTTTCCCTGCCTTTAAAGCTGCTTCTGCGGTTCCTGTAGCTTGTGCATTTCCGAGATCTACTGTCGGCTTCGGTTCTGCTTCGCTTCCAGAAAACAATCCCCCGATCCATTTGGCAGCACCAGACATATCCGGCAATCCGGGTAATCCGGGCAACTTATCTATCATGTCTGATACATTAGGCAGTTTATCAAGAAGTGATGATGTATCTTTATCGTTGCTATCTGGCGGTGCAAGCGGTGGCTGAATTTTAAACTGTGGTTTCTGTATGTCTGTTAAAGCATAGTAATCAGAATAATCGGCTGGTGGTCTGGACATTGCATCTAACTTAAACAGCATAGGACTGTTGCTGGCTAACTGTGGTAACTGTGGCGAAATCCGCAATGGAGTTTGTGCTAAATTCTGTTGCGGCACACTCGCATTCATTCCTGCTAATGGATTGGCAAGCATCCGCAACATATCATCTATTGAATAATGAGGAGCTATCATTTTATGCTTCTCCCTATAATAAAACCACCAATAGCACCTATTATATATTGTAAATAGCCGTTGCTTACTTCCTGTCTAACTGTGTTAATTCGTAAAGTATCATATCGATAAATATAATGCGTATCACGTTCTATTGGTTTGCGACGTAATATATATTCAAATTCGTTCGCTGGATATGTGTATCTAATCGATAATGTATCACAAGTAATATAATCTATTGTGTCCAATTGAGCAATAAATGGTAATGTGCTGATGGTATCTCTTAACGTATCATACGTGATACGTAATTTTGTTTTAAAGTATGTTTTTTGTAAATAAATAGTATCACGCACAAGTACAGTATCGACGCGAGTCGTATGCATATATTCGTTTATCTCACGTTCTTTTTTCGTTGAAAATACAGCAATCCATAAAAGTAAGGCAATAACTGCTAATACAATAATCCCACAAGAATACTTTATTGCCATACTCCTATTATCCTTAAACGTGCATAAGGCTGATATGTTCGTATTGTTGGATATACTCCCTGACCATCACGATCTACAACTCCATTCTTGCCTGACGTATTACCACCAATTGCATAAAATTTATTGTTGCTTTTTTTATAAATAATTTCAACATGCCCAAATGGAGTATCTCCTTGTCTGAATACTAAGACAGCACCCTGTCTTATTGGTATATTCTGACGTAACACCTTTTCAATTGGAATCATATCTTTATTAGCAAATGCTAATGCTCGCCCCGAACGTATGCACTTCGGGGCTTTGCCGTAATATAAACAGTAACTAACAAATGCTGCGCACCAAGGTGTATTTTTTCCTATACCTACAAAACGCTGAAATTTCTCGACTTCTATGCCGTCGTTTCGACCACTACGTTCTCGCACATACAAATACGAAATAGCCGTATCCAATTCTCCAACAGACTGCTTTACTACCGGAGTTTTGTCTGCAAAATAATATGCCTTCTCGTTAGCCGATAATAATTGCCCAAGATAGAATAATTGCAGCAAACACAATAGCAAATGCAACGTTCTTTTTCTTAAATAACTCATCAAGTGTATCATATTGCTCCAAAATAAACTTATCAAACAACCACCACATTAACAAAAACATTCCTATCTTTAAAAGCGAATACGGAAGTTCTGCCCATTCTGGACTCGCGTAACTTAAATATACTAAAAAAATCAGAGATATAAAAATGATAATTCCACCAATCGATATAATTGATGCGTAATATTTTTTCAAGTCCTGCATAATAACCTCCTATTATTCTACAAATTCCCAATCTGGATTTAATGAAACATACGCTAAATACATTGCACGCAACAGAGAATCTAACACAGTATATTCTGGCGCTACGAGTTCGTTGAGTTTTTCATCTATCGTTACCATAGCGTAAAACACAACATTGCGATATGCTTCATATTCTCCTAACGCATTGTTGTCAAATCGATTTAATTGATCTGTGTCCTTAAATCTTAAAAACTCAACGCTATACATTTTATCTTTAAGTAAATGCATGCTTATACTGCGAATCTTTATAATCTCATTGGTATTCCTGTTTGTTAAGTACATATAAGCTCCTATATATAATTTGCAAATAATTCATTGGCAATTACTACTGCACCAAACACCACTGGGGATGTGATGCTGTTGCTTGTCTTCGCAACCTGTAATTTTATGCAATAATTATTTTGGTCAAGAACAAGCCGCGCATCCAAATACGCACTACCAAATGTTTCTACAACATAATCATAACCATTAATCGGTAAAAAATACAACCTGTTCGTAACGTAACTATGCGAAGCCACACAACCACGTATTTGCCATGCTTGCGCAATCCTGTGAGAGGTATATGAATACGCATACGCAGCACTAATTTTGTAATCAAAATTATATACCTCTCCTTCGTATATATAAAGATGCTGCCCGCTTGTGATTGGCATATCTACCCAAGTATTTATAGGTGTGTTTGCTGGCAATAGAAATCGTTCGTATTTTTGAATTTTAACACCACTTTTCCATTCGGCTGCTTCTAATACTGTTGTGTCGTATGTATTTGATGCGATTTCATGTGGTCTGTGCGTCCTGCTCGCATAACCAACCGCAACTGATTTACTGTGTAGCGCTTGCGTGTATGCGCCAATAGCCACAGAACCAGAATCTACCGCATACACACCAGCCCCTATACCAACAGAATCGTTGCCGATATTAGCTGCCGTGTGCCCGATCGCTATTGCTCTGTTATTGATATTCCATACAGAATTTCCTAATGCCGCTGAGTAGCCTTGAATATTAACATTATTCCTGCCAATAGAAATAGAATTTGTGATTGTGCCACCACTGCCAATAGAAATCGCATTATTCAGACTCCCATTTGTTCCAACTGCAATAGAATTCAAATTACTCGTAGCCGAACCAATTGTGGTGTTACTATTGACTTCTGTTATCCACCTCGTGCCAGTCCAAATAAACTCAATTGCATGCTGTGGCGCCAAATCATACGATAATTGCAGATTATTATAATATACAGGTTGTACAGTTAAAGTTAAATTTGTATTGACCGCAGCATCGTTATGTATGACAAAACGTTTACCTGTAGCTACGTTTGTCGTTGGCAAATTAACAATTCTGTTTCCTCCAAGTGGAGTTAATATTTGTCTGGTTGCTGAATCCGGCATTAGTGTTAATGTGTTTGTGATTGATTGAACATTCACAGTTTCAGATGGCGGATCGATAATCTTCAACTGTCCTTCGGAACCAACGCCAACATTGCGGTCCCCACTTCCACGAAGACCATCAATATAAGCATCTCCTCTTATAATTAAATCCTGCGAGATTTCCATGCTATCCCTACATTATTACAACTTTGTAATCACCATTCAACAATGTGTTCTGTTTAAATGTTATTGTTACTGTATTGGCATCTGTTATTTCTATATCTGGAATTACGCTTTGATAGATTATCTGTGAATTGCGTGTTCCTTTTTTAAATACCTGCACCATCACATTTGTGCTGTTTAAATTGTGTACGATTTGATGCGTGTAAGCTCCTGTGCCAACCGTGATTTCTGTGGCGTGTTTTTTATTTTTATAAGATGGTGCTAAGTCGATTATATTACCACTTGTCGTAAATGTGTCCGTGTTTGTAGATACAAAGACACCATTAGTATCTGCCGATAAACCACCGTTTGTTTTTAACTTTAAGTTTAATTTTCCGGACTTATATGTAAAATGATTAGCTTCCTCATTTATGCGTATCCCCGATGTTGAAGACGTCAAGCCTTTGCTGATATCTAATTTTGCATTCAACGCATTAGAACCATCCAAGTTCAATGTGCTTGTGTTATAATTCAACGATACAGTCGAACCGCTAAGTGTTAGTGGATTATTGAAGTTATAAACGCGTTGTTCTGAAAATAATACCCACTGCACCGATGTTACACCAAGTGTTCCACCGGGCTGTACTGAACACCAATACGATTTCCCAGCGTTAGTACTGCCTTCTGTAATAAACACGTAGGCGCCAACTAATTCGTCCCAAGCGTCTGCATCGTTAGCTCTGTATAGTCCGACTCCACTCTCGAACACATATATACCATTCTGAGAAGTTGTTGTTTGATCTTTAACCAGTACCCTGTTTCCATTTAATAACGTAACGCCATCTATCTGTGTTACGGTAGCTAAATTGACGTTGCCAGTGGTAGCAACACGACATGCTGTTTTAACCTTTAAGCCTGTTGCCATCATATCTACATATTCTTTTGTCGCAGCATCGGTAGAGTTTATTGGCGAACCTAATCCTATTATCTTTTGATTATTAAGATTAATAGAACCTGTTGGAGCTGCGAATTGATTTAGTGGAATTGTTTTTGCTGCGTTTTTAACATCATCTTCAAAATTGTTAATATCGCTTGTATTTATTTTAGCTTTTCCATCGATAACTATGCCCTTTTGATTCACTGTTACCTGCGCAAATGTCTGCGAAGAACCGAACCAATTTGTTAAATCAATCCCTTGTGTCGTCTCTATCAATCCGCTACTTGGCGACAATATTGCTTTCGCTTTTACATTTTGAGTTGTGGTGTTAACAGCGAACTGTACTGTATTGCTGTTCTCAAATTTGCTGTTTACGACATCATTTACAGCTTGCGGAAAGTCGCTAATGTCGGCTGATTGTAGTATTTGGCTCCCATCAACAACAAGCCCGTATTTATCCACTCTTACACGATAAAAACTTTGATCGTTTGCAAAGCGTCCTTTAAGATTTATTCCATTGTTGGTAACTTCGATATTCCCAGCAGGGTCGCATGCAACATAAGCCTCAATGGTCGCGCCACTCGTTTCCCAAGATATACTGTTGCTATTACTAAAAGCAGTGCGTAAGTAACTCATTACAGCATTATCAAAATCGTATATCGTTGAAGCTGCCTGTGTCCCTGTATGATTGCTACGATTTAAATAATACGCACTTGTTTGCCCGTTTAATAACTCAGCGTTCTCAGCTATATCTACCTTTCCGTTGTTGTTTGTATCGTAAACGGATCGCTCCATGTCTGGATAAATCCACCCATTTTGGAATTTAAATCCAAGCCTTCCTTTGTTACCTGTTGGTCCTTTTGTTGTATTGTATATAATACGCCCTTCTGGTGCCGTAGATGGCTCGACAGATAAATTCTCTACGCGAACTCTTACTGCCTGATTATTTTCTAAATCGAGATTACCAGAACCATCTTTTACCGTCAAATTGCCTATTATATCGACATCGTTTGCAAAATTTATAGCCATGCCTACCTCTTGCTAATTTAAATAAACCCTACCACTAATATTATACTTAAACTTTACTTTTAGAGTATTATTATCTATATGCACTACTTCTCCATATATTACGCTGTCTGATGTGTCGCATACCGTTACAGATGGACGTTTGCCAAGATTATGCGTAACCAACCATTCATTTGCTGGCACAACTTGTTCATATACAAAATGCGCATCTCCAATATTACCATATAATTGAGTAATATCCCACCATTTGAGAATACCTTCTTTGTTAGCATATTGATATAGTTTTGGACGACAATTCGCTACTGAGCTCTCATCTGTCGGAAACAGCACAGAAATAACATCACCATGCATTGGCTCTACAAATTGTAGTGCACGTATAGATGAAAACGGCTCCCCAAATTTATACACTAAATAATTAATAAATCCGAGTTCGAGCCATTCGTCAAATGTAGTCTCCGTCGAAACTATAAATATACTACCAATTGGCGATGCGTCTGTTTCGGATGGTTCCGTGATAAATTTTACGGCTGGTTGTTTCCACGATATTGGAAGTTTTTTCCATCCTCGATTTTCTCCGTCTTCACCAATCCATCCAGTACCATAATACATAAATTCAGATAAATACCATTCATCGTTTTGCAATGTTATCACACGACGATCAAGACCATCGAAAACTCCACCACGTATTTTATCGCTTGGACTAATCTGAATTGATTTTTGTCCACTATCTCGGAACATTAACCAATCGTAAAAATATGTAATGGCGTTAGCAATAATATCTATTTGAACAGCTTCATCTTTTGTTTTTAGTTTATCTTCAAGAAACGACTTTGCCAAATGAAATTTAATCGGCAGTTTGAATTCTTGCCTCGCTTCAAGTACTTTGACCTGCGTATCAATGAAATTAATACACTGAACTACCAATGGATCATCTACTTCGATACCATTACTTTTTAAAGTCAATGCCCATTCTGTTGTTTCTATGCTAATAGGCTCATCCTTTCCCGTCCCGGTATTAGTGGTAACTTGTTGAGATGGAGACTTTAACCCTAACTGTTGTTCTCCACTTTGTGCTTCGACTCGTTGTTTTAAATTCTCAATACCTAAACGCAAACGTCTCATTTCCTCGTTAGCCATCGCTGCACCAGCTGGCGTCGAGTAGTCTGGAACATTTTGCACAGATAATGTGCTCTGATGTGGGACAATACCGATTTTCCTTGCACGCTGCGTATTGTCCGCAATAGTCGATGTCGGTTGCAAGCTTGGAACTATTGTCGGCTTACGCTTTGACACGAGCGCACCTTTCGCATTTTTGTTCTAATGCATTTACACGTATGCTCTGTTCAGCATTTTTCATTAGAAGACCTCTGATTGATGTATCTATATCTTTTACAGTAGCCTTAATTTCTTTTATTAAAGAAAGATTTTCATTGTGCTGCGCAAGGATGACTTCTATACGATTTATTTTTTCAGATTGTAATTGTGCCGTATCGTATAATTCTTTTATATCATTGCGCGATTCCTCGATTGTCTGATTTATCTGCGAACGCCACATTGCGAACTCACGCACATCCTGCATTTGTTTGTCCATTTTGCCATCTATATACGTCTTCATGGCATAATATAGCGACACGCCACCTATAATAACGCCAATAACACCAGATACCAACTCAATTAGAGTCATCTATTACCCCTCTTAAAGTCCGAAGCGTCTTAATTAGCGACGAAAAACAAAACATCTTCACATCAACTTTTCTTATAAAATATACGTTTGTGTGCCTTTTAACCTCTTGTAAGACTTCCATATCATCTATTGATGAAATTATTATGACAGCAGTATTGCTGTTAATATGCTGCTGATGTTTTTCTAACAACTCTAAACCGTTATATTCATCTAAGATGTAATCTAACAATACTACATCATACCTGTTTTTGCTTAACTTATCAGAAGCATCCTTATACGTGTTGGCTACATCGACTTGGAAACCACGCGTTTTAAATATCGCGTTAAAAACCCTCGTTACTCCTACATCGTCATCTATAATAAGCATCTTGTAGCTCATAGTAACTCCAATTCAATGCAAATACAATCTTCTTTTGAGTATAACTTTATAGCTTGCTGGCTGACTATATACTTATCGTCATCAATTAATATACCTTTTATAGCATCATTGGCAGCTTTGCATAAATTATCTATATCTGGACTCGTATCTTTGTATTTACCCCAAGTCTTTTGCTTGGCATTTTTAAAAATAAACTCGTATTTAATACTAACTTTTTGTTTTAATGGTTTCCATCTTTTATGCAAATTATTGATGAGCTTTGCTCTAAACTCTTTTGTCCACTTTAAGATTTTATGATCTGTATAACATTGGTGATTTTTAGCTGAAGTAAATCTTGTCGATTGTTTAGCTTTCGGACGTATATCTATTGTATATTTATATACTGTTTTGCACAACACAAATCTCGCTCCATAATATGTGCTAATATACATAAAAAAAACAATATACGCAACAAAAATTATACTTTGTGAAATAAAATTCACAAATCACAATTTATTTTGCAATTATATTTTATTGTTTTATTTTTGTAATACCGATTTTTATTTTTTAAAAAATTATAGGTGAATTATGGAAATCATCAAAGCAGGCGAGCCAATCCTGACTTTGGCTATCAATGTATTAATCTATGGAGACCCCGGTATAGGCAAGACATCACTTGCCAGCACAGCAAACAATCCAATCCTTTTGGATTTCGACGGTGGCGTTCATCGCTCGCAATTCAGAAAAGATGCTGCGAGAATTAAAAACTGGAGCGAAATTATTGGAGATTTTAATAAGTTCTTGCAGGTTATTCAAGATTACAGCACAATTGTCATCGATACAGTCGATACAATGCTTGACTACATTGGAGTTTATGTTACGCAAAAAGACCCAAAATTATTACGCAACAAGCTACAATTTTACGGTGCTATGAGAGATGAATTTACAGACTTTGTAAAGAAAATCAAAACAATCGGTAAAGATATTATATTTATCGCACATGCCAAAGAAAAAGATGAAGGGGATTTACGCGTTAAACGTCCAGCTATTACCGGTGGTAGTTATGATAGAGTTATGCAAGTATGCGACTTGATTGGCTATTATACAATAGAACAAGGCAAACGCTCTGTCAATTTTAGCCCAACAGAAACATCCGTCGGCAAAAATAGTGTGCAATTAGAGCGTCTTGACATTCCTAATTTTAACGAACAACCAAATTTCTTTGCTGGAATCATGCAACAAGTAAAAGACAGTCTAAATAACTCTTACCTCGCACAACAAAAAAGCCTATCGGAAATCCATTCATTCGCAGAATTTGCAGACACACTATCAACAATCGAAGAATTTAACAATGCCATCAAATTAATCCAAAATAGCGAAGATAAAGATATTATAAAAAAACAAAAATGGAATGCTCTTAAAGCATCTGCGGATAAAAAACAATTCAAGTACGATGCTAAACAAAAAGTATTTTTTGAATAAAAATGCGTAACAAATATGAAAGCACAGAAAATATTAGACAAATTATTCACTGTTGTAAGCATAATGATGTTTGCAATAGTCGAAATAATGCTTTTGTCGCTCGTGTTGCATTTCATATGCGGAGTTATCACATATTCACAATCCGCATCTGTAATACGACTAACAACACCATTGTTGCTTGTAACAATGGTGTTATATTCTATATTTGTGTTTAAAGAACTATTTAAAAAGGATAATGCATGAAAGCCAGCGCTTCTCGCATTCAAGTCTATTTCGATTATATCAACGAAATAATCGACCTCGATGAAGCAATTAAACGTCTGACACAGCCAAGCGAACCGTCAGAAGCTATGTATATAGGCACACTCATACATGGATTGCTTGAAAAAATTACACCACAAACGCTAAATGATTGCGACTTTATATCTATCGATAAATATACACTTGCGGTAAATGACTGTTTAAAAGATGTTGTTAAACAAACCGCTTTCCCACATAAACTTGTCGAATACAAACTTAGCAAAGAATATCCATACAAAGGAGATATTATAACATTATCTGGTACAGCGGATGCAATCATCGGCAACAACTTGATAGAATATAAAACAACATCTCATATCGATATAGAGCGATACTATAACTCACCACAATGGAAAATATATTTCGATTTGTTTAATGCAGACAGAATCGAATACCATATAATGAAATTAAAAGTTAAAGAACGACAAATCGAAATAGTCGAGTATGCCCAACTTAATATGTACGATTACATCGGACGAAGTGATGAAGTCCGTAACACACTCTATGAATTCTACGACTTTGTAAAATCGCTCGGCATTGAATTATATACAAACGATTCAACAACATAATACATTCGGAAATGCTATATCAAAACACATGCATACAAAGCGGTAGCTACAAGCTACCGCTTCCTTTTTGAACGCAGCGATTTAATAGTTGCAGTGTTGCGTTTTGGAATTGCACTATTGGCATTTTTGTTTTTTGTGGCGTATGCCCTATCTAAATTCTTGGCTGTTTTTTTATCGCAAACCACCACAGATTTAACGTTAGTTTTCTTGTTCATAACTCACCTATAAAATTGAACCATTAACTATCTTGAAATTCCTGACTTCAAACATTTTGTTCTTATATACCTCAACAACGGCAAAACCGTGATTCCAATTGTTATACGGATGATACTGCGGACGTAATCCGCACAAGCATCCTATTGTCCAGCTCCCATACATTTTGTTATCAACGCTCTTTTGAATATACTCCTGCGTTCTATGGTCGTGCCCGGTTAATATGTTGTTGAATGAATATAATAGTCTTAACCTCGCAACATTAATAGCACCACGCCCTGCAATTCTATCCCCGTGCAAAATAGTTAGTTTGCCTGCTTCTATCCGTCCAGTGTTATCTAAATACCTAATGTTACGCTTATTTAATCTCAGAAAGTTCTCAACAGACACTTCCTCAACATTCCATAACTCGGGCGCCTGACTTGCTACGTAACGCTCAAAACGATACTCGTGATTGCCTGCTACGTAAATTATATTGCTAAACCTGCCAGCAATATAATCTAAGAATTGATTCGCTACACTTAACTCTCTGTTTAAATCTCTCTTATTGGGGTCTCTCGTAAAAGTCGATAGTCCGTGAAAGTCCACAATATCTCCATTCAACACAAGCCAGTCTAAGTTCTGCTTAGATAAATAATCTAATGTTGTTATAACCGCCTGCTTGTCGTGATAAGGTATATGTAAATCCGATATAACACCAATTTTGCCATCAATGCTAATTACCGGCGTATCTTCATAATAACTATCTGGCACTTCATTCACGATTGGTGCACTAACCGCAAACTCAAATGAATTCTCGTATTTACAAATATACTGTCGCAAACTATCTGGCGAATACGGAAACAACGCTGGATGTTCTTGCACCAAAATTTGTGCAAGTCTGCGTTTGCTTATTTCAGGATTAGACTGCTTTACCGAATTGATTATCTCTAATTGCTCTGTCGTCAACTGCATTCTTTTCGTCCTTTGTTATGTGTTTATGCTTTATTATTATTCTTGTAAAAACATTTGCACCATCTAACTTTAATCGTTTATGTATTTGCACTATTTCAAATTTTGTATAATCACATTTCAATAAAAACGTAATCGGAACACCCATTAACCCTTCGAAATCTTTTGGTATATTTAATACTTGACTAACCTCAATAGCATTATAGTTATCATATTTTCGATATGTATCTGAATTGTATGTTTTAGTAAACTCGGTAATTTGGAACGTTCTGTTGATTTTTAGATTTGTAAACCAAACAACGCTACGCATTCGAAAATGTTTCCTGCCATTCATGACTTTTTCTGTTGCATAATGATATGATGTGTATTCTTCTGGAACCTCAAACCACTTTGTATCAGTATTATGTTGCCCAAACCATACCCTCCCTTCTCGCAGCGATCTAAAAACATTGATGTATGATGTCGCTGTCATGTGCCCCATAATTATAAACTTTTTATTGTATTCCAACAATTGCGCTATATATTCACGAAACAAAGAGAACGGCGGATTTGTAATCACAACATCTGCTTGTTTTAAAAGCTCAATAACTTCCGCACTACGAAAATCACCGTCGCCTTTATGTTCGTGAATCTGCATATTCTTTCCATCGTACTCACTCCATACAGCGGGTTCTGTGCTGTGCAAATCTTGTTTCTTATAACAACTTGCAAGCAGACGCTTTAATCCGAATTCGTGAAAATGCTCTATGAAATATTTAACAAAATTACTTTTTGTTGGGTCATCGCAATTACATAAGATAGTTTTGTCTTTAAAGTAGTCCGTGTATAGCACCATCTCGTTCTCAATATCTTTCATTGACGTGTAGAATTCATCACATTTACGCTGTTTAGCTGAATTTAAATGATCAACTCTTTTCATATAAACCTTTCATATATTAGTACATGTTTGTGCTATTATTGTTTGTTTCAAGAGATTCTTGTGCATATTGCACCCCAAAATACTCCATAGCTTCTTGTGTGTTCTGCAAATACACGCAATCTATATCACGCCCCTCTGGCGTGTCAATGAACTCAACGGCTTCAAGTAAAGTATATCTTTTGCCGTCTGTGCCGACATATTGCCCTTGCTCGTCTTCTATTAGTTTGTAAATCATAACTTACTCCTTAGTTTGTTACTGTCCACCCTTTGTTCGTTGCTATGCTTGTATCGCAAGTGCTTGCACCGGGGTTGCCTGTTATTTTAATTGTTTTGCCTGTAACAGTTTCTAAATCGCCGAACAATGTATTCAAAGCGTCCGCGTCCAGTGAGCAATATGATACATCTATCTGCGGGCTCCAACCAGTCCAAGTGCTTGTTCCGTTTGTTAACCTAATACCTGTGCATTTTAGGTTATGCCCGCTTTGCCCATAAATACCGATTTTACTTAACTTACTTGCTATTGTTAAAGTTCCAGTTATGGCTTGTGCGTCGGTCAAGAAATTTGTAAAATCGCTTGCGTTTGTCTGGCTGCCTAAATATTCAAGGTTGTTTATTGTTCGCAAAGAAAAGCAACCTTCAAACATATAACTCGCATACATCACGTTGCCCCAACTCGATGGTAAGGCTACGCTGCTTAAAGAATGGCAATACCGAAACATATAACTCGTATTCGTCACGTTGCCCCAACTCGATGGCAAGGTGACATTGCTTAAGGAATAGCAATTCTGAAACATAGAATTCGCATACACCACGTTGCCCCAACTTGCGGGCAACGTTACACTGCTTAAGGAATAGCAATTCTGAAACATATAACTCGTATTCGTTACATTACCCCAACTCGATGGTAACGTTACATTGCTTAAAGAATAGCAACTATAAAACATATTGCTCGTATTCGTTACATTGCCCCAACTCGATGGCAACGTTACACTACTTAAAGAATAGCAATTCTGAAACATATAACTCGTATTCGTTACTTTGCCCCAACTCGA
>Ga0116168_1000771_pt1 | contig 29141 bp, 35 predicted proteins | sample AD_UKC129_MetaG_FD_89795 | JGI IMG/M metagenome (GOLD analysis project Ga0116168, IMG submission 89795) | Active sludge microbial communities of municipal wastewater-treating anaerobic digesters from Canada - AD_UKC129_MetaG | ecosystem: Engineered > Bioreactor > Anaerobic > Digestate | place...
AGATTGCATCATATATTTTCTTTTTAAGGGTTTCCTGGGGGTCGTGGACTATCAAACCCTCTATTTTTGTTGTGGGGTTTTCGATTATTATCTCGAATCTTGTTGGTTGTTGTATTTTTTCTCTTCCTTCTAGTCTCCAGAGTTTTTCGAGTAACTGGGGTAAGTATGTTTCATCTGTTATGCGTAGGTGGAGTTTGCCCTCTTCGTCATATTCTGGTATCGCCATATCCTCCAGGTAAATTGGTGATGCTGCCCTGGCAAATTTGACCACGATTATGAAGACCGGCTCGCGGGGGTCTGCGAATATTCGCAGATCCTCTACCGCCCTCCCAAGCTGCAACTCCTGGAGCACTTGTTTTACTACTAGTTCATATGCTTCGGCGCCTTCACGATCATAGCATTCTACTTTCATCCCCTTTCCCCTTTTCCTGTTTTGGCCATGCCTGATACGAGTAGGGCGGCTCCAACTGCCCCTATGTATTGGGAGTTTTCCGGTACTATTATGTCTATGCCTCCTAGGATGTCGCTCATGGCCTCTACCAGTCCTTCGATGAGTGATGTTCCACCTACTTGTATTACGGGTTCTCTCACGTCTATTTCCTGGAGTTGTTGTTCGTAGACTTGTTCTGCTACTGAGTGGCATGCTGCTGCTGCAACATCCTCGCGGGTGCTTCCAGCTGCTAGTGCTGTTACAAGGTCTTGTATTCCGAATACTATGCAGTAACTGTTCAGTGGCGCGTTGTGATAGTCTCCCTCTATTGCGAGGGAACCTAACTCGGTGATGTCTACTCCCAGTCTTCTCGCTGTTATCTCGAGGAATCTTCCTGAGGCTCCCGCGCAGATTCCACCCATCGTGAAGTTGTCTGGTATGCTGTCGTGTACTGTTATGACCTTGTTGTCCATTCCCCCTATGTCTATAACTGTTGCCTCACCCTTTTGGTGGTTTGCCAGGAATACCGCGCCTTTGGAGTTCACACTTAATTCTTCTTGTATTAGGTCTGCGTTGAAGCGTCTTCCTATTGTGAGTCTCCCGTATCCTGTGACTCCCATGCCATCGATGTCCCCTATTTTGTAATCTGTTTCCTTGAAGGCTTCTTTTATGCCTTCTTCCGCGGAGCTTATAACGTCTGTTGTGGGTATCCATCCTGTGCCTATGATTTCATTGTCTTCCATTAGCACTACCTTGGTTGTTGTTGAACCCGAGTCTATCCCTAATGTGAGTCCTTCCTGTTTTTCCCTTGCTAGCATGCTCTTTCTAGATACTATGGTTGAGAGCGCCTCCATTCTAATGAATAATTCATCCGCTTTGGTTCTTTCCGTGAATGAGTAGGTTACGACTGGCAGTCTCGTGTTTTGTTGGATGAATCTTCTTATCTCGTTCCTTACCAGGGCTCCTTCAGCACATCTGAAACATGTTGCTATGAACACGGCATCGGCGTCTGTTCTCCCCTCCACGACTGACATCGCCCTTGCTATCATGAGTTTTATACCCGAACTTGCACATTCAAAGCCGAATTTTTTATAAGCCTCATCTATATAATCCAGGTCCGTTTCTGGGATGACTATCTCGGCTCCGAAGGTCTCAGCCGCCCTTTCTATCTCCTTTTGAACGCCACTGTATTCTGTACCACATGATATTTGGGCTATCTTAACCATTTTCAGCCTCCAATTCATCCAGGAATGTGTTTATCTTATTAACTACTTCTATTGTCTCTTCACGACTCCTAGGATACTTTAATTCTAGTATGGGTATCCTTTTTTGTCTTAAGTAATATACACAGAGTTCATTGGTCCTCGAGCATCCCATGCAACCGAAACCGAATGGGGCGTCCTCCATGATTATGGCAGCGTCAGCCTCCTCGATTAGGGGACCGAATATTGACATCCGCCCCCTGACCCCTGATGGGACTTCTATCGCCGCATATTTAAGCCCCTTTAGGGGGTCTTCTTGTGTTATGTTGAATGGTGGCGAGTCGATCTCAGGGTCTGTCACCTTTCTCCTTATCTCCTTTTGTAGTATGAGGGGTTCGTGGCCTTTTCTCTCCACGAGATCCGCTAATATGAGAGAGTTTGGTGGGAATATTGCTATTTTCAATGTTTAATCCTCCTTTCCCTTGTGGGGGTGGGTCTTCTTGAAATCTCCCTGATGTCTGTGAATATGCCCTTTGTTATGTCCACGATGCCTATAGCCCCTATAATCTCCCCCTTTTCTTTGAGTGGGACTACTATGACTGGAGTGCCCTTGTATGGTCCCGTTTCTGGGATTTCCCTTGCAGTTTTCCCTGTTTTTAAGACCTTCTCAAGTACTGGTCCCGTGTAATTGTAGTCTAATACTTTGCCTTCTTCTATTCTGAGGCCTTTTTTTTCTCTGCTCCTTATTGTGAGGGGTAGTCGTCCTACGAGTTCGTGTATGCAGGTTGCGAGTTCTTCGAGTTCCTTCCCGGTTGATGATGGGGTTATCTCCATTTTAAACCCTCATTAGTTTCTTGGCTATCTTCTTGAAGGTGTCAACGTCTATTCTTTTTTTCTCATGGAGGCTTACCTTCTGCGGTTTGGAGAGGGCTTCACTCACATATCCTAAGAGTTTGAATTCCTTTTCGAGTTGGTGGAAGCCCTCCCTGGCACCGCCCCTATGTGCCCTGCACCTTCTAGGGTCTCCTGGTGGGAATCCCCTCTCCTTTAAGAAGATGTTGTTTGGGTCGAATTCCCTTATCTCCCTGGCAGCCCTTTCCACGAGTTCCTTTTCTCCGTGGATTAGCGCACCATAACATGTGGATTTTATTGTGAGGGGCAGGCCCATCATGTGGATCTTGTGGACGAGTTCGGCCGGGCTTAGGTTTGCATTCGGCCCTAATATTACCATCCTTGTGGATTCATCCTGGCTTTTTTTCTCTAACATAGACCGTGTCTCCTTCTTTAAATTTTTCAACATTTTCCAGGCCCTTTGTTATCCTCCCTATTATGTTTGTGGCGTTGAATGGTTCGCCTGTTGGGCCGAATTCGTCGTTGTCTTCGAGTCTTACTCCGATCAAGCCCACGTGGTGGCGTGACATGTTGGTCACTCCTAGTTCCCCTGCTTTGACGCATCCTGTTGGCGTGTTTTCTGGTATTATGCCCTTGGCTTCGCTTTTCTCGCCTTTGAACATCACTACTTTCATGCCCGGGAATGCGAAGTGGACTTCCATTGATCCTATGGGCGAGTCTATGAGTCCTGAGATCTTTTTGAAGTACCATATTGAGCGTGGTGCTTTTTCATCCATTTCTATTTCTAGGATTTTGTCTTCTTCGACGCCGAATGTTTTAACCTTTTTCTCCTTTAGGATGTCCATTGTATATTTGGGGTCTTGCCTTACTATGATGGCTTTATCGTCTTTTAGGCCATCTCTTATCTGTTCTATGCCATGTTCTTGGAGGTATTTTTCCGCTTCTTTCTGCGTCATGTTAACTGTCATTATACGGCCTGGTTCGCATTCTATTGTTATCTGGTCTCCTTGTCTTGCTATATCCACTAGTTCCATCCCATTCTGGACTGTTCCTATTAGGTTGTGTGATGGTGTTGAAACCCGGTCTTCCCTGTAGATGTATACGCGCCCTGCCCCTCGCCCCCTGTTCCTGAGGGTTACTGTCCCCCTTTTCCTCTGTTCTATGCGCTCCACGCTCTTCCTGATACCCTCCAACGCATATAATCCTATGAACGAATTTGACTCGTAGTCTACTCTGACTTTACCATCCTCTAGTAGTGAGAAGAAGTGCTCAACAGATTCTGGGGAATCATCTGTGGGTTTTACCTTGACATAAGTGAATACTTGGTTTCCATCTTCTAGTATGGTGTCAAGGTCTGTTACGGCAGCACTTTTCACTATACTTCTACGTTCTATTACAGGTTCGACTTCTTCGATGTAGTCATCTTCTGTGAGAGATAATACTGTTCTTCTGCCACCTGTTATCTTCGCAAAAACCCCCCTGTTGTATGGTGGAACCCCATATATGCTGGAGTGTTCATCTTTGCTGAATATCACGTGTGTAGATTCTGGGCTGAACCCTGAAAGGCTTAATATTACCTCGTTTTTATTATATTGGTGTTCTTGGTGTGTGGGTTCTAGGCTTGTTTTGATGGGGCCTATGGCCACTTCATCTGGTGTTGTCCATCTTATCCTTTGGCCTTTGAATTTTTTGTAATTTTCTCTCCAGGCTTTTATGAGTGGTTTGACTTTTTCATCTTCTAGTATTTCGATTATGATGCTTCCTGCTGTTGTTTTGATCCTGTATTTGTTGATGTGTTTTTCAAATTCTTCTTTTCCTTTTATGACGCTTATGACCGAACCTTTTATGTAGGGGGCTTTTGCGGCTTTTATAGCATCTTTTACTGTGGAGCCTTCTGGTAGTTCAACTTCTTGGTCGTTGATTTTAATAAGCAACTTATTCTCCCCCACTTTTTTGGGTTTCTTCTTTTATACCCATTATAATGTCCTTTTCAAAGTCGAATAGTGTCCTTTTCTCATCATCGAAGGTTATGTAGAGCTTTTTTTCGTCTATTATCTCCCCGGCGACGGTTGAGGTTATGTTAACTGATTCTAATAAGCTTATACATTCCTTTACGTTCTCCTGTTTTGCTGTGAGAACGAAACCGGCGCCTGGGTATAATCGCAGCCAATCCTCCCATTTAATGCCCTTCTTCTTGGGGATCTTCTCTAATTCGACGGTTGCACCAACATTTGACGCTTCCAGGAGCATTCCAAGAGTTCCTAGCGTCCCAGGGTTGCTTATATCCTTACCAGCTGTTAATAATCTTTTTGATGCGATTTCTTCCATGATTTTTATCTGGGCCCTTACAAGTTCCGGTTCCTTGTGGCTCGTGGTGTCCCAGTTGAGGGGAAAGCTTGGATGTTGTCTACCATCCAAATCTATACCTATTATTATCTTATCCCCTGGTTTCGCATCACAGCTTGTTATGATAGCATCCTCCGAAACTAGGCCCGTTATTGAAACGTCTAGGGCATTATAGGGGGTGTCCGGGTGCACGTGACCGCCCACCATGGGTACTCCAAATTTCTCCACGCCCTTTCTTACACCTTCCATAACCTTTCTGCAGGTTTCTTTGTCCTTTACTGATAGTACGTTAACCATTCCAATAGGCTTGCCCCCCATCGCCGCAATGTCATTGACATTAACTAGTACTGAACAGTACCCTGCCCAGTATGGGTCTGCTTCCATCAGCCTCCCCCATATACCATCGGCTGCTATTAAAAGTAGTTTACCGTCCCCGAGGCGTATTGCAGATGCGTCATCCCCAAAACTAATATATGTTTTACCTGATACCCTGTCAACTTCATTGAGTAATGATACAACCTCTCTTATGGGTTTTTTACGTGTTACTCCCTCATAATTTTTCACGGATTCTATAATTGAATCTATGTCCAATTGCCCACCTCAAAACCTTGCATTATTTTATTTCTTTTATAAGGTAGTTCACATTCATATTATTTATGATCTCTAGTATCTTCTTTTTAAAATTTTCCATATCCTCTATTTCAATTCTACGCCTTTTCTTAAAAATTTCCTCGAAGATCCTGCGACCTATTATATCATCCCATCCCTTCTCAGATTCTATTATCATGGACCCCCTTGTTTTGAAGCCCTTCTCCACCACCTTGTCAATGTCCCCGTCTGTGATCCCGATAATGGGCACATCAAACCTATAGAGTATGTCAGCTGCTACGAGGCTTGTATCATCCCCTATCGTCACAACTAAATCCGAATCTTTCAAGGCGTAGATGTCCTCCGCAGCATGATCCAGGAATGCTACCTTAAATTTCTCTTTGGGTTTTCTTGTTTCCACTTTCCTTGGTTTGATCCTATCAGATCTTCTGAGGAGTCCAGTTTTGACTATGGCCTCTTTCAAATCTACCGGCCCCAGTTTTTCAACTCCATGTTCTTTTAACTGGCCGCCGATGATCTCCTTTATTATACCATCCTCGGCGACTAATATGACATTGTCTGATGTTGCTTTGCCGATGACAATACCATTTACGAAGATATTCTCACCCTTGGACACCCCAACCAGTCTCCTGTACACTCGCTTATCAGATGGCCTATAATGTTCATCTCTAGGTATCTCTTCTATTATCTCTTCTGGTTCGACTAGTTGGAGGCCTAGTCTGTCTGCGATCTCCTTTGCAAATCTTCTGGTTGACTCGTGCCATGGGATTACCGTACCGTCTTTTTCACCAGGTCTTTCGATTTGTATAAGTTTCGGTTTTGTTTTTGTTTTCATGAAGACTTTGTAGCCGAATCCGTGGCCTGTGACCCTTGATTTACCATAATTTAATAGGAAGATTACGTCATGGCCTTCCTTTGCGAGTTTGTCTACTGATTGGCTTGGTAGTCTCTTCTTGGAGATGTCAATTAGGTTTTCTAGGTGGGCGTCGTAGACTGCTGTTCTCCCCATTGTACCCCCGAGGAGTGCCTTTACCTTCCCATATTCTTCGAGGAATTTTATTATTTTAAGAGCATATCCTGAGTCTACAATATGTGGACCGTGGACTACTACACCGATTTTCATAGGCTATCATTTCCTTTTCTTTTTTATTATCCTGGAGCCGCAGATTTCACATTCTGTCAAAGGATATTCTGGGGGGTATCTTTTTTTGCATCCTATACAGATTTTTTCCCATTGGTATATTTCATTTATCCCCTCTGTTATGACAGCCTTAAATGGCACCTTTAATATTTTCATGATGTTCTGGATGGAGTAATCGTCTGTGATCATCATCACTTTCCTTTTTTCGTTTTTTAATTGTAGTGTTAATGCTATGATCTTCTTGTCAGTATTTGACAATCTTAGGATGTCACCGGATTTTTCAGCGAGCTTCTCAGTCTTTTCAATGTATTCTCTTTTTGGGTTGATTATTTTGAGGTTGCCCTCCTCTAGGGATTTTTCGAGAAATATCCTAGATTTCAGGTCTTTTAGTTCTTCCGTAACCTCCGGTATTGTATAATTTTTTTCATCGGATGGTGTGTACCCTCCTATGAATGCGGAGGAATCTAATATTTTATGATATTTCTCTACTCCCATCTTTTCACACTATTATCAAATTTATAGCATCCTATTCTCGGATTGGGTTCCTGTGGTCATCCTATTATTGTATAGGATTACTATTATCCTTTTTATTAAATTGGGCGAAAGGTTTTTAAATGCTTAAAAACATATACTCAGAATGGGTAGGGGTTAGGACATTCAAACTTATTTTGGTCGTCCAACTTGGAATCGAAGCCGCCTCCAATCCAAAGAAAAACCCTACCCCCACCATTCTACTATAACTATACTATTCCCCCTTTTGATAATAAAAACCTTCATGGATTAAGAATAAGGGTTTTGGCTATGAAGAGTAAGACAATGGAAGAGCATAAAAAAACGGCACCATCCATGATAAGATGTGCTATAATAACCCTAAGTGACTCCCAGTCACGGGAATATGGAACAGTTGAAAGACCACCATCCACCGACACCTCAGGCCAGCTACTCTACGAAAATCTAAAGGAGAAATATCAACTTATAGGATACAAGCTTATAGGTGATGATCCGAAGAGTCTCATATCAGCAGTGAATGAAATGATCCGCAAGGGTGCCATGGTAATATTCACAACTGGTGGTACAGGGATCGGGAAAAGGGATATTACCATTGAAACCTTAAGGGGATTATTCGAAAAAGAATTGGAAGGTTTCGGGGAGATCTTCAGATACGAATCATATAGAGAGTTAGGGGCTGGCGCGATCCTAACAAGGGCCACTGCAGGCATATACAAGGATTCTCTTATCATAGCACTCCCAGGCTCCCCCAATGCTGTTAAGATGGGGTTAAATATTATCCTGGATGAGCTCGGACATATCATCAAACATGTAATGGAACACACAAAAAACCGTTAAGTTTATATATGAGAACCTTCCAAGATAGGAATGCAACTTCACCCCCCCAACAACTATTTTTTTGTTGCAAATACAGTGGCTTCCAGAGAGGGGAGACGCTTACACCTCCCCCCCAACGAAATAACTTTTCACCCCAAAAAAAAAAAGAAATACTCTGGAAGCCACCACCCCCCAATATTTTAACCCTATCGGCAAGAAATCCCCCTATGGGGATGAAAGCCCAAAAGATACTTTTTACTTCCAGGTAGGAGGATGCGGTGTCTCATCATCCTGTAAAATTGTAGGGTGGATGGGTAGGTTTTGGGACGACCCAGAATTCGCACCTGTTAGGGTGATGCTACAGGTCGTCTGTGAAGCAGGCCTCCAATAGCTGGTGGCAGATTATCCTTATCTGTGAGAACTCCCCATATGGGGGGTGAAAGCCAAAAAATATATAACCTATAATAAAAAGATTATAACCATAAAAATACCTGGTACGGGACTGGGACGGTCCTCTGAGCCTGTGGAGATGAAAAAACTCATCATTGAAGCAGGAAACCCCCCAATGGGGGGGTAGTCCACAAACAAAAAATATTGTAACATGAAAATCCTAGTAATATATTATTCCCGGAGTGGGAATACCCAAAAGATTGGGGAAAAAATAGCATCAGAACTTGGATGCGACATCGAAAAAATAGAGGATACACAAGACCGTTCAGGGATAATAGGATTCCTAAGATCAGCATACCAGGCCATAAGGGGAAAAGACACAACATTAAAACCCTATAATAAAAACCCCCAAGACTATGACCTTGTAATCATAGGGACACCCATATGGGCCAGTAGACCATCAATCCCCATAAGCACCTACCTAAAAGAAAACAAGGGAAAATTTAAGGACGTGGCTTTCTTCTGCACCTATCGTGGCACAGGACTCAAGGATACGATAGAGGCCATGAAAGAGATAACAGGCAAGGAACCAACCGCAACCCTAGATGTTACAGATTCAGAGATAAAAAAAGGAGCCTATGATCATAAGATAGAATCCTTCATAAAAAATGTTAAAAAAGGGGGTTAGGGCGAGTCTATATCCCTAAAGTAGGGTTTTATGTCAATGACATAGGAACCATCAACAGCATCCAAACCCCTAACAGTAAGATCACAACCCTCCAACTTCTTCAATTCAACAAGACACAAACCTATCGGATTAGGCCTTGAAGGGGCTCTAGTCGAGAAAACACCCCTCTTTTTCCCGCCACCCCGTGGTATAACCTTAAGAATGTTACGCTCAGCCCGGTCCAACCAATATAGGATGAAAAAATGTTTATATCTTATTATACCATCCAGGGCCTCCTGGAATTCCGGGAAAATATGGATCACACTATCCTCCCTAGCATATATTCCCTGTGAAGGAGCCTCCGAAACATCCTTATAGGGTGATCTCACAACACCAACAGGTTTTAAAACTATCATCCCAACCACACTCCTAGTCCCCCAAAATTATAAACCTAGTATACTCATAATATCCTATTGGACTCTAAAAAAACCATAGGGTAGTATTATTATGGTGGTCTTATTTGATATTGATAAAACATTACTCATAGGTTCACATTGCCACTTTCACTCATTCAAACAAGCATTCAAAGACCTCTACGGGGAGAATATCACATTAGACATCCCCAATCTCCAGGGCATGACAGATAAACAGATAATATACCATGTTGCGAAGAAAAATAGTATAAAAATCAGCGACTTCAACGATATCATAGATAGGATAGTTGAACACTATAAGGAGAACGTGAAAAGGGAAAAAATAAGACCCCTCAGAGGAACCAGAGAAGTGCTAAACATCCTAGAGGATATGAGGATCCCCACGGGGATAGTCACGGGTAACATAGAGGAAATAGCATGGATCAAACTCAAAAAGGCAGGATTCAGCGACTATTTCGGCTTCGGAGCATTTGGGGATGAAGGATGCCAGAGAAGCACCCTACTAGGACTAGCCCTTAAAAGAGCGGGGAAAATCCACAATAAAATAAACCCCAAAGAAAGCATAATGGTAGGGGACACCCCAAGGGACATCCAAGCCGGGAAAAAAGTGGGTACAATCACAGTCGGCGTGGCCACAGGAGACTTCACCATAGAAGATCTAAAAAAGGCCGGAGCAGACCACGTGCTTAAAAGCCTAGAAGAGAAGGAAAAATTCATAAGAATAATCCAAAAAAACATGATAACATGCGAATATTCATAACCGGTGCCACCGGCATGCTCGGCAACGACCTAGTAAAAGTACTCTCAGATGATCATAAAATAATCACAAAAAGAGTGGAAATCACCAGCCTAGAGGATATAGTAGATTTTATCTGCAACTCCAAACCAGATGCTATAATACACACAGCAGCATTCACAGACGTTGACGCCGCAGAATCAGCCAAGGACAAAGCCTACAAAGTTAACGTCATCGGCACAAGGAACGTTACATTAGCCGCCTCCAAGGTCAAAGCCCCAATAATCTACATATCAACCGATTACATCTTCGATGGTGAAAAAAGTGAAGGCTATTACGAATTCGACAAACCAAACCCTATAAACTTCTATGGACTCACCAAATACCTTGGAGAAGTATGTGTAAGGAACCTTACAAACAAATTCTACATTGTAAGAACATCATGGCTATTCGGAGAACATGGGAGAAACTTTGTAAAGACAATCCTAGAATTGGCCGAGGAAAATGAAAAAATACAAGTAGTCGATGACCAGATAGGATCCCCAACTTACACCCTAGACCTCGCAGAGGCCATAAGGGAACTCATTAAAAAACCAGCCTATGGCATCTACCATATAACCAACAGCGGCCATTGTTCATGGTATGAATTTGCAAAAGAAGTGTTTAAAGAGGCTGAAATTAACATAAAATTAGAAGCGGTCTCCAGTAACGAGTTCAAAAGGCCCGCCAGGAGGCCCAAATGCTCCATCCTAAAAAACTATAACTGGAAGATGGAAGGATTCCCCACCCTAAGAGACTACAGGGTGGCCCTCAAAGAATATCTTAGGGGGTTGAAATTTTGAAGGGGATAGTACTCGCCGGGGGGTCCGGCACCCGCCTCCACCCGGTAACAAGGGCTGTTTCAAAACAATTACTCCCAGTATATGATAAGCCAATGATATATTACCCACTATCTGTTCTGATGCTTGCAGGTATAAAAGACATCCTCATAATATCAACACCCAGGGACCTGCCACTCTACAAGGACCTTCTAGGCGACGGGGGCCAGTTTGGTGTTAAATTTTCATATAAGATCCAAGAGGAGCCCCGGGGGATAGCGGACGCATTCCTAGTAGGGGAAGATTTCATCGACGATGAAAAAGTAGCCCTCATACTCGGTGATAACATATTCTACGGTCATCGTTTCACTGAAATACTTGAAAGGGCCGCCTCGCTCAGGGAAGGTGCTGTAATCTTCGGCTACTATGTTAAGGATCCGAGGGAGTTCGGCGTGGTTGAATTCGATGATGAGGGGAATGTCATATCATTAGAGGAGAAACCTGAAAAGCCAAAGTCGAATTATGTTGTCCCAGGTTTATACTTTTATGACAATCAAGTGGTTGAGATCGCCAAGGAGATAAGACCATCTGATAGGGGTGAACTAGAGATAACATCAGTAAACCAAGCCTACCTTAAAATGGGGAAATTAAAGGTTGAAATACTTGGAAGGGGGATGGCCTGGTTGGATACCGGGACTCCAATTGGATTGATAGAGGCAAGTAGTTTCGTCGAAACCATACAGAGAAGACAAGGATTCTATATAGCATGCCTCGAGGAGATAGCATACAATAAAGGGTGAATAGATAAAGAAAAAGTCCTCGAACAAGCAGAGAAGCTTAAAAATACAGATTATGGAAGATACCTGGCCGATCTTGTGCGAGAGTGATGAAATGGTGGGAAAATTCAATTTCACCCCTACAAAACTTGAAGGCGCCCTTATCATCGAACCACTGGTCTTCGAGGATGAAAGAGGATACTTCATGGAAACATATAATATGAAAGAATTCGAGGAGGCCGGAGTACAAATAAAATTTGTCCAAGATAATGAATCAAAATCAAAGAAGGGAGTCTTAAGGGGTTTGCATTTCCAGTATAAGAAGCCCCAGGGCAAACTTGTAAGGGCCATAAAAGGGAGGATCTTCGATGTTGCAGTGGACCTCCGCAAAAACTCGCCAACATATGGAGAATGGGAAGCTGTCATATTATCAGAGGAGAACAAAAAACAATTCTACATCCCTGAAGGATTCGCACACGGTTTCCTAGTCCTCTCAGATTATGCTATAGTCAATTACAAGTGCACAGAACTTTACCATCCAGAATATGAGGGTGGCATACGCTGGGATGACCCCACCCTATCCATCAAATGGCCCCTAGACCAGGTAGATAAGATTATAATCTCAGAAAAGGATGAAAATTGGAAGACCCTAAAGGAGAAGCCCATAAGATTATAGGCTGATAAAAAATGAGGATTATAGTAACTGGTGGCGCCGGTTTCATAGGAAGCAACTTCATAAAATACATGTTAAAGGAGCACCCCCAATATGAGATAATAAATTTGGACGCTCTCACATACTGTGGAAACCTTGAAAACCTCCAAGGAGTTGAGGATAATCCAAACTACAAGTTCGTGAAAGGTGATATCACAGACAAGAGGCTGGTGGATGATCTCACCCAAGGAGCTGACGTTATAATAAACTTCGCAGCCGAATCACATGTTGACAGGAGCATCCAAGACCCTAGTAAATTCCTCAAAACCAATGTAATAGGGACACAAACACTACTCGAAGCCGCTAAAAAACATAATATACAAAAATATATACAAATATCAACAGATGAAGTATACGGGTCCTGTGAAAAATGCTATTTCACCGAGGAAACACCATTAGCACCTAACAGTCCATATGCTGCGAGTAAAGCCTCAGCCGACCTATTTGTAAGAGCATACCATAAAACCTACAACCTCCCAGTAAATATCACACGTTCATCCAACAATTACGGCCCCTACCAGTTCCCAGAAAAATTCATACCACTCATAATAACAAACGCACTCGAAAACAAACCCATACCAATCTACGGTGACGGGATGAACATAAGAGACTGGATCCACGTATATGATCATTGCAGGGCCATAGACCTAGTACTCCACCATGGACGCCAAGGAGAAATCTACAATATCGGCGGGGGTAACGAGAAAAGGAACATAGAAGTTGTGAAGCTCATCCTAGAAATACTTGGAAAGGATGAATCCCTTATAAGATTCGTGGAGGACAGGCCAGGCCATGATCGGAGATATGCCATGGACTCCAAGAAGATAAAAAGAGAACTTGGATGGAAGCCAACATACAAATTCAGGGAAGGACTAGAAGAGACAATAAAATGGTACACACAGAACAGGAGATGGTGGGAGAATATAAAAACCGGCGAATACCAAGAATATTATGAAAAAATGTATGGAAAACGGTTATATGATTAAAGGGCCATTATTCACGGGGAGAACATGCCAAGAATACATTCAAATGTTCAATTTAAACCTTAAAAGGCTAAGGGGTAAAAGCATCCTTGATTGCGCCGCGGGTGCGAGCTCATTCACCCCAATAATGCACAGTCTAGGATTTGACGTGAAGGCAACAGACACCTTTTACGATAAAAGCCCCAGGATACTATATCAGATGTGCGCAGAACACCTAAAAACCCTCAAAAAAGCCCTCAAGGAAAAAGGCTCCTATATTTGGAAATTTTATAAAAACCCCGAAGAGATGTTCAGGGAACGTTTAAAAGCTTGTAAGATCTTCATATCAGATTATAGGATAGGTAAGGGTGAAAGGTATATAATGGCCGATATCAGGAAACTCCCATTCCCAGATGACAGCTTCCATCTTGTGCTCTGCTCCCACCTACTCTATATCTATGATCACAGACTTGACTGGAAATTCCACCTAGACAGTATCAACGAAATGTTAAGGGTCTCAAAGAATGAAGTGAGAATATACCCCCTTGTAAAGGAGGATGGTAGAAACTCCATCTACCTGAAACGGACATTAAAAAATCTCCAAGGAAAAGTTGATGCCAAACTAGAAAAGGTGGATTACATTTTCAGACCATCAGCAGATAAGATGCTCCGCCTAATCAAGTCTTTATCTGCTCTATGATGGCCTCATGCATCCTTTTTATGAATTCTATCCTCTCCTCATATTTTAGAACATCAAGGTACCCCTGTGCGACTAGGTTGAATGCGAATGGTGACGGTATCCTCGTGTCCACCTTCTCTATCCTCATCACACCCCCCTTTATCCATTTAAGGATCCTCTTAGCATTCTTTATATCCATGTAATCTTCTAGGACTTCCCTTCTCGCCTCTTTTAATATTGGGAAGTTTTCATCCAATTCCTTAACGAAATTTAATAATATCCTGCTTTTTACCTGTTGCCTCCCAACAGATTTTTCCCTCCCCTTATAGCGGCGCAGTATCATGAGTGAACGCGCAGCACAGTGCCTGAACCTACTAATTAAGGTTTCTGTCTTGTCAATAGCCTCTGTAAGGATCCTCCGCAAGTTTTCAGGGTCTAATCTTTGTAATGATTCTAATCCACCCATCTTACCATCAGAACTCAAATAAAATCCATTATCCGTTACTGATATCATAACATCCCTTTTGTATTTTCTTGCGATGATATATGCTATGGCACGAGATAATGCATCGTTAACCCGTCTGCCGAATAAACCATGGAATACTATGAACCTCCTCCCCCCAAATCCCTTATAGAATTCAACAAGTAAACGACGCTTACTAGGTATCCTCGCATAGAGGTATTGTTCCCTGAAATACTGGTAGATAGCATGGGCTGCATTATAATCAACGTGAAGATAATCCATTATAAACTCTATTATCTCATCCTTACCCTTCCCATACTGGAACTTAGCATCTATGATATCCCTGAAACGTTGTATATCAACTGCAAGGTCAAATGAGAGTGGTAATTGTTCCGAGAACCATGACGGTATTGTTGGGGGTCCTGAGGCAGGGGTTACATTAACCGTCATACCCCTTGAATAATTAAACCTGTAAATTTTACCCCCCAGTACGAAGGTGTCGCCTTTCCGTAGCTTCTCAAGGAATTCCTCATCTATTCTACCAACAACCTCCCCTTTACATTTCACCACAGCAGAACTCCTGTCGGGTATTGTGCCAATATTCGTGGAATAGAGCATCCTTGCAAGTTTTCCGCGGCGTCCGAACTCCCCACCTTCATGGTCTAACCAGATCTTAGCATAAACATAACGTTCCTCCAAGTCCGCATACTCCCCTGCAAGATACCTCAGAACCTTCATATAATCTTCCCTTGAAAGGTTCCGGTAGCAATAGCTTCTCCTCACAACCTCCAGGGCATATTCAATATCCCATCTGTGTTCTATGGCCATCCCATACAAGTGCTGAGCTAATACATCCAAACAATTTTCTGGTATGTCTATTTCATCAATTTTGCCTTCGAGACAATCCTTAAGTATCATAGCACATTCGATCAGATCATCCCTATCAGTTACTATGATACGACCCTTGGATTTTTCATGTAGACGATGCCCACTCCTTCCTATGCGCTGCAATGCCCTTGAAACAGACTTAGGCGAACTTAAGAGTATGACGAGGTCGATGTATCCAATGTCTATTCCAAGCTCCAGTGACGTTGATGATACAACCGCCTTTAGTTTGCCTTTCTTCAGTCTATCCTCGGCTTTTAGTCTTAGTTCCCTTGAGAGGGATGAGTGGTGGGCCATTATATTATCATCAGTGTATTTGTTGGGGAAACGACTCTTCAGGTTGTAGACTACGCTTTCCGTGCCACTGCGGGTGTTGGTGAATATTAAGGTTGTCTTATGTTCGCTTATAAGCTCGTCAAGTATATCATAGATGGCATTGTTAACTTCTTCAGGGTCTGCGGCTACTATATCATCCACCGGACATATGAGTTCTAGGTCCAATTTTTTCCTATAATCTACGTCGATTATTAGACAATCACGGGGCTTACCCTCCTGGTATCCCACGAGGAATTTCGCCACCCTCTCCAGTGGGTGTACGGTAGCTGATAATCCTATCCTTGTGAAGTCTCCTATAATGTGCTGTAAACGTTCCAAGGTTAATGAGAGGTGAACTCCCCTCTTGTTATCTGCCAGGGCGTGTATCTCATCAACTATAACATACTTTACATGGGAAAGTTTTCTTTTGAACTTTGGGGCTACGAGTATAATTGAGAGCGTCTCAGGGGTTGTGATGAGTATATGCGGGGGTTTCCTGAGCATCCTTGAACGTTCGCTCTGTGTCGTGTCACCCGTCCTAACAGCCTTTCTTATACCAAGTTTTTTCCCCGCTATCCTTTGGATCTCCTTAAGGGGCTCGTCAAGGTTCTTTTCTATATCATTATCAAGGGCCTTAAGGGGTGATACATAAATACAATAGATCTTATCTTCTAATTCCCCCTTTTCCGCTAGTCTGGTTAATTCGCTTATTATGGATAAGAATGCTGTGAGTGTTTTACCCGAACCTGTGGGTGAGGATATCAGCACGTTTTTCCCATTGTGTATTTCCTTTATAGCATACCTTTGGGCTTCCGTGAAATCCTCAAACCGGCTTTTGAACCATTTCCTAACCCACGGGTGGAGTATATCGTATATCTCCTCGGAGTCGTACTTTTTCTCTTGTTTTTTTATCATCCTCATCCCCCTTCCCTCATGATCCTCGCAACCTCCCCGAACGTCCCGAAATCGAACACTTTGAAATCCTCCACAGCATATACCCTGAACTTTGATAGTTCGCTTTCTTTCAGAAATGGTGAGATTATGGCCTCATGTAGTATGTCAGATCCCTCTGTCACGAAATTGAATGATGGCATAACAACCAATTTTTCACCACGAAATGGACCTATAAGGTAACATTTAACCTTCTCTATCCTCTCCCCACTCCTAAGGCCTATGCAAGGGTGTTCGTGGCCGATTATTATCGTCCGGGTTTCTATCCTCTCGGGGATGAAATGGCCGTGGGTTATGAGATGATCCTGGAATTTCAAAGACTCTAATATTTTAAAGTTTTTCAACTGTGATATGTAGGGTATGATAGGATCGTGGTTGCCCTTTATTAAGATGATATTATTGAAATTCTCTTCCAGGTGATCTAGTAGTCTTTTAAGTTCCCTGTTTTCCTGGTAGGTGACCCTTCCAAACTCGTGTTTCAGGTCACCATTTATTATAATGTTCTCAGCACCCGAGGATTCCCTGATCCTATCAATCCTATCCAATATCTTCTCGAATTGGAAACTGGGGAGCATGAAACCTTCCCTGTTAAGATACTGTTCATATCCTAGGTGTAGGTCTGCGATTATCATAGTATCCTCTATCAAGAGTGCCAAGTCGCAAATTTCAAGATCCTCAGTTATGAAGGTGCTGATCTTCTCCACCACCAATATCACTTTTATATGGGGGTGCGAATCTAAGAAAATAGTGAAAGGGTTGCGATTCTACAATCCTTAACCAGAAAAAATTACATCATCTAACCCTCTCTCCAAGTCCTCTGAGGGGGAAAGTCTTACTATAAGTACCTCTTATTATTCTAGTTCTTATATTTTATGGAATATTCTATCCGTCAAAATCTTAACGGACCCACCCACCCCTCAATAGGGGGGATCCTGTAGAGGGTTGGGGACCCCCACACTCCAAGGTTAGTCCTCATACAAGATCCAAGATAGGATGGGGGAAGATTTTATATTATCATAAACTCCTAATGGAATTAATCCAAAAATAATCTTAGGGAGGTTTGCCCCCATTGGTTAATGATAAACATAAGATGATTAATAATCTTCCATGCACCCCTAAATCAGTTGATGTTCTTATCAAACTTCTCGAAGACGAAAGCCACCCTATAAGGTTTGCCGCGGCCGAAAAATTAGCCGAATTCGGTGATATATCCATTGATAGGCTCCTTGAGATGTTAGATGAGAAAAAAGGGCCTGTGAAGAGGTATATTATATTTGCGCTTAAGAAGATTGGCGATCCCAAGGTTACGGACCATTTTATTAAAGCACTTGAAGATGAAGATTGGGGTGTTAGGAAGTTCGCCGCACGTGCCCTTGGAGAATTAGGCGATAAAAGAGCCGTGGAACCCCTTATTAAAGCACTTGAAGATGAAGATTGGGGTGTGAAACTTGCGGCTTTAAGGTCCCTCGGCGACCTGAAGGATGAACGGGCGATAGAACCCATAAAAAAGGCGAGGAGAAAGGGTGATAAGGAATTTAAAAAGGCTGCTAACCAAGCTTTAAAGAAGATCCAATCCTAATACTTGTAGATTTCCGGGCGCCTATTTTCCAAGAGTGGTAATCTCCTCCTAACCTCTTCCACCTGTGAAAGGTCTATCTCAACGTTTTTAATGGTTTCACCAGCACCAGCCTCATATATGACAGACCCCCACGGATCCACAACCATTGAATGGCCATAGGCCACATACTCAGCCCTTTTATCACGCGCCGGGGACACTGCAACCACAAAAACTTGGTTATCTATCGCCCTAGCCCTTATCAGCGTCTCCCAGTGGGCGGGGCCCGTTACCATGTTAAAAGCACCGGGGAATACGAGTATCCCAGCCCCCCGGAGCGTCATAATCCTTGAAAGTTCCGGGAATCTCATATCATAACATATGCCCACCCCTATCCTCGTATGGCCTATTCTAACTACTGTAGGTGTCCTTCCAGGTAACAGTGTGTCTGATTCCTTGAAGGTTATCCTCCCAGGGATGTTTATATCAAACAAGTGGATCTTCCGGTGTTTTCCTATAACCTCACCCCATGGGTCTATGATGAACGACGTGTTATATACGCCCCTTTTTGTTCTTTCAGGTACTGAACCCGCTATGATATAAACTTGGAGTTCCCTCGCAATCTCCCCCAGTCTAGTTATTGTAGGACCCTCCTGTGTCTCAGCATATTCCCGGAATCTACTATTATCATAGGGGCAGTTAAACATCTCAGGGAGTATCACGGTCTCGGATCCCATCTCGGCGAGTTCTCTGATCATCTTCTCCGCCCTTTCAATATTTTCCTCCTTTCTGTCCACAACCCTCATCTGGCATAATCCCAAATTCATTTAAACCCCTACCAGGCAAATCATCTCCCACACACCAGGCAATCTAAAAATGCCCTCCCATGGGGGGAGATTCCATCCCCACTTTTTTTAGAGTGTAAAAAATAATATATTAGTAATTATATAACAAATTAATCCAGGATAAATTGTCCCCCAGAGTCCTAGGAGTAGTGATTATGGACCCCTACAGTGAAATGGAGAGTATAAGGGAGTCTCTGCGACGCGAAGGTTATATAGCCGATGACGATATCCTAGTCACCATATTCCTAGCCCTTAATCTGAAGAAGCCCATCCTAGTGGAAGGACCCCCAGGCACTGGTAAGACAGAACTTGCAAAAAAGGTTGCCAGTGCATTTGATCTAGACTTTTTCAGGATCCAATGCTATGAAGGTATAACCTTCGAACAGATCGTTGGCGAGTGGAATTACCAGAAACAACTTTTAACACTTGAAAAGGCTAGGATAACCGGCGTTGATGAGGATGTTTTCCAGGAAGATTTCTTCATCAAAAGACCCCTACTTTCAGCTTTCATAAATGACAAGCCATCCCTCATACTCATAGATGAGATAGACAAGGCCGACGAGGAAGTTGAAAGTTTCCTCCTCCAAGCCCTCGGCGAGAAACAGATTACAGTTAACGACCTTGGAACATTCGAATTAGAAAATGACCTAATGGTAATCCTAACATCTAATTCCCAGAGAAACCTCCTCGATGAGACCAGAGACCGATGTCTATACCTCTACATCGACTATCCAAGCCCTGAAAAGGAAATAGAGATAGTGAAGGCCCAGGTCCCATCAGCACCCCAAAAACTTATAAAAGAGGTTGTAGAGGCTATCCACGAGATAAGAAAGTTGAACGTGATGAAAAAGCCATCCATAAGAGCTACCATAGACTGGGTTAAAACATTACTAGTCCTTGGGATGGAAAGCCTAAACAAGAAAACATTTGAAGAGACCATCGGAGTAGTATTCAAAAACAAACATGATAAAGAAAAGGCCATGGATTTGAATCTCCGCAAATGAGGATAAAACCAGATAAACCTCCCCACACAGGCCAGACCTTCCACTATTTTATCCAAACCCTAATTTTAGAAAAAACCGCCAATGGACTTTACCCCCCCAAAATGGAAAGCGTCTTAAAGGTGAATTCCCATGAAGATATTGGAGCTTTCCCAAGCTCTCAGAGAAAAAGGAATACCAGTAAGTATAAGGAGCACAAAACTGGCTTATTTCGTATATGACATCTTCAAAGGGGGGGCCCATCTCAAGGAGGCTCTTGCATCTGTTTATGTGAAAGATAAAAGGCAATTAGAGGCCTTTGAAGAAGCCTTCAATGAAGTCTTCCATGGAAAAGAAAAAGGTGAAGTAGAGGAGATAAAATTAAAAACCAGGACGGATTCTGGGATAAAAGTTGAAACCCCTGATGAAATGGTCCTGGTCGAAGAGAAGATAGACTTCCAGCCCCCAATCATGGACCTTCCCCATCTTGACAAGGATGAAAGATCACTCCTTGAAATGGACGTTAGCAAACTAGACTTCTTCGACACTAGGATATTCGAGTTATGCAAAAAACTCGGTCTTAAAATCGCCAATAGACGCTCCAGGAGATTTAAAGGTTCAAAGGTTGGCCGCCCCGATATAAGGAAGAGTATACGTAAAAACCTTAAATATGGTGGCGCGCTCATAGAACTCATCAATAAAAAGCCCTCCATTAAAAAGAGTCAACACATTTTCCTATGTGATGTTAGCGGCTCCTGTGACTGGATAAGTAACTGGTTTTTTTGCATAGTCTACGCTGCACAACACACATTCTATAACTCACGTTTCTTCGACTTTGACAATAAAATCGTTGAAACAACAAAGGCACTCCAAGAAGAAGATCTCCTAGCAGCTTTCCAGAACCTGAGGGTTTCCAGGCAACAGAATATGATGCTACATGGCACATCTAACATGTACACCGCCTTTAAGGAATTCAAGGAGAAGGTTGTGTTCCCACCACGCTCCTACATTATAATATTAACTGATTGTCGCGACTGGGCCGGGCCGCGTGAAGATGGCGTCCCATTAAGTGCCAGGGTCCTTGAGGAGCTCTGTCAACGTTGCCGTAAAGTTCTAATATTGAATCCCGAGGACAAGAACAAGTGGGATGTTGTTGACAGTTGCGTCTCATATTATATAGATGCAGGTGCCAGCGTAAAAGAGGTTAGGAATCTCAGACAACTTGCAAAGATTATCGAGAAGATATAAACTTGTCAAGGGTCATCCTATGGTCCTTTTTCAACTCCTGTGGGGGTTCTAGGCTCTTAAATTCTAGGCCTTCTGCTTCTAACAGTTCCCTGGCATCATGGGTTATTGATGGGGCGACTAAAACACCCCTTACACCATGTTTATCATCCTTGAAATCCTCCAAGTATCTTTTAAGTTGCCTCACAGCACTAATACCAGCCCTTCTACTCTTTAACTCCAACACCATTAATGAGCCGTTCTCATCCTTCCCCAGGATGTCTATGAAACCATTTGATGTCTGATACTCCCTTGTTATGGGCTTGAAGCCCTTTTCGATGATATCAGGAGATTCTAATATGAGCTGGCGCATGTCTTCTTCATGGCCCGCCACTTCCAATTCATGGATGTCCCTGGCAAGGTAATATGAGATGGTATGGGCCCGTTCTATTTCCACTGTGAGTTTCTCTGCTGGTTTCCTCCTTATACTCTCAACTAGGATCTTCCCATCATCTTCTATTTTCACCCTCACCTTCGATCCTGGGGGTTGCCAGTTAACTGGTTCAACTTTCCGATCCTGGTGTATCAGAAATGACCCATCAGGTTTTATTATTATAAGCCTCTCCCCAGGGCCTAGTCTGCTCCTGGCACGACCATAATAACATACCCTGCAACAGGAGAATATTAGGATCATGGCCCTTTTACGGAGGCCCTCTTCTATTATCTTGTAGGTTTGCTCGCCTGTAGGATTCTCTAGGCTTGTGAATCTCCTATTAGTCATTCAATCACTTTATATAATGCTTGGTACTTATATACTCTAAAGTTTCCCCACGTGGGGGATAGGATGTTAAAGGAGTTTGTTATAGAAGCCGAGATCGCCCCTGCATATTATGTGGACCTTTTAGAGTTTATACTCAGGTATTCTGATTTCAAGGATGCTAGGATAACATATGATAGGCTGGTTTTCACTCTGGAGCATCCCCATGGGGTTATAAATGGTGATTTGAGGGTTGGTGAGAAGATCAGGATAATCTTCACCTATCCTCCCGGCCTAGAGGATAAGGTGGAGGAATTATATGATGATATTTTTTTCCTAATACAATTATTTGGGGAGGAGTTAAGAGAGAGCACATTATATTTTGCATGGGTGGAAGGACAGGACATAATCCCTGAGAAACCCTCCTCATTAACTAGGAGAATATCTAAGATTCTCTTCGGCAGCAACCTGTTAGTTCTCTTCATCATCTTCCTCGTTATTAATATTATATTGTTCATCCTATTTGGGTTATATGCTGTTATTATAATCCTGCTTATGCAATTTTCCATCGTACTATTATCTGACAGGTTATATTCGATTATGGGTGAATGGCGGATAACACCCGAAAACCCATTTTGTCATATACTAATGTACCAGTTACCAGGTAGGGATTTCAAGTTTTTCAAGGAAGTTTGCGGAGACCTTCTGATTAATATAAAAAGGGAAATCTATGATAAGTCCCTTGTATTGGGTGAGCCGCCACTTGCGAGCTTGGCAGGGACGTTCTCAGAGGGTATGGTTTTGAGTGCACACCATTAAATGAAAAATCCAAGATAATAAACGTTTACGATCTTGTCAAAACCGCAGCTTCCAAGTTCAGCATCCCCACACCCAAGATAATAATCTCCAATACCATGCTCCCCAATGCCGCTGCCACGGGTCCCAGTCCACGCAGGGGCCTCATACTCTTAACAACCGGCCTTTTAACCCGCTTGGATGATGAGGAGTTGCTCAGTGTTATAGGTCATGAGTTAGCCCATCTTATGGGAAAGGACCCCATAATACTCTTTGGTATAATAGCCGGGGAGTTTATATTAAGGTTGACCGTCCTGTTACCTATCGTGGCCATGGCACCACTATTGTATGTCCTCATCATATTTTGGCTGATATTCTTCGTGGCGAAATTTTTCGAAGCCAGGGCGGATCTTTTATCCGCGATTATTATTGGAAGATCTGATAAGCTTGCAATGGCACTCCAGAAGATAGGGTATAGGAGGTTTGAGAGGGGTGCTGATAGGATATTCTCATGGCTTTTCTGGGATCCCCATCCACCATTATATTTCAGGATAAGGAGGTTGAAGAAGCTTAAAATTAGAAAAGTTAAAAGTCCATTCTTTGAATCTGCAAGGGATGTTATACAGGGTTTCATAGATTCTATCAGATCCTCCTGATGAGTTTTTCAATGTCGAGTTTGTTAAGGTCCCATGAATCCCTCATCCCATACCTCTTAGCTATGAATTCAACATCCTCCTTATTCAAGATATGATGGAATAAATCCTCTGATTTCTCCACCCTAAAGTTTATGATCCTCTCTAATTCGAGTATGGCCTCCTTTATGATCTCCTCGGATCCTGGACTTTTAAGGAGTCTTCTAACAGCCTCTGATTTTATAGGTGGAGCATAATCAAAGAATCCCTTTAGATGCTTCTGGTGGGAGATGAACTTGTATAAGATTATCAGCTTATCCTGCAATTCCTTGGCTTCAATCCTATTTAACATCAGGGATCCCACCACACAAGGTTAAGTGTTTTTATTATCTTCTTCCCACCAATATAGTATATAGTAGGGGGGTCTGTTATTGTATCTTTTAGAACTTGATCGTACAATGTGTGTTTCTTGTGGTACTTGTATTGATATATGCCCTGAAGTTTTCGAATTTGCCGATGACGAGCTCTCATCGATAAAAGGTGTTGAACTCTCGGACTTGCAGGAATTGGAGATGGATGATCCGCTATGCACTATAGATGCTATGGAGAATTGTCCAAGTGGTGCTATAAGCGTCCATGGGGGGTGATGGATGATCAGAGCCTCATATTTCACCCTCCCAGAGTTCACATTCGAATCTGGTGAAACACTAAAAAAACCTAGGATAGAATATACGTGTATAGGAACCCCAAAGGTTGACCCTGACGGTTTTATCACTAATGGTCTTCTCCACATACATGGGTGGAGCGGAGACTACTCATCAGTAAAAAGATTAACACCCCTAATAGGAGAGGGCAAACCCCTGGATGATTTCTTTATAATAGCCCCAACATCCCTAGGGTCTCCAGGGTCGAGTTCACCGTCAACAAGCGGCCTCGGAGCCGAATTCCCCCAGTATACCATCAAGGATATGGTTAATTTCCACCACGAGTTTATCAGGAGAAAATTCAAAATCCGGAAACTTAAGGGTGTTATTGGCGCGTCCATGGGGGGTTTCCAAGCCCTCCAATGGGGTGTATCCTATCCAGATTTCATGGATTTCCTAGTGTTGCTTGTTACAACATTCAAGGTTAGGGGCATTAACTATGCCATCTTCAAATATATGAACAAGCTTATAAAAGCAGATCCAGCCTATAAAGGTGGAAGATACGAGGAAAATCCCCCCATAGGAACCTGCCTCGCTTCAATGTTCATGTACTTTTATGGGTTCTCAAGGGAATACTATAACAGCTTAGATAATACGGAGCTCCAAGCCTCCATGATAAAAGCCGGAAAAGAGGGCATGGAACTTGATGCGAATGATATCATATGGAGGAACAATGCTGCCATGGGATTCGACCTAGAAGATCAACTAGAGAATATCAGGGCAGATACCCTCGTTGTGGGTATCAAAGAGGACCAGTACTTCCCACCATCCACTGATACCATCCCACTTTCAGAGAAAATCAAAAATTCAAAATTGGTTGTATATGAATCAACCTGCGGACATCTTGGAGTTAACGAACTCGAAAAGATCCAAGGGGAACTTAAAAGGTTCATAGGATCCCCACACTACTAGTGGAGGCTAACATGAAAGTTAAGATTGTTGATTTCGGCTTTGATGAAAGAAAATCCCTAAATTATATAAGATATCTTGTACTTGGACTTAAAAGAAGCCTAGCAGAAAAACTTTCAAGGAAACTCGAAGAAGAAACAGAGATACAAGACGACAAATTATTGATAACAGTATACTACGAGGACAAATATTATCCTCTCGGCTCCGAGGAGGCTGAAACCCGCCTCGAGGATTTCATAGCAAGGGAGGAGATAGAAATGACAATTTACCTTTCAAGCCTCCTCGAAGACTAGATCCTCCACAAATCAAGGGGGGTTTGTCCACCCATGAAACTAGATGAATACAATTTTGGCGATTACCTTTATGAAAGAGACTATTGGATCGTATTCTTGTCACCCAACCAAGGTAACCTTGGAAGCTGCGTGGTGGTCTTGAAAAGGAGGGAGGAATTCCTAGGTAACATAAGGGAGGAAGAATGGATAGAATTGCGGCTTATCATAAAAGAGCTTGAAAGAGCCGTTAAAAAGGCCTTTGGGGCCACCCTGTTCAATTGGGGGTTCTTGATGAACACGTTCTACCGTAAGAATAGTCCCCCACCATGGCTCCACTGCCACTTCATTCCAAGATATGATCATAAAGTCGAAGTTAATGGAGAGATATTCGAAGATCCATACTTTGGTTACATGAGACCATGGGGGCCTATTAAAATATCCAGGAGGACCCGGGAGATTATAAAAGAAAAAATACTTGAAAATATAAGTGATCTCATTTGAGCTTTTCTAATTTTTCCTTGAATTCTCTCCTGTGCCTTTTTTCCTCATCTATTATATGCCTTAGAACCCCCACAACCTCCTCGTCATCTATCAACCTTATATGTTCCTCATATTCTTCTATACCCTCCGTTTCCTTTTGTATTTGAACCCTGAGAGCATCTTTTATGTCTTCTTCCATATATTCTATTTTTCCGATTTCCATTGATGGTCTACCACCCCTTTTTGTTATCAGGTCGGCGAGCCACCACATGTGTCTCATTTCATCCGCTGCAACACCCTCAGTTAACCTGCTTATCTCACAATCATCCATTACAAAAGCATTATAAGTGTATAACATTGTAGCTTCAAGTTCTCCTTTAAAGTCAATGTTTAAGAGTTTTATTATTTCACGGTTATCCATCCAATCCCCCCAAAAAGTTTTGATAAAATTATTATCTATCCCCCCATATTATAATTTAAGGTGGAAGCATTGAAGTATAGGCTGTGGTGATCTATTATGGCCTCCAAGGTTTATTTTGCAGATTTAAGGGCTAGGTCGGCTGATGAGAATAAAGGGAGCAAAATACAGGAACTCTTTAACAGGGTATACGATGGGATGTTCTCAGAGGATGATCTGGTGGCTGTGAAGGTCCATTTTGGTGAAAGGGGTAACGAATCCTTTGTAAGTCCAGTACTTTTAAGGTATATCGTGGACAAGGTCAAAGAAAACACAAGGAAGGTTTTCCTAACAGATACCAACACCCTATACTATGGTTCAAGGCATGACTCAGTCGATCACCTTGTCACCGCGATACTAAACGGTTTTGATTATGCTGTTGTAGGAGGCCCGACAATAATCGCAGATGGGCTAAAAGGTGGAAATGAAAGGATCGTTAAGGTGGAGCAGAAACATTTTGATGTGGTGAAGATAGCTGGAGACATCTATGAAGCTTCTGGGATGGTTGTAGTGTCACATTTTAAGGGCCATGGGATAAGCGGTTTTGGCGGGGCTCTTAAAAATCTTGCGATGGGCTGCGCGACCATAGAAGGGAAACTAGAACAACATGAATGTGCAAAACCGATAATAGTGGGAGATTGTGATCTTTGCGGTCTTTGCGTGGAAGAGTGTCCTGTCGGGGCTCTCAGTCTCGCCAAGGATGGTGTGAAGATAAACTATGACGAATGTATAGCTTGTATGAATTGTATGGACACTTGCCCAAATGAAGTCTATGACCTCAATTGGGAAGAGGACGTGCCAGTATTCATTGAGAGGATGATGGAATATTCTCTGGGCGCTGTTAAGGGTAAAGAGGATAAGATCCTATACTTCAATTTCCTCATGAATATAACACCTGACTGTGATTGTGTGGCCTGGAGTGATTACCCAATCGTACCAGATATAGGGATTTTAGCATCCAGAGATCCTGTTGCCATAGACGCTGCAAGTTATGATCTTGTGAACGAACAGGTAGGCTTCAAGGATTCCATACTTGAGAAGAATTTTGAAGAGGGTGCTGACAAGTTCAGGGGAGTCTGGGGTGAAGTTGATTCAAGTTACCAGCTAGTATATGCCGAGGAGATTGGTCTCGGATCAAGGGATTATCATCTTATAAGCCTATGATGATACCTCCAACATCCTCTCAACAGCCCTTTTAGCCCTTTTAGCCGTCTCATACGGGACTTTAACCACATATTCTCCCTTGAGGAGTGAGTTTTTCACTTTGGGGAGTGTGTGTAGTTTCATGGGTTCGCAGATGGCCTCCCTGAATAAGGGTATGGGGTTTTTGTCTGGGAATTCCATTTTGATCCTTGTGGTCATGTCCACCTCTGTTCCTATTATGAAATCTTGATTTGGGGATTCTCCAACCCTTCTCAGCATGCCTCCAGTGCTTAGTATCTTATCTGCCAGTTTCTGGACTTCCGGGTCGCATTCTGGGTGTATTAGAACCTCCGCCTCTGGGTGTTCTTTTTTTAGTTTTTTGACCTGCTCTACTGTGAACATTTTATGGACGTAACAGTGGCCATCTTCTGGTACTGGTATGATCTCTTTATCAGTGTGCTGTGAAACATACCATGCCAGGTTCTTGTCAGGTCCGAATAGTATCTTGTCCTCTTTCAAGCTTTCGACTACCTCTACCGCGTTTGCAGAAGTGCATAGAATGTCTGCCTCTGCCTTTGCCTCGGCAAGAGTGTTAACATATAATACTACTGCAGCGTCCGGATGTTCCCTTTTGGCTTTTTTCAATTTTTTTAAGGTGAGCATGTGGGCCATGGGACATTCCGCCTCCCTATCAGGGATTAATATCTTCTTGTCAGGGTTGAGGATGTGGGCTGTTTCAGCCATGAAATCGACACCACAGAATACCACTATAGGCTTGTGGAGTTTTGAAGCTTCTATACATAACTCTAGTGAGTCGCCTGAAAAATCCGCTATCTCATGTATCTCCCTTCTCTGGTAATTATGAGCTAATATTATAGCATCCTTATCCTCCTTTAGTTTCACGATCTCCCTTTGTAACCTGTTCATTTTATACCCCCCTAGTTCAATTTCCTCGGTTTGATAGGAAGTTTTGGCTTCATCCATTACTAATATTTTTTACCACCTTTTTTAACTTTATAGGAGGGGAAGCTCCCAAGGGGGGATGGAAGCCGAAGAATATAAAGGAGAAGATAACATTGCCTGCAAAGTTTGAGAGCGCTGGCAGACGATGAAAGGTTAGGATAATCCAGAGCTTGTGGAATTGCCTCTAGCAACTATGAAACAGTCAGAGTAGTCCATTAGATTTTAGTTACCAAGACCCCATGGATACTAGTGGATGATCTCCTCCAGGTGTGTAGGGTAAAATTTATATATTGGGTTAAATAAAAAAATGTTTAGTTATCTCCCACCAGCATATTTTGCAGTATTTTCTAATTTATTTGTATTGGGTGGGGATACAAGTATCTAATGGAGATATACTAATCTCCTTCATGCCATGGTAAATATCATCGGCGTGGGACCGGACCAAAAAACCCCAAAAATGGAGGGGAAGATGAAGGTTTCTAATCTAACCATGGCAACATCCTTAATGAGGGTCCAAACCTAACGGTTTGGAGTATCCTGATGTTGGTTGATAAGACCCCCCAAAAAGAGGGTGGGAGCTTGTGTGGTGGTGAAATCTACACACTTCACCCCGCCAACTCCGTTTGATCCTGGCGGAGGCTACTGCTATTGGGGTCCGATTAAGCCATGCGAGTCGAACGTCCCTTCGGGGACGTGGCGAACGGCTCAGTAACACGTGGACAACCTACCCT
>Ga0116168_1000775_pt1 | contig 29062 bp, 30 predicted proteins | sample AD_UKC129_MetaG_FD_89795 | JGI IMG/M metagenome (GOLD analysis project Ga0116168, IMG submission 89795) | Active sludge microbial communities of municipal wastewater-treating anaerobic digesters from Canada - AD_UKC129_MetaG | ecosystem: Engineered > Bioreactor > Anaerobic > Digestate | place...
CTCCCCCTCCAGGAGCCCCGCATCCACTGCAAGGACCTGTACAGGTCTGAGAACCGTGTTACCCTCCCTTTTAAGCATCCTCTTAAATTTTTCCGGTACTGCAAGTTTATCAAGAGGGACGCGGGGGGTCCTCTCTGATTCCGATGTCACGGTGTCATAGCGGGTCAGTTCATGGTTCTCGAGAGGGTCAAAGCGGGGGGACATCATCTCCAGTATCTTATCAAGGCTTACACCACGCCTTATAAGTCTCCTGAAGTTTCTGAATGTTGATCCGTCCATGCCTGCAAATTTAAGCTCCCTCTTTATGAGCTCATCAACGCATCTTGAACATATGATCTGACCTGCGTGCACCGTCGATGACCTTGAACTTACAACTGTCAGATAGCCCTCATGGAGGCAGTGCTGGCATACCCTTGCATACCTGTAGCTGATGCCGTAGGATGAGAGTAGATCCTCAATTTCCGGGTCACGTCCTGTTAAAATAACAGCCTGCTTCTTCAGTATCTTAAGGGCCTCTGATGGTTTCCTGAGGGTTTCACGTTCACCCTTCTCAACCGTGAACCTTGATATCCTCGGTCCTGCTTCTGTGCTCCTGATTTTTAGTCTGCCCCAGTAAGCAGGTTTTCTGCGTGTGTTGAGGATCTTCTTTGGGTTTCCTGCCGGTATAAAATCAACGGACCTTTTCCTTCTGTTTAAAACTATCATTATATCTCTCAAAAAAATTAAAAAATCAGGGCTGCTCCTTCTTCTTGAGGAGCTCAACCGCCATCTCCCTCAATTTGAACTTCTGGACCTTCCCGCTTGCAGTGAGGGGGAACTCGTCCACAAAGAAGACGTGCTTTGGAACCTTGTATCTTGCTATTCTCTGGATGGCATAGTCCCTCACGTCCTCCTCCAGGATATCTGCACCGTCCTCCCTTATGATGAAGGCTCCTACTATCTCCCCGTACTTCTCGTCGGGTATACCCACCACCTGCACGTCCTTTACACCCGGCATTGTGTGGAGGAACTCCTCGATCTCCCTGGGGTAGATGTTCTCACCTCCCCTTATGATCATGTCCTTTATTCTGCCTACAATGGAGTAGTAGCCGTCCTCATCCATAACCGCCAGGTCACCGCTGTGGAGCCATCCATCCTCATCGATGGCCTCTGCTGTCATCTCAGGCATCTTGTAGTATCCCTTCATGACGTTGTAGCCGCGGCAGCATATCTCACCGGGTTCTCCGGGTCCGAGTTCCTCTCCTGTTTCAGGGTCGACTATCTTGACCTCAATGTGGGGGAGGGGTGTCCCAACGGTCTCGACGCGCTTCTCGATGGGGTCGTCCACACTGGTCTGTGTGAAGACAGGTGATGCCTCTGTGAGGCCGTAGGCTATTGTGACCTCCTTCATGTTCATGTCATTCATGACACGCTTCATGGCCTCTATCGGGCAGGGTGACCCTGCCATGATACCCGTGCGCAGTGAGGAGAGGTCGAACATGTCAAACATTGGGTGGGTGAACTCTGCTATGAACATTGTTGGAACTCCGTAGAGTGCGGTGCACCTCTCCTTTTCAACAGCTGCAAGGACGAGGAGGGGGTCGAAGAGCTCTATCATCACCAGTGTGCCCCCGTGGGTGAGGAGGGCAAGGACACCCAGGACTATGCCGAAGCAGTGAAAGAGGGGTACCGGCAGGCATAGCCTGTCCTCCTCTGTGAACCTCTGTCTTTCCCCTATGTAGTAACCGTTGTTGAGTATGTTCCTGTGGGTGAGCATTACCCCCTTGGGGAATCCTGTGGTGCCTGAGGTGTACTGCATGTTGATAACATCGGTGTTTTTGAGGGTTGACATCACCGTCCTTAGCTCGGTGTCAGGGACGTGTTTTCCGAGGAGCATCAGTTCATTGGTGTTGTACATACCCCTGTGCTTCTGAGCACCGATGTATATTACGCTTCGAAGTTCAGGGAACCTTTCACTCCTGAGGTGGCCCCTCTCATGGGTCTTGAGTTCAGGTACCAGTTCATAGAGTGTCTGTACATAGTCAACATCCCTGAAGCCGTCTATTATGGCTAGGGCCTTCATATCGGACTGTTTCATGACGTATTCCAGTTCATGACTCTTATATGCTGTGTTGACCGTTACAAGGACCGCCCCTATCTTTGCAGTTGCGAACAGGAAGGTGAGCCAGTCAGGTACATTGGTTGCCCAGATACCAACGTGGTCCCCCTTCCCGATGCCAATAGATAGGAGGCCCTTCGCAAGGAGGTTGACCCTTTCATTGAATTCTCTGTAGGTGAAACGCAGGTCCCTGTCGGGGTATACTATGAATTCCTTATCAGCGTACCTTTCAACCTGTTTCTCGAAGAATTCCCCTATTGTATCTTCAGTGAAAACCATAAATCCACCCTTATAAGTTAATCTTCCTCCACGAGGTGCTCCTCAAGCTGCTTCCTTATCTCGGGAGGTATAGGCTTCTTTCTCTGCTCTATGAAGTCATAGTGGACAAGGACGGCCTTGCCCCGTGCCTTGAGTTCCCCATCCTGCCATGCCTCATGCCCTATTGTGAAGGAGGAGTTTCCGATGTGGGTTATGTAACTCCTTATCTCAACGTCACTTCCATAGTACATCTGGGCCAGGAAGTCGAACTCCGTCCTCACGAGTATGAGCTTCCACTTCTCATAGCTGAGGTCGAGGTCGGGCGTGAACATCCTGAATATCGGGTTCCTGCCCTTTTCGAACCAGACCGCGAGAACTGTGTTGTTGACATGCCTGAGACCGTCTATATCCCCGAAGCGGGGTGTTACTGTGATTTTGAACATTCTATCATCAACTAGAATGGTGTGTAGACGACTGCAAGTATCCTTGCATTTTCCTCGCCGGCTGCATGGAGGTGGTGGGGTACCACGGAGTCATAGTAGATGCTGTCACCCTCTGATAGAAGGTAGCGGTCCTGTCCATAGATAACCTCTATTTCACCCTCAAGGACGTATATGAACTCCTCACCCTCATGGGATGATAGTTTGAAGTCATCGGTGTGGAGTTCCACGTCGATTATGAAGGGTTCCATGTGCCTGTCACCTTTACCTGCGCCGAGGGAGTGGAAGCTGAGGTTGCTGGTGTCTGTCTTCTCCTCATAGCCTGAGAAGTGTATCACCCTCTGGGTTTTACCCTTCCTCACTATGACCGGTTCGTCCTGGACCCTGTCATCAAGGAGGGTGCCGAGCCTCACACCAAGGGTTCTTGAGATCTTTATGAGGGGTGTGAGTGATGGTATAATGTCCCCTTCCTCTATTTTCTTTATGAGTTCCGCATTAACCCCGCTTCTTTCTGCGAGCTCATCTACTGTTATGTTCTGGTTATCTCTGAGCTGTTTTATTCTCTCTCCCACTGTGTTTTCTGGCACGTGATCACCTTAACATTATGGTAAGCTGTATCTATTATCTAAAATCTCAGTTTAAAAAAATTGCTGTTTAAAAATGTGCAGAGCATCAGCATATGCATGACGAACTGTTAAGTAATCTCCTAAATGATCTCCGGTTATCTGAAAATATGTCAATGTTCACATCCCTGCAGAGATGCAACCATTCCATGTAATATCTGAGGGGGTAATGGATTCGTATCAATCCTGGTTACGGTTAAATGGCGTGGAGGACCGGTTGGTTCTATTGTCAATGTAGACAGTGACATCGCTGGTGTTGGTTATATTGGTTGTGTTATTCAGCACATGCTTCCTGAGGGTTACCGGTTCAAAGCCAGGGTTTCCCATGGTCTGTATCTTTTCTTCGGAGGGAAGGATGTCAGTGGGTAGCTCAACTGCAAAGGATGGCTTTAGAAGTATACACATGGTCGATGAAAACCCGTAGGCAATTAAAGCTATCATGAGGATCGCGAAAAGCCTTCCCTTCTTTGTTGAGTTCAATGGTAACACCTCTCTACTTTTTTTATTCTCATGATATTTATAATGTTGGTAGATTTTCGGAAGTAGGTTACCGGCATCCTTATATTGGTGATTGCAGATATGTTAGGCACATCCAAAAGGAGAGTGATATGATGCTAAATTCAGGTGATACAGCATGGATGTTGATCTCAACTGCACTCGTGATACTAATGACGGTGCCAGGGGTTGCTATGTTCTATTCTGGTTTAACAAAACGTGAGAATGTTCTGAACACCATCTTTCTATCATTTGTTTCCCTTGGCATTGTGAGTCTGCTCTGGTTTCTGTTTGGATATGGTCTAATATTCGGCGGGGATGTTTCAGGGATCATAGGATCCCATCAGGTGGGCATCAGCCTTATTAATTTAGGGTCTGCTTCAAAATATGCTCCAACAATCCCCGAAGGACTCTTTGCAATTTTTCAGATGACCTTTGCTGCAATAACAGTTGCCCTGATTTCTGGCGCTGTGGTGGAAAGGATCAAATTCTCGTCATGGATACTGTTCATCCCCCTCTGGTTTGCACTCGTATATGTACCCGTGGCCCACTGGGTATGGGGCGGAGGATTCCTGCAGAACCTTGGTGTTCATGATTTCGCAGGGGGAATTGTGGTGCACATCACCAGTGGCATAGCCGCCCTTGCCCTTGCCCTTGTTACTGGTCCAAGATATGACCAGAAACTGATGCCACATCACCTTGGATATTCTGTTATAGGTACCGGTCTTCTCTGGTTTGGCTGGTTTGGATTCAACGCCGGTTCAGCCCTCTCTGCCGGATCCCTTGCAGCTAACGCCATGATAGTGACAAACACCTCTGCAGCGGCGGGTATGATAGGATGGATCCTCATGGATAGACTTAAAACCGGAAAACCAACACTTCTTGGCGCTCTTTCTGGAGCAGTTGCAGGCCTGGCATCAATAACACCTGCAGCAGGTTTTGTGGATATAGGTGCCTCCATTGTCACCGGACTTGTGGCAGCTGTTATATGTTATCTTGCAGTTTCATGGCTGAAGCCAGCTGCTGGATATGATGATGCGCTTGATGTATTTGGGATTCACGGTGTTTCAGGGATCATAGGAACCCTTGGAGTTGGTTTATTTGCAGTTCCAGCCCTAAACCCATCTTTGACCTCAGGAGGTCTTTTAACTGGAAGCACATCCCTTCTTGTCAGTCAGCTGATTGGTGTTGTCACCGTCACTGTCTACACCTTCGTCGTTACATATATCCTTGCGATGCTGCTGATGAAATTTAAGGGGCTCCGTGTTGAAAGGGAAGAGGAAATTCAGGGACTTGACATAAATCTCCATGAGGAAACAGGTTACAGACTGACATGAACACAGATTTAAACATGGTTCACAGAAGTACTTATAAGAAATCCGGTTAAGGATATTTAAGGTGAAGACCATGAGGAAAATCACAGCAATTATCAGAAGGGAGAAACTTGAGGATGTTAAGGATGCTCTGGAGCTTATGGGAATCCACGGGATGACGGTTTCAGATGTGAAGGGAAGGGGTCAGCAGATGGGTATCCGGGAGAGCTACCGTGGAATGGACTACTGTGTTGATCTCCTCCCAAAGGTTCAGCTTGAGATCGTGGTTGATTCAGAGGACCTTGAAAGGACTGTTGAGGCGATATCTGAAAATGCCAGGACCGGGGATGTGGGTGATGGAAAAATCTTTGTAACCGATGTAATTGATGTTGTTAGGATAAGGACAGGTGAACACGGCAGAGATGCCATCTAGGAAATTAAACAATTATTTTTATTTAACATATTTCAGTAATTGAGGTTATTATCTAAACTTGTTTTACTCAGCATACATTTATCTGAAACTATATCCGAAAGATTTATATATCAGCATCATCTTACTCTCATTGTCGGAAGTTACCTTCCTATTTCCGACTATGATATAAATTGTTGGAGAGAAAAAATATAATTAAGAACAATATATGGAGATGACTCTGATGGATGCGGTCTTAAACTCCGGTGACACTGCCTGGATGCTGGTATCAACAGCCCTGGTAATGCTGATGACGGTTCCAGGCGTGGCACTATTCTACGGGGGTTTAACAAAAAAGGAAAACGTGCTGAACACCATGTTCCTATCCCTGATAGCCTTCGCAGTGACGAGCATAATATGGGTACTCTACGGCTATCAGTTCGCCTTTGGAGCTGACATAATGGGGTTCATAGGAAGTCCAGTGAACCTGCTGATGAACGGGGTCGGTGTTAACACTGCTGCTGCACTGGCACCAACAATACCAGACTTCCTCTACATAGCATTCCAGTTAACATTCGCAGCAATAACGGTTGCACTCATATCCGGTGCCGTCGTTGAAAGGATGAAGTTCTCAGCCTGGCTGGCATTCATTGTGCTCTGGGTGAGCCTGGTCTACGTGCCGGTGGCCCACTGGGTATGGGGCGGAGGATTCCTGGCGCAGCTCGGTGCCCTGGACTTCGCAGGCGGTACTGTGGTTCACATCAACTCCGGTGTTGCAGCACTCGCACTCGTCTACCTCATCGGTAAGAGAAAGGACACGAGACTTCTGCCACACAACCTGGGATACTCAGTGATAGGTGCTTCACTGCTCTGGTTCGGCTGGTTTGGATTCAACGCCGGTTCAGCACTCACGGCAGGTGGACTTGCAGCATCAGCCTTCCTGGTGACCAACACTGCGGCGGCTGCTGGTATGGTATCATGGGTTATAATGGACTACCTCAAGGTGGGTAAACCCACAGTACTCGGCGGAATATCCGGTGCAGTTGCTGGCCTCGTCGCCATAACACCTGCAGCAGGTTTCGTAACTGTACCTGCAGCCCTCATCATAGGCCTTGTCACGAGCGTAATATCATACCTTGCAGTATCATACCTCAAACCAAGGCTTGGATACGACGATGCCCTGGACGTCTTCGGAATACACGGCATGTCAGGTATATGGGGCTCAGTGGCAACCGGCCTCTTTGCAGCGCCATTCATCAATGAACTGGGAACAGGCCTCATATACGGAAACCCTGGACAGCTGACAGCACAGGTGATAGCCGTGGCAGTTGTGGCTGCCTACTCCTTCGTGGTGACACTGATCATCGGCAAACTCCTGGACTTCACCGTTGGTCTGAGGGTGAGCAGTAAGGAGGAGATAGAGGGCCTTGACACCCACCTCCATGAGGAGACAGGCTACAGGATCTGAGGTGATTTCATGAAGGAAATAGTGGCCATAATAAGACCTGAAAAACTGGAGGAAGTTAAAAACGCCCTTGAAGCTGCAGGATGCCACGGTATGACTGTGACAGAGGTCAGAGGACGGGGGAGACAGCTCGGTATAACAGAAAGTTACCGTGGGAGGGACTACAGGATAGACCTCCTCCCCAAGACAAAGATCGAGATAGTGGTGAATGATGAGGACGTGGACACCGTGGTTGAAACAATAGTTAAAAGCGCCCAGACCGGAGACATAGGGGACGGAAAAATATTCATATCAGGGGTAGATGAGGTTGTGAGAATAAGAACCGGTGAAAGTGGAAAAAAGGCTGTTTAATTTATTTTTTACTTTTTCCATCATATAATAACCTTTTTTATCCTTAATTCTTCTTTTAAAACGAAAATTCTTTTATGAGTCCCGGCACAATCTTAATCTCCACGCCCCCACCTCCTAAAAAAACAATTAAATAACCTTTTAATTATAATCTAAGTGGGGAATTAAATGAGGGAGCTTCCTGTTATCGCAGTCTTAATTGCAGTTTATATGGTTGGTGCCGTCGGTGCAAACACAACCTGGAATAATACTACAGTGGATAAAATAAACCTGAATACAACTGCAATTGAACCACTTGCAAGTGGAGTATCGATCCTTGTGGAGCCAACATCACTGAACCTTGGAACCGTTGATCCTGATGGAATCGAAAGGGCATATTATGCCGCAACGACTGTTAGTATTACAACAAGAAGGGGGAATCTCCAGTTTTCGGTCAGAGCCAGTGGAGATCTTATAAACACTGGCAATTCATCAATTACAATTCCCCTCTCAAATCTGAAATATGGTATAAAATACAGCAGTCCCTATGGACAGATTAATGTCCCCAAAAAATCATTCAGCACATCAGATTCTCTAATCTGGACATATAATGGTCGTGTAAATGTAGATATCCCTATAGATTATTACCTCACTGTGCCTCCCTATACAGACCCCGGCATATACACTGTTACAATTATATATACAGCCACCTAATGCATCATTCCATAAAAAATAGGATGGATTTACCATCCTCTATCCTGCATTCTGCCCTCTTCAGGGATTTCGCTGATTTCCAGGCCCCTCATTGCTGTTCCAAGTCCCCTTGAAACCTCTGCTATAACCTCAGGGTCATCATAGTGGGCTGTGGCCTCAACTATGGCCCTGGCATACCCTTCAGGGTTGTCTGATTTGAATATACCTGAACCAACAAAGACACCGTCGGCTCCAAGCTGCATCATGAGGGCTGCATCTGCAGGTGTTGCAACCCCCCCGGCTGCAAAGTTAACCACAGGGAGCTTTCCAAGTTTCGCTGTTTCCCTGACAAGTTCAAGGGGGGCCTCAATCTTTCTTGCAACCTCCCAGAGCTCCTCTTCCTCCTTGTTCTGGATCTCCCTGATCTCACTCATCATTATCCTCATGTGCCTTACAGCTTCAACAATGTTGCCTGTCCCTGGTTCCCCCTTGGTCCTTATCATGGCGGCGCCCTCATCTATCCTCCTGAGGGCCTCTCCAAGGTTCCTTGCACCGCAGACAAATGGCACAGTGAATTTCTTCTTGTCTATGTGGAACCTCTCATCGGCAGGTGTCAGGACCTCACTCTCATCTATCATGTCAACGCCGAGGGCCTCGAGGACCTGGGCCTCCACGAAGTGTCCTATCCTGACCTTGGCCATTACAGGTATGGACACTGCATCCATTATTTCCTGGACCTTGTTTGGATCAGCCATCCTTGCAACTCCCCCTGAAGCCCTTATATCGGCTGGTACCTTTTCAAGGGCCATGACAGCGACTGCTCCTGAATCCTCTGCAATTGCTGCCTGTTCAGCGTTCACAACGTCCATTATAACGCCGCCCTTGGTCATCTTTGCAAATCCCTTCTTGAGTACTTCTGTACCGTGCAGCATGATAAATCTCCTCCATCAGAATGATCATCATAATATTTGAAAATCAGGGGTTAAATATCTATTGCAGTGAGGTTCAGGGGTCTCTCAGAAACTTTTGGGTTGATGTTCGAAAAAGCTTTATCCTGTCCAATATGCAGGTTCTGAGGTTTATCCGTGATTTTACACCCTTTATGGTTTTGATTTGAGTTTTATACTCCTGGATAAGTTTTCTGGAAGATTTTTCCAGTTTACTGGTTGCTGGCTCAATATCAGTCAATCAGGAATGCCCAGAATGTTTTGGATTATGGAAGAGTTATCATCGACCTTATAACCTTTGTTTCCCCCGCCTATAACATCTACAGTCACATTTACTAACGTAAACATCCCTATACTACCAGCGGGTGGTGGCCTGGAAATTAAAATTTTTTGAGTAGTTCCTCAATTTTTTCCATGAAATCATAAAAGTCTGGGAGGTGTTTTTTCAGGATATTGAAGGCTATCTCATCATCAATTTTACCATAACGATGAACCAGGATGTTCCTGAAAGCTTTCATGGCTCTGAGCTTTTCACCCATCTCATTACTGATAATATTATCTCGCAGAAGGTTTTCGAAAACGTCCTCCTCTTCACCTGGAACCCCAAGTTTTAAATCAGAATTTAGTATTGAACATATGTCAAAGATATTCTCTATGGAAAATTCCAGTCTTTTATAGATGCCGTCTTTTACGAGTCCGAGCCCGGAAAACTCTTTGAAGGTTTCAGGAGTATTCTCTTCCACTAGTTTTACGCTTTCCTCTATTTCCTTAAGTTTTGTCCTTATAATGGTTTTTCTTACCATGGCTCCGCCCTTTATTCTATTGGTTTTTCTCCAATATAATCATAGAACCTGTTTTTGAATGCTTCAAATTCTTTTATGGTCTCCCAGGCAATATCATGCAGGAATGTTTCATCCTCACAGTAGATTACCTTCCCCTTCAGCACCTCAACCCTAATATATAATGGGAGAACTTGGAAAATTTGAACATCAAATACCTCTGGAAGCTTTGATAAAAGCCTGAACCTGAAATCTGATGCCTCCTCCATATCACCATCATAATAAATGCAAAGATCTATATCAGAGCCGCTGTGCATTCTATCCCCTGCTGCTGACCCATACAATATTATGAACTTCACCCTCTCAAAGCCTCTGGTTGCCTTTATCTCATTAAGGGCCTTTTTTACCATTTTCATGGAATCCATCCATAAAAGGTTTATCTTCCAAGATATTTTATTCTTTCCCCTTGAATGGGTCTATCAGGACCTTGTGGATTGATTTCTAAAGATTTATCCTGTCCAATATGCAGGTTCTGAGGTTTATCCTTGATTTTAGACCCCTCATGGTATTATGCGTTTTATGCTCTTGGGATGTACCATCCTTAACCCCTTTTTACTTGAACAGACCAGGAAAAAAGGGCTTAACAGTCCTATACGCAATAAATTCCTCCCAAACCATTTTCCTAAGCTAGAGGATCTGAAGGGTTTTCTGTGGGATTCACCTGAATTTTCATGTGCTCTGAGGGATCCTCACAGAATTAGTGAAAGTTTTATAGGTCTGCTCCAGCAAGCTAAAATTCGAAGCAGTTTTTTGCCTGTTACCTAATCCATATAAAAACTTTAAGGTTCCTTTATCCTGCTAAGATCTGCACAGAGACGTTTGATTAGAAAGGCCACAGTTCCTGAAAGTGCCTCAACTGGGGATGCGCAAGGTATTTAAGAACCGCCACCATATAATTCACACCTGAAAAAACTTCATTAGTGATTCAAATGGTTGCTGGAACATTCACCGGATCTGTAATCTACTCCCATGCAATACCTGCAGTTATGGGATTCCTGAGCATGATTCTGATATGTAATGGTGTTATGGATGATAACCGGGACCAGGTCCTTGCAGGTGTTGGCATATTCTTTGCAGCCGGTCTCTTACCCTTCATCATCCTGCCCTTCATCCTCGGAATCTAGTCAGATTTCACCCTCAAGTTTTCTTGTGGCCATTAGGGATGCGAACCTTCCAGCCGCCTCAGGACCCACCATTCTTCTGGCATGCACATAGGCGGCCATGTAGGTGTCCCCCAGACCCGTTGGGTCAAGTTCCCTCACAGCCCTCACAGCCATTACCCTTATTCTGGAGCCGCCATGGCAGATGACTGAACCCCTCCTGCCGCATGTTACCACCGCCTCGGAGGTATGACGGGCCAGCATCCTCAGAGCCCTGGATGGGTTATCTGAGATCGTCCCAAGTTCATTCACATCAAGGAATACACCATCCCCTGCCTCCATGACCCTCCATATGTGCACTGCAGGTTTCAGTATTACGCTGCTTCCCATGGGATGTCTGAGGTAACCCTGAAGTCCTGTGTAGAGCCTGTGTCTCTCACCCAGGAATTCAAGGGTCCCGAGGGGTATGTCTGAGGGGAGGAGAGGTCCTGCAAGTACAGCGGTCCAGTCCTCCTCTGCAAGGCCATCAAGGTCCTCAACTTCTATGGGGTTTTCAGCGAAGTTTGACCTCTGAATCCTGCTTGAGGTATCGCCATTGAGGTAGATGTTTTCAAATTCAACTGTACGGTCATGGTAGATGGGCACGACCCTCGTCTGATCCGGGAATTCCTCAAGGAGCTCCGAGTCTTCCTCTGAGATTGTTACCAGGGCTGTGTGGCTGGCGCCAAGATGGGAAAGGATCCTTGAGTAGTAGTAGACAGCACCACCCACCTTCACCTCGGTGGAGTCTCCCCTCACAATGATGTCCCTGCTTACCGGGCCTATGAGGAGGTACCCGCTCCCTGAACTCACCCGGGCCTCTCCATCCCCTCATGGAGTGCCCTTCCAACAAGGACCGCCCTGACACCCATAGCCTCAAGTTCAGGTATCTCCTCAGGGAGAACACCACCACCGGGTATTACACGACCTATAAGTGGTCTGAAGAGTTCAAGGAGCTCCCTGTTGAAACCCCCTGAGGTACCAACGGCCCCTATATCAAGGAGGATTATATCGGATTCGTATCCCGTTAAAAGGTCCCTGAATTCCTCGAGCCCCATTTCAAGGTTCCTTGAGTGGAGCTTCATGTCCTTAACGTCCACGCTGATAACTGTCCTCTCTGATGGATAGTTCCTGAGGATCTCCTCCAGCTCCCCTGTACTATCAAGGGTCTCCGTTGCAACAACTACCCTCGATGCGAATTCAAGCAGGAAGTGGAATGTTTCACGATCCCTGACACCGGCATCAAGGATCACAGGGAGGATGTGGTTCACCCTCCTCACCGCTTCGAGGTTTGAGCCTGTTCCCTCAATGGCATCCAGGTCCGCTATGTAGATGGACCTTGCACCTGCCGCCCTGAGGGATAGTGCGATGTTTACGGGATCGGGTGAAGGTGAATATACTGACTCCAGGGGCCTGTATTTTTCACGTTCACCGGATTTCCCTGATACCGCGATCCCACACTTCAAATCAATAACAGGTATGATCTCAATCATCGGTATAACTCCTGATTAGCTCAATTCTGAATATTTATGTCTCTGGAATACTTAAAGCTTCATTTAATATGAGGGGCTAAAAATAGGGATCTACAATAAAAGGAGTTAGAGGTTGTGGAAAAAATTGAAATGCGGTCCATTATCCCTGGACCATTATGAGTTTACCTGTCTTGGGGTCACGGTAGACTGTTCCCATCTCAACGTACCCCTGGCCTGAACCAGAGGTGGTCTGCGGGGTATCATTGAGTTCCTGACCCTTCTGGACCTCAACAGCCTTCTTCATGGCCTCCATGGTCTCCTGTCTCTCCTGGGGAGTCATATCAGCAAATACAACGTTCTGCATGTTCCATGAGAGTACCAGGAATATCAGGAAACCAACTGAGAGTACCAGCATGGCGTCAACCAGGTTGGCGCTTCCAGCCATGGGGTCCTCTTCATTTTGATCCGATAGGAGTCTTCGCCGGCGCCTGAGCGGCATTATCCATCACCTCCAGCACTGCCTCGGCCATTGTCTCAAGGTTTGAGAGGTACTCCTCATACCATCTCCTCCTGACCTTGGAGATGACGTAGGCTATACCCCCAGATGCAAGTCCCACAACTGTTGTGTCGAAGGCTATGATGATGGCCTGGGCCAGTGTATTGATGTCACCCGCACCGAGGGCTGCAAGACCTGGACCCATGGGTATGAGTGTCCCCATCAATCCAAGGGTTGGGCCGAGTCTGGTTACAATGTCTGTCTTCTCCAGGCTCTTTGCAGCCTTGAGTTCCTCGTTCTCTATCAATTTCCTTGCAAGGGCCTCCCTTGATTTAGGTCCAAGTTCAGTTGTCCCTGCAATGTCCATGAGCACCGCCTTCTGGCTCTGGGGTATCTCCATTGAATCAACGACCTCAATTATCTTCTCGGGGGTTCCTGGATTTGAAATTGATTTTATTGCTGATTCAAGTTCCTTAACATCAGTCCTTATCCTTCCAGAGTACTCTGATATGAGCCCTCCAAGGGTCACTATGGCGTATACCATGAATAACAGCAGGCCCGCTATAACAGGTATGAGGAGGCTCTGGGAGACAACGTGTAGTGCACCGCTCAGTATCTCACTGCCGGGTACTGCAACCATACATATCACCTCTTACTATTCTATGAACGTGCTTTTTCTCTTGTTAAGGTAGATTCCAAGCCCCATCAGGGCCAGGGTTCCAAGGACCACGTATATTATCGTGTCTATCCCTGGCACCGTGAGGGGTGTCATCTTCATGCTCATGACGCTGTTCACGTTTGGGAGCACTATGGCAGCCGTGAGGAAGTATAGGCCGGCAAAGAGCATGAAGTTTCCAAGTAGAACCGGGTATGGTTTCCTGATTGCGGCTGCGATTCCATTGGCGAAGACATAGAAGAAACCTATGAATGCTGCAAGGATTACTCCTGAGTACTTGCCAAGGGTAACCGCTGACACTCCAATTATCGGTGATACCAAAATTATGCTGACGATGACCGCCCCGAAACAGCAGGGGCATGGTGCAACCATTGCCACACATGCAGTCTTTGCTGTGTCACGTCTGTGTTCCTTCCACTCCCTGAGAGTGTGGACACCCGCGAATATGAGAATGGCTGCCATTATGATTGTTATGAGGGAACTGTAGGTGTTGAAGAAGCCCTGAAGCGAGTTCATGTAGGCATCTGCCAGGGCTGCAAGTGCATACACCCCCACTCCGTAACCTGCGGTTATGAGGGCCGCCATCTTCCTTGATAGTCCTGCAAAGCCCATCGCCAGTCCAATCTTCACACCGAATATCAGGAGAACCGATAGGATCCCCGCCTGCCACAGTAGATTTGCAATGTCCATGATCCACACCTTCCACCTTCAAGTTTTGTGATTAATTAGTATATAAATTAAATTATTACGTATTCCTGACTTAGATGCTCTATTTTATTACTACATTTTTTATTACTGCGCTCAGGTTCTGAATAATAACCCATTCAAATAAATTTTATTGAAATTAAAGTTAATCTGATATTTAAGTTTTTTCAAAAAAGAAAATGGGGAGGATGTTATCTCCTTCCCGGTCCAAAGAAGTATCCAACTCCAACGAGGACCAGAATGGCTACAATACCTACCACACCATATACTGGAAACTCCGTTCTCTGTTTCACTGTTGATGGAGTCTCTGTAACCTCATATGACTTCTTCTGACCACTTTCTCCAGCTGCAGAATTCTCTGACATGGCTGATGCCTGTGAAACTGCAGAAAATGCTCCCTGTGAACTTCCTCTGGAATGGCTTCTTCCGCCGCCTGAACCCCCAGATCCAGTCGCTGGCTTTGAAGGTCCTGTGGTTGGACCGGTGGATGGATTTTCGCCGGGATTCACATCTGATGAAGGTTCAGGGGCAAATACCTGGGCACCTGTTGCTGCATAGAGTGCTGCTGTGAATCTTTTCCTGATATCTGATGACATGTACTGGCCAAGCCACTTCATAAGTTCCCTGTCACCACAGATGGAACCTGAACAGGAAACACCATTCTCTGCAACATAGCGTCCGAGATTCTCCGCAATAGTGGTAAGCTGTTCAGTCCTGGCATTCCAGTATCCCCTGTTTGCCATCTCAGCAAAGTGAGCCAGGATGTCCATTGCAGCATAGGGGTTCCTTGAGTAGTAGCTTGTGAGACCAAGATTGTACCTGTCTGCAACCAGAGCATCATAGTAGGAGTCCCAGAATTTGCTGTCCAGTAGATCGGGGACTGTGTACTCCCAGGATACAAGGTGTGATGTGTACTTTGCTATTGTCCTTGGCCCCTGGTAGCCCTCATTGAGGATGCTACGCAGCCAGTCAGGATTCAGGTACCTTGTCCTGTATTCAATTGCAAGGAACTGTTTAAGGGATAGTACCCTTGGATTTGCCGGGTTCGCATAGTGGAGCACATACAGATTGGGAGCTCTGCCATTGTTCATCATCTCAATGGCCATTGAGAGACCTCCGAAGTAGTCAAAGTAGTCGTCGTTATCTGCAACACCGTACAGGTTGGTGTTTCTGCTGTGGTATGCTGTCTGGATGCCCTTAAGGAGTTCCTTAAATGTTTCTGGCATTGAAACTCCCCATGACCTTTCACTGTATGCATGGCTCATCCTGTTGAAGTAGATCTCTGCGAGTTCGCTTCTATCGTTCCATGTCCATGACATCTCTGTTCCCTTGCTGACACCTGCACCGTAGTCCCCCACCGGAGGTGCGAATATCCTTGTGATGGCAACTTCTCCTGCATCATTGGCATTCATTCCTGCCTGCATGTACCTTATGGTGTCATTGATCCAGTGAATTGCAATGTAATTGGTACCCATGGGTTCGCTACCCTTGAAGCTGGTGTACTTTGCATCGACGAGGGTCTGCAGCACATAGTCCAGGGAACTTTTCAGTGCCGGGTGGGCTGCAACGATTTCACTGTAGGATGCCGCGAGGGCAACACGGTAGGCCCTGTCCATGTTTATGAGAAGCCTCGGGAACAGGTCCCTGAAGAGCCCGCTTGTTGTTACAACAGGGTCAACCCTTGGTCTTTCTGTGAATGCCGGGAGCCCTGAAGCTGATCTTAGAGCATTTATATCATCAAGTAGCTGTGAGAGTGGTGTTGCCTTCATATTTGAAGCTGAACCCGTAGATGACCATGTGGGCTCCACACCCATGAGTCTCAGGACAAATGAGACCATGGTTCCATCGTCACGTACCGTCTCAACACACCAGACAACTGCTGCAACCTTCTCAGGGATTCTGTCAAACTGCGCAAGTGCCATGTCTGCCAGGCGCTTACCCAGGTTCCATGCCGTCTTTGTTGGCATGAGGTTCTCTGAAACCGCATAGAAGTTGCTGCCAGTTGGAAGTGCTGAAGGGTTTCGCACAGGATCGTTACCTGCCCTTGGTGTTATGAATCCTCCATTAAGTGCATCCAGGAGTGAATTCATCTCTGAATTGAAGCTCTGATTTATCAATGCAACGTACTCAAGGGCCCTGTTAAGGAGTTCTGTTATCCGAGGATTGTCTGTTAGGCTTGATGGTGGTGTACCACCCATCACCTGGAGTATCCAGTTTACTGTTATGTTGTTGAGCTCCTCCGCCTGCAGTGCCGTGAGGTTATCGAAGTTCCAGCCCCTCGCGGCGGCTATGAGCCTCTGAAGTGAAGGGCTTGATGGTCCTCCATCCGATGAGACCATGGCTGCTGCCAGGAGTGCTATCTCCTCATCAGTCCACCTCAAACTGAAGGTGTGCAGTCCAACAGGCATCAGTGTCTGCTGAAGTACCACAAGGTAATCCTCTACCCTTTCAATGTCATCCACTGTGAAGTTTTCAGGGTTTATGCCCAGCTCTGCAGCCATGTTAAGTTTTATGACGAGGTTCCTGATGGAGTTGAAGTATTCCTGTTTCAGGGGACTTGAATTCGGGGTCTTTGCATAATCATCTATGACGGCCCTGAGTTCCAGAAGATCACCGTAAAGCTGTGTTGTTTTCATTGGAGGGGTTAGGTGATCTATTATTACAGCATAGCCCCTTCTCTTGGACTGTATACCCTCACCGACACCGTCCATTATGTAGATGTAGACTGAGGGCTTTGTACCGGCACATATCTGTGAGAAGTCGAAGCTGCTTAGTGCAACCTGCTTTCTTGGTAGCCACTCATAGGTGGCGTGTCTTCCAATGTGTACCTGTGCGTCTGCATTGAACACCGTGTTCACCCAGGCATACCATGCAAGGTACTGGTGTGGGGGTGCAACCACTGTACTGTGGTAGAGTTTATCAACATCAGCCTCCCATCCCCTCTGGGGTTCCGGGCCTATGAATACGTTTCCAAAGACCAGGCCGGGGATGACGATGTACTTCCTGCCGTTTCTCTCCACTGTCATGACGTTTCCTGGTGGGGCTCCCCATCCATTGAATCCCGGGACAGCCAGGGCCTGGAACTCATTCTTGAACTGGTAGAAGAGATTCCATGCTGCATCGGTACTCTCCCCCGTCCTGGCACTGTTCAGAACTGTCCTGAGGGCTTCTGTCATGTTTCTGATCAGCGAAGATGCTGCCTGTGCCTTCTCAGGATAGGTGTTTGCAAGGGATAACATTTCTGAGGACCACTTATCAAGGGTTCCAAGGGCTGCCTTGTAGGCAGTATCACTTGAAGCATAGTTCAGGGCTAACTTCAGGACCTCCTCAATGTAACCAACCGGTCCCTCTATGACCTGTTTTCTTGCAACAGGGTTGAGGGTCTGGAACCATGCATAGTATTCCTCTGCATCCCACAGAATGATTGATGTGGCATTTGCAAGCCTTTCAAGTTCTCCTGGCGCCCATAAAGCAACATTTATTCCCCTCTCTGTCAGAAGTCTTACCAGGTCGTCAGCTGTCTGAGGGAACCCTGAAACACTGTATCCTGCACTCTGCAGTGACTTGAGAATCTCCACCAGGGTTTCCGGGACATTGAGATAGCTTGCACCTATGTTGCCCTTCCCGGGAGGGTAGTTGTAGTAGATTAGGGCCACCCTTTTCTCTGAGTTCATGAGGTACTTCAATCTCAACCAGTTGCTGATCCTGTTTACAAGGTAGTCCATCTGCTCCTCTATCGGAGTGTAGGCGACTATCTCAACACCGGTCATGTTATCCATGGACTTTGCAGGTGCTGCGACGAATATGGGTTCTATGATTCCCTGTGTCTCGGGTATTGCAATCTGGTAGTAGTTGTCGCTCCATAGAAGTCCATCATCTGAGATTATCCATTCACCCTCTTCCCTCTTTGTTGATATCATCGCCCTGAAGACGGGAACGTTCATCCTCTCAAGGAGATTGGCTGTCTGGTTCACAAAACCGGAGCCGAGGGTGAATGTTGTGAAACTTACCAGCGCATCTATTCTGTATCTGTATCTGGAAGAGTTTGCCTCATATTCTGCTGCAGTTATAACCCTTGATGGGTCTGCGGGATCATAGACAAAGAATTTTACCATGGCTGAATAGATGTTGAGTGGCTGTGTCCCGTTAACACCAGAATATGCCCCAACAACGGGTATGACGTTTAATCCCTTTGCTGTGAGTTTCTCTATTATGCTGTCAAAATGTGCCATGTCACCTGATAGGAGCACGCTGTCAAGTCCTGCGATTCCGACGGTGGGCCTTGATGTGTTGAGTGGGTATGCTGCAAGGTAGTCCGCTAGGCTTGTGAAGACCCTGCCGTCCCGGTAGAGCATCTCGGCTGGCAGCGTAACCGGTGCTGCGGGTTCCCATACAGATGGCCATGTGCCGCCGTTCATCACCGTGAAGTTCTTGAGCAGGAGTTTGAACTGGTTTTCATAGTTCACAGTCCCCTTCTTTGCATAGTAGAGGCCATAGGTCACCCATGGTGCCAGCTGCGGGTACGTTGCCACGTAATTCTTTAGACGGGCCTCATTGGAATTCTTAAGGTCATAGAGGATTGTGTTCTTTGTATCTGTGTTTCCGATGACCGAAGCAGGTATGCCCTGGAATATTTTAACCCCGTTGATCTGTGACATGTTTGTAAGGTCAGGGTCGCTCTCAAGGACAATGAATATCTTGTTTGGCCTGTTAAATGCGATCTCAGGGTGGGCATTCATAACGTTCCTGAAGTTTCCTGAGTCAAAGAGCCACTCTGCAATTACGATGTCTGCTGATTCAATAAGTGACTTCAGCTCTGCAGGATCCATCTTTGAAATCTGTGTGGTTGTCCTCACCTCAAACCGAACAGCCCATGTTGACCTGTTCTGAGGGTTATAACCAGATTGTGATGGATTTATGATTTCCATAACCCTCTTTGCAGCATCATTGGTCATCTTGGAGCTTGTGGATGAATGTATGACAAGTACCACTGGATCTTTAATCTGATCCGTGTTATTTGCTGTGATTGAGTCTCCCGTACTAACCTCCGTGCTGTTGTCTGCTGCTGCTACGCTCTGGCAGAACATTAACATGAGAATGACTGCTGTTACTGTAATCAGATGTTTTCTCATGATCCTTTCACCTCCTTTAAATTTTTCAATATTCATTTATTGTGAAGACAATATAAATTATTGTTATTACTATTTCGAGGCAATTGAAAAATAGAGTATTAATAAAGAAATAATATTACTTATTTTATATGTGTATCATGAAAAAGTAATACCAACATTAAAAAAGAAAAAAATGGATGGGTTTATTTTCCTGCTCCGCCCCTGAGGAATCCGAAGGCCACAAGACCAGCAGCAACAAGGACGCCCACGATACCATAGACGTACCATGAGGAGTCACCGCCACTGGCACCTGATGTAGCATTCTTAACCTCATAGGCCCTTGCAGGGGTTGATGCAGGCTCCTCTGACACTGAAGATGCAGCACTCACATCGGCCGGTGAAGCAGCAGCCTCAAAACCAGGGGAGTGACCGGCATGTCCTGTAACAGATGAACCACCAGGAACACCACCAGTTGAACCACCGGTTGAGCCACCAGGAACACCACCAGGAACACCGCCCTGGTTTCCATTCTGTGATCCACCGTTATTCACTGGTATGAGGTCAGCCAGGGTCCTGTTTGCAGGTATGCCCTTAACATAGGCTATCGGGTTCTGACCGTTTGCACCTGAGAGGATCATCTGAAGTTCGCTCTCTGTGATGAGCCTCTCAGCATCATAGGTCACAACTGGTGGAGATATCAGGTAACTTGGTGTCTCACCCTTGTAGAGGCTGATGAACCCTGCTATCTGTTTCTCCCTTCTAGCATCACTGGTAGCGCAATCACTCACATCAAAATTTGGCCATTTGAAGTCGATGACAACGGCCCTTCCAACCTTGTTCTTGTTGTCCCAGATCACAAGGATACCCTCAATGTTACCTCCATAGGCATCCTCGTTCTCAGGGTCGTTCTCTGTTCCGGGTACGCGAAGGTTGAAGTAGGTTCCCTGTCCAGGTGAGACTCCTAGACGGTAGACTATGGCGTCGTCCTTGCAGTAGATGGTGTTACCAAGGTAGATGTAGTTCTCATCCTCCTTCAGGGGATAGTTCTTGAATATGTACTCTGTTATCAGATAGCCAGGTGATACACCGGGACATGCATGGTCATGGAAGAGGAAGGTCAGCACCTGGTCGTAGGGTGGGTCGTTCCTCCATGCATTTGCTATGCTCTGTATGTTGAACCATCCATCCTTTGCAAAGACCTTTGATACCTTGCTGCTCAGCTGTGTGCTGTTCAGGGTCCTTGGACCGATGTCATTCACGAATTTACCGTCTGATGCATTGCATGCAACAAGCTGGCCTGTTGTCGGGTCATAGTAGATGTAGACTGCATCCATTGTCACTCCATCGTAGCCCCTCAGGACGAATGTGAACCATAATGGCTTCCAGAGGGGTCTGTGTACCGGCAGGAGTGTTGCCCTGCTGAGCCTTGATCCCAGGACATCGAATACTCCATCCCAGGCAGCGCTCATATCCTGTCCATTCACCCTTGAGTAACCTGCTGATGTTAACACCACAAGGTCCCTGTCATCCTTCTCAAGGTTCACACCCTTCTCTGTGAGGAATAACTGCTTTGCAAGGTTTGCTGCATCAGCCCCTATCCTCTTTATCTGCTCATAGGTGAGGTTGCCCCAGCTAAGGGTATTGTTCTCACGGGTTGCGTTGGGGAGTCCGAGGCTGTCTATGTATGCCATGTCAAGTCCATGGGCAATCTGGGCTGGAATGAAGTATGTGTTGTTGTTCATATCCCTCGCTGTTACATTGCCCTCTGTACCCAGGAGATAGTAGTAGTGGGTCACATTCAGGTCCTTGAGTTCCCTGACGATTGTAACGAGTGATGTTGGGTCATTCTTCAGTTTAGCTATGAGCCATGCATTGAATTCGAGTTCTGTTTTCTTTCCTGTCTGCTGCTGGAACTGCCTCCTGAGGGCATCCCTGTCAAATTTCATCACAATGAGATCGCCCCTGAGGGTCTTGGGGTTCCACCTTATGAAGCCCACGAGGTTGGTGTCTGCACCGCTGGCTGTTGTGTTGAATCCACTGTATGATCCACCCTTACCTGGTGTTGTGTCGAGGAACATGAGGAGTGCATCATCATCTGAGTCACCGGGTACACCCACTGTCACGTAGCTTGTTATCTCACCGGGTGATCCTGGATTTGTGAAGTCCATGACAGGTGGATAGTACTTGAGGAGGGTGAGGCTCATTGCGTAACCGCTGATGGTACCCAGGCACATGTGCCCATGGAAGGCTGCTGCCCTCAGAAGGTCTGATGGAGCTCCCTGTGCCCAGGCATTGGCAAGGCTTGCAACAGGGAAGGCCTGGTTCCCGTATTTACTTACAAGAAGGTTCCAGTTTGCCTCTGTCATGTTCTTTGTAAGGTCAATGGTGTATACCGGTTTACCGTTAACTGTTTTAATGACGACCGGTGATGTGCTCGCATTCTTGAAGTAGACTCCAAGGAGAGCTGCGCCCCTCTGGATTACAAAGAATGTGTCCAGTGGATCCACCGGGCTTTTCCTTATGACAAGGAGGTTACCCTTACCATAGGCTACCTTCCCACCTGCCTGGTTGAGTATACCCTCAATGACATCCTCTGATGTGTCATTTCTGTATTTGACTATCCCTGCAGTTGTTATGACCAGAATATTCCCTCTTGAGAAGTTGAGGATCTGGTCTGCCTTCTTTGTGATCTCCCTTCCCAGTTTGTAGGCATCTGTGGCGTTCATCTGTAACTGGAGCTTCGCATAGTATCTGGTGTCAAGGGGATTCAGCGGGTTGGTTGATAGGGTGAATTCATGTAGAATGTCCCTGTAACCCGGGGCTGTAACCTTGATTCTGAATTTTGTGGTGTTTGTGACGTTCTGGTAGTTGAATATGATTTTTGTGATGTTCGCCGAGGGATCAAAGGTCTTTGTGAAGTTTATCTTTGTCCCGCTGGTGTCGCTGATGTAGTTTATGTCAGGGTTGATGCGTGTGTTGTCGTCTGCAAATTCATATTTGACGTCAACCCCCACCTCACATGTCGTATCTGCTGCGCTCACCGAACCTGTAAGTGCCACAGCAACGAGAAGAACCATGAAAACCATGAAATATTGTCTTCCCATACATTTTCACCTCCTTTAAGTTCTGTAATGTTTAATAATGTACAGATCTCCCTTGGAGTAATAACATATATAATGATTTTGTTAATACTTCAGGGTTTGAAATTGATGGAAATGTAATACTCAATTTTTCCTGTTAAAAAGAGAGGATTCATGGGGAGACCCCATGAACTGATTGCTGGAGGGAAAATTTAATATCAAACACCATTATGGTGTTACATTTTACTCTTGAATGTCCCTACTATTTAACAATTTCTATTTTAAAATTAATAATAACCATCTGCTGCCGTTCACCAGAATAGTAATAAATCTGCCACAAACTTCTGTATCTGGTGGAAGAATCAATCAGGGCACTTAAAAACAAGGACAGAAGTGTTGTTAACCTTCCCTGAGGGGAGAACCACTCCAGCCCTCCTGAATCCACGGATATCATCATCACTGACAGGTGCGTAGAGGATGGCCCTCATACCTGTATATGTCCTGTAGATAACCCGGGTTTCTGTATCAACGTATCTGTGTATGTTCCTGAAAACCCTCCTCTTTGGCTCTGCAAGGGCCGCCACCATCACCACATCAAATTCAAGGCCCTCAATGGCGGTTTCATCCCCGGTTATGACCTTCACATTCTCCATTCCCAGGCTCTCAAGCACCCTCCTTGATAGCTCAGCGATCTCTGCTTCGACTTCAACAACCTGCACCTTCATGCAATAGATGTGTGATAAAAGGATACCTGTGAGTGGGAGGGGCCCTCCTCCAATGAAAACTGCCCTCTCCCCCCTCCTGAATCTTCCAAGGGCAGCCTCATTCTTAAGTAGTTCAAGGTAACGTGGATAGAAGTAGAATGATCTGAGGGTCTCCCAGGGTGAGTCTGACTCTATGACCTCCTCTGCCTTTTCCATTTCAAGCTTCATCCCGAGATTCACGTAAAACTTCCTTATCAGGCTGAGGGCATGATTCATTTCAGCATCATCGAGGATGTGCTTTGCTGATTCAAAATCGATGGTTGAGTCATGGGCTATCTCCTCGATCTCATCAAGAAGTGGCATCACCTCGCTGGTGTCCATCTCATTGAAGTGATAATTCATTCCCTCAAGTCTTGAGGCTATCCTCTTTATCTTATCCCAGTAGATGTAACAGCTCATAACGGTTCCCCTTGGTCTGGTGATGCTATTGAACACCAGCATTTATAAGAATTGGGTACATATATCATATGTGAGGATAATCCTGTATTACTTTATCTGGACCTGACACAGGATAATTATTACTCACTGTGATGGATGTTATCGCCGTGGCTGAAGGAAGGCAAAAAATACTGAAAAACAAAAGGTGATGGAAATTATCACTGTGGCTGAACCCGTGAGTGAATCTGAACTCGAATCCATAAGAAAGTTCCTCTTCAGGATAATCAGGAGGGAGTTTGGATTCGGATACATACCCGAGTACCACAGGGACATAATAAACCTTGATGAGTACTACCTCAAACCCCCAAGGAACACCTTCCTCTTCGCCTCCAGGGGTGGTAGGGTAATAGGGACACTGGGACTCCGTGCCTATGACCGTGAATTTGAGGGCCTGAATTATGATCCAGAGACAACGGCCAGCCTGTGGAGAGTTTTTGTACATGAGGATCACCGGAGGTTGGGTGTTGCATCCAGACTTGCTGAAATCGCCGAGAAGGAGGCCGCATCACTGGGCTACCAGAGGATCTACCTGCACACACATAAATACGTTGATGGTGCCCTCGAATTCTGGCTTTCAAGGGGATACCGTGTAACGGTAGACACAGGGAATGAACTCGGGACGGTCCACATGGAGAAAGCCCTCACATGCAATTCAAATGCAATTACCATGATCCCTGAGAAAAACTCTGAAATCTCACATTCACTCCTAAGGATCCAGAAGGTTTAATTCCATCTTGTTAAAAAGGAATCAGATGGCATTTGAACTAAATTATTAAAAAGAGGAGGAACAGGGCATCAGATGACATTTTTTTTGAGCGAAAGGATTGTTGCTGGATGCCCTGTTGAGCTGGCTTCCGTTTTAAGCTAGGAGGAATTCATGCTCACTAAAGTGCTTGTCACACGATATATAAATACTTTTTGATAAAAAGTTATTACGAGCTTTTAAATGGAAACTGGTTAAGTATTAATAAAGGAGGATAATTACATAATAGTCGTCTTAATCCAGAGGCGGCAGTGATTATTCCCTGAATCCATCAAGGAAGGATTCAAGGCCCCTGTAGGCTGCATCCACTGCCTCATCAACAATCCCGGGATCTGCATCTGAAAGCTCATCAAGGTACAGTTCAGCGCTGATGTCAACCCTCAGTTCATCGGTGTACTCAAGCAGCACAGTTATGTCAATATCAACTATCTCCTTGGAAGACACCCTCTTCAGTATAAAATCAGAAATGGTATTGTGGAGGAAACTGGATATCTCATCCAGATCCCCTTCAGTGAGTTTCCTGAGACTCAATTAGTTACCCATCCCTGGATTGATGCCTGCACCCTTCATCGCTTCCTGGATGTTGACCTGCATCTCCTGCAGTTTCTTCATGACGCGTTCTTCCTGTCTCTCAATGGTCTTCTCCCTGAGCTGAAGGGTTTCAAGTTTTTCCTGAAGTTCCTCTGTAAGCTCATCCTTGGCAACCCTGATTAGGATGTTACCTGAGCTCTTATATACTTCAGCGTCATCTGCAGCCCTTGAGAGTTCTTCAAGGGCCTTCTGTGTCTCATTAATCTGCATTTCAACCGTCTGTTTCTGCACAGATATCGCCTGTGCCTGCTGCTGCAGCTGCTGGAACTGAGCTAACTGGTGCTGTACATTCTGTGGAAGTTCCATATTATCACCTTCAATTATTCATTATGTTCCCATCAATTCAAGAATCTCCATGGAAAGCCTCACCCAGCGCAGTGATGAGTTGAGGGCAGCCCGGAAGGATGCCGAGTCCCCTGCACTTATGTTGATGGTTATCCTGCCATCCTCAAGTTCCATGGACATGGAAGACCTCTGTGAGGGTGAATCCATGACCTCAGGTTTGATGGCCCTGTAGATCACAGATGCTGATTCAGGGTCCGTCCTGATGTCTATTACCCCCTGAATTTTCCTGAGACCCAACTCACTCACCGGCCCTGAAATCACGTATCAGAAGCTTAAAACCAGCGGGCATCCCCCTGGCATCAATGAGCTCCATCACCCAGGCATACTCCTCATCACTCCCTATACTCCATGCATCCCTGGATGCGGATTCATCAACCTCAAGGCCCATTAAATTGCAGATGCCCTCAGATCCTGGAGGGCAGCTACTGACCCTTACCGCTTTATCTGCCAGTTCAGGTTTTTTCATTTCAAATGCCGGGTTGAAGAGGATGTAACCCCTCTCCCCTCCCCTTTCATCAAGGAAGGTTATCCTTGCAGGGTTACCGTGCCTTTCAGAGACCACAGCCACCGGGCCCCTGGCCTCGATGAGCACATCCCGGAGGCTCATCTTTCCCCGGTTAATGTACCTCCAGCCCATTATCCTGGAGAGCCTCTGGGAGAAGGACCTTGTGCGCTGGGATGGCTTTCTGGATGTTGTGAGGAGCATCCTACCGTGCCTTCAGGGTCCTCTTAACCGGAGGCACCTCCTTGAAGAGGATCCTGTACCTGCACCTGGGGCACTTGTTCTCCATGTACTTCTTGGGGTCTATGAGTGTCCCGCACTGGGCGCAGCGGTACAATCTACTTACCTCCAACTATCCTCTTGATGTTACGGGCTGCTGTCTTACCCATTGGGGTCACCGGGAGGTATGCTCCGCCTGTGAACACAGCACCGCATTTCCTGCACTTCCATATGCCCCTGCTCTCCCTCTTAACACCGGGACGGTCACAGCTCGGGCATATGTGCTTCCTCTTCATCTCTTCTTCAATCTTTTTAACAGCTCTTTTAGCTTTACGACCGTAACGTGGACCGAAACGTCCTGTGATACCTACTTTCTTTGTTCTTGCCATTTATATCACTCCAGTAAATATGATGTTATAGATATTGTCTGGTCAGTATTTAAGATTTAGGGAGTCATTGACTTGTCAAGGTACTCAATGAGCTGGGGCACCTTCTCCACTGCAATGGAGACTGCCTTAAGGACATCATCCCTTGTAAGGGGCCCCTCACCACCCTTCTGCATGGCGCATATGGAGCCCTCCTCAGTCACGCCTATGGATATCCTTGCGGTGAGTATATCCTCTTCCTCAAGGGATGGGTCAAGGACCATCTCGTTTCCTATCTTGGCGAAGGTGCACATGAGGGCCTTCCTGTTAACAGGGAGTGGCTGCATCTTCTCCCTGTTGATAACAACCTCACCATCCTCAACCTCTGCTGCAGGTATCCTTGTATCCAGCAGGGCTGCCACGGTTGCAAGGACCGCTGCATCGAAGAGGTTGCCATCGTAGTCTATGATGTGGAGGTCCAGGAAGAGCATCCAGACCTTGCTGCCCTCTATGATGCAGAGCTTCTCAAGGTCTATCATCCGGCTCTCCCTTATGCATCTGTCCACGACCCTTGAAAGCTCCACTGACCTCTCATCGGGGGGTCCTGGCTCAAAGGTCGGTGATGCCATTGGAAGTAGCTCTGAGTTGGTGAGTATAACACCCATCTCAGGCGTGTCAGGGAAGGGTTCACCTATCTGGGGCTTCACACCCACAATTATCTGGGTGTTTCCAAGTTTCACCCTTGAGGAACCCTCAGCCTTGGATATCACCCCCGTTTCGATGGATATGTCCCTGAACTCATGGAGTGACCTTCCATCAATACGTTCCTTATTATTTATAAGGTCCGTTATACTCTTTCTTGTAATTTCAGGTATTATATCCATTTTATTCACCATACCTCTTTCTGAGGGCCTCCTTCTGCACCTCATGTATCCGGAGGCATCCCTCCACTGCAAGGTCAAGTGCCCTTTCAAATTCCTCGGGTCTGAGGTTCCCATCACTCTGCAGCAGTGTGATTTCACGTGTCCTCGGGAGTATCGCCACCGGCACATCTGCCTGACCCTCCTTGTCCTCCTCCTCGGAGAGGTCAAGGACCACCTGATCACCAACCTTACCTGCTGCACAGGCAACAACCATGTCCCTCATGGGTATGCCTGCATCTGCAAGGGCAACCGAAGCCGCAGTTATACCTGCGCACCTTGTACCCCCCTCAGCCTCGAGTACCTCTATGAACACATCGATGACTGACCTGGGAAACTTTTCAAGTATCAGTGCCGGTCTGAGGGCCTCTGCAGTTATCTTGGAGATCTCAACAGAACGCCTGTCAGGGCCAGGTCTCTTTCGCTCCTCAACTGAGAATGGTGCCATATTGTACCTGCACCTTATGACAGCCCTGTCAGGTCTCTGTAACTTTCTTATCTGAGCCTCCCTTGGTCCGTATACAGCCACCAGTATTTTGTTACCGCCAAATTCAAGATAGGATGAACCATCTGCCCTTTCAAGTATTCCTGCCTCAATTTTTAAGGGCCTGAGTTCATCAAATGCCCTTCCATCCTCCCTGACACTGGGGGAGGTCTTCAACTGATCCTGTGTGATGATAGTAATCACCTCTCGGAATTATTCTCATCCTTAACTTCTGCATCCCCGGCTTCTCCATCACCCTCTTCAGCGTCGGGGGTGTCTGTTCCTTCTTCCATGCTTTCAGACCCCGGAGAATCCACTTTCACATTCTCAGGTTCCACTTCAAGGTCCTCAGACTCATCAGATCCTTCCTCAAAATCCTCAGACTCCGGAGACACCACCACATCCTCAGACTCATCAGATCCTTCCTCAAAATCCTCAGACTCAGGGGTTTCAGGTTTTTCTGTCCCTTCAGACTCCTCAACCTGAATATCAGGTTCAACTCCTGTAAGTCTGTCTAGGAGTTCCCTCACACGGTCAGTGAGTCCTGAGGTGTGGGCCTCACGGTCTATCATCAGGATTACCTTCTCAGCTATCCTCTCCATGCCGGCTTCACCCTTTATCCAGACAACACCGTTCTGTCCCACAACGATATCGCATTTGGTCTTCTCCTTGACCATGTTTATCATTGATCCCCTCTTGCCTATCAGCCTTGGGACCTTTGTGGGTGTTATGTAAACAAGGATACCGTCCCTGAACTTTCCAAGGCCGCGGCCCTTGAGGCCAAGCTTCACCTTCTTAACCTCATCCACATCCACAACCCTTAAAAGCAGAACGTCCCCTATATCGAAGACACTTTCAAGTTCCCTTTTATCCTTGCCAAAGACCTCAGAGGCCGGTAAGAGACCTGTGTAGGGCGAGTTTATGTCAAGTCCCCACATTGAGAATCTGATGTCAGTTATCTCCCCGATCACCACATCCCCCCTCTTGGGGATGTACTTGCTCTGAAGTGGTATCACATTTATCTTCTTGTTTCTAACAGAAACGAGTCCCACAAAGGATGAACATATCCTGTTATCCTCTTTGAA
>Ga0116168_1000790_pt1 | contig 28309 bp, 23 predicted proteins | sample AD_UKC129_MetaG_FD_89795 | JGI IMG/M metagenome (GOLD analysis project Ga0116168, IMG submission 89795) | Active sludge microbial communities of municipal wastewater-treating anaerobic digesters from Canada - AD_UKC129_MetaG | ecosystem: Engineered > Bioreactor > Anaerobic > Digestate | place...
CGGTCAACGTCCACTGTACCAAATCCGCCGTCCCGCCGTCCACGGCCGCGGCCCCCAGAGTCGGCGGCAGAAGCCGAGAGCCGGGGGCGTCAGCCCCCGGTGCGGCCGGCAGCCCGCTGTTCCGCCAGCGCCGACAGACGCCGGTTCCCCACCGCCGGCTCGTGCCGGCGGCTCCGGCCTCGCACGTCTGCGTCTACCGGCATCCCCCCAGTCCCTCATGCCACACTACGCACGCTCTGCCTGACCTCCTGTATTCCCCTTGCCATCCCCGCCTTTGAGCCCGCAGCCGGCATCGGTTGGTGCTCCAAGCCACCGCCCGAAACGAGCTACGTCCCCGTTTCGATCTCTACGGGACACGATTCAGTCGTGCCAGCGGCTCGGGTTGCGACAACGCGCCCATACTACACGCCAAGCGTGGATGCATGACCTTCGCACGAAGGTGATGCCTACTACCCCGATCGCGGAGCTAAATGCCGCCAATGCCGACACAACTAACGGGTAGTACGGTCCGTGGCGCAACTTCTCTGACATCTCCCACGGGATAAAGCGACTCCACAGAGCACCCACGACGAGCAAGCCAATGAGACCCCCGCAATAATTGACCATCCGTGCGCCGGGAGTCACCCCAAACCTCCATGACAACCACAAAGTCATAAGGACTGCCGGCAACGCCACCAGAAGACCGAACGGCCAGCTGGACGCGCCAAACAGCACCGCGTGTTGGAGCAAGAACTGGTTCATCTTATTGTCACTTGTCCACAATCACCCACGGCGGTACGCGGCTCGGCCAGAAAACGCTGCCCCACCAGCCATCGTCAAAGTAGAAAACGGTTCCGTCACACAAACGGACGCGGACCGCTCCGTGCCCCAGTTTGCCCACCCCAAAAATGTCCCAGCTGAATGGAGGCAAATCGTACAATGCATAATGCCATTCTGCCTTTTCCAGAGTATAGCACGGGCTGGGTGGCTGCGAACTAATAAAGCTCTCAGCCCACCGGTGACAGTGGTCAACAGGAAAACCCTCGAAAAGTGGGACAGAGTGCTGTGCGGCGGCTGAAAACAGGGCTTCAATATCCCGGCAGTTGCACGCGGCACATTGGGGACTCTGCTTTACCCGGCAGCATATCCCATTGGCGGTGGGCCCGTCGGACTCGGTGGTTCCGAGGAGGTACCACCTACCCGTCCACTTGAAAGAAACGTATGGTTCACTCCCCTTGCACGCTGCTTGGCAACAGGTCGCCGCCAAGCCAGTGCAGTTGACTACGACGTCGTAAAATGATGTGACAAAGCTTCCGGGGGCGCCCAGCGAGGTGCGCTGGCACTGACATACGATCGCCACTGTCCCGGTGGAATCCGAGAGACTTGTTGACGAATTAGTGGCATACCGATACAAATTTCCATCCCCGCCCACGAAGCCAATGGGATCCTCACTCATCCACCGGCCAACGGAAGCATCGTACCAGCGGTTGAGGTTGTTCTGAAGGCCGGTGTCGGGGTCGACGGGGCGAGCGGTGAAGAGAAAGAGCGAGTCCACCGCCGGGTTGCTCTCGGCCGTCACTCGACCAAAGGCGTCTTAGATGAGGTGGTTGACCACGGTGGTCATGTCGCTGCCCGAATTGTACTTAGCGATGTCACGGACCGTGTTCAGGTGATCCGTCAGCGTCCACTGTACCGTTTCGTCACTGCCGTTGTCACCATTTTCCTCGGCCAGGATCTCCGCGCCGGATACCTTACTGCCCACCTTCGCTTCTTCGTTTGCCAACATATCGCCAGTCACGCAGTTGTTGGCGCAAGGGCCCCTGGCATTTTGTTCGTCATTTTTGGCCAGACAGCTTCCCTATGGCACCGCAGCACACAATGCACTCATCTACCATCATTCTACTTAGTTAAGTTGTCTCTCGAATAGTGTCGATCAAATAGTCTCTCGTATATTTCCTCGACGGTATCCAGGGTGGTAAGCTCGACGACCTGCCCTGATACAGTGACGGCTAGAGGTCTATGAATATGCTCCTTAACAAATGCCCTATCAGATTTATCCTTTTCCAATAGTAACTCGCACAACTGGCCGAAAGTGATTACTCCATCGGTCCGCCAGTCCTCTCCGTAGCCCGGCAATTCGACAAGAGAATAGCTGGGACGATAAACGGGCGTTGCTTTGGACTTATCACTGTCGGCCTCGGTGCTTCTCGAATCGAAATTGTTTCGTGCTTCCAGCGAATACTTGGCCAATTCCGCGTCTGAGGGCGGCAATACGGCAAAGTACGATGACGCTGTTACTGGCCCCGGCTCACATACACATCGGAATTGCTCGGGACATACCGGAGAAGCCGGCCCCTGGCGGCGTGCTAAACGATTATGTTCTGTATGCAGATAAGGATCGTCGGGGTTTACGAGGCAATTGTAAGGCAATACCCTAACACGCCATTGCCCTGCAGTTTTCTGGGCAATCGCCTTTTCGGAGAGGGGTGATAATCCCCACACATCGTGATAAGTTGCCACCGCGAGCCACAGTGCCTCAAGCTTTATCGAGCAGTCGTACCGAGACACGCCGGGCATCGAGTTACAGAATAATGACATAAGTGACACATGTCCTGTAGCAATGCTCCAAAAAATGACTTGAAGTGCATAATAAGCCCAGGCTATATATCGCCTGGAGAACCGGGAGTATGACCATCTAGTGAGCACGAGCAGCGTAAACAAAATAACACAAGCTAATCCCCATCGTGGATCGGCTCCTTTTTCCCAATGGCAGCGCGCAAGCTCCCGGCGAGCCTCCCATTGAAAAAACAAAACGAATAGAGTCATCCCTCCTGCCAGTGCACAGCCGACCGGGATCCCTGCGAAGATCTTGCGCAGTCTGACTTCTCCCATACTGGACAACCCTTGGTTTCACAACGACATACGCGCTACTGTGAAGAACCTCGTGCACGACATTGCCAGGCGCTATCGCCGGCTCACACTTCTTCTCAATCCGCTGAACCTCTCAATGGCGCCATGTGAGCACTACGACTTTTGCAGTCAACCGACAGAACGGTCGTTGCTCTGACGGACTTCGCAAGCTTGATATGGAAGCCGATCCATTAACGCTGATGCGCTAGGAGAATTTAAACGTTTCCGGACCTCTTCGTGACACGTAAGTAATAATCACGTCGTACTCCATATCCAGTAGCTTATCACCGATCACATCCAGAAAACCCTCGGTCACATTCCAGGCTACACCTGCCCACGTTTCTGCGCCAGCACGAAAGCGCTCTCTCCAACTCTGCCAATCAATCGTATCATACCAGTTGAATACTCCAGCAGCTTCTCGCCATCCTCGATACAGATGCTGGGTGGGATCGTAGCACCAGGTCACGTCTATGGACCAGTGGACTGTCAACCGACTGGTTCCGTTGATCATCCACGACAGGGCGCTGGACTCCTTAATGTTAACTGCCACAATGTCGAATATGTCGAAGTGAGAATGCTGCCAACCGTGAGGGTTAACATGGTTTCTCAGTGCGGGTTGGACATGGTTCCTAAATGCCTTATTGAATGTAATAGAAACCATTTGTTGGAATCGCGGTTCAAAGTCGAACGCCTGCGAATAAAAATGGAATGTTGGCTGTCCGCCCTCCCCGAGAAGCCACCCTATAGGGCTTTTCAGCAGAACGAGGTATTCCAAACCTATTGCCAGTGCGAGCGATTGAGGTGTGTCAAATCCGTGAAACTCATAAACTTTTAGCCCATCAGGATCAACTTTGCACTCGCTACTGTTGCGGGCATACCGATACAAATTCCCATCTCCGCCCGTGAAGCCAATCGGATCCTCACTCAACCACCGGCCGACGGAAGCATCGTACCAGCGGTTGAGGTTGTTTTGGAGCTGGGTATGACTATCGAACGGTCTACCCGTGAATAAGAATAGACTATCCACCGCCGGGTTGCTCTCGGCCGTCACCCGGCCAAAGGCGTCGTAGATGAGGTGATTGACCACGGTGGTCATGTCGCTGCCCGGATTGTACTTGGCAATATCCCGGACCGTGTTCAGGTGGTCGGTCAAAGTCCACTGTACGGTTTCGTCAGCCCCGTTGTCAACATTTTCCTCGGCTAAAATCTGATCCACCGCCGGGCCCCAGACGTAACGCTCGCGCAGCTGGCCTACCTGCATGTCGCCCGAGTTGGTACGCCAGAAATCCATGACGATCTGGTTGCCATCATAGATGAAGATCCGCCGCTGCTCGGCGTGGCCGTCACCGTCGTCGTCGAGCCGCTTGTAAACCCAGCGGTTGGCATAGTCGTAGGCGTACTCAATCACATGATCGACCGCCGCAGCGTAGCTGGATCGGTGCTCCACCTTGGTGAGCCGGTTGCGGTGGTCCCAGGTGTACTGGGTGATGTCGGTGTCACCCGCGTCGAGCTGGCCATTGGCGTCGGCGTCGATGAAGCGGTGCGTGCGGTTGCCTACGGCGAAAACACAATACTAGCACCATTCTGAACTAAAGGCGGCTCGCTGCGCACACGTCCAGTGGTCGAGTAACTCAACAATTGTCACTTCCTCGGCTACCGGCTTCTTATTCTACTGACTTGGAGCAACCATACCAAGAAATAGGGAGCGCCCGCAGTCAGTCCAGCAATGCCACCCACGGCAAGATGATACAGTAATGCATATGAACGGTCGAGCGGGTGAATGCCTATGAAGTTGAGCCAAAGCACGTACGACAGAGCACCAACAACGGGTCCAGCCAGGGAGGCCCCAAGTGCGATCCTAAGATACGCTCCAGTGTACGCTTTTCTCATATTGCCATGTGAGGCTGCTTCATTGTCAGCAATGCTCTTACCGTTCAACATACCACTTGGCCGGGCACACAGGACAATAACCCACACACCGCCCCCGCAAACTGCGCCGGAAAACGCTGCGAGAGGACCGGCTTTGACATTCAGTTTGGCTAAGTAACACCCAATAATCGCACTAATGACGCCACATCCAATGCATACTGCCCCAAGTAGTGCTCCTCTGGCACGCAGAACCGACGCCCAGATTGAAGTCACCAGCAGAGAGCAGATCACTGCCAAGCCGATGGCGATTAGTGCCGATGCTCCATACGATTGAACAAGGAAGGCCACAACGGCGATCAAGGCCCCAGCCGCCAAAATTGTTGAAAGGGCGCGGGAACTTCCTGGGCTCATCCTGTTGACTCCTATTCGGGTTGTACACCGTCGGGAATGTCTTCGGGGAAGAATATGTGGTCATCACCTCCCCATGCACCGTTATCGGCGTAGATCACTGTCCCATCAGCAAGTTCGATCATGTAGGTGCAATGCCTCGAAGACAATATGCCGCCTTCTAGCCTAAAGGTTTGCAGCCTCGCGTTCTGGATGCACGGATTCGCCAGCCCAAAGTTATCGAGCCGGCGTTCCAAATCGAAGACCCACCGCTGACAAGTATCGGGCCCCAAAGGATACCCAAAGATATTCAGGAGCCAAACATCGTGAACAGCATTCAGAAATTTAGCCATTGTCTGTTCACAGCATCGAGCAGAACATTCTTTCGCCTTGGCCTGAATAGATGAGCAGATACTGCGGATCTTGGCCTGGTCAGACGAAACGCTGAGCACACGGTATAAACGACCCAATTTAATAGCACACGGATCGCCGCCCCTCCATGTGTCGGGAACGTGTATCCACTTGTCGAGACCAAGTGCTTTGTTGCCACAATGAACGAGCTTGAGTGCGTTTGGATCAGTGGCCTCAGTCGGCGCATTCCCCACGTAGCGGTAGAGGCTTGCGTCGCCGCCGTTAAACCCAATTGGGTCCTCGCTCAGCCAGCGGCCAACGCGGGCATCGTACCAGCGGTTGAGGTTGCTTTGAAGCTCGGCGTCACTATCGAATGGTCTACCGGTGAATAAAAAGAGACTATCAATAGTCGGATTACTCTCCGACGTGACCTTGCCGAAGGCATCGTAGATGAGGTGGTTGACCACCATCGTCGCCCGCGATCAAAGCTCCTATCCCATCTTAAAATTCCGTAGCAGAATCATCAAACGGATTTGGTATCTCGCCGAGAAGGAGCTTGCCAGCAGTAGTCAGGTGTGGGATCACATGTATAAGACACTCGATCAAGAAATCACAGGTTTGCTCGGCGTCCCACGCTTCGGGGTTTCTCACCAAGTTACACAGCGTTTCCAAATCCGAAAGCCAGTCAGTCATGTGGAAAACGAAATCAGCTTGTTTTTGCCGAAAGTCTGCATCTTCTTGACCATCTTTGTATATTTCAAACGCGCGAGCCAGGAGAGCTTCTAATTTCTGTTTTCTGCTCATACTTTTGTCTCCGTGCCGATTTTTTCTAGTTGTTCTTTCCAGAGCTTGATTTGAGGCTCCATCTCCTTCGTTGTTTTCTTTCCCCCACACGGCAACAGCTTCTCAATTCGTTTTATCCATCCGACGATCTCGCCTTTCCAATGGTTGATAACAGGAGCTCCGGCGCGTTCCTCTGCAATTTTCGCAAAGTGTTCTTCGATCCGTCTCGAAAGCCCCGAAATAGCCTTTAAGGCCTCCTTGCGAGTAACCCCCGCGATGGGGCACACTAAGTCAGAAGGATCGAAAGATTCGAAGCACTTTCGCTGTCCTTCCTCGTCGTATGGCCAGAATAACCAATCCGGCCACCACCCTGGTTTAGGCCGCCGGGGCGGCAATTCAATAGCGATTTGTAACCCAAGCCGATCGACTCTGCTCTGTGTCACATTCCCCACATACCGATACAAATTCCCATCGCCGCCGTTAAAGCCAATTGGGGCCTCGCTCAGCCAGCGGCCGACGCGAAAGTCATACCAGCGGTTGAGGTTGTTCTGCAATCCGGTGTCGGGGTCGAACGGCCGGGCGGTGAAAAGGAACAGCGAATCCACCGCCGGGTTGCTCTCGGCCGGCACCTTGCCGAAGGCGTCGTAGATGAGATGATTAACCACGGTGGTCATGTCGCCGCCCGAGTTACACTTGCTGAGGTTCGGAGCTGCGTTCAGCCGTTCGTTTCAGCAGCACTGGAGTACATTGACCATCTGCGTCTCACTGTCTTAGAAATCAAAACTTCTCTCGAAGCCCACGTGCTCGCGCACAGTAAGTCTTTATCAGATCGGAAAGGAAGCCTAAATGCGTGCTTCAAAGTGATCTACTAGCGCGCGTTACAAACTCGCGAGGTAACGGCAGCGCCCCTGGCCTGGTACTCACTGGCCATCCAGCCAAACACCTGTGCCAGCGGGTTATTGGGATATCCCGAGGTGTTCCGCCTACTGCTCCCGGCATGTGTTCCGCGCTTAGTCAACCTTATACAATCCGTATGCGAAGTCTTCGTCGTATGCAATATACGGGTGTCCCCAAAAGGTCTTTATAACAAGTGCGCCTGTACGCGGCACCGGCGGGGGCAGGTCATCGCCCTGCTGCACGGGGCTTCGTGTATGACTGTCGTGTATTAATTGGAAACCAGGGAAGTACAGATCAAGCAGGTTAACACACTCCCCCTCGAATCCGATCTGAGGTATCTGAAATCGAGGCCCTGAAAGTAGTGGGTTCCGATCAAACCTCCAGTTTCCTGCGTATTGCCGGTATTCGCCGGTCACTTTTGAAAAAAGGACCTGGCGAAAATGCCCGTCGGGCTTTAGCCAGATAATGACAACGTATTTCTCGGACTCGTGTAAGTATCTCCCAATGATTTCTTGGCGATCCTCGGGTACCGGCGGAATATATGCATAACGTAGGTGAATGGCAAATAGAATCATGCACAATAGAACGCTGATGGACGCCGTCCAACGAATACTTCTCCGAAGGAGGCAGCGCTTGTTACAAACCCGGCATGCGTCAATAGCGGTGAACATCGCTAGGTGACCTACCTCAATCCTCGAGCGAGGCGCGGGAACCGATTAAAGAAGAATTCAGGGGCAGCACTCCAAGGTCCTCGATTCCAAGGATCCCAGGGTTCCAACTCAAGCGATCCTTTGCCAGATGGGCACGTGCACTTGGCGGGATCAATGCGCTCGGTCCAAACAAATCTCTGAATGATTGTCCGCATCGGTCCGGTGTCCCCTGGTTTGTTGGGCAAGATGTGGTAGCCAAAAGAGTTAAGGCCCGCACGGTTTTCAATTATGAAGGTGACGGTTCCATCACCATTGTTGATGGCCCAAGCCAAAAAGCCTCCCACCTGAAACGGACGCGTCATCCAGTAATGCGGTGCGAAAGGACCTGTTTCCAACGCGGCGTCCAAGGTACTGTATGCGAACGGGTCCGAAAAGGAGCGGCAACCGCGAGCGTAAAATTCCTCCCGGAGCTTCTTACCCCCCGGTGAATTCCTCATTTGCCAGGTATCGGGGCTTGCTTGTCCGTAATACCGTTCCGTGTCTCCCGTACCTCGCAAGAAATCCAAAAGGAAATAGAAGGTTGGGCCATCGTCTCGACCCTCGCGCAGTCGCCATCTAATGTATTCCCTTAACTCCTCTCGGGAGCGATTATAGAAGTATTGAGCTTCTTCGGGCGTTATTACACCTAACATAACGGCATCAAATGGGTCTTCCGGCTCTCGAAGACCGGCCGGGTCAGGCTTTCGACAGGGCCCATTCCCCACATACCGATACAAATTCCCGTCACCCCCGTTAAAGCCGATCGGGTCCTCGCTCAGCCAGCGGCCGACACGGGCATCGTACCAGCGGTTGAGGTTGTTCTGAAGTTGTGTGTCACTATCAAATGGTCTACCCGTGAATAAGAAGAGACTATCGATCGTCAGATTACTCTCCGACGTCACCCCGCCGAAGGCATCGTAGATGAGATGATTGACCACGGTGGTCATCTCGCTGCCCGGATCGTACTTCGCGATGTCCCGGACCCTGTTCAGGTGGTCGGTCACGGTTGATTTCACCTCTGATCAGCACCGCTGAGGTCCCTACCGCGCAGCGGTTGGTACACGGGTAGAGAGTTCGAACGTGACGCTGGCACGAGTTGCCCTCCAAGTACAATGAGTTGAGCTATTGCCTTCGCCATTTTCTACAATCTTTGGCTTCCTGCCCGTAAGCCTTAAAGTCAATTTAATATGCTCACAGTTAGCACGTCCAGCCACCGTGCTGGACAATCCTGAGGCGTCGGCTTAATCACCATCGTGGACCACAGCAAGGTCTGGTCTGCACCGTTGTAGAACGGAGATACCTTGCCTGCTAATACCTGTTCCACGGATGTATAGCACCTGTAACGAACGGCAATCCTTAATTGATTCGATACTCTCATCAGTAATCTGCGTTCGCGATACATCCAAAATTCGCAGTGTTTTTGAGGTTGCAATTGCTTTTATGCCGTTGTCACTAATCCGACTTCCTGGAATAAACAATTCGGAAAGTTCCGGAAGCTGTGCAATAGCCCGCAGGCCCCGATCTGATATCTGGCTGTCGATCAACCTGAGAACACGGAGACTGGAACACCGTCGCAAGTATTCGGCCCCAACATCTGTTAGGCCTTTAGCGTTTATCGCCAATGTTGACAGCCTTTCTAATCCACTGAGGTGTTTAACTCCAATGTCACTTACGCCCACGTCCTTTTTAACATTAATCTGTACCTCCACTAGATCTGGTAGCGTGGCAAGGGATTGGCATAGCTCGTCAGCGTGCGAGCCAATACACAAGTTAACGCTGCGCAACCCATCTAATGAACGAAGCACCTCACTCACCGGAAGGCCTGACATGTTGGTCGCAAGGGATAGAGATCGCAGCGCCGTCAGTTTGCTAAGGTACACCACAGCATGCTCCGGAAATTGACACTGGAGCATGTCGAGGTGTTCAAGTGGAGCATGTGCGATAAGCCCCAGAAAGCCTGGCTCAATGTGGCACTTTACAAATGTGGCTTCCTGTAACACCGTAAATGCGTTAGAGTTCAACCGCTGTGAGAAGCGGAATTCTGTATGGCTCGCCCACAGATACCTTAGGGAAGGCATCCGAGCCAGGGAGAGCACTCCTGGCTCGTCAACTCGCATCTCTAGGAGATAAATGGACTCAAGGCCGGAGAGCTGGCCAAGGTACTGCCAGCCGGCCGACGGAAGTGTTACGCGGTAGAGTTCGAGAGTACGAAGCGAGTTCACTTCCCTCAATGCCACGCAATCCTCCGCGTCTAGCCGAAGGTTCTGGAAGGATAAGTCGGTAACTCGTTGGAGCCTCGAAGCTAATCGGAGGTCAGGATGGAGACTGTCGAATACAAGTTGGTAAGCTCGGCGCGGAAACAGCGACCAGTTCCCGTTTTCCCTTGGATGGCTAATGACTTGGACCTGAACCCCTTGGGCCATTAGAGAGCGGCTCACCCATATCTCAGTAACCCACTCCCATCCTCCCAAGGCAAGACACACACTGGCCGCAGCGAAGATCACAATGAGAACTGAGGCACAAGCCCATCTTATAACCCGCATGGTCATGACTGTGTCCTTATCTTCACAAAATTATTCGATCCGCATAGACACTTTATCAGCGAGAATGATAAATGCTGAGGTTTATCTACGCCAGGAAACCTGGTAATGGTCCGTCACTTCATCATAAGACAGGACCCCCACGCCTGAGACAATAAATACCGATCTTGCAGCTACAAAAATAGCACCGCTATACTGCTCAAACTTCCCTGAGCACAGATCAGTGATTGTCACAGTTTGCCAGAACGTCACGAAATAATCTATTCGATATCCCGTATGCGATGTGTTCGTGCCCCTTTCCAAAAGCCACACTGGCCGCCAGAAAGCGGACAGCGTTGTCAGTCCAAGGACGCGAACCTTGCACCTGTCTGTGCTCATCCGTTCAGCCCTGCTTTTGGCATTAACCCACCCCGAAAGATCAAAGCCCAAAGCTTGAGCCACGGTTGAGTTAACCTGTAAGGGACCAACCCAAGTATCGGTTTCCGTATCCCCGGCGGCGTTTGCGCCTATGCGGACTTGCAAAAGGTGGGCTACCATTACGTCCGCTGCCTTTGTTGCGGCACGCCGCCCCAGTTGTTGTACGATCCGGTCATATATACCCCGGGGATTCGGTATACTCTGATGTCCATTTGGGTCGCGTGCCGTGATGGGTGAGTTGTTGCAATACCGATACAAGTTCCCATCCCCGCCGGCGAACCCGATTGGGTCCTCGCTCAGCCAGCGGCCGACACGAAAGTCGTACCAGCGGTTGAAGTTGTTCTGAAGTTGTGTGTCACTATCAAATGGTCTTTGAAGTTGAGTGTCACTATCACATGAGCTAGCCGTGAATAAGAAGAGACTATCAATCGTCGGATTACTCTCCGACGTGACCCGGCCAAAGGCGTCGTAGATGAGATGATTAACCACGGTGGTTATGTCGCTGCCCGGATCATACTTCGCGATGTCCCGGACCGTGTTCAGGCGGTCCGTCAGCGTCCACTGTACCGTTTCATCACTGCCGTTGTCAACATTTTCCTCGGCCAAAATCTGATCGACCGCCGGGCCCCAGAGGTAACGCTACCTTAGGTGGCCTATTTGCATGTTGCCCGAGTTGGTACGCCAGAAATCCATGACGATCTGGTTGCCATCTTAACGCCTGGCTCGTGTTTTTGAGTTGAGCGACTTGGAAAATTGTGTATTCGTTGACTAAGTCCGTTACTTCCATGCACGAAACGAGATAAACAAGAACTATAATGCCCCGCTGGATAGTGGGAAATCCCTACTTCTGCACGGGCTAACTGACTGCCGTTCTTCCCTCAGATGATCCCCCCAGAAAGCATCGGCACCGCGATCGGTTGGCTCAGCCGCACGACCGAAAGGAACTTCCATGGCTTTTTCGATCCGCGGCGTCACGAAACGGGTTAAGGCGTTCGCCGTTCCCCGAGTGGAATGCCGCGATTGTGGGGCCCTCCGGCAACTTGCGATTCGGTTCGCGGACCGGCGGGTGAGCTACACCAAGAGCTTTCAGCGGTACGCCTTGGAGTTATCCAAGTACATGACGATCAAGGACGTGGCCCGCCACTTGCGTGTCAGTTGGGACGTGATCAAGGAGATCCAGAAAGGGGACCTCCAGCGGCGGTTTGGCAAGCCCAAGCTGAAACACCTGCGGCAGATCGCCATCGACGAGATTTCCACGTCCAAGGGACACGTGTACCTGACAATCGTCCTGGACCTGGAAAGCGGGGCGGTGGTGCATGTGGGGCGGGGAAAAGGCGGGGATGCCTTGGAGGATTTCTGGATTCGGCTTCGGCGTTCCAGGGCCCAGATCCAGGCGGTGGCCACGGACATGTCGCCGGCCTACATCGATGCCGTCTCGACCCATCTGCCGAACGCCACGTTGGTGTTCGACCGTTTCCACGTGATCAAGCTCTACAACGACAAACTCTCGGAATTGCGGCGGGCCTTGTATCACCAGCTCAAGGACACCACGCAGAAGAACGTGCTCAAAGGGGTCCGCTGGTTGTTGCTTAAGCGGCCGGAGCACCTCGATCCCACACGCAACGAACCCCAGCGTCTTGAGGAAGCCTTGCGACTCAACGAACCGCTGGCCACGGCTTACTATCTCAAGGAGGAACTGAACGAGATCTGGGAGCAGGACGACGAGGAATCCGCCCAAGCTCTGCTGATGGAGGGCCTGTACCAATTCTTGTGTCAGCCGAGCGGGGTCCGTTACTTGCCGTGGTCCTCGGGCATGCGGCCTTCGAAGAGGATCGCGAAGTGGTTCAAGGCCTGCTTCCAATGGCGGATCGGCTTGGTCCACTTCTTCGACGCCTCCTGGATCGCCATGTAGACGATCTTCAACGCTGACTCCTCATTGGGATAGATCTTGCGGTTCCGCGTGAACTTGCGGATCACGCTGTTGACCGACTCGATCGCGTTGGTCGTGTAGATCGCCCGGCGAATCGCCGGCGGGAAGTCGAAGAGCGTGATGATGTCGGCCCACTTGGCACGCCACATCTTCGAGATCGTCGGGTACTTGCCGTCCCAGACTTGAGCGAAATCCTCCAGGACTTGCTCGGCCTCCACCACGTTCGCCGCCTGATAGATCTTCTTCAGGTCGGCAGTCACCGCCTTGGCGTCCTGCGTGCTCACGTAACGCAGCGCCGCACGCACCAAGTGCACGATGCACAACTGCACGTTGGTCTGTGGGTAGGCTGCGTGGATCGCCTCGGCGAAGCCGGAGAGGCCGTCGATGCAGGCTACGAAGATGTCTTGCAAGCCGCGGCTCTTCAGATCGGTCAGACAGGCCAGCCAGAACTTGGCCCCTTCGCTCTGGGCAAGCCACAGGCCGAGCAGTTCCTTACGACCTTCCAGATTCACGCCCAACGCCACGTAAACCGTGTGCTTCGAGACCTTTCCGTTTGCGCCCCGCACGTGGACCACGATGCCATCCAAGTAGACGATCGGCCACACCGCCTCCAGTGGTCGCGTCCGCCAGGCCGTGACCTCGGCGTCCAGGTCGGCGGTGATCTCCGAGATCAGCGTGGCCGAGACCTCGACCCCGTACAACTCACGCACGATGTCCTGAATATCGCGCGTGGTCATCCCCTTGGCGTAGAGCGCAAGGATCTTCTCATCGAATCCCGGCAGCCGCCGCTGATACTTGCCGATCAGTTGCGGCTCGAAGGTTCCCTGGCGGTCGCGTGGCGTGGCGATCGTCAGCTCGCCCACGTCGCCTTGCACCGTCTTGCGGGAATGCCCGTTGCGGCGGTTCGAGAAACGCTTCGCCGGGCTCGCGGGCGCAGCCGAGGAGTCACTGGAATTTGATGTTTCGGTGGGCGTGAATTCCGCATCGGCTGATAAGGCCTTCCGGCCCAAGTGGACGTCCATTTCCGTGTCCAGCATCCGCTCCAAGGCCGACTTCATCATCAGCCGCATGAGGCTATTGAGGTCCTCCGCGGTCTTGGCTTGGCTGGCCATTTCCCGTGCCAGTTCTTCAGCTCGTGATTGTAGGGCAGCATCCATGCGTCAGTCTCCAGTTCAGAAAAGGGGTGCGTACATTACCCATTTCTGCTAGGTGACACAAGATTGTCTACAGGGCCCTGATGGAATGGATCAGCTACGCCGAATCGACGGGCATCCGCATGCTTCAGGACTTCGCCAGGACCCTCCGTCTTCATGCGTTGGGAATCCTGGCCTACTACGCCTACCCCATTTCCACGGGCCCCTTGGAAGGCACGAACAACAAGATCAAAACCATGAAACGCCAAGCCTATGGCTTCCGAGACCACGAGTTCTTCCGACTCAAAATCCTCGGAATCCATCGGACCAAGTACGCTTTAGTCGGATGAACCAGAATTGTTGTTCGGTACGTTTCGGTCGCAATGGACTTGGCCGAACCTCGCTCGTTCGGCCGTATGCTCCAATCTTGCCGAAACTATCTATCTCCTCAAGTCTTGTCCCTGCTGTTTGGTACGCTCTTCTCTCCTTACTAATGCCTGGCGAATCTGCGTTTTCACATCGTCCGACCACGGGCCGGATTCGGCCTGCTCTTTCAACCAGGCCAAGCCGGCTTCCGAGATTGGTGCTTCGACGATCACAATTGCGAACGGCCTGCCGGAATCAAGAAGGTGCGGGAGAAACCGCTCATCCCCGTCTTGCCAACCATAAGCCAAGAGCCTAGGATGTGCCGCAGGTGCGGGTCGGGCCTGACGGGGCGCCAGGGCGTCCGCCACAAACAGCCGTCTTCGAATCGTTAGGTAGCGATCGCGACAGCCCTCGTCCAATGACTGGATGTATCGAAGTTCCTGCAGCCAACACGCGCGAGACAGCGGGCGAATCTCATTGCCAGTGAATTCCATCATCGCGGCCCTGCCGCAGGATTTCTCGAGTGCTCCTGGTAACGCCTTTTCAGCGGGTGCGGTCAATGCACTTGCACCTTTGTAATTGAGCAACAACTGCCAAACCTGCATCTTGGTACGCTCGACGCCTAGATCATCGGGGATGGTAGAGGCCAGCTCGATAAGGAAGTGCCGTGCACGTTCGTCCTGGTAGCTATCGATAGCCAGAAGCGCGACCGCGCGCTTATCGCATCGTGCCCAATGAGTCTCGTACTCCATCAGAGCTGCTTCGCCGGCTTCCAACAAACGCCACCATGATGGATCGACGATTTCTCCATATCCAGTGCCCCGTCGAGGACACAGTTCCGGATGAATGCGGAGAAGGATTTGGAAAGCCAAGCCGGCCAATAAGGCTGAAGCTTCCTTGGACACCTGCTGTTGACCCACTATTGCCTGGCGCAAAACATCCTCAAGAATCCGCCGTTCACAATCTGCGTTTGCCACGTCTTCCAGCAGCTCACCAAGACGCACCTGTAGCCAAAAACGCCGGAAGCCATTCGAGACGGAAATCTTGGCGGCTTCCTCCTCCAGTTTCCTCACACGTTCGAGAAGCTTCTCCTTGGTAATGTTTTTCGTACCGTTTGCTCTCGACCCTGCCGCGTCTTTTCCGGCGGCCATCCTGCGGGCAAAATATTCTTGCCGAAGCTGGCGATACCAATCGGACTCTAAAGGCATGGTCGCGTTCTCTTTCGCTTCTGTGTCCACCTGCACTTCGCTTGTATTGTCACCAACCCCAGAACCCGGTTTCGTGCAGCGCGACGTCTCGCGCCGGACGTCCGCGATTCCTGCCATGTCCGGTACCTGCTGTTGATCTGCTACATTTTGACACAGCCCCTCTCGGTAGCTGCCCAACACTAGCAACATTGAGACGGCAAGCAGTTTCGGATAGCAGCTAACGGCAAGATCGGCCAATGAGATTCGTTCCTCAGAGTTCATCCCACCACCTTTCCGCTGGAATCTCGCGCAGCACGTTCGTGCCGCAGTGAATCGAGCCCCCGCCGTTGTGATAGATGTGTTCATCGCATGACAGCACGTTCGTAAACCCAACCACACCAGCAGCCGCGTAAACATAGTCATGGAACCAGTCTTGGCAAACGGTCGGACTATGGACGTGTGCGACAAACAACGTATCACCGTCAACAACGAGTTGACCACATTATTGGCAAGCGGCAACACACCAGGATACCACGGGCTCATCGCCCGTAATCCCAGAAAAGCTCCGCCCGCCGGATTCCGGCCGCCCTTATTGAGGCTTAGGAGCGATTTCCTCGCTGGGGCTATTTTGCGCAACGACTTTCCATTCAACGTCGGACTGTGAACGTCGGAACACGAAGTGCATGTCATCGGCCTCAAGGTGCACCCACCAGCCGTTGTCTTTCCATACGATTCGAAGTCGCTCGGGGTGTCCAATCGCATCACTTGGCTTGTTCAACAATTGGGAAACCGGAATATTTGTGGGGGTGTTACAAGACGATGCGACACGCGCAATACTCTTTGCGTATGTCAGTGCCGACTGCGGGTCGACAGGAACCCTCCGAGCGGTGTTGATTTCCCAGACACGGATGCTCACGCTCCGTCTATGTACATACGCGAAGGCGAGAGTGGTTGCATCCTTTTCTAACAGAGCAAACGGGCCTACTCCGGATTCGGCCTCTGCGTCCGTGATCCATTCTCTCCATGCGTGATGCATCTCTCCGGAAGTCTTCTCCCAAACGGTGAGCCACAAGAAAACGCCAGGGATGGTTAGCCGCTGGGAACCAGATCCGATTTCAAGGGGGCACGGACGGGCGCACAACACCGCCCTGCGTCCGCCGTGCAGGTCTTGCTCAAACAAGACTTTTTCCTTATCCCACGTAGCTTGTTGCGCGAAGCTCATTGCATGGTAGCTGACGACGATGGCGACGATCGCCGTAAGGCACAATACAAAGCTCCCCCAGTATTGGAATCGCATCGTTTCGCTCCCGTTTGAATCGCCTGTGATGGCCATAGCTGCTTCAACACGCAAGGCTCGCTTAACCTGAAGGGGCTGCTCAAAGCCCTGGCATCCATACGTTATTGGCATCAACAGTTCCCCTGTCAGGTTCCATGTGAAAGTGGTGGCCTTGGCGTCGAACCAAAACTACGCCAGACCTGCCGTCTAATGTGTAGGGAATACGCAATACCGGGCGTCGTGCAAGGTCGCAGTCTAAAGCTTGTCCAAACCTGATTCGCGTAGCAACTTCCTGGGGTGCAATCTTGAGGCCCGCACAGCAGGCCCCCATTCGCACAAAATAGGTTGTGGTCTTTTGCTCAACCCGTTTGCACCACTCCTCGCGTTTCCAGTCAGTCATCAGCAGTGTTCCCTCGTCCCACCACACGACATAGCTCCAGACGGCTCCTTTCTCATCTGTCCATCGGCCCGCAGCGACGATCTTGTTGCGCGGTTGTGCTCCCGTGGCAATAAAGATGATTTTGAACGTGGACTTGGGGTCTGAGTTCAGCACCCGGCAGTACCTGTAAAAGTCCTCGAACGCGGCTACGATGCGATTGGCTGCCAGGGCTCGTTCTTTGCTGTGCGGGGCGGCTTCTGCCCACATGTCGCATGCCGCATGAAGCGAGCGCTCGGCCGCCTTTGCGGCTGCCAGATGATCCACATTATCTTCTGCCTTTGCTGCTGAACTCAACAGTGCGAGCGCAATCGCAGTCAATACTGCGGGCTTTAACCAGGTCAACAGCTCAGTAAAGCGATTGACTTGCTTCCGGCATAACGCAACCGATCTGAAGAAACGCTGGCGACACATTCGAGACGATCCTCCCGTTCACGGTGTGAAAACCAACTCAGCGATCCCCTTAGTGTCGGGTATCCAAGTGGCGCCGATCATCAAGTGAGTGATGTTTTCGTCTTCGTACTTCAGTTCGACGGATCGTGCGTCGGTCTTGTCCGTCCGCGTTCCGTAGGAGGGATCAAAGATCGTATCCGCGAATCCGTCTACCATAACAACTTGGTGGAATACAAACCCGGGAGGCCTAGCGGTGATAGTGCCCGGGACATAATCGGAAAAGCCTGATCCCTGGGCAGGCATGAGCTTCACACAAAAACGGGAGTGAGGAAAGCGAGGAGCAACTTCCGTGCTAGTCGCTGCTATACCTTGTGCGTTTAACACCTTTACAAGTAGATCTGCCCAGGCAGTACATTGGCCTTTGCCGGTAGGATTGCCCAGCATCTGGGCGGCAGTCAAGGCAGTATCATTGTCATGATTGTAATACATCAGAGTACCGTCAACACGTCTTACCTGTCGATGCGAAAACCCGTTGAAAAAAGTATCGTCCACTACTCGCTGTGCGGTATGCGTTCCTCCCATTCCATCTGCTGCCTGGCAGCCTACGTACAGGCAGGTTTCAAATGGGGCGGCTGCCAGCGGATCGTCCCAGGTGACGTAGGCCGTGTTGAGCGAGGTACCTACGTCGAGCCAGGGGCCGCCGTCCAGCGATACCTGCCAGTTGAGCACAATCTCCGTGTTGCGGATCACGTCGGGAATCGCCTCAGGCGAGTTGAGGTTCATCGCCACGATCTGATCCCCACTGATGGTGGCCGCAGTTTCCGGCAGCGTGATTGTCTGAGCGCCTATCGTACCGTTGGCCCGAACCATCACGCTGGTAACTCCCAGGTTGCCCAGTAGTCTTATGTCGACCTGTTCTACCCTCACGTGCACAGCGCCATGCGGGCCGCTCCGCGTGTAGCAGACCGGCAGGCGATGGTCGTCCGGGGCTCCTTGCAAAGTGCCATCCGGACTCGGATCGACCCATTCGACGTCGTCGTACACACCACCGGTGTCACGGGTAATGTCGTGCTTGCGAGCAGCATCGGTTGCTTCCAGGTCCACGCTGGCCAGACCGAAATCAATGACGGTAAAGACCACCGTGTCGCTGGCGAGAACCTGGCCGCTTGACCCTGACAGTTCCCAGGTGACCCACTGGCGGCCAGTGGCGATTCCCTCCACGTACACACTGCCCGGGAACGGGTCGCTGGTGGTCCCAGCCGGAATCATCCACTCGTACTGGTTGTATCCTGTACCTTGGACGGTCGCGCCGTCCGGAAGGTTCCGCAATTGGTCGCCCCAAATGCGCAGACCGTCGCTGGCAGTCAACCGAAGCGTGCAGCCGTCAAGGCCTTCGTACGTCTCAAGATCGAAGTCGTCGTTACCACATGCGACTTATTATTACTTCAACAACAGAGTAGAGGATGACGATGGCTGGAATTAGATTCGCGAGTGCAATGAGACAATACAACAAATAATAGGGGAACCGGGTGCGAATTGCTGTGATGCCAGCAGCCGTCGCACCTCCAAGGCCGACGAACATGGTTACGCAAAATGCCAGGAAGAACCTAACACCTGATGGGTCGTAAGGATACCACTCTACGCCGCCAAATGCCTCCAGCCCCATCCAATTCGTCGTTGCGATAAGTACGAAAGGCGACAAACACGCGCCCCATGCCACAAGCCAAGTAGGGACTACCCGTTTGCTCTCGCGTTTCATGAATCTATCCTTTACGGAAACATTTGTTTCTCGATGCCTAGATCAGCGGCTCTGTACGGTCTGACCGGACGGGAAACTATACGTGTGTACGTATCGGCCGCCCTCCAGGCATGTTACGCCACGGATCTACCGGCTCACTCGCGCCTTGAATTGGTCAAGAATCGTCTGAATCACCAGCGGGTGCTCGTCGATCGTGCCGTGATCGACTCCCAATGGACTGCGATCATACTCTAGATCCGACGGCTGTGGGTCCTGTATTGGTGCGCCCCGCAGCCAAGAATTGGTCTGATACTGATTCAGGAAAAACGTCGCTCCTGGAGGGCGGCGAGTTTCCGGATGTACGTCGCTGTAACGGTTGTTCGTGACAGCATCCAGGTAGGACGCAAACAGGAGTTCATAATCCCCACGAAGCGTACTTCCATCGCTTGCCTCGTAGTTGTTGGCTAGGCGCCATGCAACGTGGTAGACAGTTCCTCCACCGTGACTGTACCCCAACAAAGTGACCTGAGTTACCCCGCGGTGGTTGACAGCGCGCACAATCTCGTCGTGTGCTGGGCCACGTCCCCATTCGTCTGCCTCATCTGCCCCCCACCAATCGTGGCCATCGTCCCATACCTGCACGTCGTAACCGTCCAGAAGGAGCTCGATTACCAGGTTGTTCAGGCCGGGCGACGCTGCTGGGTCGCCGGCCGTCTGATGCTCCCCAACGAAGGCGGCGGTCAGGCTCTCGAACGGCCTGAGTGTCATATACTGCGTCCAAGCGCGATACTCCTCGCCGGTGGCATCGTCGAGCCAAACCTCGGCAATCACGGTAGCAGTGCTGTCACTGTAGCTGGTCCATTCCACCCAGAGGGTCTCATCAGTCGTAAGCACCAAGCCGTCCCCCGTAGCGTCCAAGGGAGAACCACCTTTGGTGCGCGTACTCCAAAACCTGACATCGGGTGAATTGCACTTGAGAAAGTAGGTGACCCCCGAAGCAGGATAAACATCTACATCAATCCGAACCAGGTCGTTTTCCTCAGAAACCGCCTCGGTAATAAACCAATCCCGGGAAGGTCCACCGTTGTCATGGTCCCCGTTTCGTCTGATGCCTACACCGTTTTGTTTCCACTTGTTCATTGGGATAGGCATGGGCGCAATGTGGTGTGTTTGGGGTGTGTACGGTGTCAGCACCACACCGAAGGTGGAACACCGCACACTGTCGACGTCGATTACAGTGTATATTGGGTTGCCGCCGGGGATTTCCGGAGGATTCGGCTTCGCCACACTCCACATCAATGTGTCGGTCAAGGCACTTCCAGTAACCCCCTCAACATAGATACTCGCCGGGCACATCAGCAAGCCGCTGGACACGAACCAGCGGTAAACGACTTTTTCCTGGCCCGCTTCTACGATCGTGACCACCTCGTCTGGGCCAAACACAGGATCGTCGACGATTGGTGTCTTTGTCTGGTCGAGCCAATAGCTCAGACCAATACCTGCAGTAACTTTGAGCTCGAACGCAAAACCATCCATCCCAGACAGATCCTCGAAGCCGCGATCAAGGACCACCTGGAATAGATCGTCGTCCGCAAAGGGGGCCCACTCGCCACCCTCCGGGTAGCTGTAATCGTCGTTCTCTAGATAGTCTTGAATGCCGTTTTCGTTGTCATCATCACTGTTCACAACGAGCAGCTCCCCCGGATAGTCCGGTACATTCTCGATCTGTTCTTCCCAGTCGCTGCGGTCGATCGTGCCGGTGTTGTCGCTGTCGGTGTCGATGTCCACCGAGGGGATGATGGTCAGCACCGAGGTACGGTGATCCTGGACGCCGTCGGCCGGGTCGTCGTTGGGATCATTGTCGTCCGGTAGCGGCGTCCACAGGCCCGTGTTGTTCGGGCGCATGAGCACCAGCTCCTGCTATCGTGAAGTCAAGTCGCCCCTCGATCCCGGCGCCGTAAATGTAATGCGTGCCGTACAGTTCCGAGGAACCCGTGGGCCGAAAGGCGGTGGCCCAGGAAGATGAACGCCGCCACGAGGAAGCCGATGGTCAGCCCCACCGCGCCACCGATCAGGCCCAGGGACGCGCTATTCGGCCCATCAACCAAGTCAATGATGGCCACCAATTGGTCAATTTGCGCGGGCGTAACCTCCATTTCTTCGACAAACCATGCGTGCTTTCCCACCGAATAACGTGCCCAAAGCTCATACCGGCCTGGGGGAAGGTCCCCTTCCTTGCCAGCAATGCCGTAGTATTGAAGCTCGATATGATAGCTCAGCTCTTGCCCGGGCGCCAATGTGCGTACGCTCGCTCGGGTCGCAGCGGGAGGAGTGAGTTCGACCGTGAAGGGAACCTCCTTCCCGTCCTTGGTCAGAACAATGTGCAGATTTCCTACAGGGTGGCCCGCCTGGTTGCCGTCAAAATACCGAAACGGACTGTCCGACATGTTTCTCAGCACAGCCTCGATGACCATACGATCCGCTTTCACTACTGGAATAACGGGGACCATGTCCAAATCAACACGGTCCCAAGCCATCGCCGTGGAGGCTTCGCTCGTTTCGGCAGCAATAAGGGGAGACGCCGCGCAAAGTGCGACTGTGATGATTCCCGATAAGGCCAGTGTATGTCGAGTAATCGAGCGGTTCATGCTATAGGCGTCCGGATTAGACACTATCGTTCGACCGATTCCTTACTGGTTAGGTCTATTTGCCTCCGCGTCGGGTTGCTGAAGTGGATACCCGACGTGTTCTGGGCCGTTTGATGGTGATACATCAGGTATCTCCCATCGTCTGCGTCGTCCTGCACTCCGTTCTCGTTTGGATCAGGCAGGTGTTCGCCCCCGTTGAATCCGTTGGCATTGTGTGTGTCGATGATCATGTGCGTGAGTTCGTGGGCAGCCACATAGGCACGGTGGCTCGTGACGTTGAACCCTTGATTCGTGGCAAAATCGTGCGCCGAGTCCACCACAACAAAGGCACCGTAACTGCCGGCAAAGCCTCCCGTACTTCCCGCCATCGAATCAGCGAACGCGAGATAGACAAACTCTGTCAGCATATTCGGCTGGCCATTCGTGCGATGGCGGTGTGCGTTGGCCCAGGATTCAGCCTGTGCGTAGGAGCTGAAGTCCCGGTGGCTTGCCGTGGGCTCGTCGATAACATAGTAGAGGTCTATCCCGGCGCCTTCCGTCAGGTCGCCAAAGCCCGCTGAGACGGTGTTCATGGTGCTTCGAATACCTGCCTCCGTCGGCATGTGCTCCACCCCTTCCATTATGTCCACCTCCACCAGAAGTTCCTTCCGGGAAGTGCTCAACCGCCTGTGCCCCCCGGCATGGCTGTTGCCGCCATCGAGTATGAAGCCCCGATACTCCTGGAACTCGGTCAAGCTGTCCCCCGTGGTCTTGTGGGCCGGAAGATCCGTGCCCCCGTCCGTGTTGCTGGCATCTGGATCGGGCATTTCCCAGTCGTAATCGCGACGGACAAAGGTCAGATCATATACGTCGTGGCTGTAACCATATTGAGTGTTCCATTCGGCGATCTGCTGGCGCTCCCAGCGGTCGGCGAGGCCGTCCTGGTCCGTGTCCGTAGGCACATCAAGCGTCCAGGTGAAGACCGCTACGCCATTCTTGATCAGGCTCGCCACCACCGTTGCCGAGCCGCCGTAATCCTTGCAGTAGAAATCGGCGAACGTGTTGGTAGCGGCCATGGTGCCGAGGGCCGCGCGGCTGTTTGCGGTGAGGGCAAAGGAGTAATCGTCATTCCGGACCGGACCCGTGACCATGTACGCGGTCTTGTTCTCGGCGTAGCCTGGGAGACTCGTGGTGTTCGTTATCCGGAAAGAGACGGCATCGATCCCTTGACCGCTGCCGACTCCAGCGGCGATGAGCTTCATGTGCTGCCCCCCATAGCTGGTCGTGTTGAAGGTCTTGTTGAACGTGAGCTTGTCCGTCGTGCCCTCGTAACCCGGCAAGTAGTAATCTACGCCGTCCACCGCATCGAACAGGGCGCCGTTGTTGTTCACATCCAGATCGACGTACACGACCATAACCTTGACCGTATCCATGGGGATAAAGCCCATCGGACCGCTAGGCCCGTCCATATCCGTCAGGAGGGTCACCGTGGTGACGCCTGGGTTGATCCCTTCCAGATAGAACTGAACCACGCGGTTGCCACTGCTGAGCCCCAGGTCGCTGGCCGTGTACTCGACATTGGGCGCAACATAGTCTCCTCCGGTGGCCGCGTCGAGCTTGTTGCGTTGCACACTTGCGTCTTTCTTCCAGATACGAAGATTGCCCGGTGCTGCTATGTAGAGGTCGCCGCTTTGGGTAACACTAGCCGGATCAGAGGCTCCATAGGCAAACTTGAACCTAGCCAACCCTAGGTCGATCTGGGGAAACAGATCGAGCACGAGGCTGGCGAGCGCCCCGCAGTTGACGTCGTCGTTGCTGCCCAACACGCCGTCGCGATCATATCCGTCGGCGAAGTCCGGAATGCGATCGTGGTCTGCATCGTCACGGAGGGCAGCTCGAATGATCTTCCCCGGCTCGCCCGGCGCGTCTTCCACTTGATCCTCGTGCAGGCTACGCTCGAGAGAATTGTTGTTGTCGGAATCCGCATCCAAATCCGCGCCGGTGATCGTGAGCACGACGCTGTCGCTGTAGACCGTGTTGCCGCTTACGTCCCTGAGCGCCCAGGAAACCTGGCCGCGCCCCATGTTAAGCCCTTCCACATACACGGTCAATGGGTAGTTGGGCATGCCGGACTCGAACGTCCATTTGTAGTGCCGCAGACGCACTTCGCTCGCGCTGAGCGGAAGCTGGTTCTTCGATTGGTCCTGCCACAGGCTGAGATTGCTTGTGCATTCGAGATGCAGTTCAAAGCCAGCCATACTGCTCGCATCGGGCAAACAGACCTCCAGCACGATGGGATGGAGGTCGTCGTCCGGGCTGTTCATCGGTTCATCGGCCCAGTCCGGAGCGCCGTTGTTATTATCGTCATCCGCGTTGATCAAGATGACGTTGCCTGTGTAAGCCGGCGAGGCCTCTATGTAGTCCTCCCCGTCGCTGCGGTCGATGACGCCGGTGTTGTCGCTGTCGGTGTCGATGTCGACCGAGGGCATGATGGTCAGCACCGAGGTGCGGTGATCGTGGACGGCGTCGGCCGGGTCGTCGCCGGGATCATCATCGTCGGGCAGCGGCGTCCACAGGCCGGTGTTGGCCGGGCGCATGAGTACCGGCTCCTGCGACTCGTTCTCCCGGAATTCGAAGGTCTCGGCGATACCCGAGTGGGGATGCACGGCCACGATGAAGTTGTCCCCATAGCGGGCGTCCTCGATGGCCAGATAGGCCTTCTGGATCGAGTCGCTGGTAGGCGAGGGGCCCGCGGTCGTGAACGCAAGCGTGAACGCTGGCAGGCCGCCGCCGGTCGCCGCCAGCGAAGCGGCGTTGTCCCGCAGACCATCCCCGGGATTGGCCGGCGGTTCCGCCGGGACGTTGGCCACCGTGTTGTCCGGATCATACCAAGCCAGATGCACCGTCCCCAGCATCCCCTCGGGCACCGGCGCACCGAGCTGCAATTTGACGCGAACCACGTTGTGTTCGATCGGCTGCTGAATGACCGGGTGCTGCCGGTAGTCGGGATAGACCAGATGGCCGTCCTCGCCGGACGTGAGTTTCGCCAGGCCGACCGACGTGCCGTAGTCCTCGATCTCCACTTCCCGCGACCAGGCCACCGGCTCCCACTCTACCAGGCTCAGATAGGTCACCGCGATCCGTGGCTGGGTGGTGGACGGTCCAGTTTCATGCAGACCTACAACGGCCGTGTTGAGCGTTTCGAAGTAGATGTTCTGGCCGCCGAAAGTGACAACGGGATTGATCGCCACAACGCCGGTGCTGCCGGGCGTGCCGTAGGCCCAACGCTCGCGGCTGGAATCGACCGTCATCGAGGCGAAGCCCCAGTCGGCCGCGGTCACGAGACCGTCGAACGTCGTTTGCGGCAGCCAGCGGTAGTCGTTGCACTGCCAGAGCAAGGCCCAATCCTCGCCGGAATCCTCCGGGGCGTCCCAGGCCGTTTCGCCCCAGGCCTGCTCCTCGACCGTGTAACCCTCCACGGCCACTACATGGACCAACACCGTCCAGGCGACCGGCAGCCCCTCGGCATCCTTGCCCACGACCGTGACGGCCGTCAGGCCGGCGGCGGTAGAGTCTTGTGGGACCGAGATCGTCAGGCTGCCGCCCTCCAGCGAGGCCGCCACCAGGGCGTCGGGCCCCTCCGGTGCCCGCAGGGCGTGGCCCGAGCCGGCCCCGCTCGGCACACTCACCGTCACCGACTGATCGCCGCTTTGATCCGTGTCGTACAGATCCAGGACCACCACCCCGGGCATCTCCGTCTTGTCGGGCCGCGGGCCGCCGGGTGGCGGCGTCGTCAAATTGGCCAGTTCCTCGATGGCGTCCTCCAGATCTTGATTCAGCCGACCGCGGTCGCGCCAGGCTCCCCACTCGGCGAACACCGCGTTCTGGGGCAACTCGGGGGAGCCGTTGCCGTGGATGGCGTTGGGCTCCCGGTAGCTGGTCAGCCCCACCGCTCGCGCCGCAGCGGGAGCCTCCGGGAGCGTGCGGAACGGGCCCAACTGCGGGCTGAGATCGGCGGCGGCAGCCAGCGGCGAGGGTGCGGTGAGCCCGCCGGTGGGTAGCCGACCGATGGTGCTATTGGCCGAAGTATCACTGGTACGACCGATGGGAACGTCGGTCTCGAAACCATACAGGCCGCCGCCGCAGCCGCACCCGCAACCTTCTCCCAGGCCGCCGTTGAGCTTGCCTGTCTGCGTGGGATAGACATAATCGAAGGCATAGGGTGAGGTATAGGTCGGCCAGCGGAAGCCGATGTAGTCAACCCACTCGTCATAAGAACTTCCGCAACCGCAACCACTGGCAGCGCCGGTTACATGGTTGTCGATTCCACCGCTGAGGGAATAATCATCGGTAGCCGAATCGTAGGACTCCGACCAGCTTCCGGTCCAGGAATAGTTGTCGCTTTCCGAACTGCCTTCTCCACACCCGCAGCCGCAACCGGAGCTTGAGTAACTGGTGGCCTTCGAACCGCCGCCACCCCCGCACCCCGACTGTTCGTAGGAGGTAAAGCGGTCCGTCCAGAGGGTGGACCAGGCCGAGTCGGAGAATGCGTGACGTTTCGTCAACTGGTTTTCCCAAGAACTGTTCTCCGACCAGGAGGCATGCTCGCTATACGAGTAGCCGCACCCGCTGTAGCTGTAATCGTCCTGGTAGTTATGTACATGAGAGCCGCTGGTAGTTTTCGTTGTCTCGGCATCGGCATCGTAATCGACCCCATCGTAATGCCAATCAACGCTGCGCGTTTGCTCCAGATGAACGTCGCCCGACTCATCGAGGGTGATCGTGCCGTAGCCGCCGGCATACGAAGTGGCGCCCGTCTGACCGTCGTAGTCGAAGTCCTTGGTGAGAGTCTGGTTTCCGTGGCCGGCCATGTCGAAGGCGATTTGGCCGTTTGCGGTGATGATGAAGCCGATCGAATGGTTATTTGTTTCAACAAGAGACTCGCTGTAGTTCTTCACGCCCTGAAGCGTGGCCAACCCTTGCCTGACATCGAACTGGTAGTTACCCGATCCTTCGATGGTGTGATCGGCATAGAACAGACCACCACCTTCCCCGGAGACGCTAGTGAATTGCCAGGCGGTCGAAGACGTACCCTGCGGTTTGGCTTCGCTGAAGGTCAAGCTGTAGAGCCACGTGTCATCACTGCTTTCGGTCTCTGTTCCGGAAAGCGTGGTGCCTCCTATAGGCGCGCCGGTCCAATCGCGCTGGCGCTGGTGGTCCACGTGCCATGTTTCCTGGATCGTCCCTGCACCGCTGCCCGAGACGGCCCACCCGGCGCTGTCCCAAATGCCCGGAGAGGGAATGCCGCCGTCGCACCCGCAGCCGCTCGACAAACTGGTGGGACCGTCGTAGATCGTTCTCGGGGCAACACTCTCGTGGCTTGCAGGTTTGGAGTAAACGAGATTGCGACTCGTTTCAAATTCCTCGGCACGAGAATAGTTGATCGTTCCATCGTACGCCGGAGAGCCTCCTCCACAACCGCAGCCACAACCACAGCCGCAGGACGCTTCAGGGGTGTAGGTGCCACATCCCGTGGAGCTGTCATCGATCGATTCACAGCCCGTCCCGCTGTAGGTGTAGTCCCAGCGGCTGTTGACCCGATCGAATTCTTCCTCGATCGTGAGTGTTCGCGCGAAGGAGCGATCCAGCGTCCGATTGGAGGATCCTTCCATCTGCTGACCGTCGTAAGTGATGTTTTCGGTTCCGGAGGTCGTTTCGCGGGCAGAGTAGTCATTCCAGAACCGCTCGATGCCGCTGCCGTCGGCGAGTTGCCAGACCTCCACCCGATCCAGGTAATAATCCTCATGGTCCAGGGTCGACTCCTCTGGTACGACGGCCCATCGCTCCCTGCGCGAAGTGGACCACCCGTCGGTCTCGTCGAATTCAATGGTCCGCTCGGTGACGCCCGGCTCGCAGCCCGAGGACGCCTGTTGGGGAGTGTCGGTCCAGCGGCGCGTGGTCATCTCCCTTGAGGCGGACTCGTCCAGCCATCCCGATTCGTGTCGCCAGAAATGGGCGGCACCGGAGCCGCACCCGCAGCCACATCCGCAGCCCGTGGTCTCCTGTACCAAGGTGAACGATATTCCGGTCTCTTGGCGGAAGCTGCTTTGATCGCTGTCTTCCCGCTGGAAGGTCACTTGACCATAACCGCAGCCACTATCTCCGAATCCGGCATAGAAATCCTCGATCTGGCCGGAAGCGCTGCTGGCGTTATCCAGCCTCAGAAGAGCCCGCTCGATGGCCGTGCCTGCCAGGATGCCCGGCTGGTTGGGATCCTCCCAGACAAAAGCGTCCCACCGGTACCAGTAGAGGCCGTCGCGCTGGGTAATCTGGCCCGACATGGGCCCCTGCGTGTACTGGCCGCTAGACGTGTCGCTGTAGTAAATCCATTCCGTATTGTA
>Ga0116168_1000796_pt1 | contig 28222 bp, 28 predicted proteins | sample AD_UKC129_MetaG_FD_89795 | JGI IMG/M metagenome (GOLD analysis project Ga0116168, IMG submission 89795) | Active sludge microbial communities of municipal wastewater-treating anaerobic digesters from Canada - AD_UKC129_MetaG | ecosystem: Engineered > Bioreactor > Anaerobic > Digestate | place...
AGCTGACGCTCCCGGCATCCGTGTCGCGGGTGCGCCATGATGGCACTCATGAGTGCCCCTGTCGCGACGACGTCGTCGCCCGATCTGTCGGGCCGTGACCTCACCCTCGATCTCGCGCGAATCGCCTGCGTCGTGCTCGTGATCGTCATCCACCTGCTGCAGGTGGGCATCGGGCGCGCGCCCGACGGCTCGCTCGTGACCTCACGGCCCGCCGAAGCGCAGCCGTGGTTCGACGCGGCGACATGGACCGGTCAGGTCATGCCGCTGTTCTTCGTCGTCGGCGGATTCGCCTCGGCGGCGGGGTGGGAGTCGTGGCGACGCCGCGGAGGGGATGCCACGGGGTTCGTGCGCACCCGCACGCTGCGGCTCGCGCAACCGGCGTGGCCGCTTTTCGTCTTCTTCGCGGTCGTGCTCGGCGCGGCGGTGCTCGTCGGTGCTCCCTCCGACGTCGTCTCGGCGGCGGCGGTCGGCGCCGGGTCGCCGCTGTGGTTCCTGGCCGCGTACCTGCTCTGTCAGGCGCTTGTGCCGCCGCTGTTCACGCTGCACACGCGCGCGCCCCGCGCCACGGTGATCGCGCTTTTCGCCGGTGTCGTGCTCGTCGACGTCGTGCGGTTCTCGACAGGGATCGCCGAGGTGGGACTCCTCAACCTGCTGTTCGTCTGGCCGCTCGCGCAGCAACTGGGGTTCTGGTACCGCGACGGGTGGTTCGCGCGCCGCAGCCCGCTGACGCTCGTCGTGATCGCGGTGGCCTGCTACGCGATGCTGTGGCCGCTGACGGCGTGGGGCCCCTACTCGACGTCGATGCTCGACAACCTCAACCCGCCGACGCTCCCGCTCGTGCTGCTGGGGCTGGCGCAGGCGTGCATCCTGTGTCTGTTGCGCCCCGCGCTCGAACGCCTCATGCGGGTGCGGTGGGTGCGTGGCTTCTCGTTCGTGCTGGGTACGCGGCTCATGACGGTGTACCTGTGGCACCTGCCGGTGATCCTCGTCATCTCGGGGATCACCCTGCTCATCCCGGGTGCCGCGCCCGAGCCCGCATCGCCCGCGTGGTGGTGGACGCGTCCGCTGATGTTCGTCGTGGTGCTCGGGGCCGTGCTCGCGCTGTCGTTGCTCGTGGCGCGGTGGGAGGCGCTCGGCGTGCTCGGGCCCGCCCCGTCGCGCGCGGTCGTCGCCGTCGCGTGGCTGTGCGCGTTCGTGCCGCCGTTCGTCGTCATGCAGTGGTTCTTGAGCCCCGCCAGCGCACTGCTCGGTGCGGTGCTGCTCGGCATCGCCGTGCTGTTGCTGCGGCACCGCCTGTTCGCGCGGCAGCGCGTCGCTCAGTCGGTAGGGTCGCAGGCATGACGACCGATCCGCTCCTGCCCGTGCCCCGCCTCGCGATCATCGTGGTGGCGGCCGGATCGGGCACGCGCCTGCGCGGTGCGGCGCCGAAGGCGTTCGTCGGGCTCGACGATCACACGATCCTCCGCCACGCCCTCGACGGCGTGTTCGCGGGTCCCCTCGCGCAGGTCGTCGTCGTCGCGCCGGCGGAGCGGGTCGGCGATGCCCTCACCGACGCGCGGGCGGCGGCGGGCGAGCGCCACGACCTCGTGAGCGTCGTGGCCGGCGGTGACACACGCCAGCAGTCGGTCGCCGCGGGCCTTCACGCCGTGTGGGCCGACGTCGACCTCGTGCTCGTGCACGACGCGGCCCGCGCCCTCACTCCGCCCGAGGTCTTCGAGCGGGTGGTCGGGGCGCTCCGCGCCGGCCACGACGCCGTGCTCCCCGTGCTGCCGGTGATCGACACGATCAAACGCGTCGACGCGGGTGCCGTGGTCGAGGCGGTCGACCGCTCGGCCCTCGCCGCCGCGCAGACGCCGCAGGGCTTCCGCCGGGTGGTGCTCGACGAGGCGTATGCCGAGGCATCCGTCGACCACACCGACGACGCTGCGCTTGTGCAGGCTGCGGGCGGCGACGTCTGGACCGTCGCGGGCGACGAGCGCGCCTTCAAGATCACGACCCCCGGTGACCTCGACCGTGCGCGCGCGCTGCTTGGCGCTGAGGCGACGGGCGACGGGGATGCCTCGCGCCCGGCCCCGGCCACCGTGGCGATTCCGCGGGTGGGGATCGGCACCGACGTGCACGCGGTCGGCGGAGAGGGCGCGCTGTGGCTCGCCGGGCTCGAGTGGCCCGGGGAACAGTCCCTGCACGGGCATTCCGACGGGGATGCGGTCGCGCACGCGATCGTCGACGCCGTGCTCGCCGCCGCGGGGCTCGGCGACATCGGCACGCACTTCGGCACCGACCAGCCCGAGTACGCGGGGGCGCACGCGGCCGCGTTCCTCGCCCGCACGAGGCAGCTCGTCGAGGCGGCCGGCTTCACCATCGGCAACGTGTCGGTGCAGGTTCAGGCCCGCCGGCCGCGGCTGTCGGCACGGCGCGGCGAAGCCGAGGCGGTGCTCACCGCAGCGCTCGGCGCCCCCGTCGCTCTCTCGGCGACCACGACCGACGGCCTCGGGTTCACCGGCACAGGCGAAGGGGTCGCCGCCTTCGCGGTCGCCCTCGTCGTGCCGCGCTGATCGCAGCGTCATTCAGCCGGCGGGCGCGCAACTGCAAGGGATTGTGGGCGACACGCGGGGATTCGGTCCCGTGATGCGGCGTGTCGGGCAGGAACCCTTGCAGTTCGGGCCGGCGGCGTCGCGAGCGCGGTTGCCGGGGAGCATTCAGCCCTCGACGGCGTAGGGGGCCGGGTCGCTCGGCAGATCGGCGGCGCGCGCGGCGCGCGACGCGCGCGAACCCCAGGCGAGCAGCGCGAGGCCCGCCGCGAGCACGACGAGACCCGCCACGGCGAGCGGCGACAGGTGCTCGCCGAGCACGGTGAGGCCGAGGAGGGCCGCGGTCAGGGGTTCGGCGAGGGTGAGGGTGGCCGCTGTCGCCGCCGAAACGCCCTGGAGGCCCCACGTGAACAGCACGTAGGCGACCGAGATCGTCGCGAGCCCGAGCCACAGCACGAGGCCCAGCCCGCGCGGCTGCGCCACCCACGACACGTCGACGAACGGCAGGGCGAGAGCGCTCACGATCGCGGCGCTCGCGCCCATGCCCCCGACGACGGTGAAGGCGTCCCACCCGTCGTCGAGCAGCCGTCGCTGCACGTTGGCGATGACAGCGAAGGATGCCCCGGCGCCGATCGCGCCCGCGACGCCGACCGGGTCGGTGCCCCCTGCGCCGCTCGCACCACCCAACCCGAGCAGCACCACACCCACGGTCGCGAGCGCCGTCGCGACGATCCAGGCACGCGAGGGAACCCGCCTCGTGAGCGCCCACTCCAGCAGGCCCGCCAGCACGGGCGCCGAGCCGAGCGCGATCACGGTGCTCACCGCGACGCCGTTGCGGGCCGTGCCGAGAAAGAACAGCGGCTGATAGACCGCGAGGCACACGCCCGTGAGACTCATCAGCAGCAGGGGACGGATGCCGGGGCGCCCGCGCCCGGGAATGGGGGAGCGCCGGCGATGCTGCCGGGCGAGGGTGAAGGCGACCACGGCGAGGCCGGTGCCCCCGACGACCATGCGCATGACCCCGACCGCGAGCGGGGTGGTCTCGTGCGGTCCGAGCGCCTGCGCCGTGCCGGTCGTGCCGAACAGCACGGCGGCGGCGAGAATGGCGATCACAGAGAGCACACTCACCCTTGTACCGCATGGGTGTCGTTCGCGCACGTCGGCGCGGGCGCGCCAGCGCGCGCCCCCAGTCGTCACAGCACCCGTCGTCGCGGGCCCCCGCCGGTAGGCTGGTCGGGTGACGGTCCGGTTCTATGACACTCAGGCGCAAGCCCTGCGCGAGTTCGCGCCGCTCGACCCGTCGAACGTCACCATGTACGTGTGCGGCCCGACGGTGCAGTCGGGGCCCGGCATCCACCACCTTCGTGCGGCGCTCGCGTTCGACCTGATGCGGCGCTGGCTGGTGCGCCGCTACGGGCGGGTCACGTTCGTGCGCAACGTGACCGACATCGACGACAAGGTGCTCGCCAATGCGACGCCGACCGAGCCGTGGTGGGCGCTCGCGTACCGCATGGAGCGCGAGTTCACGGCGGCGTATGCGGCGATCGGCATCCTCCCCCCGACGTACGAGCCGCGCGCGACGGCGTCGATCCCGCAGATGCAGGAGCTCATCGAGACCCTCATCGAGCGGGGCCACGCCTACGCGGCGGGCGGCGACGTGTACTTCGACGTGCGCTCGTGGCCGTCGTACGGGTCACTGACCCACCAGAGCATCGACGCGATGGAGCCGGGCGAGGCCACCGCAGACACGGCCGCGAGCGCCAAGCGCGACCCGCACGATTTCGCACTGTGGAAGGCGGCGAAGGCGGGTGAGCCAGCGGATGCCACGTGGCACTCGCCCTGGGGCCCGGGGCGACCCGGCTGGCACATCGAGTGCTCGGCGATGAGCCGGCGCTACCTCGGGCCGCAGTTCGACATCCACGGCGGCGGCATCGACCTGCGCTTTCCGCACCACGAGAACGAGCTCGCCCAGTCGACGGCGGCGGGCGATCCGTTCGCGCGGTACTGGCTGCACAACGGCCTCGTGACCGTCGGCGACCAGAAGATGTCGAAGTCACTCGGCAACTTCTTGCTCGCCGAAGATGTGTTGCGAGACACCGACCCGCTCGTGGTGCGCTACGCCCTCGCTGCCGCGCACTACCGCTCGTCGCTCGAGATCGCACCCTCGACCTTCGCCGAGGCCGACGCCGCCCTCGGGCGCATCCGCGCCTTCCAGCAGCGCGCGGCGCGCGCGCTCGGCACCGCACTGCCGCTCGTGGCCGCCGATCTGCCGCAGGCGTTCGCCGACGCCCTCGACGACGATCTCGGGGTGCCGCAGGCGCTCGCCGTCGTGCACGAGACGGTGCGCGCGGGCAACGCGGCGCTCGATCAGGGCGACCGCGACGCCGCGGCGCGCGCCCTCGTCGAGGTCGGCCGCATGACAGGCATCCTCGGGCTCAATCCCACCGACCCGCACTGGCTGACAGATGCCGACGGGGCGCAGTCCCGCGCTCTTGATGTGCTCGTGCAAGAACTGATCGCCCAGCGCGCCGACGCGCGCGCGGGCAAAGACTGGGCGGCCGCCGACCGCATCCGCGACGCGATCGCAGATGCCGGCATCGTCCTCGAAGACGGTCCCGACGGGACCCATTGGAGCGTGAACCGTGGCTAAGCCGGGCAACCCCTCAGCGGGCAAGGGCAAGAAGAAGGGCCCCACGAAGGGCACGGGCGGCAACGGCCGCCGGGCGCTCGAGGGGCGCGGGCCGACCCCGAAGGCCGAAGACCGGGCGTGGCACCCGGCCGGCAAGCGCAAGGCCGCTGCCGAGCGTTACGCCGCCGCCGGCGGCAAGGGAAAGCCCGGTCAGCGGCCGGCATCGCAGCGGGCGCCGAAGGCGAAAGCCGGAGACGACACCGAGAACGTGACGGGGCGCAACTCCGTGCTCGAGGCGCTGCGGGCCAAGATCCCGGCGACGGCGTTCTACATCGCCCAGCGCGTCGAGATGGACGACCGGGTCAAAGAGATGCTGTCGATCGCGACGCAGCGCGGCATTCCGGTGATGGAGGTCACCCGTCCCGAGCTCGACCGCATGGCCGGCTTCGACGGGGTTCACCAGGGCGTCGCGCTGAAGGTGCCGCCGTACGAGTACGCGCACCCGCAAGACCTGCTCGAGCAGATCGTCGACCGTGGCCAGACGCCGCTTCTGGTCGCCCTCGACGGCATCACCGACCCGCGCAACCTCGGTGCGATTATCCGCTCGACCGCCGCGTTCGGCGGCCAAGGCCTGATCATTCCGCAGCGGCGTTCGGCCGGCGTCAACTCGGCCGCGTGGAAGACGAGCGCCGGCGCCGCGGCGCGCATTCCCGTGGCGATGGCGCCGAACCTCACCACGACGCTGAAAGAGTTCAAGAAGCAGGGCGTGTTCGTGCTCGGTCTCGACGGCGGGGGAGACGTGTCGCTGCCCGCGCTCGAACTCGCCGACCGGCCTGTCGTGATCGTCGTCGGTTCGGAGGGCAAGGGCCTGTCGCGCCTCGTCACCGAGACGTGCGACCAGGTCGTGTCGATCCCGATCTCGTCGGCGACCGAGTCGCTGAACGCCGGCATCGCGGCATCGGTCGCGCTCTACCAGGTGGCATCCATTCGCGCTGCGAGCGAGTGACCCGCCGCGGGAATAGGCTCCCGCGCTGACGCCTTGTCACTGGGGAACCCAGGTGGAAACCGAGGAAAGGACTCCCATGTCAACCATCGCCGTCATCGGTGGCACCGGCTACGCCGGCCGCCACATCGTCGCCGAGGCCGCCGGCCGCGGTCACACCGTGCTCTCCGTGTCGCGCAAGGTCGCCGGCGACCGCGTGGCGGGCGTGACCTACGTCGAGGGCACGCTCCTCGACGTGCCGAGCCTGCTCACCGAGCTGCAGGGTGTGGATGCCGTGGTCATCGCCGTCTCGCCGCGCGGCGAGATGGAGGGTCTCGTGCGCCCCAACGTCGAGGCCCTCGCCTCGACGCTCCCCGATGACGTGCGTCTCGGTGTCGTCGGCGGTGCCGGCGGCAGCCTGGTCGCCCCCGGTGGACCGCGCCTGGTCGACACCGACTTTCCCGAGGCGTTCAAGGCAGAGGCCCTCGAGATGGCCGGCGTGCTCGACGACCTGCAGGCCGAGCAGTCGTCGCGCGACTGGTTCTTCATCCACCCCGCCGGCGGCTTCGGGGTGTTCAACCCCGGTGAGCGCCGCGGCACCTACCGCGACGGCGGCGATGTGCTCGTCGTCGACGAGAACGGTGAGTCGTTCATCTCGGGCGAAGATTTCGCGGCGGCCGTGGTCGACGAGATCGAGAACCCGAAGCACTCCCGCGAGCGCTTCACCGTCGGTTACTGACGCCCACTACTGACGCTCTGTCAGACCAGGTCTCGCCAGTCGATGTCCTCGTCGTCATCGTCGAGGGTGCCGACGGGCGCGGTGACGACCGGGATCGACATCGTCTCGGTGGGCGGGCCCATCAGCGTCGCCTCGTCGCGTCGGTGCCGCAGCACCGTGTCGATGTACGACGAGAGCACCTCGGCGATCGGCACCGAGCGGCCCCGGGCCTGCGACATGTACCACCGGTGCTCGAGCACCTGGTGGAACACCTCGGCGGGCTCGAGCTTGCTGCGCAGATCCCACGGGATCGCCTTGATGACGGGCTCGAACACGCGGGTGAGCCACTCGTGGGCGACCATCTCCTCGTCGGAGCCGAGGCGCGAGACCCGGGCACGGAACTCGTCCATGTCGTTGAGGAGGCGACGCGCCTGGTTCTCCTCGACATCGAGACCGGTCAGCCGCAGCAGACGGCGCTGGTGGTGCCCGGCATCCACGACCTTCGGCTGGATCGACACGCGCGTGCCGTCGGCGGTCTGCTCGATCGACATCTCGTCGATGTCGAACCCCAGGTCGTTGAGGCGCTGCACGCGTTCGGTGATGTGCCAGGCCTCGCCCGCGGCGAAGGTCTCCTGGTCGGTGAGCGCCGCCCACAGCGAGCGGTACGACGAGACGATGCCGTCGGCGATGGCCACGGCATCGACCCCGCCTTCGAGCCGCCCGCCGGCCTCGAGGTCCATGATCTCGCCGGCGATGTTCGTGCGGGCGACGTCGAGGTCGTGCTCGCGCTGGCCGACGGTGAGGCCGCCCTCGTGCAGCTCGCCGGTCTCGGCGTCGACGAGGTAGGCGGCGAACGCCCCCGCGTCGCGACGGAACAGCGTGTTCGACAGCGACACGTCGCCCCAGAAGAAGCCGACGGTGTGCAGGCGCACGAGGAGGGCGGCGAGGGCGTCGACGAGTCGGCCGGCGGTGTCGGGCCGGAGCGTCTGCGTGAACAGGGCCCGGTAGGGGAGCGAGAACTTCAGGTGCGCCGTGACGAGGGCAGCCGGGAGGGGCTCGCCCTTCGGCGTACGACGGCCGTCGATGACGGCGACCCGGCTGACGCAGGGGACGTCGAGGCGGGCGAGCATGCCGAGCATCTCGTACTCGCGGCGGGCCATCTCGCCGGTCGTCTCTTTGACCGCGACGACACGGCCCGACAGGTTGGCGAAACGCACCAGGTGTCGCGAGAGGCCCTTGGGCAGCGACACGATGTGGTCGCTCTTCCACTCGTCGAGCGGCGTCGACCAGGGCAGGGCCAGCAATCCGGCGTCGATGCTGCTGGCGGTGATGCTGAGAGGTTCGACCACGTTCGTCCGACTTTCGTGCGTGTGTCGGGATGCGACGCGGCGCGGGGGCTCGTGTGAGCCGCCCGCGCCGCGTCGATCGCCGATCAGGCCGAGGCGATGGCCTTCTTGGTGAGGCGCTCGCCCGACTCGATGTCGAAGGCGTGCACGTGGTGCGGCACCGGCGCCAGAACGACCTTCTCGCCGGCGTTCGGGTGGCTGCGGCCGTCGACGCGCGCGACGATGTCGGTGCGCTTGCCGTTGATCTCGGTGTGGCCGTACAGGTAGCCGTCGGCGCCGAGCTCTTCGACGAGGTCGACCGTCACCGTGAGGCCCTGGCCGTCGGCCGGGTTCACGACGATGTCTTCGGGGCGCACACCGGCGGTGACCTGGGTCGCGTTGGTGGGCTTGTCGATGTCGGCGTCGACGACGGCGGTACCGAACTGGATGCCACCGGCGCTCGCCAGGTCGACGGGGAACAGGTTCATCGCGGGCGAGCCGATGAAGCCGGCGACGAAGACGTTGCTGGGCTTCTCGTACAGGTCGCGGGGCGTGCCGACCTGCTGCAGGATGCCGTCCTTCAGCACCGCGATGCGGTCACCCATGGTGAGCGCCTCGGTCTGGTCGTGCGTGACGTAGACCGTGGTGACACCGAGGCGGCGCTGCAGCGACGCGATCTGTGTGCGCGTCTGCACACGCAGCTTGGCGTCGAGGTTCGACAGCGGCTCGTCCATGAGGAAGACCTGGGGCTGGCGCACGATGGCGCGACCCATGGCGACACGCTGACGCTGACCACCCGAGAGGGCCTTCGGCTTGCGGGTCAGGTACTCCTCGAGGTCGAGCAGCTTCGCGGCCTCGAGCACGCGCTGGGCGCGATCTTCCTTGCCGACGCCGGCGATCTTCAGGGCGAAGCCCATGTTCTCGGCGACGGTCATGTGCGGGTAGAGCGCGTAGTTCTGGAAGACCATCGCGATGTCGCGGTCTTTCGGCGGGATGTCGGTGACATCGCGGTCGCCGATGAGGATGCGGCCCGAGTTGACCTCTTCGAGGCCGGCCAGCATGCGCAGCGACGTGGACTTTCCGCAGCCGGAGGGGCCGACGAGCACCAGGAACTCGCCATCGGCGACCTCGAGGTTGAGCTTGTCGACCGCGGGGCGCGTGCCGCCGGGGTAGAGGCGGGTGGCGTTGTCGAACGTGACAGATGCCATTTCTTCTTCTCCTTCACCGGCAGGTACGTGCCGGACGATCCGTAGTGATGGAATGAGCGGGGGGCTATCCCCGCACACCCGACGCTGGGTGCACTTCTCAGTATCGCACGCATGGCTCGAAAGCATCGCGCGGACGGCCCAGCTCATGGCTGCATCTGGGCATTTCCCAGGGTGTGGTTCTAGCATCGTGAGGGTCGCCATCCCCGGGGCGATCAGCGCTCCGACCAGACGCCGACGCGCATCAGCACAGTCTTTCCGAGAGGTTCCATGTCCAGCGACGACTCCACGAATGCGCCGTCCACGGGCGACTCGGCTTCGAGCGAGATCACGTCGACGGGCGGAACGCCGACCGCCGCGGGGCGCCGTGAGGCCGTGCGCGAGAAGGCGCAGCAGGTGCAGGTGCGTCAGTCGCGCGCGCGGATGGTGCGCAGCGCCGCCTGGATCACGGGTGCGGTGGTCGTGGTCGCTGCGGTCGCGATCGTCGTGGGTATGACGGTCGGTGGGGCGGCGAGCAAGCCGCAGCTGTCGCCCGACGGCACCGATCACGACGGGTTCGTCGTGACCTCGATCTCGAGCGCCGGTTCGGGCACCGTGACCTCGCCCGACGACGCGACGCCGTCGGCCGCGGCCGAAGCGACGCCGAGCACCACGGCATCCACGGCGGCGCCGGTGCAGATCCACGTCTACGTCGATTACCTCTCGCCGTCGGCACGCGAATGGCAGCTGGCGAACGAGTCGAACCTGTCGTCGTGGGTCGCCGAGGGCGCCGCGACGCTCACTTATCACCCGGTGGCGATGCTCACCGCCAAGTCGAACGGCACGAAGTATTCGCTGCGCGCCGCGAGCGCCGCCGCGTGTGTCGCGACCTACGCTCCCGCGTCGTTCTTCCAGTTCAACAGCGACCTGCTCAAGCGTCAACCGGCGGTCGACTCCGACGGGTTCTCCGACAAGGACCTCGCCGACATCGCGTCGGCCAACGGCACCGGCGACGAGCCGAAGAAGCTGCGCGAATGCATCGAGACCGAGACCTACGCCTCGTGGGCGAAGGCGGCCACCGAGCGCGCCGTCGCCGGAATCGAGGGCACCGACGGACTCTCGCTCACCGGCAACGCGATGGTCCTCGTCAACGGCCAGGCCTATCAGGGCGAGATGACCGACCCCGCAGAGTTCTCGCAGTTCGTGCTGACCAGCGCGAGCGGCAAGAGCGCGAAGAACCAGACGCCGACCCCGACGCCGACCCCGTCGGTCACGCCGTAGCGCACCGCGGGTTGCGACCTCGCGCCCGGTTAGACTGAGGGATACCTCGCCGGCTTGGCGCAATTGGTAGCGCACCTGTCTTGTAAACAGGGGGTTGCAGGTTCAAGTCCTGTAGCCGGCACCGTCAACAGTCTCAGCGCGATCGCGCGAGACGCGGTCAGGTGTGTGCCGCGCGCAGCGCGGCGACCAACTCGCGAGCAAGGGTGGCGCCCTGGGCGCTCTCGCTCCACGAGATGCCGAGGATGCGCGCGAACGGCGGGTCGAAGGGCACGTAGACGACGCCCGGATCGCTGCGGCCGGGGGTCCGCGGCAGGATCGACAGGCCGAGCCCACCGGCGACGAGGCTGCGCATCGTGTCGATCTCGCTGCTTTCGAATGTGACGTTCACGGCGACGTCGGCATCGGCGAGGATGCCGGAGATGATCGGCCGCATCTCGGTGATGCGCGAGAACCCGATGAAGTCCTCGCCCTGCAGTGCGGCGAGCTCGACCCGCTCATGCTCCGCGAGCGGGTGCCACTCGGGAACGGCGACGCACAGCGGCTCTTCGGCCAGAGGCATCCATTGCGCTCCGCTCGTCGCGGGCGGCGCGGTGCACAGCGCGACGTCGATCGCGTCGAGAGCGAGCCAGCCCTGCAGGTCGCGGCTGAACCCCTGCCGAAGCGTCACACGCACGTCGGGCTGCGTCGCACGAAAGGTGCCGACGACGTCGGGAACGAGCCAGCGGGCGAGCGAATGCAGAAACCCGATGCGCAGCAGGCGCCCCGCGTCGGCGATCGTCTCGGCATGCCGACGCGCCGACTCGTAGGCGTCGAGCACGGCGGCGGCGTCGGCGCGGAAGGCGACACCGTTCGCGTTCAGCTCGAGGCGCTTGCCGTGTCGCGCGAACAGCGGCATGCCGATGGATGCCTCGAGCCGCGCCAGCGCGCGAGACACGTTCGACTGGTTGACAGCCAGCTCGGCCGCGGTGTCGCGGGTGTTCTCGGTCTGCGCGAGCGAGAGGAACGCACGCAGGGCCTGCTCGTCCATGCGCACAGGCTAACGGCGAAATGCGGACAACGCATCAAAAAGGCATCGTGCGTCATTTAGGAGATCAGCGGGAGTGCGGGAGAGTGGCGGTCATGGCCGCGATGCTCGATCTCACGCAGACGGGCTCGATCGCGCGCATCGCCCCGCGGACGAGCCGATATCGCCGAATTCTTCTCGTGCTCGCGGCAGGCGGGCTGGCCAACTTCGCGGTCGTCTACTTTCCCCAGCCGCTGCTGCCGCAGCTCGCGTCGGCGTTCGCGGTGCCGCCCGGAGCGACCGGGCTCGCCCTGTCTGTGGCGACCGCCGCGATGCTCGTCGGCCTCGTCGTCGCCGCGCCCGTCTCTGACCGTATCGGGCGCGTGCCCGCGATGGGGGCGTCGCTGGTGCTCGCGGGGCTGTTCTGCGCGGCCGGCGCGCTCGCCCCGACGTGGGAGGTCTTCTTGCTGCTCCGCGCCGGGGCCGGGCTCACCCTCGCCGTGCTGCCCGCTGTCGCCCTCGCCTACCTGCGCGACGTCGTCCATGACGACGCGCAGCTCGAGGCCAACTCCATCTACATCTCGGGCACAGCCCTCGGGGGAGCGGTCGGACGCCTGGCGCCCCTTCCGCTCGCCGCCGTGGGTGGCTGGCAGCTCGTCACCGTCGTGCTCGGTGCGGTGAGCGTCGTCGTCGGTGTGCTCGTGTGGATGCTGCTGCCGCGCGATGGCGCAGACCCGAAGCCGCTGCGCGCGGGCGACGTGCTCGGGGGAGCGGTGTCGTCGCTGCGCGACCCGGTGATCCTCGCGCTGTGCATCATCGGCGGGGTCAGCATGGCCGTGTTCGTCGGCCTCTACAACGCGATCCCGTTCCGGCTCGACGCACCGCCCTTCTCGCTCGGCGCTGCGGAGGTGCTCGTATACCTCGCGTACCCGCTCGGCATCGCGGCGCCGGCCGTCTTCCGCCGGGTCGCGACCCGGCGGGGGCGCGGAGCGGCGACGCTGCTCGGCCTCGGAGGACTTCTCGCCGCGACGGCGCTGCTCATCGCGCCGAGCGTCATCACGATCTTCGTCGGCCTCGGCCTGCTGACCTTCGCCTTTCTCGGGACGCATTCGATCCTGAGCGGCTGGGTCGTGGAGCGTGCGCACGACGTCGGGCGGTCGACCGCACGCGCCTCCAGCGCGTATCTGCTCGTCTACTACCTCGGCAGCACGCTGTCGGGCGCGGCGTCGACACAACTCTGGCAAGGCGGCGGTTGGACGGCGGTCATCATGCTCGCCGCGACGGCCGGCATCGTCGCGAGCGCGCTGTGCCTCATCGTGCGGCGGCGTTCTCCGCGGCGCTGATGCGCCCGGGAGCCGCCGCCGTTTTTCCCGGCGAGGCGGACTCACCGCCACCGCCGCAGACCGATACTCTCGTTTGCGTGGACGACCCGAACCCTTGCGCAGAGCCGGAGAGCATCACCGAGGCGATCTGCATCCTCGGTTACGACTGAGTCCTGATCCGCGGGACCATCCCGGGCCGCGGGATAGGCTGAATGCCCGTGACCCCCGAGCCGAGCAGTCGACAGCCGCGTGCGCTGTCGCCCGCGGTGGCTCTCGGCGGAGCGGTGCTGGTCGGAGTCCTCACCGCCCTGCAGGCGCGCATCAACGGTCAGCTGGGGCTGCGCCTCGGCGACGGCTTCGTCGCCGCCGCGATCTCGTTCTCATCGGGGTTCGTCGTGCTCGTCGCCCTCTCGGCGATCCTCCCCGCCGGGCGACGCGGTTTCGGGCGCCTGCGCGCCGGTATCCGTGACCGCACGATCCCCTGGTGGATGCTCGCCGGCGGCCTCGCGGGTGCGTTCACGGTGGCGACGCAGGGGCTCGCCGTGGCTGTCATCGGCGTCTCGCTGTTCACCGTCGGCGTCGTTGCGGGGCAGACCGTCTCGGGGCTCGTGCTCGATCGCGCCGGCTACGGCCCCGCCGGCGTCGTGGCGATCACCGTGCCGCGCCTGATCGGCGGACTGCTCGCCCTCGTCGCCGTGGGGGTGTCGCTGCAGAGTGATGTGCTCCAGCGCGTGCCGTGGTGGATGCTCGTCATGCCGGTGATCGCAGGCGCCGGCATCGCGTGGCAGCAGGCGACGAACGGCCGACTGCGTCAGCGGGTCGGTACGCCGCTGACGGCCACCCTCGTCAACTTCTTCGGCGGCACGGTCGTGCTCGTCATCGCCGCCGCGGTGCACGTCGCACTCGTCGGCGCTCCCTTCGCCGTGCCCACCGAGCCGTGGCTCTATCTCGGCGGGGTCATCGGGGTGACCTACATCTTCATGTCGGCGGCCCTCGTCGTGCACACCGGCGTGCTGCTGCTCGGTCTCGGCACGGTCGCCGGGCAGCTTGTGACCGCGTTCGCGCTCGACGCGCTCTGGCCGGCAGCCGCCTCTCCCGGGTGGACCACCGAATTGCTCATGGTGATCGTCGCGGGCGCGGGGGTCGTCATCGCCGCCGCGCCCGGTGCGGCACGCCGCCGCTGACCGTTACGCGACGACGTCGCCGCGCTGCTCGGCGTCGGCCCGATCCCGCGCACGCTGCGCCTTCTGCGCCCGCTTCTCGGCGTGCCGCAGGGCCTTGCGCGCCTTCTTGTCGGCGTGCCGCGCTTTCTTCTCGGCCTTCTTGGCTTTCTGCGCCCAGTCGACCGGCTTCTCGGCCTTCTTCTGCTTCTTCTTCGCGCACTTCTTCTGGTGCTTCTGCGCGTGTCGCTTCTTCTTCGCGGCCTTCTTCGCCGCCTTCTCCGCCGACGCGCGTTCCGCATCGTCGTCGTGCGACGAGCCGAGTTCATCGGGCAGGGTCGTGACCCCGGGCATCCTCGTCAGGTGTGACCGCGCATCGACGTCCTTGCGCCTGCCGGGCCTCGAGCTCTCGGGCTTGCCGCCGACGTAGAGCCAGCCGAGCAGCTCTTCGTTGTGACCGAGGCCGTGTGCGGCGGCGACGGCCTTGCTGCGCGTGTAGCCGCCGGTGCGCCAGATGACGCCCCAGCCGGCTTCGTCGAGCAGCAGGCTGAGGGTGTGCGCGGCGCCCGAGGCGACCGCCTCCTGCTCCCACCGGGGCACCTTGTCGCACTTCTTGTAGCTCGCGACGATCGCGATGACCAGCGGCGCACGCAACGGCTTGGTCGACGGCTTGCTGTCGCCCGACGCCTCAGCGATCGCGGCGCCGAGCACGAGCCGGTCGTCGCCGCGCAGCTCGATCGCGCGCCACGGGCGTAGCGACGAGTGGTCGGCGACCCGTCCGGCGGCCGAGAGCAGGGTGACCAGCTCGGAGCGCGTGGGCGCGGCATCCGTCACCTTCGACCACGAGCGACGCGAACGCACCGCCTCGAGCGCAGGATGCGCGGGGGCGGTGCTCATGGATGCCTCGCTCATGCCTCGGGCGTGAACGACAGCGACAGCGAGTTCATGCAGTAGCGGTCGCCGGTCGGCGTGCCGAACCCGTCGGGGAAGACGTGCCCCAGGTGCGATCCGCAGTTCGCGCAGCGCACCTCGGTGCGCACCATGCCGTGACTGCGGTCTTCGATCAGCTCGACCGCCTCGGGCCGCACCGACTCGTAGAAGCTCGGCCACCCGCAGTGCGAGTCGAACTTCGTTCCGCTCTGGAACAGCTCCGCCCCGCACGCCGCGCAGGTGTAGAGGCCCGCCCGGCTCTCGTCGAGCAGTTCGCCGGTCCAGGCGCGCTCGGTGCCCGCCTGTCGCAGCACCGCGTACTGGTCGGGGCTCAGCTCTGCCCGCCACTGCTCGTCGGTCTTCTGTACCTCGTAGGCCATGACACGTCCCTTCGTCTGCTCTATTCAACCCGACGACGGGCGCGCGTGTTCCGCGGCGGCTGGGTGTTCCGTGTGGCGTTGCCGTGCATCGGGCGCGGGCGCGCGTAGCCTCGAGGCGTGCCCCTCTCCGACCGCTCCCGTGCGCTGCTCGACTTCGAGTCGCAGTGGAACGGGCACGGGGCCGCGAAAGAAGAGGCGATCCGCCGCGAGCTCGCCCTGACGCCCGCCCGCTACTACCAGCTGCTCGAACGTGTCATCGACGAGCCGGATGCCGCGGCGCACGACGCCCTGCTCGTGCACCGGCTGCGTCGCCTGCGCGACGAGCGCGCCCGCGAGCGTGCGCGCCGCACGGCCGTTCCCGCAGCCAGGAGCGGTGCGCAGGTTACGCAGAGCAGTGCGCGGGTGGCGGGCGGAACCGTGCGCACAGGCGCGGCCCGGTAGCATTCTCTGGTGCCCAAGACCTCGCCGACGAAGGATCGCTTCGACGACCTTCCTGCCGACCACGGGCGCATCGGAGCCCACCGCGCCGAGAACCCCCGCATCCGCGGCGGTCTCGTGCTGCTCTGGTCGGTGATCGCCACCGTCGTTCTCGTGGCGCTCGGCGTGTTCGGCACCATGCTCGCGACGGGTCGCATCTCGCTCACCCCGACCCCCGAGCCGACGGTCAGCGTCGTGCCCACGGCCGAGCCGGTGATCGACACCTCGTATTCGGTCGTCGTGCTGAACGCGACCTCGCAGAACGGCCTGGCCGGCGCGATGCGCGACACGGTCATCGCGGCGGGGTGGCCGGCCGATTCGGTCATCGACGGCGACGCGGGCAGCAACGACTTCCCCCAGACGACGATCTACTACGCCTTCCCGCAAGACGAGGGAGCCGCACGCGGCCTCGCGCAGGCGATCGGCGGCGCCGTCGTGCAGCTGAGTGACGCGTACCAGCCGGCCGACGACCCCAACACCGCCGACGTCGATGAGAGCGTCGTCAAGCAACTCGTGATCGTCATCGGCCTCGACCGCACCGACGCCGGGGCACCCTCGGCGACCCCCTGATCGCTCGACGGCCCTAAGGCCTGCGGCCGCCGTCGCGCGGCGCGGAAACGGCGCGTGTTTCACGCGTGTGAACTCTTCGATGCGCCCGTGTCAACAGTCGGCTGATCGGCGTTCCGGCGCTGCGCGCGCTGGTTAGCATGGCCACGTCCCACCGCAACATCAGGAGTCCGACATGGCACAAGGCATCGTCAAGTGGTTCAACGCCGAGAAGGGTTTCGGCTTCATCACCGTCGACGACGGGCAGGATGTCTTCGTGCACTACTCGAACATCGACATGTCAGGGTTCCGGGTGCTCGAAGAAGGTCAGGCCGTGGAGTTCACCGTCGGTGCCGGCCAGAAGGGTCCGCAGGCCGAATCGGTGCGCCTGCTCGCCTGAGTTCCTTCCGCTCTCCCGCCGCTTCACCCGCGGCTCGGTCCTCCTCGGTCATCCCTCTGACCGGCTTGCACTCGTCATGCCCGAGTGCCAGAATGAGTTAGCACTCCATCATTGCGAGTGCTAAAGACTCATCCTCACGTCCGGGAGGGACGACACACTTATGGCAAAGATCATCGCTTTCGACGAAGAGGCCCGCCGCGGCCTCGAGCGCGGCCTCAACATCCTGGCCGACGCCGTCAAGGTGACGCTCGGCCCGCGTGGCCGCAACGTCGTGCTCGAGAAGAAGTGGGGCGCCCCCACGATCACGAACGACGGCGTCTCGATCGCCAAGGAGATCGAGCTCGACGAGCCGTTCGAGAAGATCGGCGCCGAGCTCGTCAAGGAGGTCGCTAAGAAGACCGACGACGTCGCCGGTGACGGCACCACCACCGCCACCGTTCTCGCCCAGGCGCTCGTGCGCGAGGGCCTGCGCAACGTCGCGGCCGGCTCCGACCCCATCTCGCTGAAGAAGGGCATCGAGAAGGCCGTCAAGGCCATCTCCGACGAGCTGCTCGCCTCGGCCAAGGAGGTCGAGACGAAGGAAGAGATCGCCGCCACGGCATCCATCTCCGCCGCCGACCCCGAGATCGGCGAGCTGATCGCCGAGGCGATCGACAAGGTCGGCAAGGAGGGCGTCGTCACCGTCGAGGAGTCGAACACCTTCGGCACCGAGCTCGAGCTCACCGAGGGCATGCGCTTCGACAAGGGCTACATCAACCCCTACTTCGTCACCGACCCCGAGCGTCAGGAAGCGGTCTTCGAAGACCCGTACATCCTGATCGCCAACCAGAAGATCTCGAACATCAAGGACCTTCTGCCGATCGTCGACAAGGTGATCCAGGAGGGCAAGGAGCTCGTCATCATCGCCGAGGACGTCGAGGGTGAAGCCCTCGCGACCCTGGTGCTGAACAAGATCCGCGGCATCTTCAAGTCGGTCGCCGTCAAGGCCCCCGGCTTCGGCGACCGTCGCAAGGCGCAGCTGCAGGACATCGCGATCCTCACCGGCGGCCAGGTCATCACCGAAGAGGTGGGCCTCAAGCTCGAGAACGCGACCACCGACCTGCTCGGCAAGGCGCGCAAGGTCATCGTCACCAAGGACGAGACCACGATCATCGAGGGTGCCGGCGACTCGGCGCAGATCGAGGGTCGCGTGACCCAGATCAAGCGCGAGATCGAGAACACCGACAGCGACTACGACCGCGAGAAGCTGCAGGAGCGCCTCGCCAAGCTCGCCGGCGGCGTCGCCGTCATCAAGGCGGGTGCGGCCACCGAGGTCGAGCTGAAGGAGCGCAAGCACCGCATCGAAGACGCCGTCCGCAACGCGAAGGCGGCCGTCGAAGAGGGCATCGTCCCCGGTGGTGGCGTCGCGCTCATCCAGGCCGGCCAGAAGGTCTTCGGCACGCTCGAGCTGCACGGCGACGAGGCGACGGGTGCGAACATCGTGCGTGTCGCGATCGAGGCTCCGCTCAAGCAGATCGCGCTGAACGCGGGCCTCGAGCCCGGTGTCGTCGCGAACAAGGTCGCCGACCTGCCCTCCGGTCAGGGTCTGAACGCCGCGACCGGTGAGTACGTCGACATGTTCGCCGCCGGCATCATCGACCCGGCCAAGGTCACCCGTTCGGCGCTGCAGAACGCCGCGTCGATCGCGGGCCTGTTCCTCACGACCGAGGTCGTCGTCGCCGACAAGCCCGAGAAGGCGCCGCTCCCCGCGGGCGACCCCACGGGTGGCATGGACTTCTGAGTCTCTGAGTCACGCCTGACAGAAAGGGCCCCTCTTCGGAGGGGCCCTTTCTCGTGCCCGCGGGCGGGGCCGCGCCGTCGGGTCAGCGGAACAGGCCCGCCGCGGCGACTTCGGTCTGCGCGTACTGGTTGCCGGCGTGGGCGAGCGCGACGCCGATGTCGCCGAGCGACGCCTCGAGCTCGCGCTGCGTGACGCGCCAGCGGTCGATGACCGATTGGAAGGCGATGGCGGCAGAGCCCGTCCACGCGCCCTGCAGCTGCGTCAGCTGCCCGAGCATCGCGGCTGTCTCGCCCTGCAGGCGGTCGGCGGTGGCGCGGATCGCGCCGGTGGCGGAGAGGACGGCGTCGGAATCGACGGAGAAAGCAGTCATGAGCGGGGTTTCCCTTCGGATCGGTTGCCCGCAACGCTAGGTGGCCCGCCCGGCCGCCGGGCGGCCCCGAGGCGGATCGGTGGACAGTGCGGCGAAACTCCCGGTTGGGGAGGAGCCGGTGTCAGCGCTCGCCCGCGTCGAGGCCCGGCGCACCGGCATCCGTCGCGTCGAGGCGCCGCAGGGGCTGCGTCTGGATGAACAGATGCTCGACCGCGGCCCGGCCCTGCACGAGCGGGAACGCCACGCGGAAGGTCGCTCCGCCACCGGGAGTGTCGGTGACCTCGATCGAACCGTGCAGCGCTTCGACGACGGATGCCACGATCGACAGTCCCAGGCCCGAACCGCCCGTCTCGCGCGTGCGCGAGGTGTCGGCGCGCCAGAACCGCTGGAAGATCTTCTCGCGCAGCTGCGCGGGAATGCCGTCGCCGTGGTCGACGACGGCGATCCAGCCCATGCCGGCCTCGTCGTCGACGCCGGTGGCGAGTTCGATCGGGGTGCCGGCGGGGGTGTAGCGGCGGGCGTTGCCGAGGAGGTTCGCGACGACCTGACGAATGCGGTTCTCATCGCCCAGCACGATCGGGTCGCGCGGTGCCGCGAGGCGCGTCTCGTCGGCGCGAGCCTCGACGTCGCCGCCCCCGGCGGGCTTCGGGCGGCGGCGCAGCAGCGACCGCGTCGCGCCCGCGATGCTGCCGCGGCGCACCGACGCGGTCGTGGCCGTCGTCGAGGTCGTCTGCTCGGCGGGGGAACGGACAGGTCGCGGCGGCGCGGCATCCTTCACCGTCACCTCGCGCTCGGGGGAGGTGGCACGCGCGTCGAGGGCCGCGTCGCGGGCGATCGGGCGGAGGTCGACGGCGGTCACGACGATGTCGCGCCGTTCGTCGAGGCGAGCGAGGGCGAGCAGGTCTTCGACGAGACCGCCCATGCGGATCGCCTCTTTCTCGATCCGCTCCATCGACTGCGCCGTCTGCTCGTCGCCCGAGATCGCGCCCATGCGGTAGAGCTCGGCGTAGCCGCGGACGGTCACGAGCGGGGTGCGCAGTTCGTGACTCGCGTCGCCGATGAACCGGCGCATCTGCTGCACGGTCGCGTCGCGCTGCCCGAGCGCCTGGTCGATGCGGTCGAGCATCGCGTTTATCGCGGTCTTCAGCCGCCCCACCTCGGTGCCCGGGGAGATGTCGCCCATGCGCTGGCTGAAGTCGCCCGCGGCGATCGACATCGCGGTGTCTTCGACCTGCCCGAGACTGCGGAAGGCGAGGGTGACGAGCCAGCGCGTCGCGAGGGCTCCGGCCATGATCGTCAGCAGCGCCAGGAACATGTAGATGCCGATGTAGTTGGCGACCGTCTGGTTGACACCCGAGAGGGGGAGGGCGACCATCTGGGTGTAGTTGTCGGTGACGCCCTCGATCGGCGGCAGGTAGTCGGCGCTCGCGTGGAAGCGCCCCGAGCCGTCGACCGTCGACAGCTCCATGATCTGGCTCTGCATCGCCAGGGTCTGCTGGATCGTGAACGTCTCGGGAAAGGCGGGCGCCGAGCCGGTGCCGCCCGCGCTGGCGATGAACCGGCCGTCGGGGCCGTAGACGGCGACGAAGTACTGGGTGGCCGTGGTGCCCGCCTCGGCGAAGTGGGGCACGCCGTCGATCACCTCGACGGTCATGAGGGTCGAGGCCACGTCGGTGGGTGCGAGCTGCAGCAGGTTCTGATCGAGCGCCGCGATCTGGGCGTTCCGCAGGAACACGCCGGTGCCGAGGCCCGCGGCCAGCAGTCCCACGGCGAGCACCGCCACCGTGACGCCGGTGACTTTGGCGCGCAGGCTCGTTCCGCGCCACCACGAGGTGACCCGGTCGCCGCGACGGGCGTGCGCGGCGTGGAGGGCGTGAACGGATGCCATGGGCTGTGTCAGCCCGTCTTGCCGGCCTTCAGCATGTAGCCGAAGCCGCGCTTGGTCTGGATGAGCGGCTCGGTCGAGTACGGGTCGATCTTGCGGCGGAGGTAGGAGATGTAGCTCTCGACGATGCCGGCGTCGCCGTTGAAGTCGTACTCCCACACGTGGTCGAGGATCTGCGCCTTCGAGAGCACCCGGTTGGGGTTGAGCATCAGATAGCGCAGCAGCTTGAACTCGGTGGGCGACAGGTCGATCGACACGTCGCCGACCATCACGTCGTGCGTGTCTTGATCCATCGTGAGTTCGCCGGCCTTGATGGTCGACTCCTCGTCGGCCTGCATCGTGCGGCGGAGGATGGCCTGCAGACGGGCGACGATCTCATCGAGCGAGAAGGGCTTGGTGACGTAGTCGTCACCGCCGGCGTTCAGCCCCTCGATCTTGTCTTCGGTCTCGTCTTTGGCTGTCAGGAACAGGATGGGGGCGGTGTAGCCGGCCCCGCGCAGGCGCTTGGTGACGCTGAACCCGTTCATGTCGGGCAGCATGACGTCGAGGATGATCAGGTCGGGCTCTTCTTCGAGCACGGCAGAGATCGTCTGCGCGCCGTTGCCGACGGCGCGCACCTGGTAGCCGGCGAAGCGCAGGCTCGTCACCAGCAGGTCGCGGATGTTCGGCTCGTCGTCGACAACGAGGATGCGTGGTGCGGTCATAGCCCCATCCTGGCACCGGAATCCTTCTGTTCGCTGGATATCGGTTCGCCCGATATCCGCGAGGATGGTCGCATGACGTCCCCCGCGCCGTTCCCCGCACCCGCGCCCGCCCCGGTCGCCAGGCCCCTTCCCGTCGACGCCACCGCGGGCGGTCTCGCCTTCCACCGCCTGATCTTCGCGCGTCGCCGGAGCGGATGGTGGACCCCCCTCGCGGTGGGCGGGCTCGGCATCGTGTTCTATCTCGTGATGCTCGTCGTCGTGATGGTGCTGATGATCATCGCGGCGCTCAGCGATCCCACTCTGCTCGAGCGCATGATGGCGCTGACCGAGAATCCGGCGTTCGACCTGCGCGACCCGCTCCTGCTCGTGTTCCTGCTCGGCACGATCGTGCTCATGCTGCCCGCCTACGTGCTGGCCTCGCTCATCGTCAACGGCAAGCGGGTGGGCCTCATCTCGTCGGCCGCGGGCCGGCTGCGCTGGCGCTGGATGCTCGCCTGCGGCGGCATCGCGATCGCCGTCTCGGCGGTGCTCACCGCCGTCTCGTTCGTGCTGCCCGGTGCGGCGGACGCGGGCGGCAGCGCGGGCCCGAACCCGCTCTGGGCGGTGTCGTTGGCGATCATCATCGTGCTCGTGCCGCTGCAGTCGGCGGCGGAGGAGTACATCTTCCGCGGGTACCTCATGCAGACGATCGGGCGGTGGCTGCGGCATCCGGCGTTCGCGATTCTGCTGCCGGTGCCCCTGTTCGTCATGGGGCACCTCTACGACCTGCTCGGCCAGCTCAGCGTCGGGATGTTCGCGGTGGCGGCGGGCTGGCTCACGTGGCGCACCGGGGGGCTCGAGGCCGCGATCGCGCTGCACGTCGTCAACAACGTGACCGGGTGCCTGCTGTCGCTCGGGGCGGGATCCGACCCCACCGAGTCGTCGACCGGCTGGGTGAGCTTTCTGTGGTCGTTCCTGCTGATCGGGGGCTACACGGCGCTCGTGGAGTGGGTGCTGCACCGTCGCGCGGCGCAAGGCCGACCCCTGCCGCGCACGCTCGTGCTCACGCCGCCGGTCGCGCCCTATCAGGCGGCGGCGATGCCTTCGGCGTCGAGGATCGTGTAGCTGTAGCCCTGCTCGGCGAGGAAGCGCTGGCGGTTCTGCGCGAAGTCCTGGTCGACGGTGTCGCGGGCGATCAGCGTGTAGAAGCTCGCGGTGTGCCCGCTCGTCTTGGGGCGCAGCAGCCGGCCGAGGCGCTGCGCCTCTTCTTGCCGCGACCCGAACGATCCCGACACCTGAATGGCGACGGATGCCTCGGGCAGGTCGATCGAGAAGTTCGCGACCTTCGAGACGACGAGCACCGGAATGCGCCCCTCGCGGAACGCGCCGTACAGCTCTTCGCGCTCGTCGACCGGCGTCGCACCCGTGATCTGCGGTGCGTCCAGAGCGTCGGCGAGGATGTCGATCTGGTCGAGGTACTGGCCGATCACGAGGATCTGCTCACCCGCGTGCCGCGTGACGAGGTCTTTCACGACCTGGATCTTCGCGTGCGCCGTGGCGGCGAGCCGGTAGCGCTCGTCGTCCGCGGCGGCCGCATACTCCATGCGGTCGCCCGGGGGCAGGTCGACGCGCACCTCGTAGCAGATCGCGGGTGAGATGAACCCCTGCGCCTCGATCTCCTTCCACGGTGCGTCGAAGCGCTTGGGGCCGATGAGGCTGAACACGTCGCCTTCGCGCCCGTCTTCGCGCACGAGTGTCGCGGTCAGGCCGAGGCGTCGCCGCGCCTGCAGGTCGGCCGTGAGCTTGAACACCGGCGCCGGCAGCAGGTGCACCTCGTCGTAGACGATGAGGCCCCAGTCCAAGGCATCCAAGAGCGCCAGGTGCGCGTACTCGCCCTTCCGCTTCGCGGTGAGGATCTGGTATGTCGCGATCGTGACGGGCTTGACCTCTTTTGCCTGCCCGGAGTATTCGCCGATCTCTTCGGGCGTCAGCGACGTGCGCTTGAGCAGCTCGTCGCGCCACTGCCGCGCGCTCACGGTGTTGGTCACGAGGATCAGCGTCGTCGTCTTCGTGTCGGCCATCGCGGCCGCTCCGACGAGGGTCTTGCCCGCGCCGCAGGGGAGCACCACGACTCCCGAGCCGCCCTCGGTGAAGATGTCGACCGCCTTGCGCTGGTAGGGGCGCAGCGTCCAGCCGTCTTCGGCCAGCTCGATCTCGTGCGGCGTTCCGGGCGTGTAGCCGGCGTGGTCTTCGGCGGGCCAGCCGACCTTGAGAAGCTCCTGCTTGATGTGGCCGCGCGCCCAGGCATCCACGGTGAAGACGCCCGGGGAGGGGTGACCGGTGAGCAAGGGCTGGATGCGCTTGTTCTTCGCGACCTCGGCGAGCACCGCCGTGTCGGTCGCGCGAAGGATCAGGGTTCCCTCGTCGTCGCGTTCGATGACGAGGCGCCCGTAGCGGTTCACGGTCTCACGGATGTCGATCGAGACGGATGCCGGCACGGGAAAGCGCGACCAGCGATCGAGGGTCGTGAGCATGTCGTCGGCGGTGTGCCCCGCCGCGCGGGCGTTCCACAGGCCCAGGCGCGTGATGCGGTAGGTGTGGATGTGCTCGGGGGCGCGCTCGAGCTCGGCGAAGATCGCGAGCTCGTGGCGGGCGCTCTCGGCGTCGGGGTGGGCGACCTCGAGCAGCACGGTACGGTCGCTCTGCACGATGAGGGGTCCGTCAGCCATAACGGACAATCCTACCGGCGCGCGATCGCCTCGGCGCGTGCTCAGGCCGGGCCTGCTCAGGCGAGGGTCGCTGCTCAGGCGGGGCCGATGCGGGTGATGCTCGAGACGGGGAGCGTGCGCTCGACGTCGACCATGCGGTCGAGGCCGCGCAGGCGCCCGCCGCCGAGCCCGGTCGCCTCGATCGTGAACTCGCGCTCGGTGCCGTCGGGCAGGCGCACAGCGACGACGATCGTCTCGCGCGCACGCACCGCCTGTTCGAGTTCGCGGCCGAGCCACGCAGCGTCGGCATCGCCCTCTTCGGCGGCGCGCAACCGTGCGAGCAGGTCGGCGTAGACCTCGACGGCGGCGGGGGCGGGTTCAGCGTCGGCGGCGAGGCGGTGCCGGTCGAGCGTTCGGCGCTGCCCGTCGGCGTCGACGGCGACGACGGGGTAGCGGGCGTCGGCGATCATCCAGAACGCGGTGTCGGGGCTCGACCGCGTCACGAGCGCGCCGCCGCGCGGAGCGAGGGGGTCGAGCGGGTCGGGCACGAGGCCGAGGGGGCGGAGCGCCTGATCGACGGCGATCGTCTGCAGCAGCGCATCGTCGTCGCTCGTCACGCGTGCGTGCCCCGTCTCGTCGGGGCCCACGCGCAGGGCGCCGTGGCGGCTCGCCGAGCGTTCGATCTCATAGGCCAGGGGCTGCGGCAGCCCCGTGAGCGACAGCTCTTCGAGAAAGGTCCGCAGCGTCTCCGCCGTCTCACCGGCGGTCAGTGCGTCGGCGAGTGAATCGGCGGTGAACCGGTACGAGGATGCCTGGGCGCGCGACTCGCGCCGAGCCATCGACCGCAGGCGCATGTCGAGATGCGGCGCGAGTGAACCCGGGGCGATCGCGGTGAGGTCGTTCTGCAGATAGACGCGGTCGACCTCGGGGGGGAGCAGCGCCGCGAGGGTGCTGCTGTCGATGTCGCCGCCGGCCGCGGCGGCGCTCGTCCAGGCGGGGGCGGTGCCGTCTGTCTCGATCACGGCCCAGCGCTCGAGGGCGGCACGGTGCGCCTCGGCCCGTGCGGGCCAGGCCGGGTCGTAGGGGTGGGCGCCGGCCCAGGCATCCGTGTCGATCCAGCCTGCCCCGCCGCGACGCACGGCCGGCGGCAGCTGGGCGATGAGGGCCGTGGCGACGGCGGTCCACCGGTCGATCGTGCTCGAATGCAGCCAGGCGAGCCCGCGCGGGGTGACGAGCAGCGCCCGCACCTCGGCCGCGAGCAGACCTGCCCGCTCGGCGATGGCGACGAGGTCGTCGGCGGCCGGGGCATCGGTGACGGCTCCCGCGTCGAGAAGGCGACGGCGGTCGGCGGCGCCGAGCGTGCCCGCGCCGATCCGGCCGAGCGGAGCGGTGAGGGCGGTCTGCAGCACGTCGGCGAGCGAGGCGACCGCCGTGAACGCGCGTTCGGCGGCCGCATCGTCGGAGTCGGCTGCGGTGGGGGACGCGGCGCCGGGGTCGCGGGGTTCACGAAGGGAGGCCGCGACGGGTGTCGCGGCGCGGAGGGCGGTGGCCGTGGCATCCCACGCGGTGCCGTCGTCGTCGATCAGTGCGCGCGCGGTCAGCGTGTCGCGGGTGGGGCCGTCGACGGGCGTGCCGTCCGCCACCGCGGCGTGCAGGGCCGCCGCCTCGGCTGCCGTCAGCCCCGTGATCGCGCGGGACACCGATGCGGGATCGAGCAGCTGCTCGGCAGCGTCGAACGCGTCGTTCCAGGGAGCGGCGGGGGAGATACCCCGCGCCGCGAACAGCGCCGCGAGCGACTCGTCGCTGCGGGCGGAGAGGCGGCGAGCGAGCGTGCGGGCGTCTGAGGCGGCCACGGTCAGCGGCGCGTGCCGGTCCGCGCCTTTCGGATGAAGGTCATGATCAGCACCGTCACGAGCAGCAGGAACGCGACGATCGGTGCGATGTAGACCGTTGTGCCGACGGCGGGCCAGATTCCCGCCCCGAAGTCGTCGTGCGTCATACCCGAGGCCGACCCGATCATGATCGCGACGAAGCAGATGATCGACAGCAGCAGCAACCCGAACGACATGAACGCCAGCACGCGGTCGATCCGACGCACGGGAAGGTCATCGGAGGCAGCGGGGCTGCGGGGCGTGGAAGGCGACATCGGCACCAGCCTAGTGCGTCACGCCCGGCGCGCGTGCGGCCGTGAACTAGGCTGGAGGGTGGGGGCGACCGCCCCTCATCACCTGCGCGCGCATGTCGTCACCGACGCTGCGGCGCGCACGATCAGCGAGGTTCAGATGCCCACCGGCAAGGTCAGGTTCTACGACGACGAGAAGGGCTTCGGCTTCATCACCACCGATGACGGCCAAGACGTCTTTTTGCACGCCACGGTCCTTCCTGCGGGAACGGTCGTGAAGACCGGCACGCGGCTCGAGTTCGGCGTCGCGGACGGCAAGCGCGGTCTGCAGGCGCTGGCGGTGCGGGTGCTCGACGCGCCCGTCAGCCTCACCAAGCGCAACCGCCCGAAGCCCGACGACATGGCGATCATCGTCGAAGACCTCGTGAAGCTGCTCGACAAGGTGGGCGGCGACCTGCGCCGCGGCCACTACCCGAACGCCGGTCAGGGCACGAAGGTCGCCGCGATCCTGCGCAAGGTGGCCGATGACCTCGACGCCTGAGCACGAGACGCCCGAGCACGAGACTCCCGAGAACGAGACGGCCGAGATCGACCTGTCCGCCGCGGCCGAGGTCGCCGTCGACGCGCGTCTGATCGAGGCGCACGACCTCGCGCTCGCCGCGTTGCACGAGATCACGCCGGCCTCGACGGTCGGCGCGCCCGCGGGCTACACGCTCGAAGACGACGGCGCCGTGTCGCTGCGCTTCGCGAACACCATGCCCGGCTACCCGAACTGGTTCTGGACGGTCAGCGTGGCCGCGGTCGAAGGCGCCGAGCCGACCGTGCTCGAAGCCGAGCTGCTGCCCGGCGAAGGCGCGCTGCTGGCCCCCGAATGGGTGCCGTGGGCCGAGCGTCTCGCCGAGTACCAGGCGGCGCAGGCCGCGCTCGCCGCCGAACAGGGCGACGCCGAGGCATCCGACGCGCTCGACGACGCCGATGAGGCAGACGACCTCGACGACGACGTGGACGACCTCGACGACCTCGACGCGGCCGACTTCGACGAAGACGGATCGCCGATCCTGCACGCGGGAGACGTCGACGGCGTCGACATCGACGAGCTCGACGAAGACGCCGAAGATGACGACGACGAAGATGACGACGACGAAGCCGGCGACGACAGCGACGACGACGAAGACGCCGAAGACGAGGCCGACGAGGACTGACGTCCCGTCGGCCCTGACTGTGCGAGAGACCTGAGGCTCAGCTCCGCTGCGCGTCGATCGTGTACTCGATGCACTTGACGAGCTGGCGCACATCGTCGGGCTCGATCGAGACGAACGTCGCGATGCGCAGCTGGTTGCGGCCCAGCTTGCGGTAGGGCTCGGTGTCGACGATGTCGTTGGCGCGCAGGCTGGATGCCACGGCGGCCGCATCGACCGTCTCGTCGAAGTCGATCGTGACGACCACGGGGGAGCGGTCGGCGGGGTCGGCCACGAACGGCGTCGCGTAGGGCACCGACTCGGCCCAGTCGTAGAGCACCGACGACGATTCGGCCGTGCGGGCGGCGGCCCAGCCGAGACCGCCGTTGCCGTTGATCCATTCGAGCTGCTTGTCGAGGAGGAACAGCGTGGTGACGGCGGGGGTGTTGAGCGTCTGGTTCAGGCGCGAGTTGTCGAGCGCGTTCTTGAGGCTCAGGAACTCGGGGATGTAGCGGCCCGACGCGGCGATCCGCTCGATCCGCTCGATCGCGCCCGGCGAGACGGCGGCGAACCACAGTCCGCCATCGGAACCGAGGTTCTTCTGCGGCGCGAAGTAGTAGACGTCGGC
>Ga0116168_1000798_pt1 | contig 28193 bp, 24 predicted proteins | sample AD_UKC129_MetaG_FD_89795 | JGI IMG/M metagenome (GOLD analysis project Ga0116168, IMG submission 89795) | Active sludge microbial communities of municipal wastewater-treating anaerobic digesters from Canada - AD_UKC129_MetaG | ecosystem: Engineered > Bioreactor > Anaerobic > Digestate | place...
CTCTTTGAATTCAAGACAACTTTTCGGAACCCACGTCCGAACTGTTTTGTAGAACCGATTGGTTCCGTAGAACATTGTTATTTCAATCAGCAACGCCTTTTCGGTCTCACGAAATCTCTTTAACAAGAGCCTTTTCATTTTTTTCTCCTTCTAAAAAAATTGTTGTAATATAATTATAACACAAACGTATTTCATTTGTCAAGTCATTTTTACATTTTTTTTCAAATATTTCAAAAAATTTTATTCCCGAAAGATACCGAAATTATTTTCACTGCTTTTCTGTTCACTACTGAAATTCCTTTCACTGCTACCCATAGGGGGGAGCTTGATTGCCTCACGATAGGCGTATACCCCCTCACGAATTTTTTTTACGATTTTTGGTAGAGAGTTAGTTGTAAGTTGAGTAAGCAGGTGGTATAATGTATAGAGAATACAGAAAGGAAATAGAGATATGTTAAAGGTAGTAGAAGGAAAAGAGTTAGACATAGGCAGGTTAGTGATTAGTTACTATAAGGCTGGATATGGATTGAGGGACATAGGGATGAAGTTAGGCATAGGCGAGGCTGAGGTAGAGGAGATAGTAGACAAGTGGATGCGTAGTGAGGGCATATTAGAGTTGGGGGTAGAGGAGGAGGAGGGTGTTAGTTTAGTTAGGTTGAGGGAGTTGGGTTTAAGTTTTATGGAGCGAGTATTGAGTGATGAGAGTGAGGACAAGGGTTTGAAGTTAGGGGTATGCAGGATATTGAAGGACATGGGATTATTTGGTAGGAGGAGGTCATAGATGTTGATAGAGATAATGAAGGATTTGGGGGTATTTCAATTTTTGGTATTAGTATTTATGATGGGTGTAGGTTGGCAGAAGTTGAGCAAGTTAGACGAGAGTGTTAGGCGAGTAGAGAGCAAGTTAAACAATGGTATAAGTGAGCGAGTGAACAGGATAGAGCAGAGGTTAGATGATGTGATAGAGGGTAGATGTGGTATTAAGAGGGTGGATAGATGAGGTGTCGAGTGAGGGAGTGTGGGGAGGTAGAATTTTTTGACATAAGTTTAGGTTTGCGTAAGATGGTAGAGAGGTGCAGGTATGATTTAGGATATTTTTGCAAGGAGTTTTTGGGGGACAGTTTTGATTATGAATTTACGGGACAGCACAGGGAGTTACTGGGTTTATTAGATGATGATAGGATAGCGAGGTTAGCGGTATGTGGATGGCGTGGATTTGGCAAGACTACGATATTTAGTGCTTATGTGATACGGAACATGATATACAAGTTAAACAAGTTTGTAGTATATGTGAGTAGTGGATTAGAGCAGGCGATACGGATAACGGAGGGAATAAAGATAGAGTTATGCAACAATGACAGGATATTAGATGTATTTGGTAGTTATAGGGGTGTATATGATGTAGACAATGTTAAGTTAGGATTTAGCAAGAAGGCGTATTATTTACATTGTCCTTATAGTGGAGAGGTATTGGGTTACATATTACCGAAGGGAGCGGGTCAGAGTGTAAGGGGCATGAATGTTCATATAGGTAATAGGCGAATGCGACCTGATTTAGTATGTGTAGACGATGTAGAGACGGACGAGGATGTTAGGAGTGATAGTGTATTAATAGGGACGAGGGTATGGTTTTATGGTGCGTTGATGAAGAGTATAGATACGAAGAAGGAGCCGATAGGTAATAGGTGGACAGGAGACAGTCATTGGAGGGTAGTAGTAATAGACACGAAGAAGCATGACAATTCATTAATATCTTACTTAAAGAGGGACAAGCAGTTTGAGTATATAGAATTTCCGATAGCTAGGCGTGTTAGTATAGATGATGGTGGTGTAGAAGTAATGGGAGAGTATTGGAGGAGCAACATACCGGAGTGGAAGGACGACAAGCAGGTAGGAGAGGAGATACGGATAGCGAAGCAGAACGGGACATGGGACATATATAGGAGGGAGATGTTATGTGAGAGTAGCGATTTAGTAGAGGACAGGATATATGAGGATGATTTTAGGTATTACGATAATGATGAGGTAGTAAAGGGATTAGATTGTTTTATATTAGTAGACCCAGCGAGGACGATAACGGGTAGTAGTAGGACAGCGTTAACGGTAATCTATTTAGATGTAGGTAGAGGCAAGATATACATATCAGAACAGATAGCAGACAGGTTTCCAGTAGAGAAGCAGATAGAGATATACAGAAATTATATACGGAAATATAAGCCTTCGGTATTTGTAATAGAGACGATAGGAGCGGATGATTTTTTGAGGAACATGATAGAAAGTAATGTATTAGTGGGCAATGACAATGTTATGCCGTTATATTTACGACCATTTCGTATAAATGTGAAGGAGGTAAGGGCAACGGATTTGATACGGTTATACAAGAGTGGTAATATATATCATCATATACGGATGCGTAATAGTGAGTTAGAGCGTAATTTAATATTATTTCCTAATTGTTCCAATTGGGATGTAATAGACAGTGCTGGATTTATAGTAGACACTATGAACAAGTTAAACATTGAATTAGGTATAAGTAAGGTATACAATAATGATATAATAGAAGTAGACAAGGAAATGGTAAAAAGCGATAAATATAGATTTAGGATGTTAATGTGGACATGAACATAAGCGAGTTAGACAATCAGTTAGGAGGTCGTTTATCAGGTATAATAATAGAGGAAGTAAGAAAGAGGTATGAATGGAGTAATAGAGTAATATCGAAGCGTATAGGTAAGTGGAGGGAGATAGACAATGTATTAACGACATACATACCTGATGAGATAGTATCGAGCAAGTTAAGGACGAACAATAAGGAGAAGACACTTGTATTTAATATACCTATGAGTTTAGCAATAAAAGATTTATTTTTAACTACGCTATACAATATATTTTTGCGAGGTAAGGTAATACATTACATAAAGGGTGTAGGCAAGGATATAAATGCGAGGATAAAGGGTGCGTTATTAGAGAGGGTAATAGCGAGGCAGGATTTATGGTTCAAGAAGCGATTGAAGTTAGATGTTATATTTGGTCATGCAATAACTTATGGAATAGGTAGGGGTTGTGTTAGGTGGACGAAGCGGTTATTAAACAGGATAAATGAGGACAAATTACAGGCTACACAGTTATTGGGTATGTTATCGGGTATAGGCGGTATTGGTTTAGATTTATTAAAAAACAATTCTATTGAACAGGATATACTATTTGAAGGTAGTGAAATAGTTCCGATACATCCGTATAACATTATAACCGACCCTAATGTTCCTCTTTACAGTTCTACAGAGCCAGAATATCAAGGCTGGATATGGACATGTAGCAAGTATGAGTTATTAAAACTACAACGAGACCCTGAAAACATGTTCTTTAACTGCGAAAATATAGAAACAGACAATAGTTATACAGGCATATATAATACGAATAATACCAATAATGCTGGAACAAGAGAGAAGCCAGTAGAATGTATTAGTATGTGTATACGAATAATACCTAATGAGTTTTTTAAGGTTAATTTTATAAGTGATAAAGTAGAAAATTGGATGTTTACTGTTGCTAACGAAAAAACAGTAATACAAGCATTCAAATTGCCATACGCACATGGAAATTTCCCAATAATAGATTTAACTGTAAGTGATACAGATACAGTATTTCCTGTTTCTAAATTAGAAAGTATATATCCGTTTCAAGTCTTTGCAAGTTGGTTGCTTAAATCAAGAGCCGATAGCATTATTAATTCTATTAATGGTAAAATAATAGTAGATAATAGTAAAGTAAATATAGACGATATACTTAATCCTACTATGGGTAATATAATAAGATTAAAAAATACTGCTTATGGAGATACAGATATTCGTAGATATATTACACAATTACAATTCCAAGATATAACACAACAATATTTGAATGATATTACTATATTAGACGCATTAACAAAACAAGGAACAGGTGCTACCGACATTATGTTCGGCGATATGTCTAAAATGCCAGAACGACCTACTCAATTAGGTATTAATGCAATTATTAATGCAAGTTATGGTAGAATATCAAGAATAGCAATGATTATAAATGAAATGTTTATGCGTGAATTAGGATACCAAATGTGCTTTAACACACAACAATTCATGAGTAAAGAAGTATTTGTTCCTATTGCTGGTTATAGATATGAACAAGAATTGAAAAAAGAATTCGGAACAAACGAAAATGTATCAGATTTGCTAGTTGACCCTGAACTTATTAAAAATATATACTTTGAAATAGAACCAACTACAAACATAGAACCTCATGATACAGATACACAAGCACTTGTTCAATTAATGCAAATACTTATGCAAAATCCACAAGCAAGTGCTACTGTCATGGCTAACTACGATTTAGCAAGAATATTTGCTACTGTAATGCGTAAACTAGGTATTGAAAATTTAGAAGATTATAAAATCGAAGTAAAACCCGATGAACAAATATTAGAACAACAACAACAGGGAAATTTAATCCCAGTTGAAAAACCAAACCCAACTGAAACAATTACAGGAGATTAAAACTTATGGAAAAACAAAATAACCAACAACAAACGGAACAACTACAAAATAACCAGCAACAAACGGAACAACCTAATCAACCACAAACAGAACAGCAACAAAATAACCAGCAAAATACTACAACTTTTGTTAACCTTGATGAAATTAATGAGCTCCTTAAACAACAACAATCACAACAATTCCAACTACCAGAAACATTTAATAAACAAGAAGAACAACAACAAAAAAAACAAGAAGACGATATAGAAATACCATTAGATTTGTCTATACAAGAACTAAATAAAGAAAATGTAGAAAAAGCAATTAAACAAACTTACCGAAAAGCAGTCGAAGATGTATATAAAATAATGCCTATGGTCGTATCTAAAATCGCAAGTGAACTGTTCCCTGCTATGTTTATCGCACATGAATTCTTTGAAAAACATCCTGAACTGGAAAAATACGCTTCCGTAGTCGCACATATTGCAAGCAAAATTAAACAAAAAGAACCTACCAAATCCCCAAGAGAAATTATACAAATTGTTGAAAAAGAAATGACTTCTATGTTAGAATTGGTTAATAACACTAAAAATGCTGTAAATACAGTAAATAATAGTGATAATATTCAGGATAGTTATCAAAAAAGATTATTGAATGACAAACCTGAAAATATTAAAAATGATATAGAAAAAATGCTCAAATTAGGATTTTAAGGAGGATTTCAAATGATACTAAATAAGAAAGCTCTCGCCTACGGAATTAATCCTGGCTATGATAAAAAAACTATTATAGTAGAACAAACCTCTACTATAAAACTAAATGACTATTACACAGGTAAAGATTTACAAGTATCATTAATAGTCAAAACAGGTGCTACCGCTACTATCGACTTCGGAATATCACCACAAAGAACTCTTGTAAAAATAGAAAACCTAGGTGATGAAGGATATGAAGGTAGTGTATCAGCAAAAGACTATACATTAACCACAGGTAAATATGTAACATTCTTTAATATATTCGACGATTATTTAGCAGTAGCAGGTAACTTAGAATAAGGAGGAAATGAATATGAGTGAAATAATTAGAGGTGCAGTCGCAACTTATAACCGTGTAGATAATATCCAACCCGAAGAATGGGAAAAGAAAATTACTCAAATATTACCTTACGGTCAAACGCCTATAACGGCTATCCTCGATAATATGTCAAAAACAAAAACCGATAGCCGTATCTTACATTGGTGGGATGAAGAAGAACCCGCTTTAACAGGTGATATTCTAGGTATCTATACCGACGCAGGTATGACTACTCCCATTAGCGGAACTTACCCAGAAGATACCGTCCTCTATGTTAAAGTAAATGAAACTTCTGCTAAACAAATACTTGTTAATAATACACTCGGTATTATTGCTAAACCCAATAGCTCGGGTATCGTATCTAATACAAGTATCGTTCGTGCAGATGTTAAAGGTGTATTGATTGACGGAAATAATAGCCGTATCAATATCAAATTACTATCGGATATGCCAGATTTCGGTAGTGCAGAACTCGCATGGTTCTTAAGTGGTAATGCACAGGAAGAAGGTTCAGAATTACCTGAAAGCGTATACTATGAACCTACTGAATACCAAAACCAAACCCAAATCTTTATGGGTTCTTGTGAAATGACCAATTCTGCTCTAAAAGAAATGGAAAGAGTAGAACCAGATAAATGGGAAAGAACTATCTCACAAGCACTCGTCCGACTAAGAAAAGATATGGAACGAAATGTCATATTCGGGGTAATGAAAACTTCTTATGTTAACGGTAAACAAAAAAGACACCTGAAAGGCTTATATCAGGCTATATCCGCATATAATAATATTTTTGATATTAAGAAATACGGAACTATTGATAGCGGTTTTGCTGGTAAATCATGGGCAAATGTAGGTTTTGATTTGATTGACGACATCGTTTTGAGAACCTCTCAAACTAAAACAGATAGCAACGCTAAAATGCTATTCACAGGCTCAAAAGGCTTCCAGGCTATTTCACAAGTAGTCAGAAATAGTTCACAATTAGCATATAATTGGAGTGCTATCGAAGAAACTTTTGGATTTAGAGTGCATAAGATAGTCTCCTGTGTCAAAGATTTGAATATCGTTATCCATCCTCTGTTCAATGAAATACCCCGTTTCCAGAGAGCAGGCTTGCTTATAGAAGGTAGATATATAAGTAAAGCCGTATTCAGAGACCTAATGTTTATCAGCGGTAAACAAGGTAATGATGAAAACGGATACGATTGGGTAGATGGTAAAAAAGCAGGCTGGTTAACTGAATTCACTCTAAAATGGAACTATCTCCAAAACTTCGCATGGCTCGAAAATCTCGGCTCTGATGTAGACGCATCATAATTTATTGCTCCTTGCTTATCTCATGTTTTGACGCCACAAAGATTTCAGAAAAAGGGAGTATTAACTAACAATTAATGCTCCCTTTTTTAATTGTAAAAGGATTAATACTATGACTATTCTTGAAATATTAAAAACTGTAATAAAAGAAACAGGTCATTTCGAACTGGTTAAAGATTGGACTAATCAAGATTATACTGATAACGGTATCTATCGTATGATGAACTCCGCAAATAAATACCTGGATGTTAACTTCCCAATGGATGTATATAATAAAACAATCGAATTTGTAATAAAAAAATATGTAAATACATTAGATATAACTCCTGTTAAATTCATCAAAGGTATCTTTATAAAAGAAAATAACAAACTACTTATGTTATCTCCAAAATTATTGGAATATAAAAATAACCTGGATATATCCCAAAACGGTAAACCAGCAGTATTCATAAGAATAGATGAAAAAACTATTGAACTTTTCCCTATACCCGATAAAAACTATACATTAATAATTACAGGAAATATATATAATCCAGATATTACTAATCCGAATGATGAAACTTTTTGGAGTATCAACTATCCCGAACTACTCATTGACGCAACTAAAATGATGATTGAACTAAACTTACATAGAAACTTTGAAACAAAATTAAGGTATGAAGAACATATTTTAAGGCAATTAAAAGTGATTTATAACAAATATTGCACGGAGGAATGGTCAGGTGCAAAAGAAACCTATGAAAAAGGCTTACTCAATACAAAATAGGAATTCCCATCTAATTTACCTGTTTAACTCTAACTTGTCATTAGAATATAATGAAACCGTTAGAACAGTATTCCTACCTATATTCAAAAAAATGGAAATTAAAAATATCTGCTTCTATTGCGATACTATTGGAATAGATACAATTATTACAACAGAAAATACACAAGAATTCTTAACAATCAAAAATAATTTCACTTATTGTAATAAAAATATTACACTAAATGAAGAAGATTGTATTACCATATCCTTTGTTAATAGAAATAAATATAAATATAAATCACATATATGTATCGCAATGGAATATAAACTATGTTAGAAATAAACATAGCCAGAGGATTGGGAAATAACCTACAACAAATACCTAATAACCCAGAATTCATTTCCGACTGCCTAAACTATATCCCTACATATAACGGCTTAAAAAAATTAGATAATACTCAATATGATAATAATATAATTAATGTTATAAAAAGAGATAAGTATACAATTAAACATGTATACTCTGCACCAAATTATCAAATAACCGCAGATGAGCTAAACTATTATAATATAGACTCATCAAATGTATTCATAGGTCAATCAGGAGGTATTGTTCCTTATATCTCATCAACTCCACAAGTAGCACTCTTGTTTTATTATAATTACATAAGAGGTCTAAATACAGACCATTATATAAGCAAAGGTATTAATGAAATAAATTCAAGAATTATACTAACAGATTATAATTCTAAAAAAATATTCTACTCGCCTGTCGGTAATGAAAACCTACATTCATATTCATACAACCCCTATAACTACTTGCTAAATGCATACCAATTACCCACTGGCGGAGAAATTTCTGACTTCCGTATACAACAATTTAACTACCTGCTAAACCTAACAGATAAATTACTCCTACATATAGGTCTTGTTTCAAGAAAAGGTCTACTTATCTTTCCTTTTACGAATATCTTCGATATGAAATTTTTAGACGAAGGTATCCAAGCAACAGGTAATCTATATAATAAACTAGGCGTAATCATAAAAAAGAATAATGCATATATAATTGATGAAGATACATTAGAAAAAAGAGATATAGACCTAATACCTACACAAACAATAGACTTCTGCGGATACGGACTAACTTCAAATAGCATAATACTTCGTGATACAAACTTTTCCTATTATGTGCTATTCAACGGACTAAATGTCCTGTCTTCGACTAAAATAGAAAAATGCAACGGTATGTTTGAAGAAAAACTAATCGGCACTTCTAAAACAGGAAACCTCGAAAACTATATAGAAACAAATTGGATTACTACCGAAGATAAATCCACACATTCTATAAAACTAATCGGAAAACTAAATGAAAATACTACCGTTAAAGTAATTACAAGAGACGGAAACGGAACAATTATAGAAACAAATACCACTAAAAAAGATGATACTTTCTATTCATTCTGCCCTTCGTATAGAGTAAAATATAAAATAAGTAATATAGATTTACTAGATAAAATTACAGTAGATTTCACAGATACATATAAACTCAAAAAATGGAGTTAAATGCTATGCCTAAAATTGCACAACTCATAGAACCCCTAATTAATGGAATAAGACCATTTGGTAAAAATACAAACGGAAATTATCTCGCAGACCTAATTAACCTCGTCCCAACCTATCAAGGATTAACACCTGTAAAACCTATAACCGTTTCAAGTGTTTCTGCAAATATTTATAAGAGAAATTCAGATAATGTATATTCCTATATAGACACAACAAATAATATAAGAATATTTGATAATTCATTACAAACTATATTTCTATCCTATAATATGTCAAACTCGTATAAAAGAACCGCTACTTCTAATTCACCTATAAAAGGCGGTACAAGAGCAATATATAATAATAACCACTTTGTTTATAGATACAAAGAATTAGAAGGCTCAACAGAAAAATGGGTTGCAAATGACTACTTTATATTCTCTAAACCTGTCGCTACATTCTTATCTAATAGATTTGTTATCGCTATACAAGGCTATACAGGTGCAAACGACTGGAATAATAGCAATGCATGGACAGAAATTTTAACTGCATGGAGAAATGGGTTCGGAATTAATGAAAATGATTATAGAAAAAACTTCAACCCAGATGACGGACTACACGTCCAACAATTCCTGTTCATGTCCGAACAAAGCGGAGGTGCAATTGACTTACCTTATTACCTAACACTATGTATGTTAGGCTTCTTTGATAATAGTATATCCACTCCTACTAATTACAATAAATACAAAGAACTAATTTTAAGTAGAGTAGAAAATGGTAGTATTAAAATGATACCTATCGGGAATATGCAAATAGCCGATATTTGTATCCTCGATAATAATACTTTACTATTACTAGGTGAAAACTCCTCACGACTATTAGAAAGCAGAGATGAATTTGAAACTGACTTTACTAATAACTTAATACCTGTGTCTGCTTTCTACAACTCTGCAAGCGGTAGTATCGGAAATGGAATTTTTGTAAACAAAGATAAAGATATATGTTCCTACGGATATAAATTCAATTATAAACATGCTCAACTTCTATCTATACTAGGAATAAAACAATATCAAATAAAACGATTAGGATATGCAGAATATATAAATAAATTTGTATATAACTCCATTGAATATGAATATCCCTATTATTGCACCTTATATGATAACCAACTAAATACATCCTATGTTATACCTGTAAGACACGATAATAATACTACTTTCTACTTTTCACACTGGTCGCTAACCTTAAATAACTACGGTGCTTATAGACTATTCTTGTCATCAAGTTCACATAGACTACTTTCTGTTTCCGAAGACCTAAATACACTCACTCTAACAACAAATAATAGCGATTCAAGCCTAGCTAATATGTCCTTAACAACCGATGAATATGATTTTAATATTACAGGAATGAAAGATATTTCTGTAATACGATTAGATACAAGTGCTACAAATAATATTCACAATATATTTGTATATCATAGAAAAAATATCAATGATACATTTTCTTTTATTGTTTATATCACAGATACTCGTGGTCAAATTATACCCAGAATACCATGTCTGGATATGTATCTAAATATAATTCCTACAAATCTATTCGATTATATGAAACATTATATCTACAAAATAGAAATACAAATTGAAGATATAAATTTAACTCGAACAAGACTATCTAATTTACAATCATGAGAGAAACATTACTTCAATTAATTCCTGTTATAAAAAGAGGATGCGATGTTAAAATATCTACACCAAAAGTAGAATTAAATAATATCCTCTTCTCTGAAAATAAACTATGCGGTTTCGGTATTAATGAATTAAATCAATCCCGATACCCATATCGTAACGCAACTGGTGAACCTTTTTTTAATAATAACGATTTAGTAAATAATCCTATATATGTATCTCGATTTGGTAGTGTATTATTAGCATGCAATCCTTATAAAACAATCTATATTAACTATACAGGTTTTGGATACTCACCTATCGAATATCCATATCCATACGGTATCAATACTACTTGCAACTATAACAATAAATTAGTCATAGGCGGAATTAATTTTGAACCTACCACAGACTTCTATGAAAATTATAAAAATACTGTAAATGATAATAGTATTACTAATAAAAATAAAGCAACACAAAGCACATTGTTTGTATTCCAACAAAGAGATATTCAAACACCATTTATAGAAGCACTACTTATATTATTTGGCTCTTGTTCTACATTTACATACGAAACAACAAAAGAATATTTACTATCTCTTATTGAAGGAAACGGTATCATTATAAAAGAGCCAGCAATAGGAAATATATTAGCACTGTTTGAAATGGATAATAACCTCTATGTGTTTGGTGAACAAGGATATATTATATATAATAACAATTTAGAGGAAATATATAGAAACAATTTACTAAAATTATTCAACAGAGTATCTGCAACTAAAGACGAAAATTATATTTATGCTATTAATGATAAAAAAGAACTATTTGTTATAAAAGGTGAACCTAAAAAAATATGCTCATTAAATAAAAATATAAATAACATAATGATAACTATTACAAACGGAATTCTATTCATAAATCATTCATTAGGTTGTTATACATTCAAAGATAATATTTTAACAGGAAATCATGACTTTAATTGCTATGAAATATATAATGATACTATGTATGGTAAACAACTTAATCCAAATCCTACAAGAAAAATTAAAATAGAAAATATCTCTATTCCATTCTCGGGATATAAACATATAGATAAATTACTAATTGTAGGAAATAAAGCACTAAATTATACAAATATAAACGATTTATCCATATCTATACTCAATGATGAAAATGCATGTTTCCCAAATATATCTGTTCAAAATACTATAAATAAAATAGAAATATTAAAGGATAATATAGATTTAACCGATAATTTCTCTATTTCCGAAATTAATCTATCCATGCAATTTGAGGATGTGAGATATTATGAAAACATTTCAGCCATTATTAGAACTGAACAAGAAAATTAATCAAATAAATATATACAAACTATATGAAACTGAAAAAATTAATAATACAGATATAATCGAACTGTTTGCAACAGATGTTAACCTAACAAAGGAACATTTTCTATATCCCAATTGTGATATATTCTTTATTTTAACAGATGATAATAAAGTATGCGGTTGCTTGTTCTTATTCGAATTTGATAATTATATTGAATTGCACGGAACAAGTCATCCAAAAATATCCTTCGACTGCTGGAAACAAGGAATGAAAACAATAGAAGAATATAAAAAAATAAAAAATAAAAAAATAATAGTAAACTTATATAATAAATTACTGTATAATAAATTAAAGTTATTAGGTTTCAAACATTGTTATACGGTAATGGAATATGAGTGAACTTAAATATACATTTGAAACAGTAATACCCCCAGAAATAGCAAAATTTTCACGGGCTATTGCATCCGATTTATACCAGTTTGACGGAAATAAATTCAAAATAGGGACAGAGGATTTAATTTCACCCAGTAGTCTGATTACTGATTTTGTTGATAATTATTTCAAACCTTCTATTGAGAGAGATACATTTATAAAACTAAATTCCAAATTATTGTTTGATAATAGTTTTAAGTTTCCAGATAGACTTACCACTATAAAACCAAAAAACACAGGCGAAGGTAAAATATTATTTTTAGAAAAAGATGATAAAAAATATCTATACGATACAGTAGAACTAATAGATAATATTTATTTAGATGATAATATTCCCACTGTATCCGATACATTAAACAATGAATATAAATTAACTATTGATATAAATCACGATTTTTTTAATTTTATGGAAAGCTCAATATTAAACAATAGAAAATTAAATTTACAATTCCGCCTACCCAAAAATTTTACTATACAACTTGTAAACTCTGCACAATTAGACGTTTATTTACTTAATGTCAGAATAAGAAAAGACAGTTATGCATCTACATCAATGTCAAATTATTCTAATGTTAAAAATAAAATATTAAATGCTATCGAATTACAAAAAGAATTAGGTAAAATAGAAATAGGTAGAATAGTATCAAACAACTATATGTATTTATTTAATATAGTAAAAAATTATTCTGGATACATATACGATTACTATTCAAAAGCAATTTTATTAAATAAAAGTATAATAAAAGAATTTTATAATGCTATTAATGATAATGCTAATAAATTTCAGAGATTTCATTTAGAATTAGCATCGGCAGTTACAGAAATACAATCCGTATTAAAAGGTGGAGGTGTTTCTCTTAAACCTTTAACAGAAAAACAAAAAATATTAGCAACTATAAGCACGGCTTTATCAGCAGGACTACAAATATATGGTTCAACAGGTAAACCAGAAATTGCTATACCACTTACTATATTAACTGGATTAGGAACTTCCTTTATGTGGAGATAATAAAATGGGGAATACATCTGATACTGATTATAAAAATAAATTACAATTAAATCCTTATATAACAAAAAATACAGAATACCTTCTGTTTGGTAGAGAATGGACAGAAGGAGCAGAAATATTTGATATAAGTGATTTTCACCGATTTCCTACTGCTATAAAAATAAACAATGATTGGCTTGCCGTGTTTATACCTATTGTTGATTTAGATGGATACTGTGGAGAAGGACTACAAGAAGAACCATTTATTAAAATAAATAGCCTAAACCTAAAAAGGGCTTTTATGCCAATATATTCCAACGATAATGGTAGCAGTAATGTATATAAACTAGTTAGTGAAATGACAAGTTCAAAAACCTATTACGCAGATAATGGAATATTTTATAACAAATATAATATAAATGGATATATATCAAAATACGATAGAAGCAATCCTGACAAACAATTAATAAGCGGATACAGTAAAGAAACAGTAAAATTAAAAATAATAGATGATGGTAATGAATATGAAGTATTACTACTTACAGATACATTTTTAGTAGGTCTCGTTCCATTAAAATATAATTACAAAAATTTAAGCTCCCTTAAAATATGGAACGGTAGAGGAGATGCTAAATTAGGATTTACTATAACTGGTAAATCACTAATGTTAACGAATATCTATCATGAATTTGATGGCACAAATAGTATAGCATATCCATATATACATACAGTAGAAAATGGTGATAAAGCAGGTGCTATTGTTCTTGCAAATTATGAAAATAGTTATACATTAAACTGTATGTTTTATGAAATAGATGCAAATATATCTAATACAATTGAACAATTATTTAGATATGTAAAATCATTTCCTCTAATATCAGACAAAATTAATATAGAATACACAACATATAATACATTATATTATCAATTTGTATTAGATGGTAATGAACAAACAAATACACCTACATTATATACAACTTTATCCAAAAAACCATATTGGTATGATTGGATAAACCCTTCTAATACAGATACTTATGGTAGTTATAATATCAAAGGAATTTTATATTCCATATTTGAACCTTACTATATATCGCAATTTACAGAAGGTAGTGATGGTTCTGATTTGTCATATATAAGTCTCAATTATTATGGTAATATTTACAGTCCAAGATTAGCATGGTATATATTAAACAATTTTAATCAAAGATACCAAGAACCAAGATATTACACAAAAGATATGATATACAGTTTACTAAATCCAGATAGTGATTTTAATACTAAAATTAATAAAATATTATCAGGAACAGAGAATAAACTAATAAATTTAATGTTTGATAAAGACTTTTCTGATGGTGAATTTACTGGCGATTTTATAGATATTACCCCTATTAGTAGTAGTTTAATGTCAAATTTAAGAGAACAAATTACTGATGAATTAGAATTAATAGAACAGAAATACTATAAATTAGAAGAACAAGAAAAATTAGAAATACAAAACATGGTGTCTATTTATAATACGAAATATTATAATAAATTAAAAAATCTTGATTTATCAAGACTTATAGAAATAAAAAATCTATTTGCCAAATATGAAGAATACTATCAGAATATAATGGCTAAAACAATAAATATGCTATCTGCTAAAAACTATAAATTCGCTATAATGCTATTAGATAATGACTTAAAAATGAATTTATTCAAACTAAATATAATAAAAGATGCATTTCAAGAAACTATTGATAGATATGATGATTATGATATAATACAAAAAGCAAATTTAAGAGGTAAATTAGACTTGTTAACATTAAGGTTATTAGGTATTTCTTCAATGACAGGAACACCTATGATAGACAAACCTTTAACACAATCGCAAAGAGTTGGTTCATCTATCTTAACTGCATTAAGTGTAGGCACACAAGCATACGGAGCAACAGGAAATATAGGGGCAGCTATAGCAATTACGTCAATAGCATTAATAGGTGGATTATTAGCAACATAGGAGAATATAACATGGCAAGTGAAAGTTCTAAATTAAGTGCATTTCAATTAGCAAGTTTGTTTGCGTCTTACGGTAGTATGTTCGGATATGGTTCACCATTACAAATGTTAGCAGAACAATTAAAAGACAGTGCACAAGGTTCTATCATGGCACAAGCACAATTAGTAGCACAAAAAAGAGCAAAACCAAAAGGACTAAAAAAAATATTGGGTGATATATCACCTTTATTAACACTTGCAAGTTCACTAATTAACCCTGTTTTAGGAGCAGCTACAGGTGCTACAACTGCAGTAGCATCCAAACAGAATACTCCTACAACTTATCCAGATAATTGGTGGTATTTCAATCCCAATAATAACATAATATAGGAGACTTAAACATGAGTGGATTATTACCTCTTATAATGGCGTTAGGATACGGTTTGGGCGGGTCTGCATTAGGCGGAACTACAGGTGCAATCATAGGAACAGGATTAGGTTTAGGAGGTGGAATGCTGTTAAATAAGAAAAAAGATGAATTAGAAAAACAACAAATGTATAGTCCAGTAAGTCAATTGTATCCCTATACGCAACAATATCAACAACAAGAAAAAAGATTAGATACACTTTCTACATTAGCACTTATATTAGCAGGATTAGGTGGTGGATACTTTTTAGGAGGTAAAAATGGCTGATAAATATGATGAAATATTAAAATTAATGTTAGACAGAATAAATACAGAGTATAACTTCGATTTACCTTCTTTCCCAGAACAACAGAAAGAAAAAACAAGTGCTAAAAATGTGCTATTAAATGCTCTTGTTTCTTTATCCGAATTAAAACCAGAACCAAAAGCACCTGTATTAAAAGGTGGTGATGTAGTAGGTTTAGGACTTTCTGGAACAACGGAACTATTAAAATCACTCAATGAACAATACCGTATCGAATTAGAAAATTATAGACAGGAAAAACAACTACAATTAGCAAAGAAACAAATAGAATATGAAAACCAATACAAACAAAGAGAGATAGAATTACAACAAGCAAGTATGAGAATGCGATATATGCAGATGGTATTTAATTCACAAATAGCCAAAGCAAATTTAGAAATAGCCAAAAATAATGCACTATCTAATATTCTCTCTGCTATGAACGCAAAAGAAGACATAAAAATAAAACAAGAACAATTAGAAATGCAGAAACAGTTAATAGAACTACAAAAGCAATCTTTACAGCAACAATTAGCAGTAAATATGCCAGAAGTAGAAAAAGAGCAAAAAGAAGCGTTAACAGAATATTATAAAGCACTCACTGGTAAGATAAAAGACAGTGAAACTGGAATAACTATTCCAAACAACCAACGGGAAGAATTATCTATTGGTGAACATGTAGGTCCTAAAGGAGAAAAACTTTTCCCAACTAAGCTAAAAGACCTTGTAGATAAAGAAACCCCAGAAAACACAGAACCAGAAAAATCTGTAAGAATATATCCTGATTTATCAGACGACCAGCGTCCACCTGGAATGTATAGACCAAATGAAGAATATTCTAAAAATATTAAAGATATAGAAAATATACTATCAGACAAAGACACCATAATTACTAAAAATAATAAAACTAACAAAATTACAATTAGGACAAAAGATGGGGATATAATAGAAATGTCTAATAATGATTTTACTAATATAATAGATATAATAAAAGATGTTAAAGCAAGAATGAGATAAATAAATATGCTGTACCCTAAAACCAAAACAAATCTTATCCTAAAATATAATGAAAAAGATGGTAGCATATTTACAGATGATGGAAAGTATGTAGCCAATGTAGCCGTTCCTGTATTACCAGATTTAATATATAAAAATGATACTCCACAATCGTATGCAAGAAGGAATTTCAAGAAGTTAGTATCAGAGAATAAATTTTCTTTAAGTTTTTCTCCTGATGTAAACAATGAACTAAAAGAAAAGGCTTTTGATACTATTTACAAACATTACCATCCTATTGCGGACAAATTTCATACTATTACAGGAGCAGTAAACAATGTATTAGAATTAGTAAATTTCGATGTAATACCTCTTGCTGAAGGTGTTAAAAGTATTATTAATGTTATAGATAAATCGTTGCAAGAAGTATCTAACGACGGTATACCTGGTATAGCCAAAATATTAGGTATTAATGCTACAAATTTTGCATATAACATACTTGATGTAGTCTTTTCTCCTATATCCGATATAGAAAAAGCAGAACCAACCATAGCGAAACTAAAACAAGCAAAGTATAAAATATTAGAAGAAGGTGGTGGATTATTATCTACCAAAGGGATAGTAGATTTAGGATTTAATTTAGTTGCATATTCTATACCTGTAATAATAGGTGCTATTTTTAGCGGTGGTTCTTCTATTCCACCAACTATAGGTATTCTTGCAAGTGCTATAACCGCATCTGTTAATGATAAAACTGATTATATATCTCAATACAAAGATGTAATGCCAGAAGATATGTTAAATGAATATGCTAATAATTATGCACTGGGAAGTTTTTTCATTAATATGGCAACTATGAAAGCAGGTAGAGGACTTGCTTTATTACAAAGTTCTGCTATGCGTAAAGTAGAATTAGAAGGGATAAAGAAAGCCGTTCCATCTGTTATGAAAGTAGTAGGGGCAGACTATGCAATTAACTATGTATCCACATTAGCCAATCTATCCGCATATACATGGACACCAGCATACGAAGAAGACGGTTATTTACCTATAATGAAACAAGCAATGATAGTTGCTGGTATAGAGACTACCATCGGGGAAATGGGAACTATTTTACCCGTAATGAAAGCATTAAGCGAAAAAAACAAATCTTTAATATCTACTCCTGAACCTATATCTACTCCAGAAACCATATCCTTACCTACTACAAAAACTCTTGAATTAACAGGTGCTATTCCATTAGAAGGAGAAGTATATACTCCACCAAAAACTCCTCCACCTACATCGCCTATACCATTACCAGGAGAAGTATATACAAACAATCCAAATCCACCAAAAGACATAAAATTAACAAACATTGCATTAACCACAGATGGATTACATGTAAACACACCTTCACCTGACGCATACTTGAACTATTCACATAATAATATAGCAAGAGAACAATCTGCTTATGATTTTATTAAATCCAATAATGATATTTTACAAGAATACAATAAATTCATAAGAAGTAAAGGATTTATAGATGATATAAATCCCAAGAATGAAAAAACAATGTTTATCGGAATAATGAACTCCACTTCGATAGATATATTACCATCGGTATTTTTAGGCAAAAAGTTTGACCTTGATATACCACTACATCCCAAATTTATTAAAGGTAATAGTATAGACTTTAAAGGTATCATAAAATCAGATATGCGAGAGCAAATAGACTATGCTTTTGCTAAATTAGACAGTAATTATTTATCTATTGGAGATACACCAGAAAAGCGAATAAATGCACTACTTAAAAATGGTAATATAAAAGAATTAAAAGTAATATCCATCTTAAAAGCAAAAAATTTACCAAAAGAATTTATACTCCCAAATTATTCAACCATATCCAAAATACTATCAGACGAAGGATTATCCTCTTTATTTACAGACCCGATAGATATAAAAGGGATACAATCTGTTAGTCATATATTAGACAAACAGATAGAATTAACTTCAAAAAATATTGATACAAGAGAAATATCTACTATTTTATCAACAGAATATAAAAATATAAACGAATTTAATGCAAATAAAGTAAGTATATTAGATAGAGTAATAGAAACGACAAACGATTTAATAAAGAAATATCCTGATGATACACATATAAAGACTATAAAAGACCTTGCAATATACGGTAAAACAGGTAGTTTTGATTATACTCATTATTCTGGTTATTCAAGAGGAATATATAAGAAGTTATCCGATATAGTAAGAAGTTCATCATTAGATATAGACAATTCAACCAATTTAATAAGCTCCGCTATACAAATATTAAAACATATAAATTCTGATACTAATGATGAACCTTTGTATAATTCTATAATAGGAGGCGAGATAATAAACAAAGTATTAAAAAAGCATACTGGATATTATACAAATGAAATATCCGATACATACACTACACTGAAATCCATATTAAAGAAATCAGAGCAAAGTATAACAGACGCTTATACTCTAAACATAGTAAAAGATATTATAGATAGAATTCCGACAACATTAGATTTTTGTATTATTATATAAACAAAAGGAGATACATAAGAAATGGCTGTTATCTGTGGAATAAATCCTAAATTTTTTAAGAAAATAATTAAAGATGAAGACAGTGGTATTACATACACAAAAAACTTTGTTAAGTTTTTTTCTGGTAAGAACGAACTAAATATAGAAATAAAGACGGCAAAAGACAAAGGAGTATATCGTTCTCAATTAAGATTAGTAAGAAAAGCAGTAGAAGAAACTATTGACGATTATAGATTTAACAAGCAATACAAAGATGTATTGGACAAACTTGAAACAAGATTTGCAGAAAGAATGAGTTTATTAGATGGTAGTAAAACGGCATCATCCGTTCTTGATGATTTAATAAACACAGAATTCACAACACAATTACCACATAGGGCAAAGATACTATTAAGAAAAAACTTCAATATAATGAAAGCCAAAGGTATGTTTAACAAGCCTATGGCTTATGCAGAAGAAATAGTCATAGACAAGAAAGGCAACAAGCAATATGTTCCGATAATATACTATCCATTAAAAGAAGGCGAAACTATAAAGAGCATAAATCCGAATATAATTCATCATGAGTTTAATCATGTAATTATAGATAGAATATTAAGGACGGGTGATTTACCAGGTGTTCCAGAAGAAATGCGACAAGCAGCTACGGAATTAAAAAATTACTTATCTGACATACAAGACAGGATAGTAGTAAAGAACGAATTTGGAGAGATAATAAAAGTAAAAGGTAGACGGACAAACAGACCATTACCGAACAGAGGAATATCAGGCGAAACATACACAAGCGAAACAATGGAAATAGCAGTAAACAACTTTTTGTCAGATTTATCAGAAGGTAAATTACCTAATACGCTAAAAGTGCTAAATAGAGGATTTAATTCTGACATAGATTTTGTATTGAATTCTATAAAGAATTATAAAGATTTGTTAGCAACTAATGAAACTGGGATACATGAAAGTTTTAGAGATATAACAGAACATTCCACGAAAATGGTAAAAGCAATAAATGATGTTATTTTTAATATAAGAAATATAAAAACAAAAGATACAAAGACAATACAAAAAGTAGATGCTACTATTAAAAGCATTTATACGATGATTAAAGAAATTACTGATGATTTAGATAGTAATTTAAGTATTGTCAAGCCTGACAAATCTTATGATATTGATAAATTATACGATGTAGGTTTGCTAAAAGAATTTATATCTTATCTTGAAGGATTTAATACAGAAGAAATAGGTTTAACAGGTGCATTAGATTTAGGTTCCGAATTAAGAAAACTATTGGAAGAACGATTAGGAATAGGAAAAACACAGTTATTAATAGACAGAATTAATGATGTTCTATCCAGATATGATAAGCAATATGGTGGTGGTTTAGGTTTTCTATCTTATCTATCGCAAACAGGTAGATATAAGTTAAAGAAATACTTTGAAGATGAAATATTTCCTTACTTTTTTAAGGGTAAAGACAAGGAAATTAGAGATAAGTTTACTATTTCTATGAAAACATTAGGCGATTATGATATTAACGAATTAAGAGAACTTGCAAAGAAAAACAATATTTCATTTGAAGGTATAGAGAAATATTTTCATGATACAGGCAAAAACAAATCTACAAAGACAGATAGTAAATTTATAATAAATCAGATGAAAGAGTTAAACAAACTAATTTCCGAATATGAAGATACACTAAAAGTCAAACAAACGAAATTAAGTGAATATAACAAAGGTGTAATTGCATATACAAAGGCATATAAAGAGCAACAAGACAAACGAACATTAAAAATAAGTCAAACTACAAGAGATTTGTCCGATAAGATACATAATAGTATACAGAAATTACAAAACAAAGGAATACTACCTGAACAATTAGTAAAAGAATTTATTTCTGAAGGAGGATATGCACCTTATATATTAAACATAATAGAAGATATTTATGGTATAAACATAGACGAGAACATAATAAACAGAGCGAAACAATTAAAAACAACTGTTCCAGAAGCAACAGAAGTAAAGAAATTAGCCAAAGAATTTTTATTTTCCTTAAAAGAGTTAAACGAATTTGAAGCCATATCGCACTTAAAGAGTGATGAATATTATACACATGCAGTAGGTTTACTTAAAAAGCAGGATTTATTAGAATTAGCAACAGATATATACGGAACAATGGGAGGATATAAGAAGTTATATACAGACTTATCACCAGAATTTGATTTTATTGTAGGATTTCGTTCATTATTAGCCGATATAATGGGAATGGACAGAAGCACAACAAACGATAATATATTTCGATATATGGTAAACAATGCATTGTTAAGTATGAGAGGATTAACTGCAAATGCATTAGGTGGTATGCGTGTATTACAGACATTTTTATTAGACTATCCGTTATACAAGTTTATAACTAGTTCTGGATTTGAGAATATAAAGGACAATTTAATAATAACAAAAGCAATAAGAAATGCAATGTATAATGCATTTATATCTGCTAAAACGGCTTTACCTGTTAACGAGATATTCCAGAATATACCTGATGTAATGAAATTATCACCTGAAATGTCAGGATTTACAGCAAAATACAAACTACCTAAAAGATTAGAATTTATGAGACCATTTTTAGAGAGTTTAGGTATAGGCACAAAGTTAAATGTATCAACAGACGAATTTTACAGAACATTATTAACATACTATGTAGTAGGTGATACAGTATTAAGCAGTAATATAACACTAACACAGGTAAACAAACCAGACATAAAACATTCAATAGCCAAGCGTTTAACGGAATACATAATGTCTGATAAGAAATTAGACCCTAAAACAATAACAAGTGCATACACATACAGGAAATCATTAGATAACATACTTTCATTGGACATGAAATATTTCGATACAATAATAGACGATATGCGTGTATTTATAGGAGACGATAAATATGAGAATATAGTAAAAAGTGTTATATTAGATAAAGTATTATCTAACCCTAATGACCACAAAGAAATATTCGATAAAGCGATAAATATTTCATTATATTCTACTGGCAAGACGGGTATGCCGAGATTTTTAGACAATATAGTAAGCACAATACAAAACGATCCGATAGCGAGATATTTTGCTATGTTTATCAGGACATCTACGAATTTTACATTAGAAGGTATAAGACACAGTCCGATAGGATTTGTATTATTACCATATAAAGCATGGGATGCATACAAATTTAGAGGGACGAATTTATTTACACAGAAAGCAGAGATATTAGCACACCAGTTAAGTGCAAATTTAGTAGGTGCTACTATAATGGGCATATTATATTCATACATGAAAGATGGTGAAGACAACACGGTAATAACAGGTTCATACAATTGGAATGGTGATACGGATTTCAAGCCATATTCTATCAAGTTAGGAAACACATGGTATTCCTATCAGAACATAATGCCATATAATACAGCATTACCTTTGATAGTAGACGCTGTTAGTTATTTATCTAACATACACAGATTTGCGGGGAATGATACAAACAAGATAGCGGGAGAGGTATTAAATTCCTATATGCGTTATGCAATAAGTCAGACAGCATTAAGACCATTAGCAGATGTAGTAGAATATAACAATTCTATACCATCAATGATGAAATCATTTAGTTTTCCGATAACATCATTATTACCTAGAATACTTTACGATATAACTTATTCAAGAAATCAGGAATTAAACGCAGTAGATACAAAGAATTTAGTTAGATATATTCGTTCTATGACAATAAGAGACACACCACCAGCCAAAGATGAATTTGGAGTAGAAATAAGCACAGAAATAACAGGAGACCCAGCGAAAGATTTTATCTTAAAGATGATATTACCTGTTCGCAATTATAAGATAGAAGCAAGCAATCCAGACATACAAGAATTTGTAGAATTCATTAAATATTATAACATGAATACAAAAGATATAAGTGATATGTGGATACCTACGGGAATAGATAGGAATTTACGATTTAGTGAGAATGTATCCTTACCATTATCATTAGAACAAGTAGACAGTTTACATACATTTTTTAACAGGTTATTAGGCAACATGTTAAGTGAATACAAGAAGTTATATTCTGACTATGACATAGAGGAAGTGAAGCGTATATACGAGAGGGCAAAGACTATAACATACAGTGAAGCAAAAAAGAATTTATTAGGAATAACAGACGGATTAGATATAGGAGATGAAAAGATAGACATAAGAGAACAAGGGAACACGATAGACGAGCAATTAACAATGCGTCTAATAAAAGACCAATTAAAGGGTAAGAATATTAGACCATTACCATTACCACCTTTACCGGAGTCAGGTAAAGAGTTAACATTTATAAAGGTAGCAAGTGAATTAGGAGAGATATTACCAGAGCCATTTATAGAAAGTGGTTTACCTGTAAGTATAAACATACCGAGACCACCTACTGCGAAAGAGATAATGATGAACAACTTATTTGAGCAATATTTAGTTAAATATGGAGAAGACATACCTGATGCGATGTTTGAATTTTAAGTTAAACAGGTATCACAAAGGATTATATAAAGGTGAAAACAGACTAATACTATTCAATACAAAGATGTTATATGGCATGAGTGTAAACAAATATACAAAGAGTTCTGAATTTCCACATATAGTAATAGGTAAGAAGGGAGATATATTTATGTTTTGTCCTACACACTTAACATGTGGAATGGGTTCAGACGGAATATACATAGGATTTGAGAATTTTGGCAGATTAGAGAAAGACGGGGAGATATACTTTACCAAACAGAGTATAGAAGACAGCAACATTAGATTTGAGATTAACGAAAAAAATACGATAGATACTGGAAATGGAATTTATGATAAATATACTGACATACAATTAGAATTTTTTGAGTTGTTGTTTGGATATTTAAGACCAAAAGAGGTAGTTAGATTAAGTGAAGATAGTGTAAGTAAAGCATTTCCTGTTTACTACTACAATTCAAAGTGCATACAAGAACACGCATAACAAAATAAGTATTTATATTTCTGTTATTTAACAATAACAAGGAAATAATTTCCTACTATTATAAATCATTTTAGTCTAAAAAAGTAGTAAAAAATCCCCTTAAAATCGTTTATAAGCCTTTATTTTTTTGACCCCACCCTAATACTACCAAGTAGGCAATCGTTAAACCTGGTTAAAATTAGACGCATTTCCGTGCATTTTAGGAATTAGCGACGAGTATCCCAGAACAGGTAAAAATACAAAAATTTTTTGTTCTACTGAAACAACAGAGAAAAAATAACAAAAGGAAGGTGATTTACCCCTCTCCTTCTTTCCCCCCTGAACACCCCCCTATTAACTACTCCCCTACTAGTACAGCTATCTCCTACGCTGTCAGCTTTAAAATACGGTTAAATAAGGTAAATATGGTTATAGCTCTAATAGCTAGCTATAAATAACTAGTATAAGCTAGTACAAGCTAGTATAAGCTAACATAGCTAATATAGCTAGTCTAGCTATAAGCTAATATAAGCTAGTATATCTAGTACAAGTTAATATAAACTAGTACAGCTAGTAGCTAGTACAAGCTAGTATAACTAGTATATATACTAGCTAGTATATATAATATAATATATAATATAATATATAATATAATATATAATATACTAGTCTAGCTAGTTATATTAAATAAAATTAGAACTAGCTATAATAGCTTACTAGCTATCTCCTATGCATATAGCTCTAAGATAAGATTATCCTAGGTAAAGCTGGTTATAGTTCTAAAACAAGTAAGTAATTAATAAATAAATAAATACTTTCCCTCTGTTTAGTAAACAAAATAGTATCAAGTAGTTATGCTGTAATAAATACTAGCTATCTCTCTTGAAACTAGCTATAAAATACACTCATCCTAGGTAAGTATATAAAAATTAAATAAAATAAATACTTTCCCTCTGTTTAGTAAACAAAAAAATTTTCCTTCTGTTTAGGCATAAAACTATATCCTGCTTGTTCTGTAAAATGCACGGAAATGCGTCTAATTTCAACCAGGTTTAACGATTGCCTACTTGGTAGTCAAGATACTGGGGTCAAAAAAATAAAGGCTTATAAACGATTTTAGAAGGTCTATATCATACACTATTTCCTGTTAAGTGATAATTCTGAAACGCTGTCAAGAATTTATATACACCATTTCTATGTTTATTATAAATACTATGTGTTATTTGTGTAAAAAACAATAGAAGTGTTGAATGTAATAATTGTGTTATATGCTTGCTGTTTGATTTGTGTGTATACATCGTGATATAATAAATATGCTATGAGATATATTAAATATCATTACATAATAGATTACATATTCCTAATGTATCCAGAGTATACATTTTATAACCCATACTATAAATACCTGTTTATATCATCTATAGGAAAAATTCCATTAGAATATAACTCGTTCAAAAAAATTATATATACTTTCATGTCTACTACTAATTACCTAAATATGGAGTATAATACCATGAAAAAACTACTAATCAATTCTATCCTGTCAAATTCCATCTATTCAGAAATTAAAAATGTTAATTATAACAAGGAAAAATTAATTAAACTATTGCCACCTCCTCATAAAATATGGTTCATCGCTAATGCTGTCCTTAATAACTCTTCTTTCGGAACTCTTAAAAAAGAACTTAAATTATCATCTTCTCTGTTATTAAATGTTTTCAGAACTCCTCTGTTCCAACATTATATACAACTCGCTATTGATAAAAAATATCAGGATAATATTAACCAATTGTTCAAAAAGAAAATTAAAATTAATATAAACGATAAACTAAAATTGTTCCAAAATACATGTAAAAAAGAAAATCTTAAAGTAATTAAATATCAGAATAATTATATTGCTATATCTGATAACTTGTTCAATATCTATGTTATTAAGTATTCTGATTTGAATAATATTGACCTAAAAAAACCTATACTACCTCAAATATATGAAATAGATAAAAATATGTTCTAAATAAATTAGCCAGGTATCTGTTCTTTTGTGAAGGAGAAATCAGGGAGGGTATGTCTGTGTGAAAGGGAACTTTTATGATACCTGGCTAAATCTGTTCATTATAAATTCATTAAAGTAATTTATTATGTTTATGTCTATTCCAAAATATTTTAACAAAAATAATAACTTATAATCAACATCTTTTATATCTTTCTTGTTTATATAATTCAGTAAATCTATTATATTCCCTGTTAATGATAACTTATCAAGGTTTATGTGTTCTATGTTTGTATATTCCTCTTTATTGTTATTAAAGTATATATATCTTTTTTCTATCCCTTCTATTAATTTTGAATATTTCAACGGAATATATACTTCTATTTTTGTATCTTTTCTATCCTGTATATATATCTTTGGAGGATTAAATATTATGTCCATTCCCTTCTCTATATTTTTCATATTCTTCCCTGTTAAGTTCTGTGTTCTTGTTAAATATGTATATATTTAGTTTATAACCTTCATAGTTTATTATTGCCTCTAAATTATTACTAAATATGTCTATTCTTGATAATGCATAAGTCCCTATATTACTTATTTTCAGTAATATTACCCAATTATTACCGTATTTGTATTCACATTCGTCTATTATTTCTTTTATTTTGCGATGTATAGGAAATAAATATACTTTCGATAAATTTTTACATTCAAACGCTAATTTTGTATTTGGATATTCAGGGTTTATTACACATAAATCACCCTTCTGATATTTACTTTTGTTTATTGTAGCAAAATTACCACTACCTGCTGTCCTCCAAAATACCATGTCTGTCTTTCCTTCACTTACTATAAGTGATAATATCTTTGCACTTTCTCTTTCAAAATTATTGCCCTTCTTTTTTGCATTCATAAATATCTTACTCCATTTTATAATTATACCAGAATACCTCTGTTTTGTCTACTCCATATTTTCTTGATAAAACATATTTAATATTTATGCTTTTATATGGAATATAAATTCTCATAGTAAATAATTATCTAGTTCATAGTTATATCAAATTACTTCTATCATTGACCATTAATCATTAACCATTAATCATTAATCATTAATAATTATTTTTTGTTAAACGTCAACAACTTATTTCGGTAATATTCGTATTGTTTTCTGCGGGCTTCTATTTCAGCCGGCTAGCCCTGCGATGTATCGTTAACCAATGCATCGAATTTGTCCAGTATAGCCACAATACGCTCCTGCTCGGGAAGCGGGGGGATGGGGATGCGGATTTGTGCAAATAATTTTTTTGATACATTAAATCTAGTTACACCATTAGCTGTTTTAACTATTTGCTTTCTTAATTCTGC
>Ga0116168_1000803_pt1 | contig 28089 bp, 16 predicted proteins | sample AD_UKC129_MetaG_FD_89795 | JGI IMG/M metagenome (GOLD analysis project Ga0116168, IMG submission 89795) | Active sludge microbial communities of municipal wastewater-treating anaerobic digesters from Canada - AD_UKC129_MetaG | ecosystem: Engineered > Bioreactor > Anaerobic > Digestate | place...
GTGAGGTCAGGGCGCTTCAACAGGTCCTGGATTAAGGCCACGGCTGGTTCCGTTTGTCCCTTTTCAGCGAGACACCGCGCCTTACCGATGGTGGCAAGGACCTTTGGGGTATCGTCGCCGGAGAGCTGAATGACCAGCACCTCATCGAAGGCCTTCTCGGCTTCATCAATCTTGCCTGCTCCGAGATACGCCCAGCCGATGGCTGTTTGCGCCTGGGCCTTGTATTCCGGCCAGGGGGCCTGACTGAGAATAGCATAGTACTCAACGGCCTTGTCCACCGTTCCCTTGGCCACCAGTAAATCGGCCACGAGCCTTGTGGCTTCCCAGACATGGTAGTTGCTCGGGTACTTGAGCGCAAAGTCGGCTACGAGCTTTCCTGCCTCATCAATCGATCCCGTGCCACGAAGCGCCAAATAAGCTGTGGCCGCTGCTCGATAGAACTCGATGTCCTGGCGGATTTCCGGTCGGGTCACGGTGTCTAGCTTGATACGCTCGAGAGCGGTGATCACGTCTTCATACTGGCTAACTTGCATCGCCATCCGGATGTTCTTCAGGGTTGCCGGCTCGCCATCCCAGGAGATACTTTGAATCTGGTTGACAGGGATTGTACGAGGGCCGCTGGTCGTCTCGATGACGACTTCTGTCCTGGTCATTTGGGTGATTTTTCCAGCGACAACCTGGTTCCCTTGTTGAACCACATCTGCCGCGGAAACGATCAGCGCGGGAAATGTTACAGCGACCACGAGGAACACAGTTTTTACAAAAGCTTGCATCAAAAACTCCTTCTTAGCTTATTTCACAACTCTAAGACAACCAGGTTGGTACCTTCACCTGATCATCCGGCTTTTGACGATGCTGGCGTTGCCCGCGGCCGACTCTCAAAGGCCTTCAAACCTTGCGGGTTCTTTTCACCGCGAAGCTGCTGAATCGTTCGCAGTAACTTATCGTACTTGGCGTACCACTCTTTTCCACCGAGGCTGGGGTACAGAAGGTAGGTCCTTTGGATGTCAAGCTCAGCTTCCTTAAGGAGTTGATCGCGTTTAGCACCGGTTGCTTTTTGTGCCAATTTGAATCGGCAATAAGCCAGGTTGTAGCGGGCCTGGTGAAAAACGTCCAGAAAGCGATTGTAGTCGCTTGCGACCCGTCGCGCGATACCACTCCAACCCCAAATCAGGTACCGACCGTTCTTCTCGTGCCCACCACGGATGGCGTATTCGTAGTACTGTTCTTTCCCCGGCTGTTCCGCCCATTCCTGATAAATTTGAGCGGCCTCCAGTTGGGCATCCAAACGATTCTCTTTGCCCTTTTTGTCGATAACGAACAGAATGGCTTCCATGGCCTTGTCGAACAGTCGCCATCCCCGTAATGCCGCGGCCAGGCGAACGCGGAGGAACAACGGCGCATCTTCTGGCCCAAAGCTAGGTTCTGCTTCACAACGTTTGATAAGCTGGATATATGTTTCGACGGCCTTTTTGTAATACTCCTTGGCTTGTTCTGGTACTTGAGGACCACCAGGATCCAATCCTTTCGCCAGGCCCAAAAAGGTCTCGGCCACCCAATTGAGGGCGCGGAAGTCAACACTCGCGGACCGTTCCTGAATTGCTTCCAAAAACTTCGTGAAGCCCTCCAGCACTTTCTCCATTTCTGCGGTTTTTCCTTCGGAGCGGAGCCGGGCAAGCTGCTCTTCCAATTGACGTCCCAGACCCACATAGACGGCCGTTAGTCGTTTGGTCGCCTCGGCATCTCCGCTGCCCGCGACGAGCTTTTCGAGCTGCTCTTGAACCTCAAAGGCCTTGTCCAGATTCTGACTTCCCACATACGCCCGCAGAGCCACCTTCATGACCTCTTCTCGGAGCTTGGCATTTTCCACAGCCGCATGTCCCTGCCGGATCAAAGTCAGAGGGCCTAGAGTCGCATCTTCCAACAGGGTAATGGCCTGGTCTGTTTCACCCGTATTCACAAGCAACTGGGCCAAGAGCAACACGGAATACTCGACGAGGTAATCAACCTCACCGCCTCCCGACCGGATTTTTTGGAGTCCTTGTTCCAGGTAGCGCCGTGCCTCCTGGAGAATCGCGTCGCTCTCCTCCGGACTAGGGCGCGCATCTTGGCTGGCCGCTAATTTGACATATTGCGTCCATAGCACTTGGCCCAGTCGAAGTTCAGCCCGCGCGCGGCCCGAGGATTCTAAGGGAATGCGCTCGAGAAATTCCTTAGCATCATTCATTAGGTTCAGGTCGAAAAAGCTTTCGAGGAGCGTCAACACACATTCGCTCGCCTCTCGTTCGTTCCCCCATTGGGAGAGTGCGTACTCCGTCAATTGCCTCATTTTCTCCAATTCAAAGGACCCGTCTTGCCCATCTTTCCGCGCTTGAGCAAAAAGATTGCGATAAACCTTGACAGCAATCTCGACGGCCTTTTGGGATCCCGCATTTTGTGGATAGTTGCGGGCTAAGAACTCACTTAAGACAGCCGACTTTTCGAGGGCTCCTGCATCCCAGAATAGGTAAATGAGCTGGTACCTGATAGCGTTCAATTCTTCGATCGGCTGATCCTTATACAAAGCGATAGCCTTTTGGTAAAAGCTAATGGCTTGGTCTCTTGCCCGATTGGCCTCCTGACGAATTTGGGTACGATCGCCTTCACCCTTATCCAGTTGTGCCATGGCGGCCAGAAAACGTCCCCACGCCGCCTCGCCGCGCGCTTTGCCATCGGCAAAATCGACGACGGGGGAATCCTCGATGGTTCTCTCCTCGCCCAATAATTCTCCCAGTTTGGATTGGGCATCTAACCGGTACTGTCCCGGAACACTGGCAACGATCTTGAGGAATCGCTGGGCCAGTGCCCGCTGTTGTTGAGCTGTTCGGCCTTCCTTGTTCTTTTCAGCACTCTTGGCGAGTTCAATGGCAGAAAGGGCGCCGTGATAGAGGATCTCTAACCCCCAATCGGTGTTTCGCACATCCGGGCGGACCGCTTCCTCCCACGACACCGCAGCAGAAACGATATCTTGATGCTTGTTTTGCTTTCGATAAATCTGGATCAACCGTGCCAGGGCCTCGGTGCGGAGCCGCTGAATCTCCGGCAAATCACCGGGAACCGTGAGGGTTTCCTTGAAGATGTCAATGGCCACGTTGTCCTGCCCAAGCTCCTGGGCACAGATACCCTGGTAAAATCGAGCAAAAAACCCAGCCGAGAAGTCACGATATTTTTCGTAAAATTTTTCGTATTCGCCTGCGGCTTGCTTGAGGAGTTCCGCACGCTGCTTCTCCTCCTTACCGTACGTCTGGGCCAGTTGGTAAATAGCCCCAATCGTGAACATGCGGGCCTTGAGATACTCGGCGTAGGCCTGTTCGCGTTCTCGGGCCAATTGTTCATTCCGTGCGTCAATGACTTTGCCCTGGAATTGCTTGGCCCGTTCGTAAGCACTCTTTTCGTAAGCGTCGAAATGCTGCTTGGCTTGCTCGATCAGTTTGCGGGCCTCCCCACGCAAACGACTGACTTCGTCCGGTTTTTTCGTCTCAATACCCTGAAGGAGGGCCTTTGCCTGCTCCACCAATCCCTGGCCCAATTGGGCACGGGCTGCGTCGGCCAGTGCGTGCTGAGGATGCTCCTGGATAAATTTGCGGAGCCGCTCAAGCGACTCTTTGAGGGCTTGATCCCTTTTCTGCGGATTGCGGGCCGTTTGGGCCGCCGCTACCAAAGCCACCCCGGCCTCGTAATCAATGACCTCCTTCAGCTCAGCAGGACACGTGGGATCGGAAGCCAACATATCCAGGTACTCGACTGCCGTGTCGTAGTATCCACGAGATTTAAGGGCTTCCAAGAACCTGTGAGGTGTACCGGAAGTCTGAGCCAGGAGAGACGAGTATGCAAAACTGCCAACAAGCGCCAAAGCAACCGGCAATCGCGGCCAAATCATCGAACGTATTGCCTCCATCCGGAACCAGCAAAGGGTCACTCCCCTTTTCCGCAAGGGATGATGTACCGTTACCTATCTTTTACAAACTGTCAGCCCTCCAGTCCAGTAGTCTAAGGGGGCTATTACTTCCGCACAGTCTAATCTCTCATCGTCGATCCACAGTGTCGCGGGCCATATCCTGAAACTCATCCCTGGATTCGAAATATGTTCCGATCGTGCAGTAAATGCTGATTGCAGACGCGATTGGGATTTACGTTTCCTGGGGAGAATGGTAACCTATATGGCCATTTTGTGTGGTCGAGAAACGTCTTGGATACCGTTAGGAATCCAGGGATGCCCATTTTCACACGGTATGTCACGTCGGAACTCCTGAAGATTTTCTTGACAGCGTTGCTGATTATGACGCTGTTACTGGCGTTGGGGATTGGGGCCAGGGAAGGCATCAGCCGGGGATTGCCGCCCCTCCTCGTGATGCGGATGATTCCCTACCTCCTTCCGGAGATTCTCGGGATCACGATTCCCATTGCTGTCCTCTTGGCTGTCAGCCAAGTCTTGGGGCGAATGGCCGGAAGCAATGAGATCATCGCGCTACGGGCCGCTGGCGTGTCGCCTTCGCTTGTTGTCAGACCGACGGTGATTTTTGCCTTTTTTGTGAGTCTATTTACGGTCTGGACCTATGATCTGGCGGCCACGTGGGGCCGACCAGGTGCCCGGCGGGTCGTTGTGGAATCCGTTGAGCAGATCGCTTATGGCATGCTTCGAACGAGAAAGAGTTATAGCAGCCAGAAGTTTTCCCTCGTTGTCAAAGACGTCGTGGGCAAAAGGCTCATCAGCCCCATTATCACTGTTCAGGTTCAGCCTGAAAGCCCTGCGATCACGCTGACGGCCGAGGAGGCAGAATTGTTTACGGATCGGAAGGCGGGTGCCTTGACAATTGTTTGCCGAAAGCCTGTCGCCCGAATTGAAGGAGAGGCCACCGTTACCCTGCCGGAAACCTACTGGTACCCGATCCCCTTTGAGACCTCTTACGAGCCTCTCCATCGTGATTGGTTGGCAATGTCAGAGATTCCGGCTGCTATCCGCAAATTGGAAGGCGATGCACGGCAGTTGAAATTGCTTCTCACGGAGGGGGGCGCATCAGAGGAGCAGCGCAGACGATGGAATGAACAACTCCAGAACTTGGAATTACAGATCCGCAAGTTGCAGACCGAACCCTACCGAAGGTGGGCCAACGGGTTTAGCAGCCTTTGTTTTGTACTTTTGGGTTGCCCATTAGCGATGTATCGTCGCAGCGAGAATTTCCTGGCGATTTTCTTTCTTAGCTTTCTTCCCATCGTGATTGTTTACTACCCCCTTTTGATGTTGGCCAACGGCTTAACAAGCTCTGGAATCCTGCCGGCCGTTGGCTTTTGGATTGCCAACCTGGGGATCGCGATCCCGGGCGTCGTCCTCCTTTACTACTACTGCGAAACATAGTCGAGAAAAGATCAATGATCGGCTCGGTCACTGCAAACTGTGACCGGTTATCCGACGAGGTGAAATACGACAAGATCAACTTGCCCAATTTTTCCAATTAGTCTCCCACGGCCACCGCAAACGCAACGGCATGTGTGCGACAATGGGAGATCGAAATCTGAATCTTTTCAATGCCTAGTTGGTCGGCAATTTTCTTAGCCCCGTTTCTAAGGATGACCTCCGGTTGCCCTCCCGGACGATTGACGATTTCGACATCGAGCCAACTAATGCCTCGAATCCAGCCCGTCCCAAGGGCCTTGAGGATGGCCTCTTTGGCGGCCCATCGGCCCGTAAAATGCTGCGTTGCCTGTTTTCGGTTTTGGCAATAAGCGATTTCCGCGGGAGTGTACACCCTCTGTAGAAAGATCTCCCCGTGGCGATCAATCATGCGAGCAATTCGCAGACATTCGGTAATATCGGTCCCAATTCCAAGGATCCGCATGGGCTTGACCCTGTCGGTTGAGCAATTTCAGTAGCACCGTGCAAGCGGGATTTTACTTTGCTCCGGACGGACCAAATCAAATGGCCTTCTGATTTGCTACGGCGAAATGTCGCCAAATCAGGGGCATGTCTTGTAAGAGTCAGTATTTAATCCCACAGGCATTCTGTGCCCGTTGTAGGACTTCTGCGGCCTTTTTACGGGCCATGGCTGCGCCGTCGCCCAGAATCTCGCGAACGAACTGCGGTTTACTTTCCAACTCTTTGCGGTATTCTCTGGCCTCGGCGAAATACTTTTCGGCGACATCGGCGAGGGCCTGTTTGACCTCTCCGTAGCCAAATCCGCCTCGACGATAACGAGCGGCCATTTCCTCGCGTTCCCTTTCTCCGACAAACAGAGAGTAAAGCTGAAACAGATGATCAGTTTCTGGGGCTTTGGGTTGCTCGATAGGCCGCGAATCGGTTACGATCCGCATGATGGTCTTGCGGACCGTCTTCGGATCGTCGAAGATGCCGATCGTGTTGTTGTAGCTTTTCGACATCTTTTCCCCATCCGTGCCCGGGACCCGCGCGGCATTTTCCATGATCTTGGCCTTCGGCATCACGAAGACGTTGCCATAGAGATGATTGAAACTGGAGGCGACGTCGCGGCATACCTCAATATGTTGGACTTGGTCCTCGCCCACGGGCACCGTATCCGCATCGTAGGCCAGGATGTCGGCTGCCATGAGGACAGGGTAGGTGAAAAGCCCGGCGTCTGCCGGCAGACCTTTAGCCCGTTTGTCTTTGTAAGCGTGACAGCGTTCCAAAAGCCCCAGTGGGGTGCACGTCATCAGGAGCCAGCAAAGTTGGGTGACTTCCGGGACATCGGACTGAATGAAGAGTGTGGCCCGGTCCGGATTGATACCCAATGCCAGGAGGTCGATGGCGGCGTCAATCGTGTTTTGTCGCAAAACCTGCGGATCACGGACCGTGGTGAGAGCATGCAGATTGGCGATGAAATAATACGCCGCATCGGCCTGATCCTGAAGCTCAACATACTGCTTAATGGCACCGAAGTAATTACCCCAATGAAACCGACCCGTCGGCTGAATTCCTGAGACAACGATCATAAAACTACCCGATTATTAAACGAACCTCACCAAACCACAGATTTTCACAACGGATGGCGATACTGTATTCCAGACTCCTCTCAGCACTCACGTGTTTTTCTAAGGTCACACGCTTTCCTGGGTTCGCAAAGTGTCTTCACAATCTCCCGAATCGAATAGGCCCCCAACTCACGCAAGGCAGAGGGCAAAGCGTCGATAATTTCCCAGGCGGCCATGGGATGGAAGAACGATGCCGTTCCCACCTGAATGGCCGAGGCGCCTACCACGAAAAACTCCATGGCATCATCGACGTTTGTCACGCCGCCCGCCGCAATCACCGGAATATCCACGGCATGCGCGATTTGGTAAACACACCGAAGTGCAACGGGCTTGATGGCCGGGCCACTTAATCCCCCAAAAAAGCCGCCCAGGCGAGAGCGGCGCCTCCTCCAGTCCACCGCCAGGCCCAACAAGGTATTAACCGCCGTAATGGCATCGGCACCAGCGTCCGCCGCAGCGCGTGCAATCGTCGCAATATCGCCTGTGTTGGGGGTCAGTTTTGCCAAGATGGCCCGACTAAAACGCTGCCTGACCCTTGCCACAAGCACATGGCACTTTCGCGGATCGGATGCAAAATCGATGCCGCCGGCTACGTTTGGACACGAAAGGTTTAATTCCACTGCCGACACACCTTGCGCGGCATCGAGAATCTCTGCCATTTTTACAAATTCGTCCTCGTCTTTGGCTGCGATACTAACAATCACCGGTGGCCCGATAGTGGACAATGCAGGCAACCGCCGCTCCAGAAAGGCCATCAAACCGTCGTTATCGAGCCCAATCGAATTGAGCATCCCAGCCGGTGTTTCCACCGTTCGTGGGGGCGGATTTCCTATTCGCGGAGAGAAAGTCACGGTCTTGGGGACGATCGCCCCAAGCCGAGATAGGTTCGCGATCGGGTAACCATCGACGATGTTTCCAAAAGTACCCGAGGCGAACATAACAGGATTGGGTAGCACAAGCCCCCCAATGCGAATGGATAGATCACATTCCTTGTTTGCTTCTATCACGGAAAAATCCGAAGAAAACGCTGGTCAAGTTGAAACCGGTTGGATGCGCGTCAAAACCGGCCATTTACTCTAATCTAGCCGTCTTGTTGACTTACGACAACGGAAACCCAACCTTGCCCCCTGGCTGACCCGATCTTCCCCACTGAGGCTTTCCGCTTGCCAAGAACGTCAAACCTAGCCCATGCGAAGGCCGGCTATCACTTCTTCAGCTTGGCCATCGACACCAGATGCGGGATCTGCCACAAGGCTACCTTTTGCAAGCTATTTACATCGGTGGCAGGTCACGGCCAGAATATAGCTGGCCTGCGAGGTTAGCGGCGTTGTCACGTACCGACCGAAAAGTTGCCGTGCGATTCACGGTACCGCCAGAGGAGGGGAAGAGACAATGAACTTCGAGCACAAAAACGATTTTCCCTTTTGTTGTGGATGCCGATATCCTCATAGCAAGCAAAGCGTGGAGGATCGGCAAACCACGGGCGTGACGCGTCGGGACTTTTTGGGCGCGGCCGCCGGCGGTGTTGTGGCCTCAGCCGTTTTGGCAACTACAACCCACGGTGCCTGGGAAACGGCAAGCCACCGGCCTCCCTCTGTCAAGACACTCCAAGTTCAGCCCGTCTTCAATTGTCACATTTACCCACGTCAGGAAGCCACGAGCTGGCGCGTAACGGGTGCCATTCAGGATGAAGCGGAACTTCGGGAAGAAGAGAATCGAATCCGAGCCGATCTCAAGAAGCTGCAAGAGATGGCTGACTTTCCCATGGAGATTCGGCCCCTTGTCACCGTGGGAACTGTGGAAGAAGCCAATGCCGTGGCATCACAGCCGTGCGATGTGATGTTAGTCTTCGCGGCTCGGCGCAATGTGCCGGTTCTTGAGGCACTGATTCGCCCTGAGCGGTGGAACCTGATGTTTGTGCGTCACCGCAGTGGGCCACTCTATTACATGTACATCGGAGTTCATGTCCACTATCTGCGGAAACGCCGAGATTTCTTCGCCGAACCGGCAATGACCATCGATGACGTGGTGGTGGATGAATTACCCGAACTCCTTTGGCGACTTCGCGCCCTATTTGCGGTTAAGAACACCCTGGGGCAGCGGATTGTGGCTATCGGCAACCCGGCCGGTTGGGGTGCCGACGGTGCGCAGGCCCCCGCACGGGCAAAAGAGGTCTGGAAATTCGAGTATATTACAGTTCCCTATCCTGAGCTGGAGGAGCGTCTCAAACAGGCACGGGCGAACGAGCGTCTGGTGCAACACTGTCAACAGCAGGCAGAGGCCTATCTCCGTGACGCCCAGGTTTCGTTGGAAACCGAGAGGGGGTTTGTGGAACGGGCATTTGTACTGACCGAGGTCTTTCGCACGCTTCTCGATGAGGCTGACGCCAATGCAATCACCGTCCACAATTGCATGACGACCATCATGCCGGTTTCCCGCACTACGGCTTGTTTGCCGTTAACACTCCTCAACGATGATGGGTATTTGGCGTTCTGCGAATCTGACTTGGTGGCCATCCCGGCAGGGATTCTGCTCCATTACGTGACGGGGAGGCCTGTATTCTTCTGCAATCCGTCGTTTCCACACAAGGGGATCGTCACGGTTTCTCACTGCACAGCCCCCCGCCGTATGGACGGGAAATCCCTGGCCCCGGCACGGATTCTCACCCATTATGAATCGGACTACGGGGCCGCACCCAAGGTGGAAATGCCCCGTGGACAAGAGGTGACCGTCATTGATCCCGACTTCAATGGCCAGCGGTGGCTGGGGTTCGAAGCTGCCATTATGGATAGCCCATTCTTTCCCATTTGCCGAACTCAGCTGGATTTGAAGATCATAGGGGATTGGCAACGACTAATCCAGGAAATTCGAGGGTTTCACTGGCTCCTGGCCTATGGTCGCGTGCTAAAGACCTTCGGCTATGCCGTCCGCAAGGCAGGTCTGGACTGGCTACCAATAGAGGCTTAGGTTCTATCCGAAAAAGCCCCCTCTCCCCCCGGGAGAGGGTCGGGGTGAGGGCAAGCGATCGTCGGAGTCGAGGGAGAAAAAAGCAATTCGAGCCACTTCACCCCAGGTCCCTGTCGCGGCGAACGGGCGAGGGGAGATTATGGGATAGGCTCTTAGTCCTGTCAGGGGTGGGAGGCAACCGCGTAACACTTTCTGTAGCGTGTATTGTGGTTTTTTAGTCGGCACGCTCCCAAGGCGGTGGGAGCTCTTTTTATCGGGTTAGGGCTGGTTCCTACTATTCTGCGGTGGGCAAACTTTCGGCGACGATGCGGAATCCCACGTTAAACACCCGGGCGTAAGGCGGATAGGCTAAGCGGAAGGATGACGTTGCACGCTTTGGGCGATCGTACCAGGAACCTCCACGAACCACCCGCAGTCCGGATGCCGCCATGTCATTGCGGCCATCGTTGTCGGCATATGGATAGTCTCGGTAAAGGGAAAGGGTCCATTCCCAGACATTACCGTGCATGTCGTAAAGTCCCCACGGATTGCTACGATAAGAGCCGACCGACACCGAAACAAGGCCGCCGTCATTCCAACGGGGGTCTTTGAGAATCCAGTCGTCAAAATGGTTAGGATTGGCGATTGTCCTGACCTGAATATACGTATCCATGACAAATTCGCTCAGTCTTTGGTCTGCCAAGTTGGCGTAAGGGGAGAAATCATCATCCAGTGAACCGAACCAAAACGGCTCGGCCGTCCCCGCTCGACAGGCATATTCCCATTCCGCTTCGGTGGGAAGCCGGAAGCGTACTCCTTGCCGGTTAGAAAGCCAATCACAAAAGGCAACAGCTTCGTGCCAAGTGACGCGGACCACGGGCTGATCTGGCTGGTTAAGTGGGAATCCGTGGTAACCAAACTGATAACCATGAAGGGATTCGACATGGCTATCATGCGTCGGATCGAACACGGCAAACTGCCGGTTTGTGATCTCGCATGTGCTGATCCAAAAGTCGTGGGGAATCTCCACAACACACGGCGGCCTTTCATCGATCTCACCTTCGGCATTGCCCATGACAAACCGCCCGGAAGGGATCCGAACCATGGTCACCGTCACACCGGGCCCGATTGTGATGACCCTTTGCCAATCTTTCAGCTTCTCTTGTCGTTCCCTGGCCACCTCATATGAGAAAGGCCAGTCATCGAGTTTGGGTACCGTGACGTCTTGCGGCGGTTTTTCGCCCGAAGACCGCTCCTCCGTTGTGAAACTGACAAGCTTGTTACCATCGTTTCTGGTAATTTCATCAGGAGTTGTGCCGATTGTTGTCCCAAAAACGGTGATCGTCGGTATTTCTTCCCAATTATCATCCATTCCGGTGTAGCGCTTGCGCATTTCCCGGGCGCGGGCAAGTAATGGCATCACTGTCTCTGGACCGACAATCTCCGACCATGTGCCATGATAAGGCGCATTAAGATCAATCCAGGTGTAAAACCGGTCCCACGCCTCCGGCGGCAAGTTAACCCCGTAGTGGCCCTTTTTCAAAACTTGGACCAGTTCCGTTGTGGCGGCGTGATATTCCATGGGTGAAAGGAGATGGATGTCACTCTCGATACCCGGACGGCGGACAAATGGATGGAGGTTCGCGTAAGCAACGGAAAATTTACCTCCGACTTTGTCCGAGACATGGCCGGCGATAGCCGACGACCAGCCCTCCAGCGGCACGTTTCCCCTAAGATCAAAGGCACCTGGTGACTCGGACTGACCATTGTGGCAGGAGACGCAGTACCGATCCAGAACCGGTTGGACTTCCCGGGCGAAACTGAACCCACGCGGTGGCCCATACCACGGTTCGATCTTAGCAGGGGGGTGGGAGACGGCTAGACTTTGCAGGTTCGGCACTGCATCGTTGGGATGTTCATGGCAACCGATGCAGGAGAGGACCTCGCCGGGCATCGCCGTGAACCAACTCCGCATGATTTGCAAGGCACGGCCTTCGGCATCCAAAGGCTGGACGGCAATCGGTGTATATGCGGGGACCCGGAAGAATGCGGAGCCATCCTCTTGTACTGGAACGGTCCCCAACACACGTTTAATATCCCATGGGCCATCCATACCTATCGCGCCCAGCAGTCCCCCCATACCTCGGAAGCTGAACTCGTAACTGACTAGCCGAAGTTTTTTGACGGTGCCGCGAGGGATACCCTTCAATCCGGGACCGCGGTACACATCCACCAAATAGACAAGGGCCTCCTTTTGTAAAGGATCAGTTCGGTCGGGGATGACGGGAGGTCGGGGCCGAGGGGCAAGAGGGATTGGCTCTAGCAAAGCGAACCCCGGCTTTTCGCAAATGAGAACCAAGTTCCCAAAGATATCAGCCAGATAGATTCCCCAGGATTGTTCCGGTGACGGCTTGCAGCTCACCAGGAAGTACTTCTCGCTTAATGGCCAAGGCGTCAAAAACTGCGGCCAAACGCCATCAACCAGTTCATCCCGGATGGTAGGCTCGATCGTTTGATGAGTGGGCGGAATCTCCTGAACAACCCCTTGTGCCTCATGACGTCCCACTGCGGGATCAACAATGAGCAGGCGGCCCGACCGCCGTGTTCCGTGATGGCCACTGGCAATGCCCACAACTTTCGTGGGGTGCCCAGGGATCGCTCGGGCATAAAAGAACGAATTCGGAAAATAGCTATTGCTTCCGTAGTAGGCCATTTGATTTGTGCCGTCAGGATTCATTGAGAAAAGAATTCGTGAATGCGCATGGGGAAGGTCGGTGTATTCCCACCGCAGATAAAGAACACGTCCGTTGTTGAGAACACTTGGGTGCCAGTTGTGTTCCTGATCGACCGTCAGTTGTCGGATGTGACCATCTTTCGGGTCCCAACGGTAGGTGTTGGTCACGTGCGATTGTCCATACACACAGGGGACCCCAACAAATGGCGCTGTGGAAGTGAAAACAACGCGATCATCTGGCAAGTAACAGGCGTCATAGTTGTCGATGTCGGGTTCCAGGATAAGCGGCAATTCGCGTAGGCCGGTGACGCGCCACCGTCCCTCCTGGTGTTCGAGATCAAGCTCAAAGACCTGGAACCGGTTGAATGATCCCGGCATTGAGACGAGGAGTCTTTTGGCGTCAAAATGCAGGTCAATCTCCCCCACATAGCGACCTTCGGCTGGTTCAAAGAGGACCTGTGGAGGTTCATTCCTCCGACGCAGGGAAATCACGCATATCCTGTTGTCATAGCCCGTCGGGGGAAGACTCGAGTGGCTTTCCCAGTTGGCTGGTAAGCCCAATTTGGGTTCCTTTCTCTCGACATAAAGCAGTGTATCAAAGTCCAAAAGGGGATTAGCGAGCAAAGCCTCTTGTTGAAGCTCAAGAAACGACGTTCTGACTTGCTGGATTGCTTGTTCATCAACAGAATTGCGACGCCGTAAATCATCACAAGCCGTTTTCAGTTTTTCCCACCTGTCTTGAAAAAGATGGCCTTCCCGGTAGCGATCGCCAAATGAGGTGATCAGATCGTCGATGGCCGCTTTTAAGGCTGCCAACTCGCTTGTGCTGGGAATTTCCGCCTTCGCCATAGATATCGCCGATGTCTCGGACTCTTGCCAGTCCACCCATTTTGTATCGTCCGCCAGATAATCGAGAATATTGGCGGTGAGTCGATCTAACGCTCGGCGATGAACATCATTGGCTAGGGCATAATTGGGGATTCGCCAGCCCAGGATGATGACGCGGCCTTTTCCAAGCCGGTACTCGACCAGAGGGTTCTCGTCGGCATAGTTCGCACGAGCCAAGAGTCGCCCCGTTTTTGGGCCTCCGCCCCGGTAAAAATCGGCGAACGCGGGATATCCCCCGGACGTGAAAAAGATGGGCGCACCCGGGCGGGCAGGGAGACCCACGAAGATAGGGTGATCTCTCACCACGGGGATAAGTGCACTTTGAAAGCCATCGCGCCCAGGTGAAGCCGTTCGCATGACGCCGGTTTCTAGTCCCATATCAATAACCAACCGTGCGGCCGCTCCCGAGAGAAATAACCTCCCACCTTGGCTGACGAAGTTGCGGAGGGCCTCCAGCGTGCCGGGATTCTGGAGATCAGCCGAGATCGTGGGCAAATCCCCTTGGTGACACCAAACGATCTGGAACTCGGTCAATGGTACGGGTTCTCCTCGATCGTTGACGAACTGCTCTGGACCCTCGAGATAAATCACACGGCAGTCGCGGTTAGCCTGGAGCCAGGCGAGAGCCGCTTGGGCCTCTTGACCCAGCGGCGTTGTCCGTGCGGCGGGGATAAGAAATGCCACAGAGCCGGCGAATCCGGTTTGGCTAACAGAGAAGATGACACCCACCAGCGCGACAAAAATTGACACACATTTAATCATCCGCAGACCTCACATGCCATCGGGAATCCTGAAGATCGGCGCTACTGCGCAGCGACTCGCAATTATCCAACGCTCAGTCAAATCCAAGAGCCAATTTTATTAAAAGAGGAGGCCGAAAGCGACAGTTGAGCGAGGAAACAATGACTAGAAAGAGCATGAACGAGTATAAGTGTATCGTTGGGGACAAAATAAAATCAGCCCTGCCGGTTGACGACCGGCAGGGCTGTGCGTGTCACTGTACCTTACACCAAACTTGGGCAGAGGCACGGCACTCAAATGGCTTCCTGCCTTCACCCAGTTGATGCTGTTGCTTTTGTGGCAATCAGACAGAGTATCAGATGATACCACCGTGTGTTCGGTACGGGGTCATGTGATCAGGATGATCCAGCATCCAGGCGCGTTCCCATTCGTCAAGCATAAGCCGTAGTCCCTCGGACGTGTAGATCAATTGTTGGACACGGCGGTCAGGGTCGGCTGAGTAGATGGGAACAACACAACCCACGACACTGCTGAGCAGAAACGCACCGAGGATTGCCACAATCAGTTTTCGCATTTTGCCACTCCGTCAGCATAAGTTGACGAGCCAACCTTGCTCGTCATCCGCGAACGTTCTCTCCATGTAACCGGAAACACACGCCCTGTTGTTTCGTGTATTTCTGAGGACTCCCAGGGGCTTCGGGGCCTCATTGATCTCGCGGTAATTCGAATGTCCCGCCCATTGGAATTCGCCGCGGTTGGTTAGGGTCGCGGCTTCTTGGACATGGCCTTAAGCCTTTTCTTTAGTTCCTTTCCCGGCTTGAATCGCACTACATACTTCTCTGGTACCTGAAGCGATTCTTTAGTCCTGGGGTTGATTGCCCGACGGGGTCTTCGTGTCTTGATCCGGAACACGCCAAAATTCCGGAGCTCAATCCTTTTCTCGGTGGTCAATGTGTCGATAATGGCGTCAAATGTTCTCTGAACAATTTCTCGCGTCAGGGTCTGTGAAACACCCAGTTCTTCGGCGATACGTCGTACAATGTCCTTTTTGGTCACGTGAATTACCTCCGGCGAACCCGACGAGTTTTCTCGATTTCAACTACCGATCGTTGTAAATCTAGTTCCTGACGAAACTAAAATCAATTACCCGTCGCGCCGTAGGGTTCTGGTTCGCTGACCACAAGAAACCTGGCTTTCTGTGGCCGATTGGGGACAACTCTTAAGTGACGCCACCCTGTCTCATCGGGGTGTTCCGTCTTATTTGACCCCGACCGCGGTACAACACGGTCGTCACAGGTCTCACATCCAATATCGGCCGAAAAATCCGAAAACTCCAACTTCCCTTGTGATTTCTCCGCCACAGAGATGACAGGATAGGCAAAGTGCGCAAAATGCCAGTGGGGCTGCCTTTTTCTATGCCCGAGGCAACTAGGCTCGATCGGTTTCGAAATTGGTTTCAGATGTCAATCATTTGTTTCCGCCGGTCGATCTCCTCTAGCGAGTGCAGTGGCCCTTGGCCGCAGCCTGGGCAGGTCCGGCAGATTTCCTCCCAAGTGCGCTTTGTCTTCAGAATGGATGGCCAAAAGGGGAAACTCCGGCATTGTCGTGGGCGGAGTTCATAGACCAAGCATTTTCGGGTCAGGGGGTGGAGAAAGACGCAATCACCGTTGGGCTGTTCGATGAGACTTTTCGCTTTCCCAGTGGTGCGGACAAACCGCTCTTCGAATTCCGCCGGGGAGAGTCTGAAGAACTCCGCAAGGGCCTTGATCTCTTCTTGGTTCACATAGACATATCCCGGCTGACCGGAACAACAGTACCCACAACCGGTACATTCAAACCGCAGGCCTTCATGGTACCAGGGCAAGGCTGTTTTTTTGCTGACACGTTGCATAGTCAAAGATTTTTCTAAGCGGGAACTACCTTGGACTTAGGACAACACAAATGATGACCCCGGTCGCAACAATCGCTGTAACCCACCCGGCCACAAACCGTAGGCCGCCGCCAAGACCTTAATGGGGTGAAGCGTCGGCTTGGTTGTGCCCTGCTCAAGCTGAATCCGACATGCGCTGCATTCCGTGCTGGCGGCCTGGATGGCGGGATCGCGGAGGTGACTGATGATCGACCAGCCAAGTCGCAGGCTGGTGCGAAAGTTTTTCGCCTTGATTCCAAACATCCCAGCCATCCCTGAGCAGGTGTTGGGAAGTCCCTCGACGGTCACGCCGGGGATCAACTCGAGCAATTCACGTCCTGGTTGGCCCACCCCAAGGGCTCGCAAACGACATGGCAAGTGGTAGCCAAGCCGAAGGGGTAGATTCTGAAAATCCGTCCGCAGTTGTCCATCACGATGAAGACCCAGCAGGAATTCTCCGGCATCGTGGGTGTGCTTGGCAACCAGTTGGGAGTCCTCGTCTTGGAGAAGCTGGGGATACTCGTGAATCAGCGTCAGGGCGGCGGCCGGTTCCGTCGTTACAATTTCACATCCCTGCCGTACGGCCTCGGCGAGGATTGCCACGTTCAGCCGCGCGTGCCGTCGCGCCAGATTCATTTCGCCGGAGGCAATCGCGGCCGTTCCTGCCGACCTCTGCTGTAGTGGGACGAAGACGGAAATCCCATGATGGGCCAGGATTGCAACAAGGGCCTCGGCAAGTGCTGGATCAAACCAGTTCGCATAAACATCCACAAAGTAAACGACCTTCCTTCCGGGAAGCCGGTCAAGGCGGTGCAGTTTTTTGCGAGCAGCGCGGTGGAGAAAACTGACAGCATGTAGCCGCGGTAACTTTCGGACTTGGGAAATACCGGTCAACTTCTCGAGCAGCCAGCGGACTTGCCGGTTCGCCAGACCCCAATTGACAAGCGGGGCAAATCGGGAGAGCAGGGAGGCCAATCCGTCAATCCGATTCAGCAGCCAATCAGCGAAGGCGCTTCCGTGGGCCAGCGTGTATGCCGCCTTGGCTTCACTGGCCAGCAGAGGAATATCCACCTGGGCAGAGCACTCAATTCGGCACGAATGGCAGTGCACACAGAGATCACAAATCTCGCGAAAATCCTGCAACGTTAATGACTGGAGGGGAAGAGTCTCAGTGAGTACTGCCCGCATCAGACTGGACTTTGATCGTGGGGCACACTCTTCCCAAGGCAATGCCCGAAACAAGGGACACATCCTTACCCTGTGGTCCTGCGTCCGGCAATCGCCACAGCCCGAGCACCGCGACACGGCGTTTGCAACCAAGTCTGGTTGCCAATCCAATTGCGATTCCAAAATCCTGGGCAAATTCTCTGAACGGTCATCCAGTCGCCCTGGGATGTGATCCTGTTGTGATGTCGGCGGCGCATTTAGAGTTAGCTCGGACGGGGGGCTATAGGAATAATGTTGAGAGTCTATCTCGGCCGCGGCACGATCCCCAAAGTCTATTACGCCAGCTGTTGATGCGGCCGGCGCAGGGATATCATCTTGTCGCTCACCACGGGATTGCGTTTCTGGGAGAGATGTCGCACCTTGGGTCGTGTGAACTCCGGTCCGCTGGAAGCCCGCGCCATCTTCATTGCCGTCGTCTTCCGAACTAGGAGCCTCAAACCCAACAAACAAACGGCCTCTTGCCAATTTCCAAATGTCGCCGGTATCAGGGGTCTCAATGATTTTTCCTGGATTAAGAATGTTAAGCGGGTCGAAGGCCTTTTTGATTTTCTCGAAAATGGGATAAAGATGCCCCCACTGTTGCTTCATGTAGGGTGTTCGAGCTAAGCCGCACCCAAGAGTCGGGCCAATCCCGCCTCCGACACTCAAAACGTAACCATAGACTTCGTCCGCCACCTGTTTCATTTTCCGGAAGAGGTGACGGTCTTGTGTATCAAAAAATGGCTGGAGGTAGATGACGCCGTCACCCACGTGGCAGTAAACGGAACTGGCGACATCGTGCTTTCGCAGGATTGCTTGAAGCTTGGAGACACAGCTCGCCATCCTTTCCGGTTCTATAGAGACATTGTCAGCGACCGGCAGAGGCCGAAATCGGTGACTTGCACGACGGGTCACCGGTTGCGTAATGCGAGCGAGTCGGCAGAAGCTGGCAATCTCATCTTCGGTATTGGCCCAGCGCGCAGAAAAGTCAAAATGGTGGTAATTCCGCAGGGAATCTAAGATAGTGCGGAGCTCGTTGTATGTCTCGCGCAAGGTCTGCCCTTCGATCTCTACCAAAATGGCCGCCTCGGTGTTATCAGGGACCAACTGCTCGAGGTGTTCATCGGATTCCCGAGCCAGACTCAAATGCCGCCGATCCATCAGGTCGCACATCGTGGGCCGGAAGCGAAGGATTTCAATCGCGGCCTCGAATGCGGGCTCCAGCTGGGGGAATAGTAAGAGTATTAGGGAGCGGGCGGGTGGTGTAGGCAGCGTTTCGAAGGTCATCTCCAAGACAAGGGCCAGCGTACCTTCGGAGCCCACAAGGAGTTTGCCAAAGTCTAAGCAACCGTTAGAAAGAACGTTGTCTATGTGGTAGCCGCATCCTTTTACCTGAATCTGGTGCGCCTTTGGTAAACTCTCATACTGCCGAAGGGCTTGCGCTATTTCGTTCACGAGGCGGCTCTTAACCGAGAGTGCGGGGGCACTGGCGTGCTCAAGGAGGTTCTCTCGGCCCAAATGCAAGCGGGTTCCATCGGCGAGGCAGACGGTGACCTCGCGAATCCAATCACAAATGGGGCCATAATGGTGCGAACGCGATCCCCGACGACATCGTGCGTAAGCACCACCGAGTGTCGAGACACCGATGTGCCCCGGGTCAAAGGGGAGCATCCTCTGGTACCGTTCCAGTTGAGCCTGTAACCGGTCAAATGTCGCACCTGGCTGGACACGGACGTAACTTGCCTGAGGATCAAGGACTGAAGTTCGTCGTAGGTAAGCCGAAAAATCAATTACGACGCCTGGTCCCAGGCTTTCGCCGGCGCATCCCGTTCCGGCACCTCTGGCGTGGACGGGAATCCGACGATCGGAGCAATACTGAAGGCAGGCCACCACATCGGCTGAGGACTGAGGCCGAACAACCACAAGCGGCGGGATATGAAACAAGCCGGCGTCGCTGGCAAACAGCTCCAAATAGACGGGCGAACGCAAGACCTTTCCCTTGATCAACCCAGAAAGGTCTTCGTAAACTCGGTCTCGTTGCTGATCGAGGTAGCCGGATGCCATCGCCTGTCGGATCTCTTGTCGAACGATTACGGCACTATCGATGGGCGCCGTAAATGAGGGTCATCACTTCAGCGCGAGTTGAAGCATTAGTGCGAAAGATTCCGCGTACGGCTGAGGTGACGCACAAACTCCCCGGTTTTCGAATTCCCCGCACGGTCATGCATGTATGAATTGCTTCAATGATCACAGTCACGCCCTTAGCGTTGAGTTCCTCCATCAATAGGTCGGCAATGTCTTCCGTCATTCTCTCCTGAACTTGAGGGCGACGCGAGATATCCTCGACTACCCGCGCCAGTTTGCTTAACCCAACAACTTTTCCATCAGGAAGATAGGCGATATGGGCCTTCCCCATGAAAGGAAGCAAATGGTGCTCGCAAATGCTTTCGAAGCTAATATCCTTAACCAGGACCACCTCATCATACTTTTCTACGAAGACCTTTTTGAGATGGCGCCGCGGATCGGCCTTTAACCCCCGAAAAAGCTCCGCATACATCCTGGCGACCCTGGCGGGAGTTTCTCGCAACCCTTCGCGGTCCGGATCTTCCCCCACGGCAAGAAGAATCTCTCGCACTGCGTGTTCGATTCTTTGTACATCAACGGGAAACACAGGCACGGACTTGTCCTTGGGATGCAGCATCTCGCCGCTGTTCTCGCTGGGCACCTCCTGGTTCATTGAGTCAGCCATTGTCATTGTTCTACCTCATCCGATTCATCGCCAATGTCACTGCCAACTTGTAAATTATACGTGAATCGCGCCGACAACAGGCCTAAGTGTGGTGGTATCTGTCCTCATTTTGGGGTTGGCAGCGTGGTTTTCTCCAGCGTCTTTTTCTCGCTTGCCGGAAAGTAAACAGGCCAATGTGGTATTGGTTGGGACCTCCGGAGTTATGTCGTATGGGCGTGACCAGGAAGATGTTTTAATGGCGTGGTTTATTTTGGGTAAGGCATGAGGCATAATATCCGAAGCCCGTGGGAAGTCGGCGGGGAAGATGTTGGGTTTGTGTGGCCAGAGTTGTCTCGGCCGTTGTCGGTCAAGTTTTGAGGGAGCTCTGTAAATCGAGTGAAGATAGGAGAGTCATCATGAAACGACGAGACTTCCTGAAATTGGGATCGGCAGGTGTGTTGATGGGGACAATGCCGGGTTACGCTGTGGGCTTAACCCGGACGAAACCCCGGCGCATTGGGTTGATCGGCTGCGGCTGGTATGGAAAAAGTGTTTTGTTGCGATTCCTCCAGGTGGAGCCGTGTGAGGTCGTGGCCCTTGCGGACGTCGATGGGCAAATGCTCGAGGGGGCGGCCAATATCGTGGCGGAGCGGCAGAGTTCGCACAAGAAGCCGAAGACATATCGAGACTTTCGACAGATGTTGGCCGAAAACGAGTTTGACATCGTCCAAGTCAGTACGCCTGACCATTGGCACGCCCTGGCGGCGATTGCTGCCATGAAGGCGGGGGCCGATGTGTACTGCGAAAAGCCCATCAGCGTGGATGTGGTCGAGGGCGCGGCGATGGTGGCTGCCGCCCGGAAGTACAACCGAGTGGTTCAAATCAACACCCAGCGGCGAAGTACGCCGCACTTGATCGAGGCAAGGGATCGCTTCATTCGTGAAAACAAGTTGGGCAAGATCGCCCATGTGGAAATCTATTGCTACTACCACATGCGGTTCCGAGGGACCTCGCCAGATACCGACCCGCCGCCCCATCTCGATTGGGACTTCTGGTGTGGACCGGCTCCGTATCGCCCCTACAATCCGGCGATCCATCCGCGGCGATGGCGATCATTTATGGAGTACGGCAACGGGATCGTGGGAGATATGTGCATTCATATGCTCGACATGGTCCGTTGGATGCTCGACCTAGGTTGGCCCAAGCGGATATCGTCTTCTGGTGGGATTTTGGTTCAGAAGGACAGTATTGCCAACATTCCGGATACGCAAACCGCAGTATTTGATTTCGGTGACGTGACCGTGGTTTGGCAGCATCGAACATGGGGTAGCACGCCCAATCCCGACTATCCCTGGGGGGCTACCTTCTACGGCGATCAGGGAACACTGCATGCCAGCGTCTTTCGTTACGATTTCATCCCGCAAGGACAAGGCGAAAAGGTACACCAGGACGTCCAATATGAATTGGAACAGTATCCTGAAGATAAGACCGAAAAGGACCTAGAAAGGCACGTCGCCCCGGCGATTCGACGGCACATCCGCAATTTCCTGGATGCTGTCGATGCAAGAACGCGACCTGTCGCCGACGTAGAGCAAGGCTTTATCTCGTCGGCATCCTGTATTTTAGCAAACCTGTCCCTGCAATTGGGGCGCACGCTGACCTGGGATGCAGAGCACTTGCAGGTGGTCGGGGATCCCGAGGCCAATCAGCGATTGGCTCGACCCTACCGCGCCCCGTGGGAACATCCCGATCCTTCAAAGGTGTGATTCCGATTTAGCTATCAAAACCGTTATTAAAAACCCAGGGCCACGTGATGATAAGGTGGTCAGATCTGGGGTCTTGGCTATTGGTCAGGGTTTCAGTCTTTGGGAAAAATGCCATGAGAAGCCTCTCGGTTAAAACTCGTCGGAGCGTGTGTCACCAGCGAACCTGGGCATTTACGTGCCTTGTAATGCTTTCTGCCCTTGGACCTTGGACATCCCTTTGGACTCAAGCCCAGGGTAGCAGCGCAGAGAAGCTTACCTTTTATGTGGCGGAAAGCGGCAACGACCAATGGACAGGCCGCCTGCCAGAACCGAGTTCGGACAAGAATAATGGTCCCTGGGCATCCTTGGTGCCACTGGCCGAGGTACTTCAAAAGCTCGCCCAAGAGAGACCATCCGCACCGGTCGAGGTTGTGATTCGTCCAGGCCGGTATGAGCTTTCTGAGCCCATTATCCTTGACTTGTCCAAGATGTCGCTCGGCCAATTGACGATTCGTGCGGAGCGATCGAGAACGGCCTTTCTGAGCGGTGGACGACGTATCACCCACTGGGTTCCAGCATCGGCTATCGGTGATTTGCCACCTCAATTGCCGGCCGAGTCTCGGCCCCACGTATTTGTGGCGGATCTGAAAGCGTTGGGCATCCATGACTACGGATCGCCGGGCGGTGGGGGGATCGAGCTTTACTACCAGGATACTCCGATGACCTTGGCCCGCTGGCCAAATGAGGGATTTGTAAAGATCGCTGACGTTATAAACGAACAGCCCTTCAAAACCCATGGCATCCCGGGTGATAAAATTGGAAAGTTTGTCTATGAGGGGACACGCCAAGATCGATGGCAACACGAAAAGGATCCCTGGGTCCACGGTTATTGGTTTTGGGATTGGTCAGACCAGCGGCACGCCATTCAGTCGATCGATCCGGAACGGCATCTTATCACGGTGAAGCCTCCTTACCACCATTACGGTTATCGCAAAGGCCAATGGTATTACGGATTTAACCTGCTGTGTGAACTAGACGCGCCGGGGGAATGGTATCTCGATCGGGAGAACGGAAGGCTCTACTTCTGGCCGCCAGACTCCGCAAAGACAGCGGACGAACTATTGGCCGGTCAGCCCACAGTATCCTGTTTGACTTCGCTGACAGACATTTCGAACGGTCGTAACGTAGAGATATCAGGCCTTGTGTTGGCTCACGCGCGGGGAACGGCTGTCCGGTTTGTGAATTGCGTTGACTGCCAGATAACGGATTCGCATCTCTACTTGTTAGGCGGCTGGGGAGTCACGATTCAGGGCGGTCAAGGCTGTCGCGTGAGTGATTGCCATCTGCATCTGTTGGGGGAAGGCGGAGTTTCGGCGACTGGCGGCGATCGTGCAAATCTTATTTCAGCCGGCCATGTTATTGAACGAAATGAGATTGACCATTATGGGCGGATTTACCCTATGTATCGTGCCGGCGTGTCTATTAGTGGAGTTGGGCAATCCGTGGTCCACAATCACATTCACCACGCCCCACACCAGGCAGTAAGCTTTTCAGGCAACAATCATTTGATTGCCTTCAATGAGATCGATCACGTCTGCTTGGAATCGAACGATGCCGGAGCGATCTACGCGGGCCGAGATTGGACGATGCGCGGCACGCAAATCGTTTCTAATTACTTCCACGACATCAATGGTTTTGAGAATCGTGGCTGCATGGGGGTTTACTTGGATGACATGTTTTGTGGGACGGTGATTCGCAGGAATGTTTTTTGCCGCGTGACCCGTGCAGCATTTATCGGGGGTGGCCGGGATAACCTGGTGGAAAACAACATCTTTATTGAGTGTCGCCCGGCGGTCCATGTGGATGCCCGCGCTATGGGATGGGCATCGTATCACGTGGACACCACGATGACCGAGCGATTGAAGGCTATGCCTTATCAAAGTCCCCTGTGGCAATCGGCTTATCCTCAGCTTGTCAACATTCTTCAGGATGAGCCGGCGGCTCCCAAAGGCAACATTATTCGCCATAACGTTCGTGTGGGTGGAGTTTGGGAGCACGTCGAAGACAAGGCTCGCCCCTATTTGGTGATGGAGAAAAACCTGATTCTCCCGAGTGAGGCCATCTCTGAGCTGTTTGTCGACCCGCAGACAGAGAACTGGCAGCTCAAGCCCGATGGCAAAGTAAGAGAAGAGCTTCCAGAATTCGAGTCCATTGATTTTGAAAAGATCGGCTTGCCGAGAACCGGGGATGGACAATCGAGCGAGGCAGGGTATCGATTTATTTTCGTATCGCAAGGGGAGCCCACAAAGGAGAAGCAACCGCCTTTGCCCACCCGCTGGGAGGCGACTATCAGGAAGATGGAGGATCAAGACAAGGAGAAAGCCCCGCCTAAGGATGCCGTCCTTTTTGTGGGAAGTTCGAGCATCGTTCGCTGGGATGTTGCCAAGTGGTTTCCCGATTTAGTTACGTTGAACCGCGGCTTTGGTGGCTCTCAAATCCATGAGGTTACCTATTACGCAGAGAGGATCGTGATCCCGTATCACCCGCGGCTGATTGTCTTTTATGCGGGAGATAACGACATTGCCAGCGGGGCAACTCCCGAAGAGGTCCTGAAACGCTTCCAAGAATTCGTCACAAGGGTTCGGGCCAGTCTCCCATCAACGCCAATTGTTTTTATTTCCATCAAACCGTCCCTGGCGCGTTGGCATCTCATCGAGTCCGTCCGTCGGGCCAATCAATTGATTCAGCAGTATTGTCGGGAAAACCCGGACCTCAAGTTAATCTTCGTCGATGTGGATCAAGCCATGATTGGGCCAGATGGAAAACCGAAGCCCGAGTTGTTTGTCAAGGACGGCCTCCATCTGAGTGAAGACGGATATCGCCTATGGACGGAATTACTGCGACCGGTCATTGATGCCCAATTGAAAGAAAATCGGCCCTGATTACTATCGGGCGGTGCCTGCCGATGTTGGACGAGAATTGGTGATCTGGTTTTCGCAAAGGGCCCGCAGCCGGCGAAATCGGTCACGCAGCGCGTCACCACCAAGTTCTGGATGAATCGCTTCCAAAACACGAATCATCTCGAGAGCTCGTTCCGGCTGGCCAAGCTGAATGAGAAGCCAGGCCGTCATGTACTTAGCGCGAAACCAGCGCGGTGAGCCTTCGGGCGTTCCCTGGGCAATGGCGCGAAAGCGCTCTAAGGCTTCCTGCCGTAAATCCATTCGGTCTTGTCGGGCCAGGAGAAGGGCGTATTCTTCTTGAATATCGGCAGCGTCGGGGAACTCTGCGGCAAGTTGGCGAAGCCATGAGAGGGCCGCTGACTCGTTGTCGGATAGCATTAACACGTAACTATAGGCCAGCCCCAACTGTGGGCGACGGGGTCCGGGAACGGAGGACCACTCTTTTGGCAAGTCCTCGCAGATGTGGGCGAGGGAGAGTGCCAGCCTCTTCCGAACTTGGGGCGGGAGCTCCGAAAGCCGCGTCCCGAGATCCTCCAAAACGGTCAAACGGGCCTCAATCGGTATTTCACGCATGAGGCGAACAATTTGTGCATTATCGTTCGACTGCTCAAGCCAGGCATCGCATTCTAATTTAAGGCTGAGGGATCTCGCCTTGACCGTGACATCGAGGTGATCAATAGTATCGAGTGGTTCGGGCAAAAATTGTTCGAGAACTGCGTCGGCCGAGTGAGGATCGTTTGCGCCTTTTAGCAGCAACTGTGTCGCGATGGTCGCCACCCGCAGGCTCCAATCCTCTTCAGGTGCGTGTGCTCTTGCCTGTTTCGCCCAGGTTGCTAAACGTTGGGCGAGTTCTCGTAGTCGCTGTCTTGTGTCGGGCCGCTGAGACTCATCCTGAAGAATTCGCGCCGTGACGGTTTCCAATTCCGAAACGGTTTGAATGACAGAATATTGGCTTGTCTGCGATTGCGATGGAGTGTCCGGGGCGATCGGCGCCGATTCTCGTTTTTGGGGTTCGAGGGACGCAACGTGTTGTAACCAAGATTCTAGGGATAATAGAAGATAGTTGGCTGCATCGATCCGGTGGCCAAAATGGTTATGAATTTTGCCCAGATAAAGAGCAGCCTGACACGCGAACTCCGATTGGGGCCACATCCGAAGATAGTTCTCGAGCTCCTGTTGATAAAGCGGCAGAAACTCGGTGGGATTCTCTTTGGCCAATTGCCCCACATGAAAAATAGCGAGCTCTGCTGCGTCCTTAGCCCCTTCTTGATCCGAGAAACTCCGATAAAGGTCCTGGTAGCGCCGCCAAGCCTCTTGATGCCGTTCCCTCTCATGTTCAATGGCCGCCGCGGCCAGGCCTAACTGCAGAGCGCGAACGGGGTTTCCCTGTTGCTCGGCAGCCTTGCGCGCCCGGTCGAAAGCGGCCAGGGCTTCCTCCCACCGCTTGGCACGATAGGCATTTTCGGCAAGATAGACATTCATGTCGATGTTCTGGTGAACTTGGTTCCCCGCAATCTGCTGCGTCACCAACAACTCGGCCCGTCGCGCCCAAAACGCGGGACCATTTTGCCGCAAGCCATTGAGAATCTCTCGAATCTTGGCCTCCCAGGCGCGGGCTTCATCCGAGTTGTTCGCGCGAGCGTTTTTCCATTTTTCGAGAAAAGCCTCAAGAAATGCGTTATCGAGTTGTGGGGCGGTCTTTCCCTCAATGAGCCGACCCATGGCGAGAAGTTTATCCAACTCCTCCTTTTGCTGAGTCGCCAGGGCCAGACGAATAAGTTCGACTCGGAGGGCAAATCGCTCGTCAAGCGATAACTTCTCTTCCGCAAGGCCCTTTAAGATATCAGTGCTCCTCGCGCCGTCGCCCAACTCGCGAAGAATCCTCGCTAGCGCCAAACGGGATGGGACACCCAGCGGATGGTCGAGCGGCAACTGCGAAAGGACTTCAAGCCGTCGAGCCGCCTCCACCATGCCCGCGGTATGGTCCTCACTCTTCGCGGGATAGGTTCGCGCTAACTCTGCAAATCCGCGAGCTAATTCGAACTGCAGGTGTTTTTCCAGACTTAACCATTGTTGCTCCTGAAAGACGGAGCCATCATCCTTTGCCGACCCACTCTTGGGACGACGGAATACCTCCTGCAATTCGGCTTCGCGGTCTTTTAGGGCGTTGATCGTCTTCCGTAAAATCGAACGGATTTCGTCAAGGAAAGACGCGTCTGAAATGGCTTCGGTATAAGCAGTTCCCAGTTGCATTTCCTCGCGGATCGCGCTGGCCACTGTTATCCGATATTTCAAATCCATGAGCGCTACGATAAATCGCCAATCGGATGTAGGAAAACGGCGATAAAACGCTTCGGCAACGCTAATGGCCTCCTGCCAACGGGATTGACGTTCGTTCGAGTCTTCGGTTTCCATGCCCCACTCGTTCAGGGTCACGATCAATTCAGATGTGAGAATAGCCCGCTCAGGAAGGGAAAGATCGTCCCTTAGCAGCTTGTCTTTGCAGTAACGCTCGGCCAAATGGTAGAGATGACGCTGCCGGAGACCTTGAAGGAAAATGTAATCCTCCCGTTGCCGCGGGTAGTACAACCGCTCTGTCTGCCCCCACGCATTGGGAATGGCCAGCAAAAGGAGAAAAGGAAGCAAGCATTTCATCTGTCGGCTGGGGTCGCAAATTGGATATTGACGAACCCGATTTCTCGGCACAGGTCATAAACCTCAATGACTCGGGAAATGCGGACCTCAGGAGAGGGATCGATCACGATGGGAACGTCTAACCGAATTTTACCAAGTGTCATCAGTGTGGAACGCAATTCCGCCATGCTGGCAACCGGACGACGATTGACACTGATTCCCACCGTGTCCTGGTGAGCTTCTAAAATGATGACGATCTCCGTCAAGTCTTGCAGATCGGGACTGACCTTGGTCACCGCCCCTTTGGCCCCGGGTAAGTCAAGATGCATGGGAAGAACATGCTCCAAGGGGGTGAATCGAGTGGTGCAAAGGAAAAAGATAATGAGCTGGAACACGACGTCGATCATCGGCGTCATGGGCAAATCCAGGTGGGAAGCATGATGGTACGCGACGGGTCGCTTCATGATTGATCGAATTTCACGGGCCAACCGGTAATTACTCTTCTTCTTTTGAGATCACTGCGAAGGACACATTCCAAAGGCCTGCCCGGGCGCATGTCAGCAAAATTGGCGAAA
>Ga0116168_1000806_pt1 | contig 28067 bp, 27 predicted proteins | sample AD_UKC129_MetaG_FD_89795 | JGI IMG/M metagenome (GOLD analysis project Ga0116168, IMG submission 89795) | Active sludge microbial communities of municipal wastewater-treating anaerobic digesters from Canada - AD_UKC129_MetaG | ecosystem: Engineered > Bioreactor > Anaerobic > Digestate | place...
ATATTTTCCTAATTACACGTTTTTCTACATCATTTATATCATTACGAATTTTATCTATTCCATCAATCATCCATTTATATTTTTCTTTCATATCTACAACTTTATTTCCGAATACATAATAGTGCTCAAAAGGCAGATATTTTAATTTATCTGTAAACATATCAAGATTATGATATATATTATATTCTATCGCTTTTAAGATTTTTTGTTCAAAGTTTTCATCAAATACTCTTTTGTACATCTTCTTTAACTTCATTCCAATTTCTTTTGCCTTATAACCATATAAGACCCTTAAAATTTCTTTATCTTTACAAGGTTCTATTCCTAACCAGTGCCATAAACCTTCTACTGAGCAAAATTCACCATCCTTCGTTTCAAAAGGAAAATAGTAAAAATTGCTGAGCATCCTGCCCAGCAATGTTTTACCCTTAGAATATATATTAATATGAGTTATTCCATCTGTTTCAGGTACAAGGAGATAATCTCTTTCTATCATATTCACACCATCCTAATAATTAATTGCTTTATAAATATGATAATTGATAATTTCCTTTTTCTCTACTGCAATTATTGCTTTAAAAATATTTTTAATAAATGATTCATTAACGTCAAACCATATACGTACACTATCTTGTTCTTTCAAATTCGGAATCAATTCTTTACATAATCTTAGCTTGAACCTACCATCAGTACATATAATCAGGTTTTTATTCAAAAGTAACGATTTATCTTTTTCTGATAATAAAATTGATGATTCGTTTGTATGTTCTTCTAATATAAATAATGCTTTTGATAAATAATCTTTAATATTTTTTAATATTTCGTTTTTATGATAACAAATTCCTATTTTTAATAACAGATCGTCTTTACCCGATAAAAATAATTTATTTATATTGATTGAAATATTTTCAATATCCTTTTTGTTAAATTTAAATGCGTTAAAAATTTCTTTACTGTCATAATATGAAATAATATCTTCATTATTAAATGATCCATCATAATTCTTTATTATACTAAAATGGATACCCTTATCAACAGCTCTATCATTATCATCAATTATTATTAATCCGTTAGGGAATACATAATATCTATCTGCTATATTTTTAATTATTTGATTCAGGTCATATAACTTCTTTACTTTATTTGAGAAATTTACCACACTTATTTACCTCCTATATGTTTATTTCTTCACCTTCTATGAAGAAGAGCTTACCATTATTTTCAGAGAAGTTTATTTTCTTTTTCTTATTTATTTTAAACTTCTTTCGTATAAGCTCATCTAATTTTTGGATCTCAGGTAGATTAAACCATTTTGATCCCATAAGAGGTATATTATTGGACAGATAATTATCTATAAAATCTTGTCCTGCATCATATTTAATGTCTCCCTCGTTCAAATCTTTTATTATTTTACCCATATCATTATCTATAAGCAGTTTACCAACCATACAATTAGGTGCAATATTAAAAGTTATAATAATATGAGGATACATCGAACTAAAGTCCATATCAACAACATTGTCAAAAATATATTTACTTCTACTTCCAAACATTTTTATTCCTGTATGGTCATTTAATTCTGGGTCTGCAACGAGGGCACCTGAAAACTTTTCTTTTTTAGATTTACTTTCTTCATCATCATTCACACCATAATGAACGTTTATATTGTTACCTATAATAAATCCTTGTTTATAATACTCCAAGTAAGCACGGTTCTTTAAGAAGACGGTTTGTTTAAACACTTTATGATATTGAGTGGCATTACTATATGCCCTATAATAAATAGAATCGAGATCACATGTCTTTCTTTCAACACCATATTGGAGGAAAACGTCCTTTATATTATATAATACGTACTTTCTATAATCTTTCATAGGCAGACTTTTCAAATCAGATACTTCACTATAATCCAATTTTGTATCACCTATTTCAGCTTCTGCAATTGTATTAAGTGCATACGATCTCAATTCACTACCAGATTTTCTTACACATGCATAATTAACCATCTGATCCATAAAAACAGTATAAGATGAAATTTTAAATAAATCACTCTTGGTTGTTACAGAGAAATTCTTCGTATCCTTTTTAAAGATTACTTCTTTATAAGGAAAATCCTTATGACACATTATATCTTCAGGATTCATACCAAGAGCCCTTATTCTATCAATTATATACGGAATATCGAAACCATATCCGTTCCATGTTAAATTGAAGTCCCTTTTTAATGTATTTATTAATTTAAACAGTTGAATGATCAGATCTTTTTCATCATCAAACATATAAATGTAATAATTAAACTCACCATATGATTCATCAAAAGCTTGGTGAAGTTCAGTTATAAATGAATCGATCGATTTCTTGAATTCCGTTATCTGTGGGTTATCACCAGTATCTAATAAAAATGTAAATACTGATTTAGACTCTTCATCTATTAATGTCGCTGCATCTATTGGACATATTTCTGGTTTCGGAAATCCTGTAACTTTACTTGTATTAACCTCTATATCCATATATGTCTTAGTCAATTTTTTAGGTTTTTCATTATCATAATTTAATATCCATTGTATTCTATACCAGTTTTCAATATCATAATCAGATCCAAATACGAATGGATATTTATGAATATTTTGTATAGCTCCAAAGTTCTTTTGTTCAATCATATTTTTAACATATTGCTCATATTTCCCTCCAGCCTTTTTAGCTATATAAAAAGGGAGATCTTTATATTTACAACGGTGTTTTTCCGTTTTATCAATTTCAATAAATGCCTTATTATAATCATAATCCTGATACTCCTCTTTTGTAAAATATATATCAATTTCAGGATTGTCTATATGTTTTATGTGTTTTTCACCAGTTTTTAAATCCTTATAAATTATATCTATACTATCAACATAATCATTATTTTTATTTGAATTATGATAAATTATATTCAGTAACATTATATCGTCTTTATTCACATTTCCCATAAATAGCATAAAGTTTACCTCCTATATTTAATTTTTCATTTATAAAGTTGTTTTTTCATTAATAAAAATCCAAAAAATAAACAAAGTTTTAAGGAGGTGTATAATAATGTCGGAAGAATACTATGAAATAGTTATTGATTTGGGTGATGAAAAACCTGATCTAATATCTGAATTAAAATCATTAAAGAAACCGGAAAAAGAGAAAGAAAATAAGGAGCCTCTACTATTATCAAATATTAAAACAAAAAAGAAGAAAGATAAAAAGGAAAAAAATAAGAAATCTTTTAATTTGGATAGTTTTGAATTAATGGTTAATGGTGAAATAGAATCCATGTCCTCTTTTATAGATAAAAAGGAAATTGAAGAAGATGATTCAATAGATATTGATGATTTTGTATCATTGGATGAACTTATTGAAGAAAGGGAAGAAGAGGAAAGGAATCAAACAGAGGAATTACTGGATGTACAATGTTCGAATTATTCAAATCTTAAAAAGGAAAGTAATCCTTATAAAAAGGAATTTGCTGAAGAAATAACATTGTTATATAATTTATTAAAAGAGACAAATAAGTTTAGCAAGGAACTTGAAGAACAATACAGATATATATCAAATAGTAGGACGAAGGGCACTGTAGGAAAATATACAATTGATCTGGCCAATACAATCAATTCAGTTAACTCTAATAAGATTCAGATCATAAGAGAAATCAACAATGTTAAGAAGACAATTCAAGATCTTAAACTTAAGAGTGATAAAAATAAAGATGAAAAAGGAAATAACTCAGATGCATTCTTTGCAAATCAATACTTTAAGAATCTTATCAATTACGGTCGTTCAAGATTTATTAAAGAATTTGAAGCCCCACAAGATGATGAAGATGGTATTGATACAAGGAATTTTATTAATCCTGATAGTATTTCTGATTATGAAGCAAACAAATATATGGATATGATAGAAGAAAGGCTTGAAAATTCTGATTTTAAATTAAGAAGTGAAGAGGCCGACAAGTATATTGAGTATGAAAATATGGGGGTTCAAATAAAAATAAAAAGATGTATAGATACTAATGAATGGGAGTTTATAGCCGTTGATAGACATAATCAACAGATATTTGGTTATCCTCTTCCAACAAAGAAAAGTGTTGGTACTATAAAATTCTCCTCTGATGGATCATATGCTACTGATGATCTTGGACGTACATATTCTGTTGTAGAATATGAATTACAGGATGGGAATTGATAAAAAAAAATAAAATGTGAATAAGGAGAATTACTCCTTATTTACATTTTATTTCTTCTTCCTGACAATCTACAACATTATAGTCAGGAAACAATGAGTTTACAGTATGTTCTACGAGGAATTTATTATAGTGATAAACTGTTATCTTACATTGTTGTTTTGTACCTGTGGTTTCTAATGTCACTGAAAACTTTTTTATGTTGTCTGTGTCCATAACTATTTCACCCCCATATTCTATTAAAATAAGCCAGGTATAAATTACCTGGCTTTAAATACTATGTTCATATTTTTAAAGTTATCTATCTCAACATCTGATGTTAATATTAAGTCAACAGGATAATTATCAAACATGTTGTTATGTGTTATTAAGAATACCTGTTCTGCTCCTATACTTTCCATTTGTTTTTCGAGAATTGATAAGAACAGGTATCTATTAGTTTGGTCAAGTGTAGCATCTATCTCATCCAATAACATTATGTTATATTTCTTTAATGATTGTATTATTAATGCAAAAGATAATGCTATTGAGATAAAACTACGTTCGCCCTGAGATGATAATACAACATCACTTACACGAATACCATTTTTTATATATGGTATTCTAAATTCTTTATCTGTTATTTCAAAGTCATCAATTTCAAGTTCTCCCTTATAAATTGTATCCAACAAATTATTCACTATCATTTTTGTATTCTTAAAGTAAAGCTGGATAAACAATAACGGGATACCTTTATTTGTCGACAGTGCTTCTCTTAATATATTGATATCATCAAATTTTTCTTCAAGCATTTTTTTCTCATCATTTAATGTGATGAAATCCTTTAGTTTAAATTTATTATTAGTTATCTCGTTTTGTACATTCTTTATTTCATTATCTATTGCGGCTATTTCTTTATCAAGTTCTTTTATTTCATTTATTGATATATTTATTTTTTGTTTGATTTCTTGTTTGTTAAATATAGCTTTTTCTAAATCCTTTAATGTATTCCTTTTTTCTTTTATTATATCTTCTGTTTCTTTGTATATAATATATATTTCTTTTAATGAATTGAATTCTTGGAGTCTTCCTTCTATCTTTTTATTTTCATCTTTCAATTTATTTATGTTTGTTTCTATGTTATATATTTCGTTATCAAGAGTTTCGAGCTCCTTTTGAATTAATTCTAATGAGTTCATATTTTTTTCTATAAATGTTATCTCTTTTTTAAGTTCTTTTATTTTATCTTTTAAGGTTATATACTCTTCATATTCTTCGAGAACTGAAATAAGATTTGTTATATAATTCTCATTATATAATGGCTTCCTTGTTTTTATTGATTCCAAAATATTAGTTATATTAAAGAGATCATCAGGTAACCTTTTTATTAATTCTTTATTTGAATTTATTGAGAATAAGATATAGTCTATATTTTTAGCTATATCCCCCATCGATGCTATTTTTTCATATTTGTCTTCAAGACTTTTGATATCTTTTTCTATATTATTTGATGGAGTATTCATATTGTTTATTTCATTATAGAACTCCATATAAGGACAGTTACTGACCTTACATTCAGATGGTTGAAATATAACGTATAAATAATTAACATTCTCACCTTTTGTATTTTTTACATGCTCAATTTTCTTTCTATTTATTTGTGAATCTATCTTCTTCAATTCATTTTTCACATAAGACTCCACATTACAACCATCTAAAAATAAATTAATTGTTGTTATTACTTCATTATGTCCAAATTCATTTATTTTATTTACAATTTTCTCTATCTCTTGTAATAGACCTAAGGCTAACAATAAATCATCTTTATTACATTTTGGCACATAATCTTTATATTTTTTGTCAAGTTCATTTTTGCGTTTATGGAGATCTAGATACATATCATTAAGTTTACTATATTCATAATCAGAAGCTAAATACTTTAAATTATTTTTCTTGTCATCTCTCTGTTTATAATATGACTCCAATTGCTTAAAGTAGAAATCTATCATATTCTTATTATTTGTTATCGTGCTTTCGGCAATAGTTAATTCCTTCTCTATGTTCTTAATCTCTTTTTCTATATCCCCTACTATAATAATATTCATTTTATTTATTTTCTCTTTTAATGTGTTTATCTCTCTAATTAAATATTTATAATTTCTTTCATCCTCTTCAAAAGATGAAAGAAAACTATCTATTCCTTCGGGGATTATAGCATTCATTGAACCTTCTATTTTCCATTTAGTACTTTGAAGTTCATCTTTCTTTTTCATATATTCATTTAACGTATTTTCCAATGCTGTTATTCTTGTTTTTATATCATTTTCGTCAATTATCTTTAATTTTTCTATTTTATCACCAATAGACTTTAGTGTTGCTTTCAAAATTTTACTATCGTCATTTATTTTTTTATAAAACTGTGTGTATATATCAATATCGGATAATAATCTTGATGAAAAATTCTTTCTTTCTGATGCTTTCTCATCGATAAATCCTATAACATTTGATCCCAATCTTAATAATTTAAGATAATTTTGTTCAAGTCCCAATTCCAATTCGACAAGTTCTGTAAATGACGAAACTAATCCATTGGGATTTAATTCAACACCATTTTTAGAGAAGAAACTTTTTATACTTCTTCCTGTCTTTGTTTGAATATAATGATGTTTTATAACATATTTATCTTCATCATTTACTAAATGGATTTCTTTATATCCATCTTCACCATTCAAAATAGGATCATCTGAATTACGAACATCCATACTACCAGGATATGCAAATGGATGTAAATTACTTAATATCGAAGTTTTACCAGATCCATTACAACCAACTAATAAAATAACTCTATTTTTTGATTTAGTTAAATCTATTTCTATTTTCTTCTTTTTCATTCCTGTGAAAACACTTGCAAAGTTTTTTAAGCATAAATATGTTATCCTCATGTTGACCACCTCAATAAAAAAAAATAAAACTAGTTACATTTTTGTTGTAACTAGTTTTATTTTTCACTTTTCTCTATCTTAAGTTTACTATATTCATAATCAGAAGCTAAATACTTTTTTTAACCAAATCGTATTATTCTCATAGCTAAAATAATAATAAATAGAACTCCCTGGAGAACTGCCCAGAAAGGGAACCATACAAATCTTATGATAAATGATATTAAAGGTTTGTCTGGATTTAACTTCCTTAATATCCTCCATCTTTCTTTTACAGTCTCTGAGATAGGAATATTATAGTAATTATAAATGACTGCATAAAATACTTCCACAAAGAAACCTATGAAGATAAATATATTTAATAGAATCATATTTACCCCTACCTTTTCTATAGATTATTTATCTTGCATAAGTTTGTGGAACCCAGACGATCCGAAAGAAATAATAATTGCATTTACGAGGCTTACGAGAAGGAGTTCCCATGTGAAGCCATCAACGACAACTTCACGGAGAAGATACAGAACAAACGATACAAGGAATACAACATAGTTAGTCGAAAAGGTTTGTCCGAATATCTTCGTTGTCAAAGTGTCTATTGGTTCTTTAATTAACTGTGTAGCAGCCGCCACGATTGTAATAAAGATAGTATAATTTGCAAGCATGTCAAGAGTAATAAATTCTTGCATAAATCTCATCCTCCATTTTTTTATTTTATTTTTTATTTAAAAAATTATTTTCATTTATTTCAAAAATTATGTCTTTGAAATTGTTTTTATCTTTATACCAATATTTATCCGTTGTACTTTTTCTATCCACTAAAATAGATTTTAGTAGAAGCCTGTTTGCTCTAATCATACAAGAAAACTTATCTTTTACATTACAGTAATTATATGCCTTATCTTTTGTCCAATATATACCAAATTCATCTTTACATAGCAATCTTACACCATTGTTTGTGTAAAGTAATACACCTTTCATAATCATAAAAATCAACCTCAATTCTTGATTAATAAAAATATTTTAATTAGAGTTTATGTGGTTAAAATTATCAAGGAAGTATTAACATATATTCCATATTTTAAAAATATATCATGAATAAAATGATGATTTGTAGGACAATCCCTACAAATCATCACTAGTTATTGTAAATTCTTCATCCATAGGATTCAATGGATCTGTTCCAGCATCATAAATTCTCATTTCCCATTTAAAACCAAGAATGTCTTCCCATGTTCTGAAATTGGGTACAGACATCTTGGTCTTATTTTTCAAACTTGATACTAAATTATTCATTGTGTATGGATTTGAGAATTTACTTTTATAATTTTTGAAATTAATCTTTTTTGATTGGATGACTCTTTTGACAATATATTTTAAGAAGTCATCATCATCACTAAATATCGGTCGATATATTTCTGAATTGTTATTTATCATCTCAATATCTTCAACGCTGGTGAATTTTTCTTGAGATGCTTTTAACTCATTGAAGATATTATCAACATCGAGTTCAATTAAACTGTCAACGCTATATTTATTTTTCTCTTCTTTTTTATACTCGATGAAAATATATTCTCTATTCTCTTTCGTATCATCAAGATATATACCTGGTTTTAATTCAATATCATTTTTATGTTTTGATAATCGACCATGGTATATATAAACATAGCCACCTTTTATATATCCACAGCCTTTTTTCAATTTTTTATTCTGAGAAAACATTTCAGTTTCATATATATTGTCATCAACGTTAAGAAACGTTCTACCTGTGAAAATTCGGACGGAGTTGATTGATTTACTCATCTTATCCCTCCTGTTGTGATTTAGTCAACCTCGCAAATATCATTTGTATCAGAGCTTTTACAAGCGGATAATCTTTCAAATTGAACAAATATGTTTGTAACACATCTCCTTCATCTTGAGTTATTGATAAAGATGACGATCTGGAAATGATCATTATCTCAGCTTTCTCTATCTCATCTGAATCGTTATACAATAATTTAATATGAATCTTTGTGTCGTATATTGGATCGCTTAACAGAAAAGCGTCCACATATGTTTTTGACACATTCCAATCTTTATCCATTGCAGATATTAACAATGTTTGTTTTATAATAACATTATCAAAATTATTCACCAATTTTTCGATTCTTTCACGTATATTCATTTTATTCATCCTCCTTATATAATATATAGTTATTTGTTGAAACCGAATATATCCTTTTTCTTGGATATACCCTTTGATGTTGTGAAACCTTTGTTGATATTATCATTGTTGTTATACTTTATGTGTTCATCAATGTTGTTTTCATTTAACGCTATATAAAAATTGAGTAATCCTTGGGAATAAACAAATAAGTCTATTTTTTCGAGTATATAAACTAAAGCTTCAAATGCGTCAATCTGAACTGTAACAAAATTATTTGTTGTGTTCATATATATTATAACACCCTCATATGATGTATCATTTTCGTCATAAACTATTGCAGGGCTTATAATCATTTTCTGATTATAACCCAAGTTAGATATTTTCTCTGTATATTCAACTACTTTGTCTTTGTATATAATGATTTCTTGATTCTTATTCATCGCAAAAACATTACCTTTATAAATGTTGTGTAATAACTTTTTAAAACTCTTTACAATTTGAAATAGATTTGATTGAGTGATCATTATTGTTTTATCTCTGCTCCATTCATTATCGCTAATTTCTAGCGTTAAAAATGGAAATACATTAATTTTTAAATAATTTCCTCCATTAAAATTATAGATTGTATAATAATTTTCTTTAACATCTTCCTTTTCAGAAGATAGTTTAACATGTGCTTTTAATATTAAATTTTTTGTGGGTTGAAAAATTGTTCTAGAAATTTTGTCAACTGTCAATGGCATCACCACACTTTAAAATATATTCTATTGTACGGTCATTAAATCTAAGTTCAATAGAATATATATTTTTATTTTTTAGTTACCGTTTTTACGTTTAGTGTTGATTTACCAAATACCTCTAGAACCTTTTTTTCATAATTATCCATACACCATTTTATAGCATAGTCTGTTAGCCCCATGGTATTAAAACATATACTGTTATAATTAATAGTGGTGTTGAATAAATCAGTATATAAACCTATCCTAAGGAAAGGTAAATACATACCCCACATTCTAGCACATTCTGGGGGATAACCTAATATACAGCCTAATTCATATATTGATGATGGAGGTTCATTTATATTTTTACTTGTATATAACTTCTCATTATATCCTAGATGATGTAATGTAAAAATATTGAACTTATTTCTGTTACGTTTTAATTTCCATGTAAATTCACCATCATCCAGTAGACCATCAACGATACCATGAATTAATAAATCTTGCTTATGTATTTTCATTTTAAACACCCCACAATACATTTAACACAAATAAATAATATATATATCTTTCTTCAAATGAGTTGTTGAGGTGGTTTATTATTTAGAAAAAAAATAAAAAAAAGAAGATAAGGGATTTAAACCCTTATCTTCTTTATCGCATGTAGTAATTGTTTTGTGTTAGTGACTGGGGCAATTACTTTGAAGTCAGATTCTTTAAGTTTAGGCTGCTCCCAGCCATAATAATTATTAAAACAATATACTCCTAGCCAGTAACATTTATATCTCCTTAAAAGTTGTTTTAATCTTTTGGGGTCTTCTATTCCCATGTCACACGTATCACCCCAAAAGATGAATATTGAACCAGGTTGAGGTTTTACTATTTTTAAGAATTCCTCAATCTGGTCTTCAAAGCAGTGAATATACTTAGTTTTATATTCTTTATTGTTGTAAATGCCCTCCACAGGATGGGCTTCAGATCCTGTGAATACATTTACGTATTTTTTTGAATACTCCAGAAGCCCTTTAAACAGTGATGTAAGGTTTGACATGCTTCCGGAGTTATCTAGAAATAGATATATGTTTGTTTCTTTTTCCCTCTCCGATTTCGAACGAGGGGTGAAGAATTCTGGATTATATTTTGCTTTTATAAGCTTTTTAGTATCCCAGAATTCTCCCCCCTCGTTTCTTCCGTAAGGGGATGATTCATTTACAAGTTTTTCAAAGAGTTTCTTTAACTCTTTGGATACATCATCAACATATGGATTATTTTCATAATCCATTGTTGATGCTCCTCCACCGATTTTCATGAAAGAAATCAACGTTTCAATATCATTTAATATGTTATCTTCAGGGTCTCCGTCGGAGCATTTGTCTCCATCGTTGTCCATGCTGTCGCCGTTATTTTCTGAAGATGAAGATGCCTCTTCTCTTTCGGGTGCATCTTGAATGTCTTGTGCACATTCCATGCCCCCGTGGACATCTTCAGAAATAAGATTTTCTGGAACAACTATTATGTCTGAATGATCATCAGACTTAAGAGTTTCTTCTAGGATTTTTTCCCATTTTTTCTTTAGATTTAACCATCTTGATATGATAGATTGTCTATATTTGTGTCCTTTTTGGCTCATATCAAGACAGTTATTTATAAATTCCCTAAAAGATATATTGTGGATAAAGTTTGATTCTATATATATTTTAGCTGCCCATGCTTTAATTGCAGATATATTACCCTGTACAAATCTTTTTACAGGGTATTTTTTAAAATTGTCTTCAATCGTGTACAAATTTATTCTCCCATAAAAAGAGGGATCGCTCTTTCTAAAAATTTCTTTTAGGATAATATAATTTGAAGGATCTAAAACTATTTTTTCAGCCATAAATTTTAATATTTCTACATAAAAATGGGTGTAATGATTATTACGCCATCCGTCATCTATTATATAAAATTTCCCTCCATCATTAACAACCCATTTATCATCAGTTAATTTCATTATGAAATTAACTGATGATTTTTTTCTTCTTTTGTAAAATTCTCTTATTGAAATTTGTTTTTTCGGAACTTCAATTGATGACCTGAACTCTAAAAGATTTTCTTCATAGAAACCAGCTTTATCTTTCGTTAACAATGGACTAAACCAATTAATTTCATTAATTGGTTTAGTCCATATTTTATAATATGGATGTGTCGGGTGATAAAACACCCGACAACGCCTATATCTAATTAGTACATTCGAGATTTGTTCTGCTAAATATCTTTCTTCTTTTGTATAATCATCATAATTTTTGATGGGCAGGATGATACTATACCCATCAAAAGTTAGACATTGAAAAAATAATATTTCTTTCTTTTCTTTGTCTGTACATATTTTAACAGATTCTATCATCTTGCCAATCATCCTTTTTTAATTTTATCAAGTATAGCCCTCACGTTGCCACCTAAGTTTTGAGGGCTATACGTATTGTTATTTTCATAATCTTTAAATAATGTCAAAATTATAATGTCGCCTATGCTGTCAAACTCCCGCTGTTGATACAAAATTAATATATCTTTTATTAAACGTACGAGTTCCGGTGTTGATATAATAATGTCACAGTCACGAACTTTATTCGCAACTGTGACAATTAATTTACAAAGCTCCAAAGGAGCTTCGTTTACTGCTTTCTTAATCATGTGGACTTCCAGATCGCGATCTGGAAGCTGCATCTTTACAATACGACATCTTCTGAGCAATGGCTCAGAGATGTCTCTTTCATCATTTTTAGTTAATACCACTAATAAGTTAGTGGTATTAACTGTCAATTCCCCAATATGAGGAATTGACAGCCTTCCATATTGTAGAAAATCCAACAAGAAGGCGTCAGTACTTGGATGAGCTTTATCAAGCTCATCCAAAATTAAAACTATTTTTTTATTATGACTAAGTTGTGCCGCTCTCGGCAAGACTCCTAAAGTACAAACATCGGAGAAAGAATTAGGTACAAATGTACCTGACAATCCTTGTATGATTTTGGAAATATCCAGATCATATAGTATTTCTTCTTTTCCGGCTCCACGATAGAACTGGAAAAAGATGACTTCAGCGTCTAAAACCTGAGCCAGTTTTTCGGCCAGGAATGTTTTACCTGTTCCTGGATGACCGTCCAATAAAAGGGAAGCAACATGTCTGTTCCCCATATCGTTAACAGATAGATATGCTGTTAACACAGCATTTCTATCTGTTATCATGTACCCCGAATCAATAAGTTTGTTTTGGAAAGTTTTTACACTCATCATCATTGATTAAATCTCCTTTTTTCCTCTCAATAATGGGCACTTCTTGAGAGTTTTTCCCATTTTTAAAGGACCACCTATATCACAAAAGTATAGGTGATGGGTTAACCTGTCCATATCATGGCGAAAATCATATATGCCCACTCAGAATTTCGCCCTTCAGTCCTTCATCAATTTTATTGTCAATTTAATACCATATCTCTAATAGTCGAAAACCAGATGAAGAAGGCCTATTAGAGTTTGTAATCAACCATTATTAGTGTAGCATTGATGATATAATTTATTGTCTATCCATACTACATTCCAATAACGTGATTACAAATAGGTATTATAACCTTAGATGTCGTCTGAGTTGTCAAATTATTGCGGTGGTGTTCTCGCTCTCATTTTTTAAACCTCCTTAGCATATTTATTAATTCATGGGAATAATATATAATTAAAAAATCGTATAAAACGAAATATACAAACTTAAAAAAAATAGAGATATATAGGGACAAGCTATAAGACTTATCCCTATATATCATCATCATCTTTTCCATTAACCTTTATATCAATATAATAATAATCTAAATCATCTTTCTCTTTTTCTGTTATTTTGAATTTTTTGTTTATATTATCGAGTTTTGTGATAATCTCGTAATATTCATTATCATTTTTGAAATCAAGATAAATATATAAGTCATCTGAATTATCTTTGAAGTAATCAACTAAGTCTTTTTCAAATTCTGCTTTGAAGTTTTCTGGTTCATTTTTATTATTGAAATATAATCCATCTGTTTCACAGAATGGGGTTAAAATACCAGTTGTACCAGGGTCACTATTTCCACAAACATTTAAGTCTATCCTTCCAACATATGAAGGATGAATACCTCTATATTTGATAGATATTGTATTTTTATTTTTATTTCCCAAGGAGTTTGGACCCTTAATTGTATAACGTAATTTACTGAAGAAGTCCATATCATTTACTTTATCATCGTATTTTAAAAGACCTGAACGATAAAGTTGTTGTAAAATTATATCCCCAGGAAATCTGAATATTTCTTTAACTTTATCCAATGTTACTCTATTTCCTAATGATATAATTCTATTAACTCTTTCGCTCAGAGCCTTAGTTAACAAACTTGCTATATATTCATTACATCTTAATCTCTTATTATCAAGATCAAGATTTTCTTTCTTTCTCAACTCATTATAATTTTGAATCATCCATCTGATGACAGCATATATATTTTTCTTATTACTATCATGAACTTTTAATATTTTCTTTGTAGTTTCATCTAACATTCTATCAAAGAATGTTAGAGTATTCATTCCTTTTTCATAATAATTATAAACATTGGTTGCACTAACTGAACCTATTTTCTCGATCCAGTAAGATTTTTCATGAAGATTTTCCATACACAATCTGTTAGACGAAATGCCTAGAATCATGAAGACTATACTCTGGACGTATTGATATTTTTGGAAGAAATGTCTATTTACTTCCAAGAATAGTTTACTGCTTATTTGGAAGTAAATGTTGTTTTCTTTGTCTTCTTCTTTATTTTTGAAGTCTACTATTTCATCGACTGAAAAATATTTTAATGTCTTTTTAACCCCTATTTTTGCGAAGTAGAACAACAACACGATCATTTCTTTCCTAAAAATATTAATTACATAAACCGGAGCAGTATAAGTCTCTCCATCAGTGTCTGTGAATTCTCTTATATCGCGTTTCAAACTAACAGACATAAAAGATTTTAAAGTTAAACTGTCTCTTGTTGTATATGTTGAACTCTCAACTAATTGATATAACAAGAAATATTTTTTCCCTTTTATAGTATAATGCCCGTTCTCATTTGGAACTGGAATTAATAATTTTTTCTTGATGATAGTAGATTCACCTTTACATTCGAGCTTAAATCTTAGCTCTAATTCCCCATATCTACTATCCTCAAGATACATATATTTTGTTTTGTCACCCTTCTTTTTATTTTTCTTGCGTTTAGTAATGTAATTATTTATATCAATTCTAGATTCATCGTCAATATAATCATAACCTAAAAATGTTATATATTTTAATACTTCGAGTGATTTGCATGCATTTACTATATATTGAACCAAATCGTCATCATATTTTCTTTCAATTAAACCAAAATTTATTCTTTCTTCATTTGGATTATTATATTCTGCAATAAATTTTTTCATAGGCTTCTCTCCTTATAAGTTTATTTATGTAAACTTATAATGATTACACTTTATTTCTCCCCCAATTAGAATAAAAAACTTTATCGAGCATTTTTTTGGTGCCCGACAGGTTTGAAAACCCATCGGACACCAAGCATTATTAGTCAGGATATTTTTATTCTTCGTCTTCATCTTCCGTTTCTTCATCATCCTTGACAAGAAGTTTAAATTCTTGACCAGGTGTGATGTACGGTGTGAAGTTACCATCCTTTTCACCATCTGACTCTCTAAAGCTGATCCCGATGTCCATCAATTGCATTAAATTGATTTCAATATCCTGTCCGGAGACTTTGTTTCTATTAAGATAATTTATTGTTTCTCGCAGGAAAGCATATACTATTGTTGGAATAGCGGCAGCCTGGGTAATTTTAATGCGGTTTTCTTGATCCAAAACTGCCTGTGCCCTTTCGGAAATTTCCATAAGCTCCTTCTTATTATCCCTGATTTCAATCAATTTTGCTTTACCCTCTGACATGTTATTACCTCCTAATAATTATATTTTTTTATTTTTAGCAAATAAATAATATATATTTATTTTTTAAGTTTGATTTTTTATATCTAATTATTGTTTGGGTATAAATAAAATATTATTTATACCCAAACATCTTATAAGCTTCATCTATTGTTATTATTTCCTTTCCGTCCTTCTTAGCTTTCTCTACTTTATTTGATTCAGTGTTTTTGTCGGGTGTTATAACAATATCCACACTCTTGTTATAACTATCAAGAACAAGGACTTGTTTAGAATCTAAGAACTTCTCAAAATCTTTATCACGAACTTTTGTGAAGCAAACCTTTATTGTATATTTTCTATTGTCCCGCTTCACATTAAGCTCGGAACATAGAAACTTTATTGTTTCTAAATTTTCTTGAATACCTTCTATTATTTTTTGAGCAGTCTTAGATTTGATCCCTTCAATCATTGTTAATTTTTCTGTGAGATATTTAGATGATATTTCTTTTATTTCATCAATTGTATATATTGAAAGAATCTTTTTAAATATTTTTTCACCAACTCCAGAAATACCAAGAGCACCTAATAATTCGTAATCATATATAGAATTTCTGGAGTATATACCTTCCAATATATTTTTTAGCTTTTTACTTCCGAAACCATCGAGTTCTAATATTTTTGACTTATGATTTTCAAGTCTATATAAGTCTTCTATTTTTGTCAATATTCCAATCTTATAGAATAGTGTGATGATGGCCTCAGAAATATTAGATATTCTCAATTTCTCAACATAATTGAGAATTTTTCCTATTTTTCTCGAATCACAGTTCATATTGACACATCTTAATACCGGATCTCTTTTCAATTCACTATCACAATATGGACAATGTGTTGGTGTCACAAATAATTCACCGGTACCATCTTTACATGTCTGATTTTTGATAAGATAAGGTATAATCTCATATTTTACAATTACCTCATCACCTTTTCTCAGACCCAATGATTCAAATCTATCTATTGAGCCTAATGATATATAAGTTATTGTATTTCCTCTTATTTTAACCGGTTCTACTTCTGCCCTTGGTGTTATTGCTCCGAGAGCACCAACACACATTTCCACATTGATTAATTTTGTTTTCTTCTCTTCTGGAGGGAATTTAAATGCTACTTCATATCTATTAATGTTGTTTTCTCGTCCAACCATTTTTTGTATATCTTGATCGGCTAATCTAATTACAACACCATCTGTTGGCACTGTTTCTTCAATCATTCTTTCTTTTATTTTATATAATATCTTTTTCAATTTCCCATAGTCATAATCTTCAAGTTCAACTCCATATTGTACATATATAAACTTTGGAATTATGATCTCTTTTGTGTCATAATCCTGAACTTGAAGAGGGATTATCGTTAGATATTCCAGATGTTCTGGATTAACTTCATTTGAATTAATTATTGAAGAAACAGCACTTCTTGGGGATTTAAAATCACCAAATTTATTTTTAAATTTCTCATATGATTTATCAGTCATTATTATCTCAGTTTTAACACCAAACTCTTTAAAGTTTTTATCATTCACATATGAGAAATCTATCTTTGTTCTTCCATTAACTAAGAATGGAAGAACCACTGCTTCATTCTTTGCAACATCTCCTCTGGTTAAAGCTTTTAAAGCCATATTGTCCTTACATTCGAATATTACAGAAACTCCATCCCACTTTGGTGTAAGGATAAGTCTTTTCTCATAATTCAATAACTTTCGACCAATAATTCTTTCTATCGAGTCAATCCATTCTTCAAATGACTTTCTTGAATCTTCCCCTTTTTCCTCTCTTGTTATGAAATGAATCTTACTTATAGTTCCTCTCAAATCCGGATATTTATGATTATCAATTATTTTATTTTTAGCATTAGAGGAACCTATTATCTCCTCTTTCGATAAATCTCTATACATTTCATATAGTTTATCATAATCTTCATCCGATACCGGAGATAAGATCCCACTATTATTATAGATATTTTGCAAGATCTTTATTATTATCTCTATCATCTTTTGATCTTCTTTTGTATAATCTTTTTTTGCATATAAAAACATTGCTACAAGTTTATTTATTCCAACAATGTTTAATTTTTCAACACATTCTTCATAATTTTCTTTCTCTATTAAATCCATATATATTTCTATAAGGTTATTCAAAATGAGATTCCTGTCAATCATCAAATCATTCCTTTCTTTGTTATTAATTCAAAAATATAATATATAAATAAAAAAAATAAGGGGAATTAAATTTCCCCTTAGAACCCAAGAGCAATACACCGCTCTTGGGTCCTTCTTTCCAGATCTGCTTTAATCTTGTCTATATATGATTCGGTTTCATCACCGATAATAACTTTTACATCGTTATTATCGGAGACCAATTTGTTATTTTTGTAAAGAAAAATTCTCTCTTTTTTATCATGTTCAGTCTTTTCAGTCTGATCTTCTGGAATTAATTCTACTTCTTCTTTTTTAACCTTTATGATTTTATCGATATTTACTTCGTTGTTCACTGTGTTTTCCCCCTTTTTATTTTTCTTAGTCATGTGTTTTCCTCCTTTTATTGTCCTCGGATATAAGGACACTTTTTAATAGTTCAATATTTTCCTCCTTTTTTCGTTTATATTCACATTAATAATATATAAATAAAATATGAGGAAATACGAATACTAGTATTTCCTCATATCCTTTTATATATCTATGTCTATCACGTATTTATCTAGGTCTTTAAGTTTTTCGTCAATGAATTTTTCAAATTCATCGATTGAACCAACGAAACAGTAATCATCTTTGTATTTCTTTCGAAGTTTTAACTCTTTCTTTATCTTCTCAAACTCATAATCTGTGCAAATATACATACCTGAATCTGTATCATGACTATTTAATGTATCATCGTAAATTTTTATAGTGTAATAATCATCATCAAATTCTAATTTCAAACCCATTGCTTTGAAATATGCTTGAAGTATTTCAACATTCCTATTTGGGGCTTCTGATGTATCTCCAAAATCTTTTAGTTCTTTAATTCGAGACATTAGTTTCTCACCAAGGAAACGTCTACCCGTTACGGATGATCTGTAATATAGATGTTTCTTTGCAACTAATTCTGGATTAACACCTATAACGCTATTAATATTTTCATCAATTCCAAATCGTATAGGCGTCTTTGAATATAACTCTTGGTGAGTCTTTGCTTTATTTGATTTCTCAGGAATACCTTTCTTGCTTAATGAACCTGTTGACCTTACTGAGAAACCTTTCTTTGATGTTTGTTTTAATTTCATCAAATACATGTCGCCAACAATTAGTGGTTTCATTAATTTTATTTGACGACCAAATTTATTTACATAGATGTCATATGGTTTAATCCAGTCGAATTCCTCATAAATTTCTTTAAGTCGATCAAATAATGATTTTGTTTCCCACAATGGTGGAATGTGTATAAATATTCCGTTAGTTTCGATGTCTTTAAAGAACTCTTCCTTTTTCTTCTTTGGTAATTTATTATAATATTCTTTTAACTTCTTCATCTGATCTTCATTGAAGAGTTCTATTGTTCTAAATAATAATTTTTCTTTTTCCTTTAAATCTGTCATTGTCTTTATTCTGTCTCGAACACGGTTACAAATGAATGTTATTGATTGCTCATATAATTGGAAACTATTAAGTCTGTTAATTACTCCAAGAGAATTGAATATTACATCAACTCTTTCACCTGTTTCAAGATATGGCATTTCTTCATCAGGTACTATTTTCGATATAACGCCCTTATTTCCATAACGTGCACTAAGTTTCTGTCCACTGCTCAATCCTACATTCCGTTCGACAAGAAACTCTATAACGATATGGTTAAATACAGAGTGATCTTCTTCACGCCATTTATAATTGTTGTCTAAATAATTTTTTGCTTTCTGATATAAGAAATTGATATCCTGTGAATATTCAGAACCAGACTCTTTTATTTCTTTACATCTTTTATAAATTCTTTTATAATATTCCTCTTGGAATCTAAGATACTTTAAAATCTGACTATTGAATTCATTATCCGGTAATTCAGATAATGGTTTATTACAATAAACCATTATATCTACTATTCTGCCTTCACAGAATATTAGTTGATCTGAACTAAAATTAATTTTTCTAAGATTTGATCTCTTTACATCATATAACAATTGATCGTTATAGATCCTTCTTTTAGCACAAACTATTCTGTCTTTTATAAATTCATTCACATCGGGGAAGCATTTATAATTCTCATCATCCCCATAGATATTACAGAAGATATCGTTATCATTTAATGACACCCTTACTGTTTCAACCTCTTTTGAAATCATATTATTTGCAAAAGATTCTGAAACAATTATTGCATCCTCTATTGTATTATTTTCTAAAAGATACATAAACTTTGCGTTTTTCCCATAACAATAATTATTATTTTCGTCATATGATTTTGATTTATACAATATTTCATCTTTCTTTATGATAGAACCAACATCTTTACTGTCCATAACTTCTGTGTTATATGAGAATCCAAACTTCTCTGTCAAATCCTCTACTATCTTTTTCTGAATAACATCATATCTGTCATTTTCTTCGTCATATACGAATAACAGATATAAATGGTTATTAAATTCCGGACAATCATATTTCTGTATCTTATCAATAACTTTAAGATTATTTTTAGCTTTATACTGTGCTGTTGAGTATTTACCAACTATATTTTCATAGTTAGTAAATACTCTTGGGAAGTCGGGATTCTCTAAGTTAACAAATTGTCTCAAGTGAGATGTAAACATTATATTTCTCGATGAACTTATATAACCTGGATTGGTCAATAATGTCATTCCAAAGATGTCGTCTTTAAACTTATATTTTTTCTCTTTGTCTTGTAATATTTCTTTTAATTCAGCGTAGTTTCTTAAACTTTTCTGTCTAGAGTTGTTATTATCCATCCGCTACCCTCTCCTTTTTAAGCTACAAGAATATCAACTCTTACCCATTTATTTTCAGGTATATTCATTTTAGTTAACCATTCTTTTAAAATATATTGAAATTCGAAAAATGGGCATTTAAATACATCTTTAAAATCATCATAGTCGAAATAGAATATCTTGTTATCAACTGTCATAAGTATATCAACAAACACACGAGTTTGATGACTAAAATCGATATTAAGTTTATCAAATAAATATGATAAATTTTGGTCAAGTTCTTTATGATGTCTTATTAAAAATGTACCCGTTTTACTCTCTTCAATTTTTATCTTTGTCATTTATAATCGACCCCCTTATTTTCTATATCAATAATATATATTTTTCTTGTCAATTGAAAAAAATATAAGGGGTAAAAAACTTACCCCTTATATTATTCTTCACCTATTTTATCCATTATATGTTTAATTACATCCAGAATGTTGGTGTTATTTAATGCAAATTCATCACCAGGTTCAATTCTGGACAGTTGTTTTTCAAGAATAGGCAATGTTGTATCAAATACTGCCTTCCTTAATTTTTCATCCTCTTCAAACTGTTTTACAAATTTTCTTGAATCAAATTTAACATCTTTAAATCCTATTATATATTTATATGGATTCTTTCCATCAAGTAAAGAATTCTCCACCAACAACCTATACAGTGTCATTATAGGATCAAATCCTGTTAATTGGTTATAAACCAATATACAGTATTGTCCTGCTTTATTTGTTCTAGATTTGAGGAAATTGCAATATACATCAAATCCATCAAAGCCGTGTTCATCCCTCTTATATTTATCTTTAGCTACAAATTCGAATAAGTTATGAGCATAATAGATAGGTGCATTACCACCAGGTATGGATTTATCATTTTTTAAATAATTCAATTGTGCTGGTGTATGCATCATAGGATTTATTTCTATTTTTTGTGTTAAGTGGTTAATTGCTATTACAGTTATATTATAAGTCTTTATTATCGGCATCAATCTCTTATAAAATTGTGCCAGAGATTTCGCAACCCTGTTAGCGTATGTGCTTCCTTCCATCTCCATAGTTTCTATTTTCGATTCGCCTCTACCAACAGTCTGTATAGAATCCCTCGATGCAAGAGTTGGAATTGAATCTATAATCAACACTGTTGGTACGTATGTACGAATAGGTCTATTAAATTCGTCCTTTAAGTTAGTATCATACATAAATTCATCTTTATTTGCTTCCTTAGTGTTAGCTATCTGCATAATGGTGTCAAATATATCCTCGATATAATTCTTCTCCTGTCTCAATATATATTTTTCACTTAGTTGAGTATGAGATAATTTTGTTATATTTTTTATTCTTGTGTATGTTAGTGCTTGTTCCAAATCGAAATGAACAACAAGTCCATTATCAAAATCTTTAACAATATTCGCTGCTACTTGACATGCGAATGTTGTTTTTGCTGTACCCGATGCACCAACTATAGTAACAAATGTTCCTCCAACGATACCGATTGAAGGATATTCACCAATAACGTTATCATGTAAATCTCTTATCTTAACTAAATACCCATTTTTATAATCTAAGGGTAGAAACCCTGTTTTATAACTAACCGATGTTTGTGTTGGCTTAAAAAGATCCTTTTTATCGTTTGCACGAAGTTTTTCTAGTAAAGTATTCGCCATAAATACTCTCCTCTCATATGAACTTATTATTTATAAGTTCATAAGAAAATAAAAAATAAAGATTCCGTCATTGTGACGGAATCTCCTTCAATATCAATTCAGTTGATGTAAAACCAGCAGCTCTTTTTGAACCTCCACCACCGTATTTTTCAGCAATAGCCGAACAATCAATTTCATTGTTCGAACTAAATAAAGAATATATATATTTAGTTCCATCAAATACCCAAACAACTGAAATCGGGTATTTATCAATCAAATCGCCAAATATCCAGGAATTTGTTTTCCTGTTTATTACTATACATTTATGTCCATCGATTTCACTTTCATAAGCAAAATTATCTCTATAGAATTTGTAATCTTCTTTTATGAATTCATTTATTATTTCTCCATCTCTTAAGATTTTTGTCATTGTTGGAGCATCTGGTGATTGTTCACTGAACAATTTCTTCCAAATATCAGACTTTGGATTTGTATCATATCTATCCAATCCTGATTTGAAATTATTTGTTGTATCGCCGTATTTAAACTTCCAACAATCATAATCACTTATATATTTCAGGAAAATCGGTATAAGTTGATATGGTATATTATATAAATACATGAATGTTAATGCGGCAGCAGATATCCCATCAACAACCAAACCTTCAACTTCATTAAGTTCCGGATATTTTTCTATAAGTTTTAAACTAGATGTATGGTGATCTATCCATACAACACTATTTGTTATTTCACGAATCTCATTTAAAATATGTATTGTATCTTCACTAAATGAATAATCAACAATAAAAACTAAATCTTTCTTTTTTACTAAAGCCGGATTAGGAAGATTTTTGTTATATTCAACTTCTACAAATATTGGGTCGTAATAATTATTACATTTGAAAAAATGTTCAACAACTGCTGCGGCTCCACGACCGTCATGATCATTATGATGAAAACAAATTATTCTATCAATACCAGGTATTCTCATTATTAACTACCTCCTCTTTTTATAAAAAAAAATATTCCCCCAGAATGAACTAGGGGAATTTAAATTTATATGTTTGGTGGTAATCGCATTAATATTTCTTTTTCTTAATAATCTTTTTATTATTCAACAATAGGTTGATTATATTCATCTTCTTCTTATCAACTGATGTAGTGTACAATTTTCTCAGAAGATTACCATATATCTTTTGTTGGGTTTGGCCGAATTCTTCAGCATCAACAAATATGGTAACCGCCTTATAGTTTTCTTTCAATAGATTTTTAATTGTATCTATTGAAGTTTTATTTGTAATCTCGACAACGTTGTATTTATTCACATCAACAACATTCTGAAGTTTATCCTTATCTTGGCGATATACAAGGATTGTATATGTAGGCTTTGCTGGTCTGAATACTTTAAGTTTAAATGGTTTCATATTCTTAAACTCTTCTTTCTTTTCTTCGGTAACAGTATCAATACCTGTCGTTACTTTGATTCCATCGGTGCTTGCAGAGAATGTGTAACCACTTACATGATTAGTCTTTGGGTCGAATGTTGTTACCTTTATTTTCGCTTTATCAGAATTGAAAGAAGCGATCAGAGTTAATTCTCCTCCGAGTATATAACCGTCGAGGATAAAAACATCCTCAGTGAATATATCGGTTACCTTATATCCTTTCCTTATTGGGACGGATACAAGGAGAATATTCTTAACCGGTTCATTTTTCTCAGTAACAAAAGGATTGAAATCCTTTTTACTGAATATTACTGTTGTATTTTTATCAGTAAGTGTAAGTACTTGTGGTGTTTTCATATTGACAAATGTGTCTAGATCAGGCACTTTGTCAGGGAACAACGACGTATAAGCTAAGATGTGGGCTGATTTTTTAATCTTCTTTTCAGTGTTATTAATCTTTTTATTGTAAATTTTATCTTTATAGAAGCAAGCTATTTTACCTTCAATAATTTTTATTTTCCATGCGTATCTAGTTGAATTAAAGATAGTTATCATTTTCTTTTTCCCCCTAATGGTTTTTTATTTCCATCTATTTGTTAATCATCAAATAGATTTTAAAAATAAAATAAAAATAATTGAGGGGTAAAAATTACCCCTCAATTATTACAGGTACTTCGCAAGATCTTCTTCCTTTTCCTTAAGTTTTCCTACAACTTTAGATATTGCAGGATATTCATCCGGATCGATTTGCGAAAGAACAATACGTCTTGCAACGTCATTTTCATCATTATTTCTTCTTTCACAATATCTAAGTATTTTTGCTTTCAACTCTTGCTTATCGAGTTTATTCAATGTCTTTAATGCAAACTCAGTGAGAGTGTTCCAAACACCGAGTTGAGATTCATTGAAGTTTTTCATAACTTCTCTCTTCTCCAGTAATACTTGAACCGCAGCATCATAAATGAGTTCATCTTTAAAGAGATATTTGAACATTTTCTTTAGTTGCTTTGACGATAGTTCTACCGTATTATCTTTTGCCAAGGCGTAAAGTTTCTTGCAGACACGATTAACATATATACCAACGAACTTATCGTTGATATAATCTTCACCAGGTACAACAACAATTACTTCTTTGGCGACATCTTTATCGATACCGGTTTCTTTCACAAGCTCTTTAACTTTATCATTAACAAGCTTGTTGACGAGTTTAATATATTTCTCAATTAATTCTTTATACTCGTCACCACCTTCTTTGTCACCTCTTCTTTCGATGAAGTTTGTGATAATAACCGGTACACCTTCATCGAGAGCTCCTTCTTCAAAGAGAGCTTTCAGGCATTTAAAGAACTTTTTAGACTCCATCTTATCAAAGAGCCTATCAACAGTCTCTCTATCCTTATGCCCTTTTCTGAAATAATAGTCCTCGACCTCAACAAGATTTTCAGCCAAGATAGGAAGAAGTTCTTCCTTATCCTTTTTCAATTTAAAGTCGTTTAAAAATTCATTCACATGTTTGAAACCCATTTTAAATTACCTCCTGTTTTTTAATTAATTTTTTATTTTTTCTATTATTAATTAAGTTAATAGTTTATTTGATTTTTATTTAAAATATTTGCTAAATGTATCCTCTATGTCGATTTCTTCAGTTGTTTCAGGTGTTTCCTTCTTTCTTAATTCGTCTATCAAATCTGTGTTAATATTGTCAAGTATCGATGATTCCTGAACTTTAGTGATAGCTTCAGTCGCTTCTTGTATGCGTTGAAGCATTTTCTGAACTCTATCATCAGGAATCGATAATCCCGACAGAATAGATATTACTCTATTCTGCATATCATCTGTTGAGTTAATGAATATATGCTCAAATCCTTCAACTGGTTCCCCAACAAATGATTTAAGTGTTTCAAGTTTTGTATTCAATTTTTCGTGAAGAGTTTTATTCAAGTTTGATATTAAGCCTATTCTCTTCACGATTCTATCGCGTTGTAATTCAACTGTCGACGATACATTTTTCAGATCATTAACAAGTATTTCCTCGATTGATTTATCATCAAGATCCTTTTCTTTAAGATCATATGCCTTTGCTATGCACAGTCTACCAGGTGTTTCTATTAATCTTAGAGCATCTTTCTCATCTATTGATGAGAATGGTGTTGCGATTTGATAATCCCCTCTTAACACAGCAATATCTTCTACTATCTCTGCATTCACAGCTTGCATCATTTTGTCAGTCGGTAAATTAGAAAATCTATGGTTGTCGTACGCCATGAATGTGATGTTAGGCAGGAAATCCCTGACCTCTTTCAGATAATCAATAGCGTTTTGTTGTGCTGCTATTGATTCACTTAGTGCTGGATATATTTCCACCAAAACAATTCTTTTCAATGGAAATGCTTTAGTCAATATTTCTGTAAATACAGGACTCATACCAGATCCTGTTCCGCCGCCTATTGATGAAACAACGAATATGACTTCAAGATCTTCAATAAACTTAATGAGTTTCTCCTGTTTCATCAATGCAGTAATGTGATTCTTCATAAATTTCTTTGCTTCTGTTCTGTCTTTACCGGCCCCTTTTTGGTCTCCTATCAATAGTTTGTCTATTGCTGAGATATTCATAAGGTCTTTCTCCGAACTATTTATTGCTATCGCCGGTATTTGTCTAGATTTAAATGCAAGTTCTGCAACTTGGTTACCAGCATTACCAAGTCCTATAACTCCAACTTTGAGCATTGTTATTTTATCCTCCTTTTTATTGATATTGATTTTCTTTTCGTTAAAATAATATATATTTATTTTTATAAATGGATTTTATATTATGCTATTTACTATATATCTGTTGATATATCTTTCCAGTCTATAGTTATACCCGTTATATATTTTATTCTCGCTTTTTTCAACCAGTCCCCATTCAAAATATTGATCTATTGGTGGGAAATAACTATCAGCTTCTGGGAAAGTATGAAATATTCTTGTTAGATATAATTCGTCACAATATGGAAGCAACTGTCTGTATACAGACTCCCCTCCAACAACATAGACAAATCTACTCATGTAGTGGATGAAATGGTCTATATTTTGACATATTATGAGATTATCATAGTTCTCATCATTTTTAAGAGATGAACTAAGAACGATATTAATTCTACCATCTAATGGGTTTTGATCATATACTGAAAGAAATGTATTTTTACCCATTAGGATGATTTTATCATATGTTAATTCTTTAAACCATTCCATTTGTTCAGGTATCTTTATTAATAGATTATTTTTATAACCTATAGCATTTCTTGAGTCTACTGTCACAATTGCTTTCAATTAACTAACCTCCTTATATAGCAACTGGTATTTTCTTTATTTGTGGATGATGTTTATAATTTACAAGTTCAAAATCATCCACAGTGAAATCATAGAAATTTTTCTTATCTTTATTCATATTAAATAATGGAGCGGGATATGGTTCTCTCTCCATTAATTCTTTAACTATTTCTTCATGTCTATCATATATATGTGCATCAGCTATCACATGAACAAATTCTCCAACTTCAAGTCCGCTCACATGAGCAAAAATATGTGTCAATACAGCATATTGTACAACATTCCAATTATTTGCTACAAGAACATCTTGAGAACGTTGATTTAATATAGCATTAAGTTTATTTCCTGTAACATTGAATGTCATACTATATGCACAAGGATACAAATTCATTTCATGTAAATCTGCATGATTGTAAATATTAGTTATAATCCTTCTACTATATGGATTATGTTTTAAATCATACAATACTCTGTCAACTTGATCAAATTCTCCTTCAGAATATTTATGTTTAATGCTCAATTGATAACCGTAAGCTTTACCTATTGAACCATTTTCATCTGCCCAACTATCCCAGATATGACTATTTAAATCTTTAATGTTATTTGATTTTTTCTACCATATCCAAAGTAATTCATCAATTGATGCTTTAAAATTTGTTGGTCTTATTGTTAAAATAGGAAATTCCTCTTGTAAATTATAACGAGTTACCAC
>Ga0116168_1000813_pt1 | contig 27875 bp, 21 predicted proteins | sample AD_UKC129_MetaG_FD_89795 | JGI IMG/M metagenome (GOLD analysis project Ga0116168, IMG submission 89795) | Active sludge microbial communities of municipal wastewater-treating anaerobic digesters from Canada - AD_UKC129_MetaG | ecosystem: Engineered > Bioreactor > Anaerobic > Digestate | place...
CGTTCCCACGCTCTCCACCTTCACCAGCCGGTTCTCCGCGTCCCACGTATATACCCAGCGCCCGTCGTTCGTCAGATTCCCATCCGCGTCATACCAGAACACCTCCGGTGTCTTCGGCACAAATACGTTCCCGCTCACCCCGGTCACACCGTTGGTCTGCACCGCCACAGATTGCCACACCGGCGCAGAACCATTGTTCACGCTCAATTCCCCCCGGAAATACTCCCCGCGCCGATACGCTGTTTGCCCGTTTGCCGTCACGGTATTGCTCGTGATCGTCACTCCCAGGATCTCCGCAAATCCGGGCACAGTTCGGCTGGTGCACTGATTCAGGTTGTTGACTCTGTAGCTGGCGGCGCGCAAGTTCCAGCCGTTCTCATCCCCGCCCGATCTGGTCTCAACCCTGTTTCCAATATCGTCAAGGGAATACTCGAACTGCTGGCCCGCCACCGGCGTCCAGTCGCTCCAGTATTTCTTGCCGGATTTCACGTTGGTCTCCTCGTTACTGCTTCAGAGTCTGCCGGAGTCCGGTCATTCGTTAAAGTCAAAAAACGCTGCCGGGAATCGGCTGCAAGGGTCAAGAACCCGCCTCCCCATCGCAATGGTCCTGCCATACGGCCCGCAGGCAACAACGCGACCTCCCATTTGTCAACTATTTAGATTCGACCCCATTGCCTTTTCCCAACTCGGATGGCCGACCTTCCATCGAGCCAGCCTGAGGCGCGCTGGATTCCTTCTCACCGTTTGGCGGGACACCGGGCGTTTGGATTCTTACCACCGAACCTTGGCTTGAAGTCACTTGGGCGAAGTATTGCCGGACCGCAGAAAGCGGTTGACCGACTGCGGGGTAAATTTGAAACCCAACTCCTTTTCTCTCAGCCGTTGAGCATCGCGCAGGTTCATCAGGTCGGCTTGACTTGGATCAACGCCAATCGCCTCCATGTAACTGCTGAGCAGCTTATAGTCTTGAAACCGCCGAACGTCATCGTTGCGCAAGTCCACCAGATACCAGCAGACCTGCGTTCGATCTGGAACTTCGTAGCTGTCTCCCGGAAACTTGTTCCGCGGTTTCATCGGATGGTTTTCGGTGATGATGATTTTGTCATTCCACCACACTCTCAAGATTTTGCTCGGAACAACCATGTGACCCCCAGCTCCATGAGTGATAACAAAAACTTGTGACGTTGACGTCTGCCCCAAGACCAACGGTTTTCCTCCGATCTGTCCTGGGAGCAGGATGATCACTTCATTCGATTCAGCTATATTGCATCCGCTTACACACAATACGCCAATAAGCCAGAGCAGATTTCTTGTGCTTTTTCCAATCATCGCCGCCTCCTCCGCGTGCGATCCCCATCATCACCAGAACCACAGCATCGACCAGCGCTTGCCCAAACCGCTTCACCGCCTGCGCCCCCGCCTGATACCTCATTCCCACTTCCCTCACCACCTCCGCCAGCCGCAGCCCCCGTAACGCACCGCCACATACACCCGCTTGTCGCCGCTGAGCTGATTTGCCCGCCATGGAACCGATCCTATGCGCCCGGCTTTTCCCGTTACAGCCAAATTTTGACGCCAAAAATCGTCGCTAAGCCCCTGGAAACGCCTTCCATTCTGCGCATCTCCTTGCGTCCTCCCAACTTGTCTTGGCGACACAGGAGGGAACCGCCAGGAGGGAACCCGAAACACTGATGCACGAGGTTGAACAGATTAGTTCACGCCTGGGCTCCTGAATTGACTGTCGCCCTCGACGTCACGATTGCCCTGCCCCACACGCCCCAATCCTCTCAACCAAATCCTCCACCACCCAGTTGCTGCGGTCAGCTTCCAGCGCATCCGCAGTCGCGCCGTGCTGCCAGACGCCGAAGCGCAAGGCCGTCAGCGGGTCGTTTTGCAGGTCCGGTTGTGCCAGTAATCCCGCGAGGTAACCGGCCAGCACGTCGCCCGAGCCGCCTTGTGCCAATGACGGGTTGCCGCTCGAGTTCACATACACCTCGCCACTGCTCCGTCCCACCAGCGTCTGCTGGCCCTTGAGCACCACCCAGCAATTCCCAAATCGCCGCGACAGTTCGCGCAACGCCGATACACGATCGCTTTGCACCTGCTCGGTGGTGGTTTCCAGCATCCTCGCCGCTTCGCCCGGATGTGGCGTGATCACACGCGTTGCTGGCATCGGGATCGACCCGCCCGACAGCCACGCCAGCGCGCTCGCGTCCACCACCACTGGAACTGTGGCTTCCATCCACAGCCGCGAAACCAGTTCTCTCACCGGATCCAGTCCCGGCGCCGCAAGGCCGGGCCCGGCCAGGATGGAAGTGACGTTGCTCTTGAACGCGTCGCTGCGTGTGAACACCTGAACCATCACCGCCTGCAACTGCGCGGCACAGGGAACATAAACGCGCTCGTCCGTGATCAGCGTGATCAACCCGGGCCGCGCCCGTTGCGCACCCCGTGATGCCAACACAGCGGCGCCGTGGTATCCCGGGCTCCCTGCCAGCACAGCCACGTGACCACAACTCCCCTTGTGCGCATGAACCGCTCTCGCGGGCGGATAGCCGGCGAAATCCTCGGGCATCGTCCAGTTCAATTCCGTGCGCATCACCGGCCGAATCAAGCCAACGTCATCAGCCACCTCCAGCCTGCCGACATACGGCCACGCGCGGGACTTCAACAGGCCAACCTTCGGCGCACCCACCGTCAGTGTGATCGTGGCGCGGATCGCATCGCCCATGACTTCGCCCGAATCGGCGTTCAACCCCGACGGCACGTCCACCGACAACACCGGCCGGCGTGCAGCATTGACGCGTTCAATGAACCGCTGCCACGCCGCGTCCAGTGGCCGATTGATGCCGATCCCGAACAGCCCGTCGATCACCAGCACAGGCTGGAGCGACAGCGCCGATTCCAATTGTTGCAAGGCAGCCTCGGGATCGCGCACATCGAGCGCCTCCACCTGTCGATCGGTGAGGTGATCCAGCGCGGCCCGCGCGTCGGCACCGTTGTTGCCGCGGCCGCACAGCACCAGGATGCGATCGCCCGATCTGGTTCGTGCGAGGGCGCATCGAGCCACGGCCTTGCCCACTCGGCGAATGACCTCGGCCTCCGTCTGTCCGGTGGCCCACGTGGCCGTTTCCCACGCGCGCATCTCGGAAATCGTCAGAACCGGCACTGGCATGCTTCGGAACCTACACGCCACGGTGTTCGAGAAAAAGATGAAATCGATGAGCACCGCCGAAGCGACTCAACCACGGATCCCACGGCCGCGGGACGGATAGACACGGATGAGGAAAGTCAACATCAAAGGCCTGACGCGAATTGCGGGAATGTCTATGGGCTGATTCGCCTTCATTCGCGTCCATTCGCGGCTCTCCTCAGCCTTTGGACGTTGCCGTTCTCCCCCCCAACATCCTTCGCGGCTTCGCGGCTTCGCGTGAGACAAAGGCCGTTTTTCTTGTGTTTCGAGAAGCCTCCACGCCTCTTGCGTCCTGGCGTCTTTGCGTCTTTGCGTTAAGAACCGCGATCGTGCGGCGTGCTCGCGGACTTGTTTCAACGCCAAGGCGCCAGGACGCAAAGACGCAAGAACCGGAGCAGCCACAGGAGATTTGCGTCTGATTAGCGGGATCAGCGGTTGAACGGTGCTGACGTTGCCGTGGTTCGCCTTCATTCGCGTCCATTCGCGGTTCTCCTCAACCTTTGGACGTTGCCGTTCTCCCCCCCAACATCCTTCGCGGCTTCGCGGCTTCGCGTGAGACAAAGGCCGTTTTTCAAGCGCGGGGACCCGCCTTCGCTGGGCTTCGGCGTGGCAGGTTGCTCGCCTCACCGTCTGGCATCATTCTTATCTGTGTTCATCCTTCTGTTCGATATTGGATGTTTCCCACCCAATAGTTAGAGTGCGCACCGATGACACCGCGGCTGTATGACGCGCACAACCATCTGCAGGACGACCGGCTCGCGCCGCATCTCGACCGCATTCTCGTCGATGTGAAAAGCGCAGGCATCGCGCGAATGGTGGTCAACGGTTCCTGCGAGGAAGATTGGCCGCAGGTGCTCGATCTCGCGCGGCGCCTTCCGGAAGTGCTTCCCTCATTCGGTTATCATCCGTGGTACATCAAGGAGCGCACGCCCCGATGGCTGGATGAAGTGAAACGTTTCCTCGACGCCACCCCCTCTGCCGTTGGTGAGATTGGACTGGACAAATGGATCAAGGACCACGACCTGCCGGCGCAGGAGGAAGTATTCGTGGCGCAACTGCGACTGGCCGCCGAACGGAATCTGCCGGTGAGCATTCACTGCTTGCAGGCATGGGGAACCCTGCTGCGCATTCTCGAATCCGAGCCACGGCCGGCGTGCGGCTTTGTGTTGCACTCGTTCGGCGGGCCGAGGGAGATGATCGAGCCCCTGGCGAAACTGGGCGCCTACTTCTCGCTGCCCGGCTACTACGCCCACGAACGGAAAGAACGCCAGCGCGAAACCTTCCGCCATGTGCCGCGCGAACGCTTGCTCATCGAGATCGACGCCCCCGATCAATCCCTTCCGAGAGAGCGCGTTCGGTTCCCGCTGCCGGACGACGAGTCAGGCAAACCTGTGAATCATCCGGCGAATCTCCGCGAGGTTTACCAGTTCGCAGCGGAGTTGCTGGGCGAACCGTTCGAGGCGCTCGCGGTCCAGGTGGAACAGAACTTCCTCCGGTTGTTTGGGAAGTTGTAAGGCGAATCGCGCGTCAAAGATCGCGGCAAACGGCGCGCGCTGAGCGGCGTGTCCTACCGACTGTTCTCTCCCTGCGGGAGAATCGGCGAAACCCCGTTGGGGTTTTTGTGTCTGTTGGCGATTACCCAGAGTAGTTCGCGTTGCTCGCAACCCTGGGCTTTGTGACGGAATCCCTTTGGGATTCGCACGGACTCGTTCCCGCGGCAATTTTCCGCACGATCTGCGATGCCGCCATCAATCCAAACGCGCCCGTCACAAAACTCGCCGTTCCAAACCCCGTGTTGCAATCGATCCTGAAATCCGAACTTTCCCCCCGCTCGCACGACACCGAGCCGTCCTTCTGCGCGTACACCTGCGGTTCGCGCGAGAACACTGCGTCCACGTCGAACGCCTTGTCGCCGCGGGTGAACCCGTGTTTTGCCCGCAATTCCTTCCGCACCTGGCTCAACAACCGATCATGCGTCGAAAACGCAAGGTCGGCCACCTGGATCGCCGCCGGGTCGCGGCGACCCCCCGCCCCGCCCGCGGTGATCACCGGAATGCCCAGCGTGCGGCAACGCGCAATCAGCAGGGCCTTCATCGACACCCGATCGATCGCGTCGAACACGAAGCTGTAACCGGGCGCGAGAATGTTCCCGGCATTGGACGCGAGAAAGAATTCCTGCCGGGCGTGCACGCGGCACTCCGGGTTGATCGCCTGCACGCGCTCGGCCATGACTTCTACCTTTGGCCGGCCGAACGTCCCGTTCAACGCGTGCAGCTGCCGGTTCACGTTGCTGATGCAGACGTCGTCCAGGTCCACCAGCGTCAGTTCACCAATGCCCGAACGCGCGAGCGCTTCCACCGCCCACGAACCGACACCGCCGATGCCAATGACGCACACGTGCGCCGCGCGCAATCGCGCCGCGCCCTCCTTCCCGAACAACCTGTCAACCCCGCCAAAACGGGCTTCGTGCTGCGTCATTACTGCTAAATCACCTCCCGATACACGTCGGGATGCGGCCGGGACAATACCACGGCATTGACCAGCACGCCAGCGTCCGCCAGGACCTGTCGTCCGGCCGCCATGGCGGACTGCACTGAGCCCACGTCGCCGGTCATCGTGCAGAACGCTTTTCCGCCCAACGCCATGGCAAGACGGATTTCGAGCAGCGTTACCGCCGCCGCCTTGGCCGCGGCATCCGCGCCCTGAATCAGCGTCGCCACATTGAACGATTCCAGAATGCCCAGCGCGCCCGTCGGTTCCACCGGCGTCGTGCGTCCCAGGGCCACGAACACATCCGGGTGAACGTTGGGAATGACGAATTGATCGATCAAACAGCCGTTGGCGCTTTGTGCCCCGGCCTCCACAGCCGCCTGCACCGCGGCCGTCTCGCCGCCGATCAATACCATGTATTTTCCCGAGCAGATCGAGCGCGACAGGATCAGCCGGACGTTTCCCGCCTTCAGCATCGTGTCGGCGACTTCGAATCCCGCTGCAACGGAAGACAACTCTATCAATCCAATCGATCGTTCAGTCATACGCGGTTCAAAATGATCTGCCGTTCGGTGACGCTCTCGACCACGCCGTCAAAGGGCGCGTGGAGCGGCGCGCCCAGCGCTTTCTCGGGAACCTCGCCGATCAACTGGCCGCCCCTGACGCGATCGCCCGCCCGGACACGCGGCACGGCGGGCGCGCCGGCGTTCTGCTTCAGCGGCAGCACCGCGCGCTTCGGCGTCAGCGTCACATTCTCGAAATGCGCGGGATGATCGTATTCGGAGATCTGAAGGCGCCGCATCAGGCTCTTGATCGGCACGCGGCGCCCGTCCCGCATCGCGTGCGGCTTAACCTCCGTTTTCCCGGACCATTTCATGTTCAATCGGCGCATCTCGGCCTTCGCGTCGTCGCAGGCTTCCTTCGGGAACAATTCCTCCGGGCAGGCAAACAGCGTGCACAACCCGCACGCGCAGCACAGCGCGGCCAACTGGTTCCAATACTCCGCGCCCGTGGCAGTGAACGCCAGGCTCCGCATCACCGCGTGCGGCTGCACGTCGTACCCCAGCAGGAAACGCGGGCAATACTCCGTGCAATACCGGCACTGGTCGCACGCCGACTTGCCGATCTTCGCCTGCGCCTTCGCAGGCTTGAGCTTGCGCTCGATGACGTGATGCGAACGCGGCAGCACCACAACCCCCGTCGCCGTTTTCGTGATCGGCGCATCGAGATTGTCCGTCGTCTCCCCCATCATCAATCCGCCCAGACACAACACCGGGTCCCGCGTGGCCCAACCGCCCGTCGCCTCAATCACTTCGCGGTATGTCATCCCGAGCGGCACGGTGAGCGTGATGGGATTGTTGACCGCGCCGGCGATCGTCAGCGTCTTGGAAGTGACCGGGTGGCCGTCCGCGGCAGCGGCGATGTTGGCGAGCGTCTCGACGTTGTTGACGATACAACCGACCTGAATCGGAATGCCGGCGGGCGGAATCAGCCGTCCTGTGGTCGTGTAAACCAGGTCATACTCGTCCCCGGCGGGATAATAATCGCCCAGCAGATGAACCTTGATCGGCGTCCCTCCACAGGCTGCCTGCATGGCGTCCACCGCGCGCTTGTTCTTCGCCTTGATCCCCACGATGCCGTTCGAAGCGCCGACCGCCTCCATTGAAAGCAACATCCCGCGAACCACCCGTGCGGCGTAATGCTCCATCACGGCAGCGTCTTTGTGGAGCAACGGCTCGCACTCGGCGCCGTTGGCAATGACGGTGTCGGCTTTGGCGGAAAGCTTCACGTGCGCGGGGAAACCTCCACCGCCGGCACCCACCACCCCCGCGTTCCTGACCTTGTCAACCAGAGTCATTCGAGGGCGGATTCTAATGGGACAGCGGGTCAGGCGCGAATGAATTCCCAGACGCAACGGGGGGCCACACCGGCACTCACTTCCTCATGCAGTTTGTCTGTTACCTCTACAGCCTCCACGCCTCTTGCGTCCTGGCGTCTTTGCGTCAAGAACCACGATCGTGCGGTCTGCTCGCGAACCATTTTCAACGCCAGGACGCCAGGACGCAAAGACGCAAGGACCGGAGCAGCCACAGGAGATTTGCGCCTGATTAGCGGGATCAGCGGTTGAACGGTGTTGACGTTGCCGTACTGCCGGTTTGCATTCGCGTTCATCCGCGTCCATTCGGCGGTTCTCCTCAGCCTTTCGACGTCGCCGTTCTCTGCCTCAACATCCTTCGCGGCTTCGCGGCTTCGCGTGAGACAAAGCCGTTTTCAGGCGCGGGACTCGCCTTCGCTGGGCTTCGGCGTGGCAGGCTGCTCGCCCCACCGTCTGGCACCATCTTTATCCGTGCTCATCCGTCCCGCGGCCGCGGCATCCGTGGTTGGTCACACTTCAGTCAGCTTCTTTGTGGCAAGAATTGTGACACGCTTACAGTGCTTGATTCTATTTCGGTTTCACCACCCGGGGCGCCGCTCGCAAGCACGCTCGCCCTGGGCTGTCTTGTGTCGGGGTCTTCAGCCCGAACGGCGGCGTGATGCCGGGGCAGGTGTGCAGAACTTGAGGTCGCCGGCTTCGTTCACTTCACGCGCTGCGACTGGGGGCACCCTTGGAACCTGGGATTTCGACTTCACACGCCGCATCATTTCTCTGGACATGTCAGACCCGAGAGCCGAAATTCCCGGCGGGCTGTGGCGGCACACCAGCCCTCCAAGAAACAAAACCGCATGAGCCCTGAACTCACCATCTTCTCCGAGCGCCTGCGCGATTTCATCGCGTTCTCCTCGGATGAATCCACCCGCGAAAGTGCGGGCCACCCGGCCCTGGCCGCGCATCACGACGCCGAGTTCAACGGCATGGCGCTGATGCTGTTCACGCTCCAGTTCAAGCTCAACCCGGCTTATCGCGCGCTGTGCCAGCGCCGGAACGCGTCGCCCGAGGCCCTCTCGCACTGGACGCAGATCCCGCCGGTGCCGACGCAGGCGTTCAAAGAGCTGGAGATGACCTGCCTGGCGCCGGAGGAACGGACCCGCGTCTTTCACTCGAGCGGAACGACCGGACAACAGCCCAGCCGGCACTTTCATTCGCCTGAATCACTGGCTCTCTACGAAGCCTCTCTCTGGCCCTGGTTCGAAGCTCACTTGCTCGGGGATCGAAAAGCTTCAGACCCGCAGCCCTCACCGATTGAACGCCTGATCCTCCTTACCCCGCCTCCCGGGCAGGCGCCGCATTCCTCACTGGTTCACATGTTCGAGACCATCCGGCAGCGCCTCGGCGCGCCCGAGACGGCCTTCGCAGGACGCTGCACCGTCGATGGATGGGAACTGAATATCGACACGGTGCTGCAACTGCTGAAGGGTGCGGTGACCGAGCAGGCTCCCGTGATGCTTCTCGGAACCGCGTTCAACTGCGTGAACCTGCTGGATCATCTCTCGCAATGCGATCTTGCCTTCGCGCTGCCGCCCGGTTCACGCATCATGGAAACCGGCGGTTACAAGGGCCGCTCCCGAACGCTCGAAAAGCGCGAATTGCACGCGCTCATCTCCAAACACCTCGGCATCCCCGCCTCGCATATCGTGTCCGAATACGGCATGAGCGAGCTCAACTCGCAGGCCTACGACTGCGCCATCACCGGGCAGAATCCGGAGGTCGAAGAACCGGATCCAGACACCAAATCGCGGGCGTTCCGTTTCCCGCTCTGGGCGCGCGCCCGCGTTGTCTCCCCTGAGACCGGCCGCGAAGTCGCCGACGGCGAAACGGGCCTGCTGCAGATCTTCGATCTCGCGAACACGTTCTCGGTCCTGGCCGTGCAGACCGAAGACCTTGCCGTGCGCCGGGGAAACCGATTCGAACTCCTGGGACGCGCCGCGCCTGCCGAACCGCGCGGTTGCTCTCTCATGAGCACCGATACGAGAACGTGAGCTCCACCCAAGACACATTGAATCTGCCGAACTACTTCCTCGCCGACCTCCCGCGGGAAGCAACGCTGACGCCTGCGATGATCCTGGAGGCATGCCAGACATTGCGCCGCAATCGCGACGCCTACCTCGCCGGCCGCTCGACTCGCGAACTGATCGATCTGCTGTGCGAGGTCGGCGCGAAGTGGCGCAGCCCGGATTATCATTTCCGAAAACTGGCGCTGCGGGAAGGACCCGCGGCCACCGGCTTTCCGGAAACGACGCTCGCGCGCGGACTCGACGAGTTCTTCGCCTGGTTCAGACCGGAGCACTTTCACGACCTGCTCAAGCAGGACCTCGGACACACGCGCGCACTGGAACCGCTGAATCCGGACGACATCGAGTCGCGCCTCGCGCTCGTGCGTGCCCCCAAACTGCTCGTCCATGTGACCGCAGGCATGATCCCCAACCCGGTCTTCCTCAACATCTGCCTGGGCGTGCTGCTCCGCGCCGCGCAGGTGGTCAAGTGCCCCACCGGAGCGTCCCTGTTGCCGCGGCTCTTCGCGCACTCGCTCTACGACGCCGACCGCAAACTCGGCGCGTGCCTCGAGATTGCCGAGTGGCGCGGCGGCAACGCGGCCATCGAAGACCCGCTCTTCGCTCAGGCTCATTGCGTGACCGCCACCGGCAGCGACGAGACGCTGCTCGCAATTCGCAACCGCCTGCCGCCCGGCGTCCGCTTTGTCGGATACGGTCATCGCGTCAGCTTCGGCTACGTCGCGGGCGACGTGCTCTCCGGCTCCGAAGCGCGCCAGGCGGCGGCCCAGGCGGCGGCGGACATTGCCGCATGGAACCAGCTCGGCTGTCTCTCGCCCCATGCCATCTTCGTTGAACGCACCGGCATGCTGGGCGTGGACCAGTTCGCCGAGATGCTTGCGGAGGAACTCGCCAAACGCGAGCAGTTCGAACCGCGCGGTCCCGTCGCTCCCGCCACCGCCGCCACGATCGCCTCCCGCCGCAACGTCTTCGAGATTCGCGCCGCCCATTCAGCCGATACGAAACTCTGGCAGAGCGAAGGTTCCACCGCCTGGACCGTCGTCTACGAACGCGAAGCGCAGTTCACCCTGTCCTGCCTGAACCGCTTCGTTCACGTGATCGGCGTGCCGGATCTCAAGGGCGCGCTGCAAAGCGCCGATGCCGTTCGCGGCAAGGTGTCCACCGTCGGGCTCGCCGCCGGCAAAGCCACCGCTCCCCGCCTCATCTCGCAACTGGCCGATTGGGGTGTGGCGCGCGTGTGCCCGCTGGGCCGGATGCAGAACCCGCCGCTGACCTGGCGCCACGACGGCCGGCCCGCACTCGCCGACCTTGTCGAATGGACCGATTGGGAACGATGACACGATGAAAATGGAACTGCGAAAGACCTTTCAATTTGAAGCGGCCCACCTGTTGCCGCACCTGCCCAAGACGCACAAATGCCGCCGCCTGCACGGCCACAGCTTCAAGGTCGAGATCGTCGTATCGGGCGAATGCGATCCCAGACTCGGCTGGGTCATGGATTACGCGGACATCACCGAGGCGTTCAAGCCGATCTGGTCAAAGCTCGATCACAATTACCTGAACGAAATCCCCGGGCTCGAGAACCCGACCAGCGAAAACATCGCGCTGTGGATCTGGAAGAAGCTGAAACCGCGCCTGCCCGCGCTGGCGGAAGTGGTGGTGGCCGAAACCTGCACCGCCCGCTGCGTCTACCGCGGCTGACCCGCAACAGAGTTGATTCGCGACGGCACCGCCGGCAGGCGTTCAGTCCGGGCGCCTCGTTTTTCCCCGGACTGTGCCTTTCATGACAACAAAGGAGTTGCCGCAAGCCAGAGGGATGTCGAGGTGTCCCGTGGGCCTCAGGAACCATGGCAACGCGCCCCGGTTAGGATCATTTGCTCTGCTTTTAACACCTCGGAACGAAAGCGGTTCTGACTATCCTCCGAAACCCGGGGTTGTAAACCCCAAAATGAGCGGATCCCCGCAAAGGCAATGCCGCGACGCTCAAAGACCCGACTCTTGAAGTGCGCTAAGCAGATGGTGCAGGAACACAACGTTATCCCCCTGCACATACTTCATTTCACCGCCCATGCGGGTGAAGCTCTTGCAGAAGCGAAGGTAGTACGCCGGGTTGTCCTTTGGTGGCTCGCCCCGGCTCCAATCCCAATTGCCGCCGTCCTGAATGTCCACGACAAAAAAGCTGTGGTCCCGGACCACATCGCGTCCCGACTGGAGGCGCAGGTTGTTCACACAGCTCAGCGCTTTCTCGAAAACCTGCGGCGCCATGACCGCGGATCCCACCGACAACACCACCCCGCCGTCCAGTTGCTCCACCGACGCGGCAAACAGACGAAAATCGCTCGCCCCCGCGCGGCCGATCACAGCACCGTTGAACATCGGGTGATTCGCAATGATGTCGTATCCAATGCCCGGATGCACCGTGAACGGAATCCCGCGCCGAAACGCTCCGGCCAGCAGGCTGAACTCCTTCCACGGATGCTTCACTTCAATGCGGCCGGACGGCAGCGCGTGTGCGCGCATGGCCTGCAACAAATCCGCACGGGCCGAGGTCAGTGGATCCAACGGCTGTTCGCGAATCGATCGCTCCAGTTCCTCGGCAGCGGGCAACAACACGCCGTCCTCGGCGAGGAATCTCCCCAGGCTGCCGCCGTAACCGTCCCCGCGCAGCCCGCCCGCGAGCAATGCCAGGTGAATGTTGCGTCCGGTCTCGTCCCAGGTGCCGAAGGTGCCGGTCGCCACGTTCTTCCGCACCGATTCCTCCGTGCGGCCGAGGAACGCCAGTTCCCAGTCGTGGATCGTGCCCGCGCCGTTCGTGGCCAGATGGGTGATCGCGCCGCCCTCCATCAATTCATTCACAATCCGCTGCGCGCCGTTCTTCACCAGGTGCGCGCCGTACATCAGGATCACCGCAGCGCCCCTCCGGCGCGCGGCAATGATGCGTTCGGCGCACGAACGGACGGCGTCCAGCACGGGCGAAGACGCCGGCGGCGGCGGGGCTGCAGGATCGACCAGAATCTGTTCGATCGAACTCAGGCTGTCGCGCTGCTCGAGCGGCAGAACGCGCAAGCGCGACAGGTCGAGTGGCTTCAATGCGCGGCTCATGTCGTGCCGCCTTTGTAACGGGCCGCAGCCGCCAACGCAACGCGCAAGAGAAACCGAGCATCCTCGTGCCCCGAACGCGGCTGCGGGTCGCAGACCCGTAGTCCGGAGTGCGACTCTGTGAGTCGCAGCAACGCCGAGAGCTCAAAGCGGTCAGGGTTCCCCCGGCAATCGTGTCTCGCAATGCGCGCCCATGAGCCTTCAATCGATGGAAAATGGGCAACGCCTTCAAAGGCCGCCAAAGCTTGCGACAACTTGAAGGCGAAATGGCGGAATGCCTGCTGCCACGGCAGCGTCGGGCATCAGGGTCTGGCGTGTCATCCTGCGCTTGCATGCTGGCGTACACCGCTGCGGATCGCAGACCCGTAGTCCGGAGCGCGACTCTGTGAGTCGCAGCAACGGCCGAGTGCTCAAAGCGGTCAGGGTTCGCCAGTCACTCGCGGCTGCAATGCGCGCACCTTCAACATGAGCCTCCAATCCCTTTGCTGTTGTATCTTACGGCTCAACCAGCACGCGATAAAACCGCATTTCCGCGGGCACCACAAATGCCGCCGACGCCTTCGACCCGGACGCCGTAATCGTCCCCGGAATATCCTCCCATTCCGGGTCCGCCAGCGACGACGTATGTTGAACGCGATACTTCTCCTCGGCGATCGATTCCCACGCCACTTCCAGTTGTCCGTTGGTAGCGACAATTGACAGAATGGTCGGAGGCGCGACCACAGCCACCGCGCGCCGGATCATCGCGTCGGTCTTGCTAAACAGGTAAAGCTCGCCGTCGCCTCCTTCGGCCAGGCGAATGTCGGCCCTCCCCCGGCCGTACGGCACACCGTACGGATCCACCCCCGAGGTCACGTTCACAACACCCGGGAGCACGCCTGAAGAGCTGCCGCCCTTGCTCGTGAATTCCTCGCCTATCATGTCGAACAGCCGCCGCTTCACCGGGCCCGCATCCGGAGTGTCGTAAGGGCTGTCGAAGACCACCTGCACCTCGCGCACCTTCGCAAGAGTCGCCGGGTCCGTGTCATGCGCCGCCAGCATGTCCTCGATGTCGCAGTAGAACAGCCGCGCGGTCGTGATGTCACCAAACACATACTTTCCGCGCAACCGCGGAATGGCCGAGCCTCGATATACGAACCCGCTGGAAATGGCGTCGCCCTGGTCCTGGAAATACTCCGCCACGGGATAAAACGGCGTCACCAGCCCGAGGTTCGTCGTCACTGCATTCAGCCGCCACGGAATCTGATCCGGAACCGGCAAGGGGTGGGTGTCCGAACCCGGCGGCCAGTCGCCGCCGGAGATCGTGGGAAAGAAACGGCGCGTTCCCTCGCGCGCAGCCCAGCCATAGTTTCCCCCCTTTTTAACGATGTTCACTTCCTCAAACGTGAACCGGCCGATATCGTGCACGAACAGCGCGCCCGTTTCCACGTCCCAGCTCATCCGGTGCGGATTGCGGAATCCGACCGCGAAGATCTCGGGCCGAGCCCCGTTGGTGTTCACGAATGGATTCGGGTCAGGACCGGTCGAAGGAATGCGGTACCTCCCGTTTGCGCTCAGGAGATCGTCGGGCCGCAGCGCCAGGTCCGGCGTGATCCTCAGGATCTTTCCAACCAAAGTGTCGAGACGCTGGGGAAAATGATGGCGATCGCCCGCCGTGACGCCGGGAACACCGTCGTCATTGGTCGGCAATTCCCCCGCCCCGCCGTCTCCATTGGCAATGTAGAGGTTGCGATAGTCCGGATGGCCGGGCCCCGCCAGCGGATTGAATGCGAGATCGCCCATCGGATGAATCCGGCTGTTGAATCCCACCCGCAGCAGTTCGCGCACGGTCCCTTCGAAGGTCGCGTTGGCGATGTTGTCATCCGTCCACTCCACCAGCACAGCCTGCCGCGCGCCGAATCCGGCAGCCCCGGCGGGAGGATTGACCACCGGAGTCAATTCGTAACCCGTCGTGTCGAGCCCCGGCAATGCCGTGTTCACCGGAAGGGCCGAGCCGCCGTCGTTGGGATTCTCCATGTGCACCGTGTAGAACACGCCATTGCTGGCGTAGGCCGGGTCGAAGGCTACCGTGATCAGGCCGCCCGCGTGGCCTTCATCATTGTCAAACTTCGGAAATACCGCCTGGAAGTTGATGTACACCGAAAACGCCCGGTTGCTCCGATCGAGGATGTAAAGATTCCGGTTCAGGTCGGGGACGAAAAACCGGGTATGGGCCAGCGGCGCATCCGGAGGCTCGGAGCGCAGGAAATTGATCCGCGACAGTTGCCCGGAAAAGTTGATCGGCGCGGTGGGATTCTGGAGGGAACCGCCGCGGGACGAAAGTGGCGCCGAAGCGTAGTTCTCGATCAGCAGCGCGAATCCGTCTTTCAGAATCGGCGGAGGTTCGTACTCCTGCGCGTGCAGGAGCAGCGTGCCTGCCGCGTAGAGCAGCGTGCACAAGCCCGGCCTGAGAACGGCGAGCGCCGCCGTCAACGGTGCGCGTTCGCAAGTCCGTTCATCAGTTCTTTCAAACCTCGCCACTGCGGTGCAGACCAGCTGCGCCACGCTCGAAGCGCGGCCTGTTCCATTTCGCCGGGCTGATAGGCGGCATCTTTGCTCTTCCCGCAGCAATGGTCAATTTCAAACGGACGGCGGGTCGTGGCGCGAGCGTCTCCGCCTGAGGGTCGGAGCAACGTCCCGGTGCCCGAACCACAACGACAGGCGTCAAGCCTGTTGGAAACATCGACACCGATAGAACCCGGCGGTGTTCTCCCCGGGCACTTGAGCATGGTTTCCGCGAACGAGAATCACCCGATGGCCAGAGGCAGGCAACGGTCCGACGTGTCGCCTTCGAAGCGAAGAATCAGTTCGACGTTCTGCAGATCCTTTTCGAGACAGAGATGAATCGCGTTCAACGGGTTTGGAAAGTTAAACGCCCTCTCGGCGCCCTGCGTCCAGTCACCCGTCGATTGCAGAAACTCTCCCGACCGCGGATTGCGCACCAGTAACTTGACGGGGGATGACCGTTTCATGCTGAAAGCATACCCGTTCAAGAACCCATGCTTCTATTAGGGTCAACACCCACCTTTTCAAATCACGGATAGCCGTTCGTCACGTTTCCACCGTCAGCGACATTGGCACCCGGTGGGGCGAGCGTCCTCGCGAGCCGTCGTCGTCGGTGGGGCGAGCGTCCTCGCGAGCCGTCGTCCGATGACCTTGGTCCACCGAGTTCGACCCCTTACGTCGCCGTCTACAAGACCATTTCACCGTTTCAAACAAGGCAAGAGAAGTAAGGCGCTCCTGACGTGCGCTACAATGCCGCAAAAAAGGCCGGCAGAAGCCGGCCTTTGCAGGATGCAAATTCCGTAAAGCATCAACTCTACGTCAGCACGATCTTGTCGCCTTCCTTGAGCGTGACGATCGCCTTCTTCCAGTCGGAGGTATAGCCTTCATGGGCCGTGCGCTGCCGACGGAGCTTGCCGCGAACGTTGAGGGTGTTCACGCTGACGACCTTGACCTTGAAGAGTTCCTGGACCGCCTGGCGGATCTGGGTCTTGTTCGCGCGCCGGTCCGCCACCACGGTGTATTGGTTGTGCTTCTCGCCCTGGCGCGTACCTTTTTCGGTCAGGCGTACTGTCTTGATAATTTCAAAAGCATTCATGTTCGTTGTTCCCTGGATGAGCGCCTACTCCTCGGCGAGCCGGGCGCTGACGCTTTCGAACGCGCCCTTCGTGAACACCAGCTTGTCCGGGCGCAGCACGTCATATGTGTTCAAATTCTCGCTCGTGGCCAACGCCACGGTCGGCACGTTGCGCGACGCCAGCGTCAGATTCCTGTCCGGCTGCTGCGCCACGATCAACGCCGTGCCTTTCAGGTCCAGCGCCGATAGAACGCCGAGAAATTCCTTCGTCTTCGGCGACTCCAGCTTGAGATCGTTCACGACGACCACGTCGCCGGCCTTCAAGCGTTCGCTGAGCGCCTTTCGCAGGGCCAGGCGGCGCGTGCGCGCGTTGACCTTCTTGCGGTAGTCGCGCGGTTTGGGGCCGAAGACCACGCCGCCGCCGCGCCACAGCGGCGACCGGAACGACCCGGCGCGCGCGCGGCCGGTGCCCTTTTGCCGCCAGGGCTTCTTGCCCGAACCGGCCACCTCGCCCATGGTCTTGGTGCTCGCGGTTCCCATGCGCTGCGCGGCCCGATAGGCCACCACAGCGTCGTGGACGGCCTGCGTCCCCCTGCCGTCCTCCACCAGCGGGAAGCTCACTTCCACTTCGCCCTGGTCCTTTCCTTTGATGTCTTTAATCGCAATCTTCATGGCATCGCCTCAACTACTTCTTTCCTCCGGCAGCGGCCTTGCCCTTCTTGCCCGTCTGGGGCTCCGGCGGTTTCCACCCCTTCGGGCGCTTCTTCGCCTCGCGAATGATGACGTAATCGCCTTCCGCGCCGGGAATCGAGCCCTTGATCAACAGCAGGTTTTCCGCTTCGCGCACCTGCACCACCTGCAGGTTCTGCGTCGTGCGGCGCACCTGGCCCATGTGACCGGGCATCTTCATCCCGCGCATCACTGTGCCGGGAAACAGGCGCTGCCCAATGGCACCGGAACGGCGGTGCCATCCCTTGGCGCCGTGCGTCGAGTCGCCGCCCCGAAACCCGTGCCGGCCCACCACGCCCTCAAAACCGCGGCCCTTCGTGATCCCGATCGCATCCACGTAATCCCCCGGCGCAAACAGCGTCGCGCCCAGAACGTCGCCCGGCTTCACTTCCTTCGAAAAGTTGCGAAACTCCCGGATGCGCCGCACCGGCACACCGTTGTGCTTCTTGATATGACCGAGCAGCGGCTTCGTCACGCGCTGTTCCTTCTGCTCGTCAAAGCCCAGCTGCACCGCGTTGTAGCCGTCCTTGCCGGACGCTGTCTTGACCTGCAGAACCCGGTTCGGGCCCGCCTGCACCACCGTCACCGGCGTGATCACGCCGTTGGCGTCATAGACCCGCGTGTGTCCCAGTTTTTTTCCGATTAATCCGAGAGGCATAAGAAATCCGTTGGTTGTGGCGTGGACCTGCGAGAACGTCAGATCTTGATGGTGATGTCAACACCCGCCGGGAGGTTCAGCTTCTTCAGCTCGTCCACAGTCTTCGCCGTGGGTTCAATGATGTCGATGAGCCGCTTGTGCGTGCGTTGCTCGAATGTTTCCTGCGACTTCTTGTCCGCGTGAGGAGACCGTTGAACAGTAAAGCGCTCAACGCGGGTGGGAAGCGGGATGGGCCCTGCCACGCGGGCTCCGGTGCGCTTGACCGTGTCGGCTATCTCGCGGGCCGATTGGTCGATGACGCGGTGGTCAAACGCCTTGAGGCGGATGCGAATTCGTTGTCCAGCCATAGAAAGAACAATTGTCTGTTAATGGTTTTACCCGCTCCAACCGGTGAAGCGGGCGTGAAATATAGCAACGGCCCGCTTCAGCGCAATAGGTTTTTCCGGTTTTGATTCGCCGTTTCGCTCTCCTCCCCCCCAGGGAGGAAAGGGTCTGGGGAGGAGGCTCGAAAGGATTACCCACCCACTGCCAACCGCGGCGCGGCAACCGTCCCCTCAAGGCACGTGCAGCATGTAGAAGCGCTGCGGCGCCGAAGAATCGATGGCGTTGGTGATGCTGAAGCCGCCCGCGCTGTCGAAGCTGTTCGTGGACACCACCGTCCACTGCGCTCGCGGAAGCGAGAGGTTCGTCGACGACAGCACCCGGTACGGCCACAACGGCGTGCCGCCTGTGCCCGAAAGGATCAGTTGATCGCCCGAGCGGGCCACGGTACTCACTTCCGGCGGTGTGGTTCTCACGACCCAGAGCCGCCCGTCCACACCCAGCCGCGTCGTGTTCCAGGCCAGCCCGTCCTCCAGCGCCGGCAGAATGAAGCTGTCAAAAGCGCCCGCGTACGCCGCCGCATCGAACAATTTGAAGTTGTCGCCCGCCGCCGGGTAGCTCAGCCCCATATTCACCACCTGCAGCGTTCCGTCATACGTCAGCGTCCCCGCCACCACCACGGCGTCGTGGATTCCCAGTTCCTTGTTGATCTCCATCAATGCGATGCCGGACCCAAAGGTCAGATTTCCGGCGAACCTCAGCGTCCCAATAGGATTTCCAGGAACCAGTATTCCGTTCACAACCGTGTTCCCGCCGATGATTCCCGAACCACCCAGCCGGGCGCCCGGCGCGACCGTTACGAGCCCGTTTGCCGCGGACTGGTCTCCGTTCACCAGGAGCGTGCCCCCCTGCACGGCCGTGCTGCCGCTATACGTGTTGGCCCCGGTCAATACCCACGTTCCCGATCCTTCCTTGATCAACGACGTGGTCCCCTGGATCAGAGCCGCATTCGTCGCATCCGTGCCGAGGCCGCCCACCCTCCAGGTGACGGCGTTTTGAACGCCCAGACTGCTCCCGAACCCGGCACTCACGACGGCGCCGGACGTGGCGCTGAATTCGCCTATGGGAATGACGGCGTTGTTCGGCGCGCGCGAATACATGAACACATCGTCATTCAACCGCAACCGGGCATTTGGAAAACCCGAGGCGGTGGTGACCCGGAAATCGTCCGGACCGCTTCCGTTAGGCAACACGTTGATCATGCCACCAAACCCGTTCCAATTGCCCCCGATGTCGCCGCGGACATAGTTCACCACCAGGTTCAGGGTTCCGCCGCCCGTGACGGTGCTGTTCAGCCCGGGAGAAAGGAACCGCTGCGGAACCCGGATCGTCCCGATCTGCCCAACGGGAACCACAACGGGATTGGTGAAGCCGCCGTAATCCGGCGAACTGCTTCCGCCGACCCCGGCAAACTCCAGCGTGCCTCCTCGGAACGTCACCGCACCGGAGCCCAGCGCCGTGCCGTTCACGGTCGCGCTCCCCAACCGCAGTGTGCCGTTGCTGATCACGGTGCCTCCCGAATAGCTGCCGGCCGTCGTCAGGGTCAGTGTTCCCGAACCACCCTTGAGCAGCATGCCACTCCCCGTCAGCGTGCCGCTCCCGCCGAAGGTGTAGTTCTTGCCGGCATTCACCGTGACCCGCCCCGGCTGCAACACGCCCGTCAGATTGATCGGCGGCGAATTCGAACCCGAATCGTCGAACGTCACAAACGCGCCATCCGTGTAATGCGCCGGCACGGCGCCATTCCGCCAGTTCAACGAGGTGGCAATGTCCCAGGCGTTCACCGCGCCGTCACCCCGCCACGTCAACGGCATGCCCAACGGTGTCGTCGTCGCGCTCGCCGTCTGCGAATACGGCCCGAAACCGGCGATGTTCGTTCCCCTGACCCGATAGTAATACGTCGTTCCCGGAACCAGCCCTTCATCCAGGTAGGCCGTCACATTCGCGTCCACAGCGCCCACCCCGGAAAAGTTCACGTTGTCCGTGGATCGTTCGATCAGAAAGGCATTCTCGTCCAGCGACGCGTCCTGCCAGGAGAGATGGATCTGGAACGAGCTCAGCGTCGTCGCGACGAGGTTGACGGGCGCCGCAGGCGGCCCGGAGGGGACCACGGCCACCAGCCCGATCATCCCGGGCAGGTTGGTCAGAGCCACCGGCTGCTGGAACTCGCCGACAAGCTCGAGGTTCGCCAGCGTCCCGCTCAACGTGCCGCTGTACGTGATCAACGGGTACACACCGTCTCCCAGGAACCCGTCCAGCTTGTGAATCTCGATGATGTTCGTGCCGCTCAACACAACGTTGCCGGCCACGTCAATGCAATCGTTGCCCGAAGCCGGATCGTTCGACAGATCGAATCGATTGATCGCGCCCAGCAGCGTCAGGTGATTCGAAACGGTCAGCACTCCGGGAGACTGGGGCCCGGCGCCGACAACCACAACGCATCCGGCCTGGACGGTCAGGCCCTGGCCGAGAACCCCGGATCCGCCCAACACAGACGGGCCCTCCGGCGTGCCGCGCCTCTCGACCGTGACGGGGCTGGCGCTCAGGCTGCCGTTGACGAACAAACTGCCGCCGGCCACAACGGTGCCGCCGGTGTAGTGATTCGTGTTGTTGATCGTCAACCGCGCGGGACCGGCCTTGGTCAACGTCATCCCGCCCGCGAGACTGCCCGCGCCCGCAAAAACGAAATCCTTCGCCGAATGCACCGTGACCTGCGTCGGCGACAGCGTTCCCGTGATATTCACCGGAGCATGGTTGGAACCCGTCAGGTCGAACAGAACGGACCGTCCGCTGACAAAGGGCACCGGCGGATTGGCCCCGGTCCACACGCCGTTGGTCACCCAGTTCGCCGCCGCGCCCTCGTTCCACGTGTTGGCCCCGCCTCCGCGCCACACCAGATCCGCCGCGGACACCGGGAAAACAGGGAGCGGATGCATCCCGCTCCCGAGATAAAAGCCGGGATGCGGCGGCTGATTATAGGCGACGTTCTGCCACGCAATGGCCACGCGATACTGCGGATCGTGCATCAGCGTCGGAAACCGATTCGTCGCCGCGCTCGTCGTCACGTACACCCGCAGCGACTGATTGTCCGATGCCCGAAAGATGATCTCCTCGCGCCAGTCGCCAAGGATGTCGCCGCTCAGGCACGGGGTGGACTTGCTGCCGTTGTTGGACGAAGCGCCGCTGGCCGTCAGCAGTCGCGTGTCGCCGCTCGGCCCATATTTGTCAACGTGGTTCCCGTCCAGAAGCTCGCGAACCACGTCCGCGTCCCACCAGACCACAAAATTCGCGCTGCCCGGCACGCGCCCGATGTTCGCTCCGAAGCGATTGAGCAGGCCGCCCGCTCCCCACATTTCATAACCGCGGTTGCCCGCATAAACATCCGCGGCCACGCATCGCCCCGGACCTTCGCCGCTGTTGATCGCCGTCACAAAAATCGGCACCCCCGTCCGCGCGTCGCGAAAGTCCGCGCCCGGCACGTTGCTCGGCTCATGAATCGTCCAGATCTCCAGCCCCGGCCGGTCCGGATCCATGTCCGACACGTGCAACGCGTCTCCGTGCCCCAGACCGGTCGTGTACAAACCCGTCCCGTCGTCATCAATCGAGCACGCCCCGTAGATGATCTCATCCTTGCCGTCGAAATCGACGTCGGCAACGCTCAAATTATGGTTCCCCTGCCCGGCGTAAGCGCCGTTCCCCGGCGTGTTGCTGTCAAAAATCCAGCGCTGCGTCAGTTGCCCGTTCCTCCAGTCCCATGCCACCAGCACCGTTCTCGTGTAATAACCCCGGCACATCACCAGACTCGGACGCACCCCGTCCAGATACGCAATGCACGCCAGAAAGCGGTCCACACGGTTCCCATAGTTGTCGCCCCAGCTCGACACATTCCCGCGCACCGGCACATACGTCGTCGTCGCCAGTTCTCCCCCGGTCAACCCGTCGAAAATGGTGAGATACTCGGGGCCGGACAGGATGTAACCGTTCGCGTTCGTGTAAATGATGTTGGGATTGTCCGACCCTAGCAACACAAAGTTCCCGAGCCCGTCGATCGTGCCCGGCGCCGTCTTGCAGGCCACCTCGGCGCGCCCGTCGCCGTCAAGGTCATACACCATGAACTGCGTGTAGTGCGCCCCGGCCCGGATGTTCTTGCCAAGGTTGATGCGCCACAACCGCGTCCCGTCCAGCTTGTAGGCGTCCAGATACACCGGCCCCGTGTGGCCGCTCTGCGAATTGTCTTTCGCGTTCGTCGGCTCCCACTTCACCACGATCTCGTACTCGCCGTCGCCATCCAGATCGCCCGCGCTGCAATCGTTCGGCGTGTAACTGTACGCCCCGCCCGCGTCCTCGCCGTCCGCCGACGGCGGGCTCGTGCCGCCGGCAGGACGCAGCAGCGGAATCGTGAAGTACTGTTGCACCGGAACACCCGCGGGCAGCGTGAACGAGCCGCTCGGCGCCTGCTCCACTCCATTCATCACCGGCCGGACATGATACGCATTGGCCTGGCCGAAATTCGCAGTCGTATCGACGAAATCCGTCGTGCTCTGAATCGGCGCGCCGTTCAGCTTCACCGCGGGCCCGCCGTTGGCCGACCGATAGACATTGAACGCCACGTCGGCAGGATCGGTGCCGAGCAGCCGCCAACTGATATACGCCTCGCCGGTGCTCCGGCGCACGGCAACCACGCCACGGCCAAGCGCCTCCATCTGCCGCTGCGCCATGACTTCTCCACCAGCCGCCCACACGCACAGCACAACCGCCAGAATCTTCCACCAGAAAAGCGCCCCGTTCCCCCTACGGGATCGATCGGTCATCTCGGGCTGTATCGCGCGTTTCAACATGTAACGAGGTCAACTCACGGCCAGGAACTCAACTCTTTCCGCTCGATCAGCGGAACATGGCTGGATCACTGCCACAGACGACCATTATGAAATCTGCCAACCACATGGATCTCAAGCCGGATTCAGGCCGTCCGACCTAGCCAGTTCTGGCGATTGCGCCGCCCCGAACCGCCCATGCCCATCGGATCGCCGGCCGCCTCCCCGGAGCCATCGGCCTAACGGTTGATAGTTCGCCTTAAACTGAAAAGAGCGGGTTTTTCGGCTTCTCGCTTCGGGCGGAGTTGAATGTTGAATGTTCGCTCCGGGTTCCAACTTTCTGTTGCATATGCAACAAAAGGTTGCACGCGCGGGGCAGCGGCCGGGACGAGTCCGTTGCGGTCACGGAATGGTCAGCCGAAAAAAGCGTCGTTCGAACGCGGCAATGTCGGCGGTGAAACTGAACTCTCCGGACGTTCCGAAGCGGCCCTCGTCCACGAAGCTCCACTGCGCCAGGTTCGTCGATGCGAACAGGTGCCAGACTGCCTCCGGGTAACCACCGGTTCCCCGGAACTCCACCGTGCCCTGTTCCACCCGCATCCCGTCCACCCGCGGTCGCGCCTCGTTCAACAACGGCCCGGCTTCGAGCTGAATGCAATCCCACATCACGCCCCGGTTCAAGATAGCCGGCCGGGTGCCGATCCAGGGCATGGACGACTTGCTCATGCGGAACGTGATCACGTTCGTCCCGGCGATGAGCAGGTTCGGGCTGAAGCTGAGCTCGTGATGGCGCGGCGCGCCCGACTGTGTCGCGCTCCGGACAATCGACGAGTCGTTCCAGACGGCGATGAGGTCGAGCTGGTGCCCGTTCACGGTGGTGATCAGCGAGCCGTTGTTGCCTCCCGCAAGATCGATGGTCAGCACCGCCGGCGCCGGCGGCAGATTCGTGAGAACAAACTCGATTCTCCAGACGGGGCTGAACCACGAGCCGTCCTCCATGCCGACCACCGCCTGCGCGTAATACCAGTCCTCGGCGGTATTGGTGCCGATTCGGTAAACGAGGTCGTTCGTCCCCTGCTCCTCCATGTAACGCCACCACAACCCGAACTGCCGGGGCAAATTGCCGAACCGGAACTCGCGGGCCGAAAGATCGGGCACGCCGATCCGCCATAAGCGCTGCTGGCGCCTCGGCGGGTTCCATTCGAGAACGCCGAGCGCGGTCTCCTGCTCCTCTACGACCGCCACGTTCGGCCGCTCGAACCGGCCTACAATGCCCGGCGAAACGGCGAACAGGTGATACGATCCCGGCCGCACTTTCGGTACCCGGAACGAACCGTCGGCCGCGGCGCGCGTCCAGAACTGATAGCCTTCGCTCTGCATATGCCAGTTGGTTGCACCCGAGGGCGCCAGCACGACCAGGGCATTGCTGCAACTTTCCCCCGCCACATGCAGCCGGCCTGACACCGTCTCGCGGCCGATCGCATAGTTCGTCTCCACCATCCAGTCGTAAGGCCACGCTTCTTCCTCGTGAGCGGCGCGCGCCGACGCATCCTCCCACAACCGGAGCGCATTGGTGCCCGAGTTCACGTACACAAAGCAGGGGCCGTACAGTTTGCTCCAGACCTCGCCGTAACTCTTGTGGATGCGGGCCCCGCCGAAGTGCTGCGCATGGAAATCCCACAACAACACCGGCGTCGTCTCCGTCCCGTGCACAATCACGTTCGCGCGCGTCGGCCCGCCATTGAAATACTCCCGCCCGCCAAACAGCATCCACAACCCGATGGTGTTTCCCGACACCCCTTCGATCCGATGATGTTCCGTGTACTCCGCCCAATCGTATTTCGTGTAAACCGGAAAGCCGTCCACGGTGAAACCGGTTTCATTGGTGTAACCGCTGCCTGACGGCAACTGGTAGGTGGCGTCCGCGATCATCGGGCTCGACGCCAGAAGCGACGGAGCGATCATCTGTCCCGTCTTGTTGGAGGACGCATAGGCGCGAACAAAGAGGTCCGGGTCGCAACGGATCACCACCCGCGATTGCTCGAGCATCGCCGGCGGATCCCCGGGCCCGTGGCGAAATACCGCGAAGATGTGAAAGCCGCTGTCGCCCGAACGCAGGCTGTAATGCAAGCTGGCGTTGAACCCGCTCAGGTTCGTGTCCGTCAGCGCAATCTCCACCCGCTGCGGGGTATTGGTCACGACGCGGAACTCGCTGGCGTCAAACGTGTGGTATGCGCTCGGGTTGTTGCTGATGCTGCCGTTCGCGTCGAAGTAGATTCGCCCGCCGTTCGCCAGCAGGTTCCCTGCGCCCAGCGGCCTTAGATCGATGCAATGGCCGGTCGATTTCGCGATCGTGGCGCTGATGAACCCGTTCGCCAGCGTCACGGAGGTGCCATGGTCCACGAGGATCACGTTCTCGGCAGCCGCAGCCGGCGGCAACAGCAATGCCACCACGCCGGCCAACGCCCTCACATGTCGAAGCGGTTTCATCGCTCGAGTTTACGGCACTTGAACCCGATAGAACCTCTGCGGAACCGAGATGTCCACCGCGTTTGTCACATGGAAAGCGCCGTTCGAATCCAGTTGATTCGTGGACACCGGCGTCCATTCGGATGGAGCCAGCCCGAGATTGGTCGATGCCAACACGACAACCGGCTGGAATGGCAGCCCGGCAAAGCCCCTGACAACGAGTTGGCCGTTGAACATCCCTGCGCTGTCAATCACCGGAGGGTACGCCGGCGCCGACACCGCCGTCCCGAGGACCGTCAGCTCGTCAATGTTCGCCAGATCCTGGCCTGTGGTTTCGAGCCGGATGAAATTCGCAGTACCCGGGTTCAACGAAACCGTTACGTCCTTGAACACCCACGTCGTCCAGGCGCCGGTGGACGAAAAATTGATCTCGTTGGTCACGCCGTTCACGATCAGAAGTCCCGTCCGCGCCGTGTTCCCCAGGGCGTACCGGAAACGCAAGGTGACCGTGCCGCCGCCGCCCGCGTCCACATCATCGAACTGCAGATAGCTCCCGCTCGGCGCCGAATTCACATAGCCGGTGCCGTTGAACCCGCCGTTTGTATTCTCAAACACCGCGCCGCCGCCGTAATCCGCGTCCTCCGCCGGATACGTCACCGCGTTCGAAGGCGTCGCCGACGCCGCCGCGCTGTTATCGCTTTCACCATGCTCATTGACCGCTGCAACCACGTAGTAATACGTCGTCCCGTTCACGGCATGCCGGTCTTCGAAACTGGCATCGCTGACATAAGCAATGGTGACGTAGCCACCGTCGCTCACCGTCGATCGTCTCACGCGATACCCGGTCGCGCCGGGCGATTTCTCCCAGCTCACGTTCACGCGCGAGTTCGCCGGCGTCGCCGTGATGGACGCCGGAACCGCGGGAAGACCGGCAGGTGTTGTCACGTCGGCCGTATTCGAATACGGCGAATCGCCGGCGAGACTGTAGGCGCGCACGCGGTACCAATACGTGCTGGACGGCGCCACTGTGTTCGTGAAACTCGTCGCATTCGCCCCAACGGAGGCAATCTCCACGAAGTTCACGCCGTCGCTCGATCGCTCGATCCTGAAGCCGGCTTCATTCGAAGATCGATCTGTCCAGGTCAGGACCACGCGGCTGCTGGAAACCGGGGCTGCCTGGAGATCTGCCGGCGCCGCGGGCGCGGCCAGCAAACCGGACACCACGGCCAGCACCGTCTGTGTCATCACAATCCCGCCGCCCTGACTGACTCGAAAGTCAAACTGCGCGCGCCCGACATAATCGGTCCCCGGTGTGATCCGGACCGTGTGCCCGTCGGGCTGCAACACGGCTGTAACGCCGTTGGTGCTGAGGACGGTGTACACGACCGGCGGCACGGTGAACCCGGCGGCGTACTGCCGCAGGTCCACGTCCGCGGTCCCGTTCATCGGGAGGACCACGTGCGGGCTCGCCTTGAAGTGGAGGTATTCGTCCATCAGTGTGTAGCCGGACGGCGACGCCGGCACGAACGCGCCCGGCAGCACGGGCGCGTTGTGGTTCGGCGTGATCACACTGGAACCAATCGCCTCTTCGAAATAGTCCGGCATGCCGTCCTGGTCCGTATCCACCGGCGGCGAACCGGCCGCAATCGTTCCGAATCCATTGTCGCCGAGACCGGTCTGCGTCTGGCTTGAGTAGAAGGAGCTGTCAGGCCCTGCGGTGCCCGGGCCCGTTCCGGCAGAGCCGTTGCCGAGCGTCTTCACCTGGCTGATCACCAGCGCATCCATTTCGTCGCGCGGCAGGGCGCCCGCGGTGGACACCACCATCGCATACGCCATGGCGGGGCTGTATACCGGCACATTGGTGGTCAGCGGCGACCAGGGCGAAGTCAGGATGGTGCCCGGGCCCTGGTACCAGTACGGTGTGGTGATGCTTCCGCCCAGCACGCCGTTCCTGTCGCTGTCGTACAGGTTGCCCGAGTAATAGATGCTCTGGTTCTTGTCCACCTGGTACCAGGGGAAGTTCCCGCCGCTGCCCGGACCGGCGATGAAGTAGTTATTGACGATGTCATGCTTGAACTTCGTGCTCGTGTGCGTGGTATAGCCCGCGGAGCAGTTGTACAGCACGTTGTTTACGAACACGTCATTGATTTTCGACATCGGATTGCGGCTCCGCGAGTTGGCAAACAGGTTGTAGAACCACGACCAGTTCCCGTTCACGCATTCCGTGTGCGCGCCGAACTGCTGATAGAGCGGGTTGGCGATAATGCAATTCTGAAACGTGATGTCGGTCGTCGGACGGTTCTGCCAGTCGTCACTCACACCCCCGATGTTGTTCCATTTGGCGAACTCTGAGGTGGACCCGAATGGCGGTTAGTTAAGGCCCAATCTTTTCTTGCTGAGGCGCTTGCGTCGCGGGGGATTGGGGAGGTTTTGAAGGACGTGTTGTGCGGTCAGTTGCTGTAGCTGCTGAAG